>Ga0101944_10004016_pt1 | contig 19142 bp, 17 predicted proteins | sample DewCreD2012metaG_FD_75245 | JGI IMG/M metagenome (GOLD analysis project Ga0101944, IMG submission 75245) | Hot spring sediment bacterial and archeal communities from British Columbia, Canada, to study Microbial Dark Matter (Phase II) - Dewar... ... | reverse complement strand
CCTCTTATCTTAAGAGGGGGAATTATTTGGTAGTAACTCCCCTTTAATCTACGTTAGCCGAAGGGGGAGCTATTAAATTATCCTCCCCTTAAGGTAAGGGGAGGTGGGGAGGGGTTATGTTGGATGATCATAACGCCCCCTTGCCCCCTCTTATCTTAAGAGGGGGAATTGTTTGGTAGTAACTCCCCTTTAATCTACGTTAGCACGAGGGTGAAATTCTTAAGTTATACCCCATGGTGGAGGCATGTAATACACAAAAAAAAGAGTCCCGCGAAACGCGGGACTCTTTTGAACTCGAAGATGAGCGTGAGATTACTTAAATCTCTTCGTCATGTGGTATTCGAACAACCCTTCCGTCGGAGTCCGTCTTGAACTTAGCAATCGTGGAGCCGTCCGGGCGTACAAAGTGGACTGCGCACGCGATGCAGAAGTCATAGGCGTGGAGCGCGCGGAGGGCCGTGATGATAATATCATCGGTGTTTGTGTACCCTGCGAGCACAGGGCCAACTTCCTGTATGACCTGCTCGGCAGGCCCCGGGTTACCGGCGGTGTCCCTCGGAGAATGGTTCCATGTGGTCGGGACGACGCACTGGTAGTTCTTGATGCGCTTGTTCTCGATCGTGATCCAGTGGCCGAGAGAGCCTCTTCCTACCTCAGCCCATCCGGCGCCCTGCTTCGGCTTGTTCGGAAGCTTCGCATGGACGTAGACAGGAGACGTGAGACCGTTGGCCTGGAGTTCCGTCAGCCATGCGACCGGCGCTGCTGTTTCTGCCATGGCATCTGCAATGAATTTGCATTCAAGCGCACGGCAGGCGTACCTTCCGAGTATGCTGATCAGAGCAGTTGATGCCTGGCTCACCAAGCCAAGCGCTGTAGTTCCAAGGTTCGCGATCGTATAGGATCCGCCCAATCCCAACCCAGCCACTGGAACAGACGATGAAGTACACTTTGCCTCGGACACGCTGGCGGGGTTGCCGGTGGCGATACTCAAAACCACGCGCGGCATAGGGCCGACTTCGCAGACCAGATCGTTGCCACCATAAGTATACCTCGGAGCCTTCAGCCAGGAGTATGCCTGCCCACCACTGGTTACCTTGGAGACATCCGGCAGGGTCACGCCAGCGAACGGATGGAGGCCGTCGTTCTGCCCGAGCGCTCCGGCGTCATAGTACGAGTAGCCGACAAATTCCTTGACGTTCGACAGGAATGACGTCGGGCCGAGGGTTGTTAGTACAGGTGAACCACCGGTATAGAGTCCTCTGCTGAGGAGCAGGGTTTCCGCTGCCGTTCCCGACTGGATCGGGAAGCCGCCGTATGACAGGAGGTTCCCCGGACTTGTGCCCACTGTCCAGTATGTGGGGTATGCGTTGGCGACCGTGACGACGTCGGGGATGTACGCGGTGTTGATGAAGTTCCTGACGGTGTCGAGCAGGTTGGCGAATACCACGACATCGGACGCCGTCGGGAGGGTGGTCACGCCGCCCGGAATGATGGCATGCTGGATCGGCTGCCTGCCGCTGAAGACCGCTCCGGCCGAATGCATCTTCCTCCTCATGGTGAGCGCTTCGACGTAGTTGCTGACGACCGACTGGCCGTTTGGCATTGGGGTGCTCCCCGGAAGGAGTGCAGTAAGTCCTGCTGAAGTCGAGTAGGTCGGCGAGAACGGTGCGCCGAGCGACGAGGCATCGACAAAGTCGAGCGCCGCGAGGTGGTAGAAGTGGGTGATGTGCGACATCACCGTGTCAGCACCGTGGATCAGGTTCCGGAGAATTCTTCCGTTTTTCGGGATGTGGGTCCTTCCATCGTCGTTCGTGATCTTCGCCTGCGGGAGTCCGGATGCCGGCCATACGGTGCTGCCGACTTCCAGTGCATTGTCAAGGCATCTGGCTGATGCCTCGGCATGCGCCGTAGGGCAGACACCACATATTCTCTGGGTGAGGATGGGGGCATCCCTCGGGTCTCTCCTCATCAGGATGTTCTCAAAGCCCCTGAACATGGTTCCCTCCGCCTTAGCGGTGACGGATCCTGCGGTTGGAATCGTAATGACCCATTTTGAATGTCCTTCTATCCTTGTTAAGGGATCAATAATAATAGTTGGCATATTTTACACCTCCTTTCTTACGCAAAATTGAAGAATTTCCCGACCTTGTCGGGGAATGCTGGTTCAGTACATCCCTTGCAGCCCGAGCCACCCATGACGCACCATCCGGTGCCGTACTTGCCGGGCTGGTCTGCATTCCATCTCCTCAGAGAGCAGTCCGCCTTGGTCTTTCTGCCCTTGCAGCCAAGCACGCCGATGCAGCCCACAGCCCTCTGTCCGAGCGTTGCGGTCTCGGTGGAAGGGCCCCACTTCTGGAGGTAGAGCTTGGAGCTGTTGATGAAGGAGCTTGCAGGAATGCCGTGTATCCCGTCGGGCAGTGTCGTCAACGGGCCCTTCGGGTTGGCGTACTGTGCATTCTCCTCGGCTATGGTATAGCCCTGGTTGTACCGCCATTCGCACGGACCGGCGTTACACTGGTACTGGCCGTAGAATTCCATCGGGCGGGCATAGGCCTCGACCGGCGGGAGCTGGAAGTTTGTGGCGAGGATGTAGGCGATGGTGCCGACGATCCAATCCGAATGCGGCGGGCAACCACTGATGTTGATGATCTTGTTTGCAAACTGCTTCAGCGCACCGTTGTACTTGCCGGGCTTTGTGAGCCCTTTGTACGCGGCTCCGGATGCGCCGGTCCTGTTTCCGGCTGCCGCCGGGATTCCGCCGAATGAAGCGCAGGTCCCAACGCAGAGGATGGCCGCTGCGCTTGTGCCGAAGAGTTCGCACTCATGCAGCATGGTCTTGTCCGCCTCGGCGGTTCCACCCAGTGTCCACGGACCTCCCAGCGGAGGCAAGGTAACGCTTCCGTTCAGGAAGATCTCCTGTGAACCGGATAGTGGCAATGGTGCAGCCAGTACGTTCGCTTCGGCGGTGGTGCCATAGCCGCTAAACAAAGTGGCGATGCCGGAATTGGTGATGAAGAGCCCCTGAGTTGTCGACCCAATAACTCTCGTTCCGGTCTTCATGCTGGAGCCTGCAGCAATGATACTGCCTGCGGCAAGGACCATCGGGCCGCTGACCGCTCTTGGGGCGGTCAGAACGACGGGGCCGCCACCCAATACCCAGTTATTGGCTGTGCCAGCATAGGTCCAGGTCGCGCTGGTGTTCACGGACGAAAGATAGAGGCGGTCGAACGAACTGGTTGCGATGGTGCCGTTTGCGATGCTGGAACCTGTATTCAGTACGCTCCCCTGGGTAACGGTCTGCCCGTTTGAGTTCCCCTGGTCGGTACCACCGGTGATCTCGACGGTATCTCCTCCCGCCACCGTTATGCCAGCACCGCCCACGGTGAAGTTCTGATTGGTGCGGTCTGTACCGTACATAGTCGAAATTGCCGTGGTAAAGCTTGCACCCAGCGCCGTCATGGCCGCCCGGTCAGCCGCATTCGCTACGAGTGTGCCTGCCGGGAGCGTCGTGCCTGCGACGAGCTCACTGCCTGCTGCGATTACGTCATTGGCGGCAAGTGCGACCGGTGCCGCTCCGACGAGTGTGCCGTTTGCCGATGGCAGTGCTGCCACCGATGAACCTGCGGCGAGGATGCCTCCGGTACGGGACCAGATGGTGCAGAAATGCTCATCGCCGCCGGTTGCCGCCGAGGGGATCGCGCCCTCTATGGCGAGGACCATGGTTTTTCCGATTGCGCTTACTGCTGCTTCAACTGCCAACTCGCCCGCTGCGGCGCAGAGCTGTTCGTTGTAGTCGAGGTCGATGTCAAAGAGCAGCAGGGATGCAATGTCTCTCTCTTTGATCGTATTGGCAAGCGACATCGTGCAGCCGGTGCATGCCTGGCCTGGAATCCAGACCACGTGCGGTCCGCCGTTGCCGATCTTCGCGAAGGCATCTTCTATCTTCAGAAGGTCCGTCGTCGTGAGACCGAGTGCGCCTGCAGCGATCGAGCAGTACTTCAAGAATTCTCTACGAGAAATTCTCATATCTTTATTCCCTCCTTTCTACTTATGAATAACATTTTTTAACAGGGGATTTTTCCCTGTATTCCGTGAAAAGACTTTGCGTGCCGCCTCTGCGCAGGTGAGCTTTGTCTCTTCCTTCCGCTTCTCCTCGCTGAAGCCCTGCCATGCGCGCATGACGTCCTTCAGCATGTCCTTGGAGCCGGACGTGAAGAAGTCTCTCCTGCTGTAGGCCTTCAATGTGTCTCCTGCCTTACCATCTGTTGACATGGCAGTCATTGCACATCTCGGAGCCGGCATTGCTCGACCTCAGGAAGAATACCTGGGAGCCGACCGATTTGCCGCCCACCATCTGCTTGCCGACATAGGCAACCGTGTCGTGGACAGAATGGCATGTGGAGCACTCAAACTGATCCGCTGTCGCACCGGTACCGTACAGAGGATAGGTCAGCAGACCCTGGTCTCCCGGAATCCACAGCCTCCAGGGCGCGGTCGGGCACGGCTGGGCCGGCGGGAATCCGTTGTTGTCCTGGTTGTTATCCTTTGTAGGGTCGTAGGTGAAGCTGATCGGATGCTCGTTCGTGAGATCGATGCCGAGCATCGCCCAGAAGGTCGCGTTCATCTCATAGTCGTAGTTCTCATTGGTGTGGGAACCCGGTCCCGGATAGTTCACCAGCGAGCTGAACACGCCGTTATGGCAGACCAGACAGAGCGAGGACGGAGCCTGAGGCTGCTTGTTCTCGTTCATGTCGTATGACGGGCTGTCATACAGGGTGTACGTCTGTGCGGCCTGATCCCTGTTCCAGAGCGGATAGTCCCCCGTCCCGGAGTGAGGGCTGTGGCACATCGCGCACGGCTCGAGCGTCGTGTCGCCGGTCATGACGGCAACGTCATGCGGAGTATCCTTGATACCCGGCTGTCCGCTCTCCCTCGCATAGAGGAACGTGGCAAGGCCAACGATTACTGTCAGCGCTACTACCAACAAAAAAGCTTTCTTCATTGTTTCACCTCCATTCTGAATTTCTTAGAAACTGACTGCTTCCTTCCTGATTTCTCACCGTGTACGCTCCTCTCACCTCCTTCCGTGGGTCAGAATATACGACAGATGCCGTCCGGTGCGCCTCCCGCATGCCGCTGCATGAAGCCCTGAGGGGGTGGGGAAAATGGCAAAGCCTTGCTGATGGGTGCTGGCGGGATGATGCGGTGCACGGGTATCTGATCTGTCTCTCATCTTTGAGCCCTCCCTCCAAGGAACCGGGTGCTTCATGACACCCATTTCTGCTCAAATACGACAATAATCTATCGATGAATGCTATAGAATGATTAAAATATATAGAGAATAGATGATTTACATAAAAAATAGCTATAATTAATGTAAGTGATAATATCTCCTGTGTCAAGGAGAGAATAGTTTGAAAAAGAGAAAAAAAGGTTTGAGTAATATTAATACTAAAGTATGAATAAACGGCAAGAACTTTCGTTCTCGTTCAAGGCCGAAGGGAAGTCGGCTCTGTTACTCGGCAGCATGAACGGATCCCCTCTCGCAAATGCCGCAAAAGATCTTCCTCAACGTCGCGTCATCGAGCTTTTTGAGCAACTCCTCCTCATAGACATCGGCGGGATCGGGCTCATTGGGAACTGCCGGCGTTGAAACGTCTCTGACTTCGATCATCGTACATGTGGCGTGGTTCAGGTCGTATTCAAGCCCCTTATTTCGCTCGATCCAGCGGGAGCATTCATCGTGGGTGCCGATATACAAACAGATGAATCGGTGTTCTCTGATGAGGCAGACCATTCTGTAGCCGTTCCCGAGATCATACTTTATGCAATTCCTTATCCTCAGTTCACCGTTCCGGGATCGCCTCCCTACCGTATACCCATAATAACCATGTTTCTTGCCGTCCCGAACAATCTTTTCGATAATATCCTCAGCCTTTCTGGCGGCCAACGATGCCGTGCCGCCATGAAGGAGGAATTGCTTCACGCGCTCGTCAAAATATGTATCCCGGTGAACCCGAAGAATCATGCCCTTTTATAGATTATAGACAATAACAATGGTAGAAATAGAATAATAATATAATTAACGTCCTGATGAAATGCAAGAACAAAAAATATTTGGTGAATGGGTGATGGGCACTGTTAGGGTATGCGCATATATAATGGATATCGAAGTAGCTAAAACTATAGATAATATCTAATTGATCTATCGCATCAGGCCCTATAAAATTAATTATTCATCTAAGGTCGTTTGTATCTAAGTATATGTTTTCATAAATATGCTCACGTATGGTATACAGAAGAGATTCTTCGGCTACGCCTCAGAATGACAATGGATGTCACTCTGAACGCAGTGAAGAGTCTCAATGCCATACCAAATAATATGTAACCGAATTTATGAACCGAAGTACTTAGCGAAACTCGATAGCGAAAATTTTAGGAGAGCAGATTAGAGGAATGATAGAGCTGAAGCTACAGAGGAGAGAAAACATGGATATTCATCAAATGGAGGTATTCTTATCGGTCTTCAAGAACCGGAGCTTTTCCAAGGCGAGCCAGGAACTGAATCTTACACAACCGACCATCAGCGCCCACATCAAGACACTGGAGAATGAGTTCAGGTGCAGATTGTTTGACAGGCTGGGCAGGTCGATCATTCCCACTGCGGAGGCCGAAATGCTGGTTGACTATGCCACCGAGGTCATCGAAAAAACCAAAGAGATCCGGGAAGTGATGAGCCAGATGAAGAACGACCTCACGGGGAAATTAGTCATCGGCGCGAGCACCATTCCGGGTGTCTATATTTTGCCGCGTCTCATGTCGGGCTTTCACGCAAAATACCGGTCTATTTCTTTTCAGATTCTCATATCCGATTCTCTCGAGGCAATTGACAGGATTGTCAAGTATAAAATATTGATCGCTATGGTTGGGACCAAGACGGTGAACGAGCCGTTGGAATATATCCCCTTCATCGAAGACAATCTTATAGCGGTTGCGGCGCCATCCTTCGCAAGCAAGAATCAGATGCCGCTTAAGGAGCTCGTCTCGTATCCATTCATTCTGAGGGAGGAGGGATCGGGCACGAGAAAGGAGACCGAAGCTATTCTCATCAGGAGTGGAATCAAGCTGGATGATATTGATATCGCCGGCATCTTCGGTTCCACCGATGCGGTGAAGCAGGCGGTGAAGGCGGGGCTCGGCGTTTCCATCCTCTCGAAATATTCGGTTCTTGATGAGTTGAAACATGGGATACTGAAGGAAATACGTCTGACGGACGTGAACATGAAGCGGCAATTCTATATCGTGACTCACCAGAGAAGGACGCTTCCACGGTTATATGATGCGTTCATTCAGTATGTTCTGAGTGAGGGTCGAAAGCTCTGAGAAGGGCAGGATCAGGACTTTTTTGATTTGTAGCGGTTGTACAAGAATGGAATTGAGGAAACGCCGACAACGAGCACCAAGCCGATAACAAATGCCGGCGATATTTCCCCCCTTACGAGGTCAAGAAGCGAGCTCGAAAATACGATGAAGGCTATGCATGCCGGAAGCATGCAGATAAACGTCGCCACGGCATAATGGAGAAACTTTATTTTGGTGAGTCCGAACGCATAATTCAGGAGATTGAAGGGAAACAAGGGGATGAGGCGCGTGAATGCGACAATCTTCCATCCATGCTTTTCGACGCCCTCATCGAGCTGCCTCCAGCGAGGACTTCTCAGCTTCTCTTCCACCCACCCCCTGGCGACGTATCGCGAGATGAGGAACGCCACGCATGCACCTGCGGTTGCACTCGTTATGGTGTAGACGACACCCCAGAACGGACCAAACAGGATGCCACCGACAATCGTAATCGGCAATCCCGGGAGAAAGAGGGCGGGCGCGACAGTATAGAACAGCATGTACATTACGGGCGCGAGAGCGCCGTATCCGTGGATCAATGTTCTGAGCTCATCCTGTTGGAGATACCGCGTCCCTCCGGTTAGACGGACGGCAAGAATAGCGGCTATCACGAGCAGGATTACCATAACGCGTTTTAAGAACCCGCCCTTCCTCATATCTTGATCAGCGGTGAATGTCCTCTCTCTCGTTAACGCGCCAGGCAGCGCCCCTTTAAAATAGTTCTTTAACTTTAAGCGATTCAGATAAGTGAAGGGTGCTTTTGAAACGGCGACTTTTCCTGACAATGTGTTTTCGGGTTCGAATAGCAGATCAAGCACGTGGTTCGTCGGTGTCAACGACCCAAGAAAATTCGCACACCCTGCACAGTACGTGATAATCCTCTTTCCCTCGGCCTCATTTTTTCTTATCTGTCCCCAGTTCTTTGCAAATTCGGGATTGACGAATCCGACGGATCCGCCTTCACCGCAGCAGATCGTCTTGATTCCGTGGTGAGGCATTTCATCGGCCGACAGGCCTTTTGCGGTCACCAAATCACGGACGGCCCCATGGACGGGTTCTTCGAATCTCAGAGCGCATGAATCATGAATAGTCACCGTCCCTTTCACCTTTCCCGCACCCGGCAAGCCGTTTTGCAGCATGAACTCATAAGCCGTCGTTACCGTAATTTCGCCGCCGTATTTCTTGAACACTTTATGACAATTGGGACAGGCGACAATGACTCTACGAATGCCGTACTTGAGAAGAAACTCCTTCATCTCCTGAAACATCGCATGGAAATACTCATCCCTGCCGAGATCGTGTGACGGCTTTGTGCAGCAGTCAAGGACGATGCCAAGCGAAGGGATAGTCTTCTGAACAAGATCGAACAGTGCTTTTACCCTGTCGGGCCGGGTCCCCGGCAGCGTGCATCCGGGAAAGAGAATCGTGTCGCATCCGTGGGGCAGGGCATAGAAGGTGTACTTTCTCGATGTCCCCCGTTTTTCGTACCCCAAAATTCTTGCATGCTCCGGATAGTCGCCTTTCCCCATTCGGACTGTTTGACGACGCATTTCGAGAAACATGTCGGCGGGGTTGATGTTGACCGGACACACGGCGGCGCAGAGCTGGCAAAGGCTGCATTCGAACGGCATGCCCTGATAAAGCTTATCGTCCGGATCATATGCATCGGCAATGTCCTTCGGTTTGCCGTACTTACAGAGGAATGCACACTCTTTCTGGCAGAGCTTGCACTTGATGCATTTCTCTGAGTTGATGAGAATCTGTTTTTTCAAATTCTCATCAACCGTGAGTGCCGATACGTCCCTTATCTGCAACGTGCGTTTCTCCATAGCATTCATTTAAACGCATCTGCTCACGGATATCCAATTCATATTTGTTATATGAGTGGCAACAATAATAGAAAGAATGAATGTAGGATATTCTGCTTTAACACATCTGACTCTGCAGATCAATAACTGTTACAATAAGCCATGTTCAGCGTTGATATTCCCGGATTTGGCAGCCTAATGCTCGAGCATTTTGTGTCCGATTTTTCGGGCACACTTTCTGAAGACGGCACTCTTCTCGACGGATTGCGGGAGAAGCTGAACGAACTCTCCGGGATAATGCAGATCCACATAGTAACTTCGGACACGTTCGGAAAGGCGAGGGATGAGCTGAAAGGGGTTCTCTGCGCGCTTCATCTGCTTGACGGACATGATCATACCATGCAGAAGGAACTGTATATTCGGCAGCTTGGAGCGGATAGCGTTGTTTCTCTCGGCAACGGCAATAATGATGTCAGAATGCTGCAGGCATCCAGGATCGGTATTGCTGTCTGCCTGAAAGAGGGATGCTCACTGGAGGCCGTTAAGGCGGCCCGGATAATTGTGCGATCGCCGATGGATGCGATCGATCTCTTCCTCTGTCCCGAAAGGCTGATTGCCACGTTGAGACAGTAATCCGGAAGCTCCTATGGCATCTGGTAAGTGAGCGCAAGCGTGTACGTGTTGCCGGAAGAGGTATTTTGGCCGTAGATCTGAGGCATAAATCCCAGCTCCACTCCCCATCCTTTCGGAAGTTTAGCACCGAGCGCCATATCGAGTTTTCCGATATCGAAATTATTCGCGATGGTCGGGTTGCCGCTGTCATCCCGATGCTTACCGTTATCCATGCTGTACGTGCCGTCAAGCTTAACCCGTCCGTACAGCTCTTTGGTGAAGTCGATACTAAACTCGATCAGGTATCTGATTTCGTCTGAGGGGTCCTCGAACCTCCACCGGTAGCCTCCTTCAAAATTACAGTATCCGGGAAGATGTGGGTATAGCGAGAAGCCGTAGAGTACTCTGACCTCGACATCGATCTGCCCGTTTCCGAGCGGCAGGTCGTCATCGTCATCATATGGGCCCGGTATCTTGACGAGGGTCTGTGCGGCAAGAATCCCCCATGGACCATCGGCGAGCTTGAGCTTGCCGCCGACATCGATGTCTCCAATACCCCAGGTTTTCTGCTCAACCGCTTTGTCCTCTTTCTCGATGGATTTGAAATAGAGGGAGTTGATCAGCGTAAGAGAGTCGGTAATCCCGTATTCAATATAGTTGTTGAGATAGAGGTCACGAAATTCACCATTGAGTGCGAAATCCCGTTTGTCGCCATCCTCATCAAATTCGGATTTTGCGTAATAGTAGTTTGCCGAAAGCCTGTCGTATATCTTGCCTTTCTGCATCGTCCATGCACCGGCGAAACAGGAGGTGGTCAAAAAAACCCATGAAAAGAGTACACATATGACAATCAATGAAGTTACTTTATAGGTTCCTCGCATTGGTATGCCTCCTCGACTCGAAATTCGTATTTCATGAAGTAGTGTAATTTACTGTGATACGCCTCATGAGTCAAATAGATAATTGAGATGTTTCAATAATTATCCATTTGCATTTACGATAAGTAAAATGAGAGAAAATTTGTTATAGATATATGACTATGTTCTCGGAGAATCTATATCTTTATACGATTTTGTATTTTGCGGCGATGACCGGACTTTCGCTCTACGGAATGCACAGGATTTGGCTTCTCATATGTTGGCATCAGGAGAGGAAAAAGATATTACCGGGAACGGTGTGTCACCTACCCGAGAAGATGACCCATTTCCCCTTTGTGACAATTCAGTTGCCACTCTTTAACGAAAGATTTGTTGCGGAGCGGCTCATCGATGCTAGCGCTCTGATTGACTGGCCACGTGACAGATTCGAGATACAGATCCTCGACGATTCCGATGACGACACTGGCGAAATCGTTGATGAACGCGTGAACTATTGGTCGCAAAAGGGGATTGACGTCAAGGTTCTCCGAAGAGGGGAGAGGACTGGATACAAGGCAGGCGCCCTCCATTACGGTCTTCAGCGCGCTTTGGGCGAATACATTGCGATCTTTGATGCAGACTTTGTTCCGCCCGCCGAATTTTTGCAGAAGACAATTCCACATTTTTGCACTGATTGCATTGGTATGGTGCAGGCACGCTGGGATTTCCTGAACAAAGATCAATCCTGGCTCACACGAATTCAGTCTATTCTCCTCGGCGCCCATTTCCACATCGAACACTGGGTGAGATTCAAACGGGGGCTGTATTTCAATTTCAACGGCACGGCAGGGATATGGAAAAAGGAGGCGATTGTGTCATCTGGTGGATGGGAAGACGACACCGTGACGGAAGATCTTGATCTTAGTTACCGGGCACAGCTGAAGGGATGGAAATTTGTCTACCTCGCTGATCTCTGTGTGCCCTCGGAGCTTCCATCAACCATTGCATCGTTCAGGAGTCAGCAACAGCGATGGGCAAAGGGATCGATCCAGACGGCCAGAAAGATACTGCCCAGGATCATCCGATCAAATATTTCTCGAAGAGTCAAAATTGAGGCGGGGTTTCATCTGTTGTCAAATCTCGGCTGGTTCTGCGGGATGATTATCACGTTGACACTGGTCCCTGCTATCATTCTACGAACCGAAATCGGGCCTTATCAAATGCTGAGAATCGATCTGCCTCTCTTTATCGGTACGACCTGCATGCTCACCTTCTTTTTCCTCGTCTATGCCTGTCATTACGAGGGGAAAAGGTCTATTGCATATGTCGTGCTTCTTCCCTTCTTCTCGATTGCGGTTGCTCCGAGCATAGCGCTATCGGTCATGAAGGGGATTTTCAGTTGGGGAGGACCTTTTGAGAGGACACCGAAATTTGGAATTGATGGCGTGCAAAAGTTCCCGCGGCAATCTTTAGCATACCTTAACAACACTTCATCTCATCTCTTCCTGACCTGCAGCCTCCTTCTTTACAGCCTGATTCCCTTCTCCTATGCACTACACAGGGGAACGTGGTTTGCACTGCCATTCTTGGCGTTGTTTCCGGCAGGTTTTCTCATGGTTATCTTGAAGGAATTGTCCGAAATGAATATCCGAACACGATGAGAAATACAATAGTGTAGGGAATCGGCCTTATGGCCGATTCCCTTTCTTTACGATATCTCTGACTCTTGACTGTTATTACCAGCCGGTCAGGAAAGGCCTTCCAGACGGCAGCTGCAGCCAGCCTGGTGTAGGAGGCTCGGTGTAATTGGGATCCTCAATATACGTTGTACTCCAGCCCGCCCAACCATCAGAATAGTTTCGCACGTTATCGTAGCCCATAAGGTAAGCATAGAGAAAAGTCAGTGAAGAGCGGTATCCTCCACCGCAGTAGAAGATGACATTTTTATCGAACAGATTGGATGATACAGTGGATTTCACACCCAGTGCCTGCCACACATCCCTGATTTCGGTATAGCTACGGAGGGTGCCATCAGGATCATTATAAACAGCAGATGAGTCATCGGCGTCGTTTGCCCATATAGCATTGGGTATTCTACCCTTGGCAGCCAAATAACTGTATCCGCTTATAATACCGGCATATTCACTTCCGGTCCGCGTATCCAGAATCTGCACGGTTGCCGTGTCAGTATATTTCGAAAAGACATGATCCGTCGTAGCGATAAATGCGGGTGTGACCGTACCCGAATACGTTGTTGGAACAGGATCATTGATTTTCGTTTCTCCGGCAAATCCCGCGTCTGTCCACGCTTCGTATCCGCCGTTCAGAAAACGAACGTCCTTGACACCCCCGTACTTCAAAATCCACCAGAGACGTGCCGCAAAGATACGGCTATTGCTGTAAACGACCACTGTCGTATCAGCGGTTATCCCCATATTCCCCATGGCGGCATAAAGCTCTGCAGTCGGTATTAAGAACCATCTCGGATATCCGTTTTCGTAAATATCGGAATTGGAGTGGATGGCACCGGGTATATGGCCAATGAGGTAAGAGTTATCGGCCCATCCCTGTGCCATGTCCTCAAAACTCCCCCACTGAGTCTCGAAAATGAGATATTTGTGGCTACGATCATACGGATATTCGGGAGGGGGCGCGGTCGTACTGCCAGTCTTGTGATAATCAATGAGGGATTTAACCCACATGGGATAAACGATTGTCGAGAAACGAGACGCCTTCTCCATGGGGAGATCGGTTTTACTTGCCCAATCAACGATTGAAGCATCGTAATTTGAGATGCGCTGGTATCCCATCAAGCGCAGAACAAAATACATGTATGCGCTCCGGATTCCGACGGTGCAATAGGCGGTAACCTCTTTATCAGGGGATATCCCTTTCGATTTCAGGAGAAGTCTCAGATCATGGTACGTCTTAGTTGTCTTGTCGGTATTGAAAAGCCACTTATACGGAACTTGCACCGCACCCGGGATATGCCCTCCGCGGGCTTCCCCGTAAAGTTGCCAGCCGATGAACTCCTCGTCTTCTCGGTTGTCAACAACAACGAAGTCATTGTCATACAGACGGTACGCGATATGGCTTGATGTACTTTTGATTGAACGGTTAACCGAAGCCGTGAATGTTGCCGATGGAAGTGTATTTATTTTGGTTTCCGTTGGCCGGTTATCGGCAACCCACTTGTCCCATCCGCCGTCCAGTATATGTACGTCATCACAACCGAGGTACTCGAGCATCCAGAAGATTCTCCCCGCCGCGCCGAACGATGCTGTCGTATCGTCGTAAATGACGATCGTCATATCTCTGGTTAATCCTGCCTGACCCAGTTTCGCCTCAAGGGTTGTTGTCGGCAGAAGACCCGTGCCCGGTGTGAAGAAATCACCGAATTTCAGGTTAATAGCCTTGGGGATATGAGCGGTCTCGTAACCGGATGACCGCGCATCGATTACAACGAGGCCCTTTGCCCCAAGGCTCTTTTGGACGGAATCAGCCGACACCAGCAGACCGGCGTTCGGGAAGTCGGTTGAAGAAGGCAGGAGCGTCGGGACTCTTGACTTGATCTTGTTGTCTGAAGAACTGCCGCAGCTGATGAGCGTACAAGATATGGCCACAACAAGGAACAAAAGCATCGAGGAAATAATTGTCTTTCTCATGCAGCCCTCCTTAATAATTTCGTGTATTCACTCTTACACATGCCATTATCAAAAATCCAATATTTATTATTGATAAATTACTATTGACCGATAGAGAACGCGAATGAAATTTCTCCGAAAGCATATATCATATTTCTATTGCTTTCTCTTCCATGCCTCGTAGCCGCCTTCGTAGTTAATCGCATTCGGGAGTCCTGCAAGCTGGTGGACAACCCACGCATAGCCGGAGCGTATTCCACCCGTACAGTAGTAAATAACAGTCTTCTTTGTATCAACCCCCTTTTGTTTCAGAAGTTGCCGTAATTCATGGGGCAGGAGAGGGCGACGCTCCTTGCCAGAGTAAAAATCATTCCAGGGTATATGCACTGCGCCAGGAATCTTTCCCCTGATCCACTCAAGTGTCGATCGGGTATCCACAAGAACGATGTTAGCTTTCTTGTTCTCGATCTCCGACGTGGGAATATCTATTGCGGCGTTCAGTTTGACTGTATATTGCACCGCTTTCTTCATTGCGGCCTCATCTCCCTGTATGAGGGAAAATCCGCCATTCTTCCACGCCTGAACGCCTCCGTTGAGCAGACGAATGGGGCCTTTGTGTCCGAGCCAGGAAAGTACCCAGCAGGTCCACCCCTCGCCTCCCCAGCTCTTATCCGCATCACCGTACACAACGATGGGAGTATTTTCATCAATCCCCATGGCCCCGAGTGCTTTGGCAATTTCCTGATGCTGCCATATCCGGTAAGGGATGCCGTGTTCATCAGTACGGGTATATCCCTCCCAGGAAAATGAGAGTGCCCCCGGTATGTGTCCTGCTCGCCATTCGGCTTTCGGTCTTGCATCGAGAATAACGAATTCGGAGATATGCTGCTGCAGTGTCGGCGCATCGATCAACCCAAGATCATTTGCAAAAACCGGAGCACTGGCTGAAAATAGATTGGCGGATAAGAGCATGGAAAGAAAAAAGACTACCAAACTACTCTTGCTATCATGGGGCATCCCGCTCATTATCATTACCTCCTATGGTTTGTTGTCGTTGCAGGGCGATTTACGGTATTCGATACCGCTTCTCACAGGGGTAACCGGATTTCTCGTAATCGTCCTGTCAGCCGCTCATTATTTCAGTGAAAAGCAGGAGTTGCCGTGGTCTCCTGTCTTCATTCTATCGGTTGCCGCGCTCATCAGATGCCTGTTCTTGTTTCGCACCCCTGAACTCTCCGATGACATCTACCGGTATATATGGGACGGCCTGCACGTTCTTCACGGCAACAACCCTTACCGCCATGCTCCAGTCGATGTTTTGCCCAGCGGCGAGTTTTCTCTCGATCTCTTGAAACGGATTAACCATTCGGAACTTATAACCATATACCCTCCAGCGGCGCAGGTGATATTCATGGCTGGAGTCTTCATAACGAAATCATTTTTCGGCATCAAAATGTTGCTATGCTGCATTGATCTTGCCACCATTTGCATGATCATGAAAATTCTTGCTCATGTGGAGATAGAGGCGTCAAGAGCCGTGATCTACGCATGGCATCCGATTCCTGTGCTTGAGATCGCGGCATCGGGACATATCGATGGGGCAGGGGTTTTATTCCTGCTCATCAGCATCCAATATGTACTCGCCGCGTCCCGGCGGCAAAGAGAGAGTTCCCCAGCAAAAAAGGATCTTCTCGTTGCGGTCTCAGGATTCGCATTCGGTACCGCAGCGCTGGTCAAGCTGCAACCCATGATTATTCTTCCGTGCCTATTCCTTATTGTCCCCCCCGGCAAGAGACTCTTGTTTGGGTTGAGCATCGTCGCCTCCATGACGATTCTTGTGATCCCTTTTCTCCCTGAGATGACCAATGCATTCGGTACCCTGAACGTGTACTTCTCACATTGGGAATTTTCAAATTTCTTCTTCAGGACGCTGAGAAGTTTTACCCAATCCGGAGATACTGCGCGCCTGATCCTCGTGGTATTTTTGATAAGCATCGTTTCCTTTCTCACTGTCAGGCTCTGGAAAAGTGCTGCACAACCAGCCAGTTCTCGTCTCTTCTTCATGCGTCACGGAGACGGCATAGAGGAGAGACCTATCGATAGCCGAAAGGAAACCACCTTATTTTTTTCGTATAGCTATTTGATACTATTTGTATCTCTCCTGGTGAATCCTACGCTTTATCCCTGGTATAGCATCATCCTCATATGCTTCCTTCCATTTGCGGCAGGGCCAGCAGGCATTATATTTAGCTGGTCCGTCTTGCTCTCCTACTCCATATTGATCGATTATGTGTATCTCGGACAGTGGGCAGAGAGCGATCTCGTGCCCGCACTGATCATCTGTGGGCCGGTAACAGGCGCTTTGCTCCGAAAATGCATGACATATCTTCATCTACCCGGGAAGATACATTCGCTCATGCGGATGAATCAATGAAAGATGCATGAAGAGGTAAGGTCATCATTCAACAGTCGTCCGATAATGATACTTGACCGAGCCACCGGAAAGGGCTTCCCGGAAAATCACCCACAATATTTTCCTTCCTGCGCGGATACTCCCGATGAGATTTCCGCTCACCTTTGACTTCCCCGCAATTCTCGCATGGTAATCGAGTGGTATTTCGCGCACGCGCAAGCCCTGTTTCAATGCCCTTATCTGCATCTCGACCGTCCAACCGTAATCCTGCTCTTTCATGTCAAGAGCTTTGAGGGCAGCCCATGGTATTGCCCGCATCGGTCCAAGATCGTGGTATAGGTGACCCCACAGAACGTGGATGAGAGAAGTGGCAAGTCGGTTTCCGAATCGCTGCAGGGCGGTTAATGAATGAGACACCTTCGGAATTCGGTGTTCGAGAACGAAATCAGCGTCGCCACTGACAATGGGATCAAGAAGGAGGAGAAGATTCGAAATATCGTCACTTCCATCGGCATCGGCAAAGGCAACTATGTCCGGATTGATATCATCAAGTGTCTTGAGAGCGGCGAGGCAGGCTCTTCCATAGCCGGCAACGGGTTCCGATACGACAAATGCCCCGAGCTTCTTTGCAACATCTGTTGTCGAGTCGTCCGAACCATTATCCGCAACAATGACATGATCGACTTCCGGCGGGATAGTGTTCAGGACAGACAACAAGCTTTGCGCCTCATTTCTGGCAGGAAGGATGAGAGCTATGCTTTTCCCTTTATACACGGTGGATTAATGATGTGAGGGCTGGCTCGCGTGAGCAACAATTATGGTGAGGATGTTGCGCCTGACAACATCCTCACCGAAAAGGGTGATTGGTCTATTTGACCTGTGCTGTGGGATATTCAGCTTCTTTCCATGCTTTGATGCCGCCCGGATACCGGTAAACATTCTTGTAGCCGAGCTTCACCGCCCACATTGCCCCATTGTGGCTCCTCGTGCATTTTACGAAGCCGCAATAGATGACTATCGGCATGTCCTTATCGGATCCAAGTACTTTCAGAAAAGCCTCTTTTGTCTTATCGTCGAGGCTTGTCATCTCGGGAATAGGAAATTCAAACTGCACAGCACCGGGCACATGCTCTTTCTTATAGCTGTCTTCGTAGGGCATGGTATCGATGATCAGCATTTTCTTCTTCTCATCGATCCATTTCTTCAGTTCCTCTGTCGAAACGATCTTATACCCTCCCCGGCTGACTTCCTGCGCAAATTTGACTGCTGTCGTCTCGGTTTCGATTTCTTTGCCTCCCCATGCTCCGAAACTGCTCACCGACATCGCAACGATAAAGATACAGATCAAGACAAGTACGGCAGACATCTTTGGTATCCTCATACCGTAAACCTCCTTTGATTTAAAGAATATTGACAAGCCATGAACGGCGTCCCATTGAACGATCAGACCGAACAAATCTGTGCAGATACATGAAGAGGACAATACCTATCATGAATACATCACGATAGAATGCCCTCTTCAGGCTATTATGGTCAGCGATCTCCTCTGGGGTGAAGCACCCGCAGTCTATGCTCAAATCTTTCAATATGCCATACCACAAGACAACGATAAACATGATGAGCATACCGAAAATCGCCGAGAGACTTCCGCGTATATTGAAAATGAGGCCCACTCCTGCCAAGAACTCGAACAGGGGCAACCCGATTGCAACAGGTGCGAGGAGGATTTCAGGTATCAGGTCATATTGCGATATGACCTTTGCAAAGGATTTTGGATCAATGAGCTTCACGAACCCTGAGTACACGAAAACTCCACCGAGGGCTATTCTCAAAATCAGATTAACCCACGATGAGCGCACAATCTTATTGATAAGATTCATTCTGGACTCAGACAAAATACCCACAGCTCTAAATACCATCCACAAAAAAATATGGCATAAAGAAGAGCGATCAATCCAATAGTTAATAATGATGGAATTGCCGTAACCTATAGAGAAATTCTTGAAATCAGAGTATGTCTTCGGAAGAAATTGTGCTATAATTTAAAAAATATCATTGATGGAGGTTATCTTCATGTGCCTTGGTATTCCGTCAAAGGTTATCAGCATCGAGGACTCGAGAGCGAAGATTGATGTATATGGCGCCCAGCGGGAAGTGAGCCTTATGCTGCTCGAGGAACCGGTGAATATAGGAGATTACGTCATCGTGCATGCTGGATTCGCGATACAGAAACTGCAGGAGGATGTGGCAAAAGAAACTCTCGGGTACTTTGATGAATATTTGAAGTCTCTGGCTGTCGAGGAGGGTTTGATCACTCAGCCGGAGAAGAAGGCGAAAGTGAAGAGAAAAAAGAAGCAATAGCATTCCAATACCGAGAGCTTTTTCTGCTGTCTTCATCTCACCTCTA
>Ga0101944_10004015_pt1 | contig 19150 bp, 13 predicted proteins | sample DewCreD2012metaG_FD_75245 | JGI IMG/M metagenome (GOLD analysis project Ga0101944, IMG submission 75245) | Hot spring sediment bacterial and archeal communities from British Columbia, Canada, to study Microbial Dark Matter (Phase II) - Dewar... ... | reverse complement strand
TTTATGCTGCTGGCAGGTTGTTTCTGGGTGTTTTTTCGTCACTTGATGCCCATCGGGACGCTCTACAGCCTGTGCGGTATCATCTTTCTTTACAACCTGTTCTTTGCGCTGCTGTTTAAAAGTCAGCAACAGCTTACCTATCAAACCGCCATATTTTCCATTCGCCTGCAAATTTTTTTAGACTGGCTGGCGCTGCTCCTGTTTATTCATTTTACCGGTGGCATCTTCAGCCCGCTGGTATTTTTCACCATTCTTCACGTCATCATTGATGCCATGATCTTTTCTCCCGCCCAGTGTTATATTTACACGGCCGCGTTGTTAATCGGGCTGGGAGTTCTCATTGTGCTGGAATATGTGCTGCGCATCGTTCCGGTCAACAGCCTGTGGCTGGGACCCCAACCGCCGCCTCTGGAAACAGTTCCCATGGTTATAGCCTTTATTCTTTTTTCCTTTGTGCTGTTCTGTGCCACCTTTCTTGCCACCTCCATCATGGGCCGTTTTCGGCAGCGAGAATTGGATGTGCGGCGGCTGAGCGGCAATCTGCAAAAAGCGCTGACCCGCATGGAGACCTTGTATGAAGCCACCAAAGCAATGGTCACCAGCTATGATCTCGAAACCGTGCTGAACCGCATTGTTCAGGATAGCGCGCGCATTATGGACGCAAAGGGCGCGGCAGTGCGCCTGTTGCAAGAAGGGTCGCGCGAGTTACGGCTTGCTGCAACCTGGGGTCTGTCTGATGCCTATCTGCACAAGGGGCCGGTCACGACAGAAGACGGGCTCACGCCAAAAAAGCCAGAGGATGTCATTATGGTAGAAGATGTGGATACGGATGGTCGGTTGAAATACCCCCAGGAAAACCGGGAAGAAGGCATTCGGTCAATTATTTCCGTCCCGCTGGTGCACAAGGGAAAAATTATTGGCGATCTCCGCATCTATGGAAAAACGCGCCATCACTACACGGATGATGAAATATCGTTTCTCAAAATTCTTGCCGGCGGCGTGGCGGTCATCATTGATAATGCGCGGGCATGGAAAGCGCTTGAAGAAAGCAACCGCAGAATTATTTCCTTTGCCTACCGCATCGGCCATGACTTGAAATCGCCGGTGGTTGCTATTCAGAGTTTGCTCACCGCCATGCAGGACGGCTTTGCCGGCGATGTGCCCCCGAAACAGAAAGAAATCCTCAATCGGTGCATTGCCAAACAGGAACAGCTCCTGCAGCTTATCCGCGACCTGCTGAATCTGGCAGAGGGCCAGATGTCAATTGAAGGGCACAAGCTGGTAGCAATCCAGCTTGATACCATTGCTGCCGACTCCATCAAGCTGCTGGAAACCGTCGCGCGGGAGCGGGGAATTGCGATTCATTATACCCATCCGGAGCAGCCGGTTATGTTTCAGGAGGTGCCCGGTGATTTTCAGCGGCTGTTTTTTAATCTGCTGGACAATGCCATTCGTTATACGCCAGCCGGCGGCACGGTAGCTGTGGCGCTGAACAGCACTGCTGAAACAATTTCCCTTATGATCAAAGATTCGGGAATCGGGATAGAGCCCGAGTATAAGGAAAAAATTTTTGACGAGTTTTTCCGCACGCCGCAGGCAAAACAATGCCACACTGACGGGACCGGTCTGGGGCTGGCAATCGTCAAAGGCATTGTGCAGCGCTATCGCGGCGACATTTGCGTTGAAAGCGAACCGGGGAAAGGCACGGTATTTATTATTACACTTCCCCGGCAGTAACTACTTGCGCCCTTTATCAGGCTGCATCATTCCTTGATTGAGATGATGCCGGTTGTATAGAGCAGCAACACAATGAGCGCCACCGGGGTAACATATTTTATGAGAACGTGCCAGATATCATAAAAGTGAAATGCATTCTCAACCCGCCGTATTTCAGCTTCCTTTTCACTATGGGTAAGTATCCACCCGGCAAAAATCGCGATAAAAAGCCCCCCGATCGGCAGCATAAAATTGGTGGCTATGATGTCGCAGGAATCAAAGATACTTTTGTGTGGAATGATCGTGACGGAGCGGAACAGGTTGAAGGAAAGGGCCGAGGGAATGCCGGCAAGAAAGATTATACCACCGATTAAAAGATCGGCTTTTTTACGCTGCCAGCCATGCTCGTCGATAACATAAGAAATGACCACTTCCAGGAGCGAGATAGAAGAGGTAAGTGCTGCAAAAGCCACTAAAATAAAAAACAAAATAGCAACAATATACCCGCTGGGCATCCGGGCAAAGACCTCAGGCAAGGTTATGAAGAATAACCCGGGGCCGACTTTTGGATCCACCTGGTAGGTAAAAACGATGGGAAAGATCATGAGGCCTGCCAGCAGGGCATAGAGGGTATTCAATCCCACAATCTCCAGCGATGATGACGAAATGTTGGTGTCCGGGTCAAGATAACTGCCATAGGTAATCATCGCACCCATCCCCAGACTCAATGAGAAAAAGGCATGGCCCAGCGCTTCTAATATGCCGGCAGGGGTGAGTTTGGAAAAATCAGGCCTGAATATAAAGTTAATGCCGTCGCGGGCACCGGGAGTCTGAAGGGAATTAAACGTCAGCAGCAGCATGATCGCAAACAACGCCGGCATTAAAATTTTATTCCACCGCTCAATTCCGGAACTGACGCCACCCCGCACGATTAGAATGGTTAAAAACATAAAAACGCCATGCCAGAAAATTTGTGAAAAAGGGTCTGCCAGAAAACCATCTAATACTGTTTTTGTTGTATTTGGCTGAAAAAAGTAAAACGCTGCATACCAGATGTAGCGTAATATCCATCCCCCCACCACGCTGTAATAGGATAAGATGATAAACCCTGAGGCAATGCCCAACCACCCGACCAATGGCCAGAATGTTTTGCTTCGTAGGGAGCTGAAAGCGCCGACCGGATTTTTTTGCGTGCTGCGGCCGATAATAAATTCGGCAATCATAATGGGGATGCCGATTATAATAACCGCTATGATATAGGTGAGGACAAAAGCCCCGCCACCGTATTGGCCTGCCTTATAGGGAAATCTCCATATATTCCCCAGCCCGATTGCCGAGCCTGCTGAAGCAAGCACGAAACCTAATTTGCTTGCCCAATGCTCTCTTTGAGGCAATTGCGTAGAGTCCACAATAAGTCCTTTCTTTTGTTCAAGATACGCGTTAATATTATAACACCGCAGCTCGATGCCATATTTTCCATCATAAAAAACAAAATTATAAAAGGCAACCCTATTATGAAACAGAACCTTCCCTAACAATTAGCGCTGAAATTCAGGCAAACCGCATCAGGAAACCAAAACGCCATGGGTAACATGTGGAACATCAACACCCGGCCGCCTGGGGGTCCTCGCCGCAACAAAACCGCCTGAGTCGGGAACACGGTCGGAGCGTCCTGTATAAGGAAAAATCAAGTGGTAAGAAAATAGGAGGCTATTTATGAAGAACAGCTCATCTGTCAAATCATTTTGTGGCCGCTTCAACTCCGTCGCGGCAAATATCTCCCTCAGCGGTCTGATCCTTCTGACAATACTTTTAGCCAACACCCGTGCTGAAGAGACGGTTCTTGAACAGTATGTAAAAACACCAGACAGTGCTTTTGAATACCGTCTGGTCAAAACCACATATGAGGTGCTGTACACGACCTACATTATTGATCTCACCTCCCAGCAATGGCATGCTGAAGAGGTGCGCCCCAAAAAATGGAAACACTGGCTGGTGATAGTGGAGCCGCGGCTGCTGGGTGCCTATACCGAATATCTCCCGTTTTTTTCATTGGTCAGAACGGACACGGCGCTGCTGTATATTATTCGGGGCGATGCAGACCATGAAGATCGGCCGTCAGCAGCTTCAACGCAAGCCGTGCAACTGGCATTGCGCAGCCAGTCAATTGTTGCGGAGATTCACGGGGTCCCGATTGGACCGGTGGCCTTTCTTGATGAGCAGCCTGAAACCGACTGGTGGGATAATCTTAACCCGTTTGACAATGATGAAGATAAAGTGCTCCGGGAAGAGGATTCCCTGCAGGCGCGTTCCTTTGATCTGGCGTTAGCTACCGGCGATATTACCTGGGCGCTGATGGCGCCCATGACCAAAGCCGTGGTGCGCGGCATGGATGTAATCCAGCAATTTTTGCAACAGCGCTACTGGGGGCGCAGGGTAGCGAAAGATTTTGTGCTCACCGGTCATTCCAAGCGCGGCCATGTGGCATGGCTCACCGCGGCTCTGGATAAGCGGGTCGTGGGCGTTGTGCCTATTAGCTATGATCTGCTTAACCTGCCTGAGCAGATAGCGCTTCAGGAAGCATCCTGGCCGGTGCGCAGTCCCGAGCAGGCAATAAATGAAGAATTTGATCTCTACAATCGCTTCAAATCGGCAACCGGCTATGCGCTGATTGCCAATATTGATCCGTACGCATACCGCGATCAACTAAACATACCGGCCCTGATTATGGTGGGAAGCAGCGATAATTATTCATGCTCTGACAGCGCCAGCCTCTATATAAATGATCTTCCGGGCGAGGTGCGCATTTCCTATGCTGCAAATCAGGGGCATGCCATTAATGAGCTTCCGGAGATACACAACAACCTCACTGCGTTTTATCAGCATATTATTAAAAATCAGCCCCTGCCGGAATATACCGCGAGCGGGCTGGAGGATGGTATGTTTACGATTACGCCGGTAATGCAGAAACCGGTGGCGGTTAAACTGTGGACTGCTGCCAATCCTGCGGCGCGCGACTTCCGGGAAGTCGCGCGCATAGTGTGGACTGCTACTGCCGTTGAGGAAAATGAAGAGGGCGCTTACACCGGTGCGGTGCCCCGGTCATCCGCGGGTGGTTATACAGCCTTTTATATTGAGTTAACCTATCAAGGGGGCTCATGGGCTATGCCTGCGTACCGTCTGGCAACCCCAATTACCATTTTAGCAGATTGAGCACAACCGTTTCGTCTATCTCAAAGAAGCACCTGACATATTTTCAATGTTTGATTTTGACCAGCGTAGTTGACGTGATGCTTCACTTCGGATGCGCGGCGAACAGTATGGCGCGATGTTTCGTGCTTATTCAGCAAGCGGCGGCAGGGGGTCAACCGGTATCTGATTGAAGATAATTTCATTGCGCGGCAGGGCAATCACCGCATAATTTCTATCCTTAACAATGTCTCCAGGATTGAGAATCACCATTTGCTGGCCTTCTTCATAAAAACCGTTGTGGGAAAAACCGAACAGCAGAAACTTGACTTCGGGATGGTCTTTGAGCACCTGCAGCGACAGTCTATGCAGATCAAGTTCTGATTTATCAAGCAGCGTTGCCCCGAGATTGTATTGCACGAAGAAATAGTAGCCTTCGATGTCAATAATCGGGTCGTCAGGGGGAATGCGGTGCCAGTTTTCGGGTCCGCCTGGATCCGGCTGGTTTGCAAGCAGGTTGTAGTAAACCTGAAATCCCCTGAATTCATTTCTCCCGATGTCCGTTAAAGCGATGTTGCCGCAATGGATGATATGGGTAACCTGCTGACGGTCAAATTCGGCGGCCAGTTTTTTCCAGAATTCAGTGTCAAGGTCGGAAATGTCTTTACTGTCCGAGACCACCCCGACATTTAAAAACCGTTTGATACCCCGTGTTGCCGGTATCCTGCTGAAGAGTATTTTGTTGGTGTCGGTGTCAATTATCGCATACTCATATCCGCCCAGTATTCCCATGGGGTCTTCAACTGCTCCGGGATTTATAAAATTAATCAGCGGGTTCTGCATGAAAATTTGATGATGGGTATGCCCGGAAAAAATGAATCGGACGCGGTCATGATCGCGCCTGATTTTGTGCATCGTCTCCAGCAGCGCGACTTCTGAACCGTATAAAATTTCAAATGAACGCTTATGCCCCACATAGATACGCACGCCCTCAAGATCAACAATACGGTTATTGGGTAGAGTAAAAATCCACCCGGGCGGCGGCTCGTTAAAGTCGGGGCGGTGTTCTGCAGCCTGTTCGTCAGTCAGTGCGCACACCACGGGAATATTGCCATACCGTTCTGGCTTTAGATGTTTGGGATCAATGTCTCCGCAATGAATGATAGTTTGAACGCCCGCTGTTTTGAATGTGTTAATGATATGGGGCAGGGCGTTCATTCGGTCGTCATGCGTGTCTGAAAGTATGCCTAAAAGCATGCTCGTGCACCCTCTGTTCTAAATTGCAGCGAAATTTAATTGAAGATTGAAACATCATTCTTGCTGCAAATACCGCAATTAAATCGCCAAAAAAGACCTGACGTGATAACAACTTTTTCTGCGCGGATATTGCGTAGCGTGTCTTAGGATTCGGTTTGGGGTTTTAAGAAATGCTCTCTTAAAAACCGCCACTCATCCTCATCCATTTCCCACTCACAATACACGGCAATCCCCTGATAGTTCCGCGGGAGCGCTGAATACGTGCGTAAGCCTGCGTGGATGCCCGGCAGAGCGTTTGCAAGATTTTCCACCGCGGGCAGATGATAGCCGGCGTTTTCATCCTTGTAAGCGGGCACGCCAAGCAGCACGCTTGCGGAACCTGACCATTCAAGGACGTCGTGTGTCCATGATTTTATTACATATTGATAGACTTTCCGGAACCGAATTGCAGTGTCATACAGCATCACGACCACCTGATCGGCACAGCGCGCAACCTGTTGATAGTAGTCTTTGTCCCAGTGCACATTGGCAAAGGGATGCCAGAGGGTCGGCGGCGGATAGGCCGCAATGGATACAATTTTTCCCCGGGGCAGAGACTTCCTGACCTCCTGCAACAGGGTTACATACTCGATGTTTCCTGAACGACAGGGTTCGATATTAATATGGATGCCCGCAAACTGCGGATACCGGCGCAACAAATCACTTATTGAGCGGGTAAAATTCTCCCGCCATGCGGGGTTTGCGGGAAAAGCTTGCACGCCGGTGACGCCGCCAACCCAGGGCATCACCCTGAATCCGGTAAAAATTTGAAGAAACAGTTCGGTCTGGTTTTCATCTACCGGAGGAATATATCCTTCGGGGGTGGCAGGGCAGAGATGCGGGAAAACATCGGTGATGTTATGTCTTTTCAGGTGGGCTGCAAGCTGACGCATGTTTGCGGCGTTTCTGAAAGATGACTTACGGGTCACTTTATTATTGCGGTCAAACCACTCGTCATCCCCCAGCCAGCCATGTTGAAGCCATATGCCATTGCGCGCAAGGTCATGCGAACCATCGTAAATTATTTTGCCGGGCGTCCACATCTGGTAGCCGGATAAAGAAAGCCCTCCGGTAAAAAGAATAACCAGAATTATTATTAGTCGCCCACGCCACATACCGCTGTTCATCACTGGTAATACTGTATCCTATCCACGCTGAACGTGTCAGCGCCAGCAGGGAATCCACGCGAAACCACATTTTCTATTGCGTTACGGGACAACCCACACCTGTCTCTGTGTCCAGTATCCCGGCGTAACCTGCCGTTCCTCCCAATGCCCCAGCACCCACACATTTCGGCTTGCGTCGTAATACTGATTGACCCAGTACCGTTGTCTTGTTTCCGGCACCCAGACCTGTTGGATTTCCCAGTGGCCGGCAGGGACGGCAACAGCAGCAGGCCTATAGGAGAGGCGAGTAATGGCATCGGCAACAATGACCGTCCCCAAAACTGCTGCCGCAACCTCCCAACCACTATATCCATCATACCAGCCACGACCGCCACAATAGTACCTTTTCCCTTGGTCACCGTAATAGCGCCGACTGCCATGATAGCCGCCGGCATAAACTGATGTCGCCAGTGAAATACATAAAATAAAGATTACACCAGAGGGTAAGTGCTTCATCAGACTGTCCTCCTTATTTATTTATGAATTCACCATGCAGGGTTTAGGCTTTTTTTATATTATACTCCACATGCATCCGGTATCCAACCAATAATTATGCCGTCTGGTTTTCATAGTCTCTTTTGCAGATTACCTGCCCGGACTCCTATCAGACGCACTTTCTAAATTATATTTCCTCTCCTATTCTCGAGACTTCAATCAAACACAGCAGTTCAGGGAGGCCGATGCCATACCTTACGGTATTCGCAGCACTATAAATTACGTAATATGGCCCATCAAGATAGCCGATAATATAGCCATATCTCGTATGCCCGTGTCTAAAATAACGTCTCTCCCTGATAGGTAAAAAAGACTACTATTATCAGGGTATTGAGCTTTATTTTCACGGCATGAGGGGATTACGGAAAGGCATTAAGCAGATGCAGAGCGCGTCTCTAATGCCTTTTTCTTTTGCCCATAAAGTGGCTCAGGACCCATTGGCATTAACCAGGCTCACGATAAAAAACCCCGGCACAAGAGATTACCTGCCGGGGTCTATGAGAAAGAGGGATCTATGAAAGTATGCTCAATTTTTTTATATCACACCAACGGAAACGCGCAAGAGCGTGAGAGACAGAAAGCAATACGCCCCAAAATAATAACCCCTCGTTGCACATTGGTTGCACCGAGGGGGTCTTTTTTATTAAAATCCGGTTATGCCGATCCGTGCCGTGGCAAGAAATCCCTCATACTAATGGCTTTCGTCAGCCTGATCCAACAACGGGTCACTGCGACCAATGGATCATTTCCCTGTGTGTTAGATTTTGCCTTGTGCTGACCGGGTGTCGGGCATACCAGACGTAATAAATAAAAGCCTACATTCATTTAAATTCTAATGCCACATTAAAAAGTGTCAAGCCCTTCCAAAAAAATTTTTTCCAAGACCGACGGGCAATCAAATAATAATTTGCCTTCTACCGATTAAGGAGGGACTCACCTCCAGCCGGGGGGAGCAGAGGTAAGACATCAGTAGAAGGCCTGTTATAAATTTAGCATATCCTTAAGGATGTTTCAAAGATTGCAAGCACGAAAAACACGGAAGCGGAAAGCGGAAAAGAACTAAGGAGAAATACGTGGTGGCTTAACTTATTATATATTATTGATTTTTATCATTCTCGGGGATATATAGGTAACATCAAGCATTCTCCCAAAAAGCAATTAACCCTAATAACAAGGAGGAAGACCATGAAGAACATGACAGCTGGTTCGGTATTTGTGCTGGTGCTGCTGTTATTATTTACCAATGGTTGCAATCGAGGCAAAATCACGGATGCACGTGATGGACAGATATACCAAACGGTAAAGCTGGGAGATCAGACGTGGCTTGCACAGAACCTGAATTACGAGTCTGACAACAGTTGGTGTTATGACGATGACCCGGCAAATTGCGAAACGTACGGAAGACTATACAACTGGGAAGCTGCATTGACCGCCTGCCCCGACGGGTGGCACCTGCCCAGCGACCAAGAGTGGGCAACCCTTATAAAATATTTGGATCCTGAAGCAGATTCTAACGCGGTGGGAGTAGAAAGTGAAATTGCAGGTGGCATGATGAAAACAAGGGGAACGTTTGAAAGCGGGACTGGATTATGGCTGAGCCCTAATGTAGGCGCAACTAACTCAAGCGGATTTTCTGCTGTTCCCGGCGGTGCCCGTTGGCCGGATGGCACATATCTTGTTTTGCATATGCACGCCATCTTCTGGACTTCTACCGAGTACGACGCCGAAACGGTTTGGTTCCGGATCCTTGATTACGGTCTCAAAAGCCTTTACCGCGACCACTCAAACGTAACTAAGCCTATGGGTCTTTCCGTGCGTTGTGTCATGGATTGACCGGTTTCATGCCTCGCAATCCCGGCTTTGTAAGCGGGTGGGTAAGAGGCATGTGTCAAAAGAGAAAACTACGGGAAGCCCCGCCGTGTGGGCTGGGAGGTTCACATATACCCATCAAGGAGGACGGCAATGAAGAACAGGACCGTGTGTTTTTTAATAATAATCGCACTATTTTTGTGTGCGGGTGGCTGCACGCACGAAATAAACCCCATTCCCGGTGAGATGATGGATGCACGTGATGGACAGATATACCAAACGGTAAAACTGGGAGATCAGACGTGGCTTGCACAGAACCTGAATTATGAGACCGGCAACAGTTGGTGTTATGGGGATGACCCGGCAAATTGCGAAACGTATGGAAGGCTGTACAACTGGGAAGCTGCATTGACCGCCTGCCCCGACGGGTGGCACCTGCCCAGCGACCAGGAGTGGTCAGAGCTTATAAAATATTTGGATCCTCAGTCGCGTCCGAATGCTGTCTTAGTAGAAAGCAAAGTAGCCGGTGGCATGATGAAAACAACGGGGACGATAGAGGAGGGGACCGGATTATGGGTATTCCCTAATGAAGCAGCCACTAACGAAAGCGGCTTCTCTGCTGTGCCGGGTGGTGACCGTGTCCCCACTCCCGGAGGCATGTTCACCATGCTGGGGCAGCATGCCTTTTTCTGGACCGCTACGGAGTACGATGCCAACAGCGCCTGGTTCCGGACTCTGGATTACGGGCACGGCAAGGTCACCAAGGGCAATGGCAATACCGGCATGACTAAAGCCTACGCCCTTTCTGTTCGTTGTGTCATGGATTAATAAGTAGCGATAACTCCATTAATTCAAAACCCGACCTGTTCTTTTTCCTTCGTTGGTTATGCTTTTTCCGTCCAATCCCGGCAAAGGACTTCGGCCTGTTCCAAGACGAGCTCGGTAGCGCGGGCCTGCTTGTCTGGCGGATAGCCGTATTTGCGCAGGATTCGCTTAATAATCACCCGCATCTGCGCCCGGACGTTTTCCCGGACGGTCCAGTCGATGGTGATGCTATTGCGCACCGCCTTGACAAGTTCCTGGGCGATCAGCGTAAGTGTTTTATCGCCGAGGACCGCCACTGCGCTCTCGTTGACCTCCAGCGCGTCATAAAAGGCTACCTCGTCATCCGTCAGCCCCAATTGTTCTCCGCGTTTGCCTGCCTCGCGCAGGTCCTTTGCCAACGCGATCAGTTCTTCGATTACCTGCGCTGTTTCTATAGCCCGGTTCTGATATTTCCTGATGGCATTTTCCAGAAGCTCAGCAAACGATCGGGCCTGGACGATGTTTTTCCGACCGCGGGCTTTGATCTCGCCTTCCAGCAGTTTGCGCAACATTTCGACCGCCAAGTTCTTCTGTGGCATGCCGCGAACTTCCGCCAGGAACTCATCAGACAGGATCGAGATGTCCGGCTTCTTCAATCCGGCTGCCGCGAAGATGTCGATGACCTCATCCGAAGACACTGCTTTCGAGACGATCTGCCGAATGGCGAACTCGACCTCCTCCGGGCTGCGGCGGCTGTCTGTTGTGCTTTTTGTCAGCACTGATTTTACCGCTTGGAAGAAAGCCACGTCATCCCGAATTTCCAGTGCCTTTTCATGCGGAACGGCCAGTGCAAACGCCTTCGACAACTCGCCAACCGCCTTCACCAGCCGGTTCTTGCCGTCCTCCTGAGCCAGCACATGTTCCTGCGCCGCCGGCAGAACAGACAAACGCTCCTGCGGAGTTCCTTTTTTCCAGACAGCCCAATCAAAACCATGAAAGATTCCGCAACAGACCTCGTACTTTTCCAGCATAACCGCTACAGCCTCTTCCTGATCGATGGCGGTCTTGCCCTTGCCGCCGCTTTCGGTATAGTTGGCCAAGGCATCCTTGAGCTGATCGGCCAGACCCAGATAGTCCACCACCAGCCCGCCGGGCTTGTCCTTGAACACGCGGTTCACTCGCGCGATGGCTTGCATCAGCCCGTGGCCGCGCATCGGCTTGTCCACGTACATTGTATGCAGACAAGGCGCGTCAAATCCCGTCAGCCACATATCGCGGACGATCACCACCTTGAACGGGTCATTAGGATCTTTGAACCGTTTTGCCAGTTCCTCACGGCGCAGTTTGTTGCGGATATGTCCCTGCCAATCCAGCGGGTCGGAGGCCGAGCCGGTCATCACAATTTTAATCATGCCTTCGTCGTCGTCTGCGTGATGCCAGTCCGGACGGATCGCCGTAATGGCATTGTAGAGATCAACACAGATGCGGCGACTCATACACACAATCATTGCCTTGCCATCCATCACCGAAAGGCGTTCCTCAAAGTGTTTTACCAGGTCCTCGGCAATCAGCTTCAATCGCTTCTCCGTGCCGACAAGCGCTTCCAGTTGCGCCCACTTGGTTTTCAGCCGCTCCTTATTCTCAATCTCTTCACCCTCGGTGACCTCCTCAAATTCCGGGTCAAGTTTCGGGCGCTCTTCCTCTTTTAATTCCAGTTTCGCCAGGCGGCTTTCATAGAAGATCGGGACGGTCGCGCCGTCCTTCACCGCTCGCTCAATGTCATAGACGCTGATGTAATTGCCGAACACGGCGCGCGTGTTCTTGTCGGAAAGTTCTATGGGCGTGCCGGTGAAACCGATAAATGACGCATTCGGCAACGCCTCGCGCATGTGCCGTGCGAAACCGTCAATGAAATCGTATTGCGAACGGTGCGCCTCGTCGGCAATCACGACGATGTTTCGGCGGTCTGATAATTGTAGGGGCGTATCGCGATACGCCCCTACATCGGGAAAAAATTTCTGCACCGTTGTAAAAATAACACCGCCGGAACCTGTTTTTAGCAACTCCCGCAGATGGGATCGGCTTTCCGCCTGAACCGGCTGCTGACGCAACAGTTCGTGACAGCGCGCGAATGTGCCGTAAAGCTGGTCATCCAGATCGTTCCGGTCGGTAATCACCACCACCGTGGGATTATCCAGGGTGAGCACCACCTTTCCCGTGTAGAACACCATGGAAAGAGATTTTCCGCTTCCCTGGGTGTGCCAAATGACCCCGGCTTTTTTATCATGCACCGGCTGTTCCCGAACACTCGGAAGACCATAGGCTTTGGGGACCTCCTGAAGCGACGCAGGCCATGGGGCGGCAACCGGCAGTTGGGCGGCCTGCGCGTATCCTGCGGCTCTCATGGTGGAGGCCACCGCCCGATTCACCGCATAATATTGATGATAGGCCGCTATTTTCTTTACGGTGCGAATCACAGTAAGCCCTGTCTCTGAATCCTCGTGTTTAGAAGCTTCATAGACGATAAAATGGCGAATTATATCGATGAATGTCAGGGGGTTCAGCATGCCCTTAATAAGGGTTGTCAGCTGGCTCTCGAGGTTCGATGCTTCTATGCGGCCATCCACCGATTTCCACGCAACAAAACGGTCAAACCCTGCGGAAAGACTGCCAGATCGGGCTTCGAGCCCATCGGAAATAACGATAATTTCATTGTAAGTAAAAAAGCCAGGTATGGCCTGCTTGTAGGTCTGAATCTGGTTATAGGCCGATTGGATGGTGGCGTTTTCGTCCGCCGCATTTTTTAGCTCGATGACCACGAGGGGGAGTCCATTCACAAACAGCACCACATCGGGCCGCTTATTCTGATGGTTTTCGATTACCACAAACTGGTTCACCACGACAAATTCATTATTTTCAGGATTCTTAAAATCGATGAGCCACACCAGGTCTCCCCGCTCACTGCCATCTTTATGGTAACTAATCTTAACACCCTCGGTAAGGAGGCGGTGAAAGCTTTGGTTATTAGCAATAAGCTCCTGCGATGGAAACCGCAAAACCTGCCGTATCGCATCCTCCAGGGCCTGTTGGGGTACGTGGGGGTTAATCTTTTTAACCGCATCCCGGAGCCGATTTACAAGAATCACATCCTCGAAAGAGCTCCGCTCGGGATGTTTCCCTTCCGGCGCACTATCAGGACCGTAGAGGTGCTGGTACCCCAGGGACTTGAACAACTCGATGGCAAGGTCTTCGATGGCGGATTCGGTAAGGTTATTGGTCATTTTTCAATTCTTCTCCATTTTCATTTTCACCTTTATTGCCAAAACCAGAAATAATTCTTTCAGCTTCACGGTCGTACGAATTTGCAAGGGCTTTGAGTTCTGTAGCAAATCGAATTAGTCCAAGTTTTTCAATCTCTTCGGCTTTATGTCTCCATGAAGCAGCAATTTCGCTTTCTGGTTTACCCGTGGGATCAACAGTATAAACACCGCGAGAGTTAAATACTTCTGATGAAAATCCTTGCCGAATATTGTCATCATCTTCATCATTTAGTAATTCAGCAGCAGATTGATGTATCCATAGACCACTCGGATCTGAACCAGCATAGAAGAGAACACGCCCAAGATGAGTCATTGCTACCTCAAAATGCCCCGACTCAATAGTTTTTTCTTTAACTTCATTATACCATTTTATTAACACTTCGCCCGAAAAAGTGCCGTCGTCAAGTTTTCCGGGAGGACGCTTCCATTCATGCAGAAGTTTCCATGCATTGGATGCAATGTTTTTTCTTGTTTCATCAGGTTCTTGCTCGTTTATTTGATTCTTCGAACGATAAATTAACTGAATTATCTCTATAAAAAAATCCGGATCTTGAGATAACTTCTTATAAAGCAGTTTTGGTTCAGCATTATTATAAATATCTAATAATGGAAGATATGCCCATTCAATTTTAAATAAATCATCTTCATTGATTTGAGGATCAACCTGTAGCATTTTGATAATTTCTATTACATGGTGTGCATCCATTGCGCCTATAGGCTCATCAGTAGAAGTACCTTTGAGAAGCGCTTCAATTGCCTGTTCTCTGAGAAGTTCTTTCTTGGAAACGTAATGTGCATAAATACAATCAAGGGCTAAAAGCGGTCGGTTATATCGTAATAAGTTTTTAATAGCGGGAAGCAAGCTACTCTGAGTGGGAAATGGATTAACATTAATATTTTTCCAATATTCTCCAGCTTGTTCACCTAATAATTCATCTACTTTTTGCCATATTTCAATCTCAAATGGTACATTAAAGAGGAGCGCACATTTTTGTTTTATCGACCAAGTATCAGTGCGTTGATTATTAATCCAGTTAATACCCAATAATTGATAGCGAGACGAAATATAGCCACTGATAAACTGTTTCTTAAATTGCTCCTGAGACTCTAAAAGAGCGGGAAGAAGTTCTCTATCAATTTCCTCATCTGAAATATGCGCAAATGCATTTCCGACTTTTACAGGATTTTCGACATGCTCTGCAAAGCTAATAACAGAAACAGTTTTGTTGATTTTATAAATTTGTCTTATAGCTTCAATTCTCTGTTTAAGTATTCTTTCCTGTTGTGTATGCCAGTCTATATCTTTATCTAAAAATTCATAATCTCTATTGGAAAACAGATGCCTGTGTAAATATTCTGGGTTAGATTTAGATGGGGATATTTTATTAGCAGTCTGCTCAAGTAAATCGACCATTTCAGACGGCAAAGCCCATTTTGCATCTGAAAAACGACGATGCTTTCTAATAAATACAACCATTTTCTCCCAAATAGGTTGTTTTTGTTCGTCCGGCAAATTGATTATTTCGTCAGATGAAAGATAATCAAGAAAAGCGCCTAATGATGGTTGTGGAATATTATCTAGGTTTTCAACAAGAGCGGAAACATACGGTATATTTCCTTTTGCCATATCAATGGCAATTGCGGCGTAACCCCGTACCTGTTCCCAATATTCAGATGCAGGGACTTCGTGTTTCCAATCTTCGGGTATAAAATTTCGAAATGAAGGCTTATGACTTCCCATGGAAATCTGATGCTGGTTAGGCAGTAAGCTAATAACTATTTTCCACGCAATATCTGGGAAATTTCTTCGAATTCCTCTCAGCGAAGCTATCCTTTTTTCAAAACTTGCTGTAGTTTGAGGCATCCAGGGAAGAAGAATAGTAGAGATGGAATTGGACGGTCTATTGGCCCATCTGCCACCCGGATCATGCGTTGCAATTTCAGCTAAAGTAAGAATAGTTCTTGAAAGATATTCTTCACTCCAAGCCAATGTTTCCAAAGCCCAGTATAGACCAGTCATATAATTTGCGCCTGTGAATCCGCCTTGTCCTTCCTGAACGAAAAGTTCATCAAAGGGGGAGGGATATTGTTTTAAAGCATTTTCAACGGATGATAAGAACTCTTTGGGGGCAGCTTCTGCAAGAATAGGAAGAAGATCATTCAAACTAGCCCATAACTTCCAGTCAGCATCGTTAAAAAGGTCTTTTATAATAAGATCAACTGTATCTTCAGGTTTGTGCAGCGAGCAATTTTTTAGTTTTGAACCATTTACACCTAAAAATGCAATAGTTTCAGAAATTCCTTTACGAAGTTCAGATGAGTATTTTAATTTTTTTCCATAAACTGCTGCAGCAAATCTGTCTTCAGGTTTCAAATCAAACATAGGATGTATTTCGGATAATACTTTTAATGCTATTTTTTTAATAGAATCAAGATGGGAGTCATAAAAGAATGAAGCGTATTTTAACAGGACTGTGATTTTATCTTTAACTTGCCAATGACCATTTTTCAAGGAAATAATTTCATCATTGTAATTCTTTATTTCCCGAATGCAATTAATCCAGTTTTTGAATCCACCTGTCAACTCTCCAATGATTTCATTATCACCCTGAGAGTTATCATTCCATCCCCCTAAAACTGAGGCGGTAAAAAAAGAGGCTTCATGAATTTGTTGTATTCCATTAATTTTAGGTTTAGCAAATTCTATTGGTATTTCAGGAAAGCTTTTCTCTGACTCAACTAATGCATATTTTAAAAGCGTTTCTACATCGGAGATTTGAAATAAAATAGAAAAAACCCATATTGCAGTTTGACGAATTCCATTTAGTGTGTCAATTGAAGGAACGCCTGCACTAGAACTATGGTATTGTTCATTTCTTTGGTCATGTAACCAAACTAACTCATCTTTCCCCTTATATACAGGCAATTTTCTTGAAGTTAATTCTGTGAAGAAGTAATCAAGTTTTGTATGATAGTTTTTTAACCATTGATCTATATTTTCTCTAGGATATGAACGATTTCCGCGTTGTATTGGATTTAAAGTTAAATATGTTGTAATTGATACTTCTATCGAGTTGTCGAAACTGACAAGCGCCAATCTTCTGTCATAATCTGTTCCTTTTTGAAAATGCAATTCAGCATGGAATAATAATTCGAATGGTTTGATACTCCAAGGTTTTAAACTATTAAAAAAAGAACCATTTTTCATACAATCATCCTCACATCCCCGCGCATTAGTTTGGGCAAGAGAGTGTCGCGGAGGGTTTCGAGAGTGCGAATTTGATTGGCATTGTGGAGAATTTTATAAAAATACGACGAAACTGAGTATTCGAAATCTCGTATTTTCATTTCGGTTGGGATGAAGACCTTGTTTTCTTTAAATGTAGATGTTGTAATTGTATCGAAAACACTACCATAAGCTGACGACTGTAGTTCTTCAACTATATGATTTATTAAAAGATAAGAGAAGAAAAAACAATTTTCAAATTTCGGTAAGATGCCATAGTTGGATTGGCTAAAGGCCATAGGTTTTGAAAGAATACAATATTTGCCAACTGTACCACGTGCGGAAATTACAGTGGAGTATTTCGGTAAAAGTTTAGCTGAACTGTTATTCAGTCCAAGTTCCGTAATTTGTTTTTCTGATTTGAGAACGAAAGACTTATGGCTTGAGGCTATATCACCACCTGCTAACCATGGAATATCTCCATTCCAGTATTCTGCATTTACTGTTTTTGGTGTACCACCACCGACCAGTTCAATTAATTCGAGTAAACTACCTTCTCTCCACCCCTCCGGCAAACCATCCTTGCAGGGTTCCACAAACCACTGCCTAAACAGCGCCTCGGCCATGGATTCCAGGGTCTTGTTCTGGCGGTGCAAGAGGTCAATCTTATCATCGAGGCTGGAAAGCACGGCGGCGATAGCGCGCTGTTCGGGGAGAGGGGGGAGGAGTAATTGATAATTCCTAATAACAGCAGTTTCAACTCTTTGTCGGCCTGAACTACCAGTCATAGCTAAAATAGCAGCATCACGAAAATCATCAGAGATCGATAAATAATAAAGGAATTGCGTGTCGCTTATTCCTTTGCGTTCACGTAGCACAATATATTCAGTAGAGCCAAAACCAATTTCGTTGTCATTCAAGATGTCAATATATGCAGTCTTTCCATTTTCAAGACAGGGGGTGATTCTGGCAACAATAGTATCACCATTTCTAAATTTCATTCCGCCATTGTAAGGTTCAACAGTATAGTTCTTAACCTTTTTTGTGAAAGGTAAAAGAGATTCCATTGAAATTTTTTTTGCATGCTGTCCTTTTGCCAAACTTTCTGTTGGGTTAATTAAAGCTACATCATCGAGAATTGAAGCTTTCCACTCACTCATACCAGTACCTCCTGTGAACATGTGCGGGGTCCGGGGCGAAGCCCCGGAGAGGGGGTAGCGGAAGCCACCGCAGGGAGCGCAGCGACCGAGGAGGCTGGAGCGAGGGGGAGACTTCCCCCTTCATAGTTCATCTTTCTAATGTTAGGCGTCATACCAGCCCCACCTTTTTCAGATTTTCCAGTATTGCTATAGCCTGAATGTCCATACGCAGGGTGTAAATACGTTTTTGTATGTCTGTAATAATAATCGAATTGTCACTCATACGAGCTTAACCTTCTTAAGATTATCCAGTATGGCCTTATTCAATTCGGCTTCCTCTTTGAGCTGTGCCTCGAACTCGGCTTTGAGCTGAGTAAACCGTTCCGCAAAATCAAAATCGTCTTCATCATCGGGAAGTCCTACATACCTGCCCGGGGTAAGGACATAATCAAGCTCTTTAACACGCTCAACGATAGCGGAATTGCAGAAGCCCTTGATATCTTGATAGTTTCCGTTAACTTTGCGCCATTCGTGGTAGGTTTGGGCAATTTTCTGGATATCCTCTTCCCGCAGTATTCTGGTGCGGCGATTGATGAGCACCCCTTCGTTGCGGGCGTCGATGAACAGAATCTCGTCGGTGCGGTTTCGGTAACCGCCATTGGCTTTGTTGCGGGAAAGGAACCAGAGGCAGGCGGGAATTTGGGTATTTAAAAAGAGTTTTGCTGGCAAGTTCACAATGCAATCCACGAGCCTTGCTTCAATTAGTGCTTTGCGAATTTCGCCTTCGCCGGAGCTTTTGGAAGTGAGCGAACCTTTAGCCAGCACAAAACCGGCGACACCCGTGGGATTCAAATGATAGAGAAAGTGCTGTATCCAGGCGTAGTTGGCGTTACTTGCCGGGGGTATGCCGAATTTCCAACGTCCGTCGTTCCGCAAAAGTTCGCCCGACCAGTCGCTGTCATTAAAGGGCGGGTTTGCTATAACAAAGTC
>Ga0101944_10004013_pt1 | contig 19164 bp, 18 predicted proteins | sample DewCreD2012metaG_FD_75245 | JGI IMG/M metagenome (GOLD analysis project Ga0101944, IMG submission 75245) | Hot spring sediment bacterial and archeal communities from British Columbia, Canada, to study Microbial Dark Matter (Phase II) - Dewar... ... | reverse complement strand
CAATGAGGGCGTGGTGGTGTATGATGCCAACCCTCAGGCATTGGTTAGTAAGGTTTTGGAGATTTTAGACAAAGAAGATCCTAATCTGTATGTTTTTCCGGAGAGGTCGGATATTTAATCAAAAATGAATTTAAGGTCTATCTTGATCTTTGTCGGCGCAACGTTGGGGGCTGGTCTTTTCTCTTTGCCCCGCGCCTATAATTCGGTCGGCTGGCCTGTTTTGCTTGTGGCTGTTTTAGCTACTTTTGTGTGCCATCGTTTTTTTCTTCTTTCTTTGGAAAGAAGGAGTGCGGGAGATCACCATCATCTGCCAGGATTAGTCGGGGAAAGGTTTGGGTTGGCCTTCGGTTATGTGGCTTCTTTATCTGTGGTTGGCGGATTAGTTTTATCGGTTCTTATTTACATAGTTTTAATAGGTGGTCTTTTGGGGCAGATGGTTCCTTCCGTTTCCGGTGGGGCTTATTTGATTGCCTGGGCGCTACTTTCTTTCCCGGTGTTTCTTCCGATAAAGAGATTTGTGGGAGTGGAGTCGTTTGCGACCCTACTTCTTTTGATGGTCATTCCGGTAGTTGCTTTCCTGGCCCCTAGAGCAACAGAAATTTATTCTGCGGGGAAATTACTGCCGGTAATTCCTTCTTTGGGCATTATGCTTTTTGCGTTTTCCGGATGGACATCCTTGCCGGCTATAAATCATCTGTCTGGTGGAAGAAAGATGGCTTTGAGATCTTTACTTTTGGGGACTATTTTGGTTTTTATAGTTTCTCTCCTCTTTTCTTCTTTTCTCTCCGGGACTGATTTGGGGTTCGCGGAAGATATTTTTTTGACAACTTCCAATTGGCCGGCTTATGTGTCAGCCCTTTTTTACGTGGCGGTATTTTTGGCGGTGTTTACTTCTTTCGGCCCGGTAGCGGAAGAGCTTTCCGCAACATTGCGTAGAGACTTAAACCTGCCTGCCAAAATGTCCTTATTGCTTTCGGTTATTTCACCATTAGTTCTAATTTATTTAGGCATGGATAACTTCTTTATGGTGGCTTCTCTGGCCGGGGGAGTTTTTGTTGCTTTGCAATATATTTTTATAGCCGCTTTATCTTGGGGCGCTTCTAGGGGGGCGTGGCGACTGGGAGTGGCTTTGTCTTTTTTGTTGTTTGTTGTTGCTATGGTTTCGGAAATGGCTTATTTTTTGTAGGGTCGGGTTTTGTTTTGCCCTCGTATTTAAATGGATATAATGCCTCCCTCCGAAGGAGGTGGTGCAGGTTCGATTCCTGCCGAGGGCACAATGGAGCGAGGTATGTTAAGGCGTGCCGATTGGACAATTTGCATGGGCGACCAGAACGCCTCATGTAAATAAAGAATAGGCGCAATGGTTTAAACCATTGCTCATTAGGTAGATTAGATATTGTCTGCCCCGCGCCTATGAATTAGCTTATTTTGTTTTGTGCTTGGACTTGCGTTTGACTTTTTATTAGAAAAGAAAAGAGCGCAATCGGTGAATACCAATTGCGCTCCAAGCCCAAAGTTGGGCAAAAGTGCAAACCATCTTTCTTGGTTATTTGTTCGCTTTGTGGCGAACTTGGGCGACTTTGAAGTGAGTGTCGCCGAACTCAACGCCGTTACTGGTAAAGCTCTTCATGTGCGGGTAGGGTGCAGTCACCCTTCCAGCACGTGCATTCGGCCTTGTCCTTGCGGATGTCAGCCGAGGAAACTTCGCCGGAGAACATGTATTCGGCGGGTTCGGTCCCGCCCACAATGGGCGTCATTTCGAGGGTTGTGGTCATGAGAGGTTCTCCCTCAAGAACGCCAACACCTTGTCCTTATCCTCAACGGCGCCCCAGTAGGCGGTTTCACCCGCCTTACCAAGACCCGATCCGCCGTTCCAGCCGCCGAACTTCTCCTTGAGCTTATCGCACAAGGCACCGTCTCCGAAGAAGTTCACCTCTCCGTCGCCGGAGATGATGAATAGTTGGTCGTATTGACCGAACATCCTGTCCGCCACGCAGGCGGTCTTTGAATGTTGCATTCGAACTATTGTCAGCCTTCCGGCAACCTCCATGTCCCGGACCGCCCTCTCGCCCTCTTTTTCCTGCGCCGGGGTAATCCCCTGCGCATAACGATCGAATTTGCGAACTCTTTCGATTTCTTCCTCGCTGGCTCCGATTGCCAACATCCCCGGAATGTATCTTGCGTCGTTCGCTGCAACCAGCTCCATCCACCGCGCGGTCGCGGCGGAAAAGTTCGTTGCCGTCTCAATTTCTCCTGCCCGCGTCGCCGCGTCGACATGATCATAGAAGTTGCCGCTTTCGGCGTTTTGCCGAATCCGCGCCGGCAGGGCGCGGATATATGCGATCACCTGTGTGATTGACGCCGCTTCGCCCGAGCGGGCGAAGTGATGGTCGATCATTGTCGGTTGGGGGCACTCTTTGGGCCAGTCTTTGACCCCGCATTCCACGAAAACCACCCAGGGGTCCCCCTCTATGGTCTTTCGTTTTCCCATACTGCGCCCTTCCATCGCACCTCTTTCCACCTCGACGATCTTCAGGCCCAGATCAGCTGGGCCGAACTCCTTCTGGCCCCAACCTTTGACGGGTTGGAGAAAGGGGAGTCCCGCCGAAGAGAGGAGGTTTTTGATCGTCTCCATCTCTCCGTCATTGCCACCCAACACAAACAAAATGCTTTTCATAAAAACTCCTATGGAGTTCTGCCACCGGCTTCCCCGGCCAGACAGAGCTTTTTCGTGTATGCTTCACGGACATTTATAAAGCGGGTAGTCGCCGCTATTCCCGATGTTTATTTATCAAAGAACATTCTAATAATACCATTATTTTAATAAGATGTCAATATTAGCAAAAAGGTCGCAAAATAAGGATATTCTCATTAATTTTTCAGTTTTCAAGTGCCACATAGCACAAACAAGAGCCACGACATAGGGGCCCCTAAATAATACCTCCCCTATTAAAGGGGGTATAATTTCCGCATGCTAAGTAAGGAGCAAGAATTAAAAGACCTTAAGTTGCAAATGGAGAAAGACACTTCTTTGCCCCTAGAGCCGGCCAATTTGGTTTTCGGAGAAGGGGATATTAATTCGGACATATTATTTATAGGCGAGGCACCGGGTCAAAAAGAAGATGAATTAATACGTCCATTTGTGGGTCGCTCCGGCCAGCTTTTGAATAAGATGTTGGGGTTAATAAATTTGCGACGAGAAGATGTTTATATCACCAACATAGTCAAAAGGAGACCGCCCGAAAACAGAGACCCAGCCCCGCAGGAGATAGAAGCTTATAGTCCATATCTCGCCCGACAACTGGAAATATTAAGGCCACTGGTAATATTTACTTTGGGCAGGTTTTCTATGAACTACTTCCTGCCGGAAGCCAAGATAAGCAAAGACCAAGGTAAGATTTTTAAAACCAAGGACAAGCTAATAGTGCCGATGTTTCATCCGGCAGCAGCCCTGCGCAATCCTTCGGTGATGAGGGAGTTTGAGGAAACCTTCAAGAAAGTCCCGGCGATTATCGCTTCCTGCAAGAAGGCGCAAAAATAGTCTGGGAATGCTGGTATAATTTAGGATATATGGAGTACTCTCTGGTTTATTTGTTGGCCAGACTGGCCAACTCGGTAGTTGGCTTTTGGAAGCATTGGTATGTGGATGGGTTTATTTATGCTTGGGACAAGCTAAGGGGGACTATTTATTCTTTGGACAGATCTTTTGCGGTGCGTATTACTTTGCGTCATTTCTTTGAGCCCCTATGGGGTGACTACTCCGTAATAGGTAGAATAATCGGGCCATTTATAAGAATAGCCAGAATAATATTTGGAGGAGTTTTGTATCTTTTGGCGGCTTGCTTATGGGCGATTCTGGTTTTGATTTGGCTTTCTGTGCCACTGGCTCTTTTGATATCAATATTTAATTTTAGAAAATGATTGGCGAGAAAGAATCAAGATTTGTATTTAAAGATCCTCGTTTTAGGATGAGTAATTTTGGCCGACGACTGGTCAGAATTATTACTTCCGTATTCCAGCTTTTTGTGGTGGTTTTTGGGGTGACCGGACTGCTATCGGATGTTTTGCAGCTTAGGTTTTTTTCTATATTGGTTCTTCTTATGGCGGGAGACGCTTTTTTGCATAGCCGGCGATCTTCTAAAAACATAACAGATATAAAAAAGACCGGACCGGTTAATTTGGTTGATTTTTGCAGTCCGGAAGTTGTTTCTCGAGTAGAGGATGCTTATAGCAGGGCCTCTACCACCAAATCCAGCTTTTATTTGGAGCTTATGCTGGTGCTTCTTGGTGGCCGGGATGTTGGGGAGGTGGTGCGCAGATTGGAGGTAGATCCAAAAGTGCTAAAGGACAAGTTAAAGACAGCCACGGAGCAGTCAATAATAACTTCCGCGGGCAAAAAAGAAACGCCTTATTCTCAGGTTGAGATAGCATCTCAGTTGGCTTTAAAAAGCGCCATAGAGGCCGGACACATAGAAATTGGCGCGGTAGATTTTTTTGCCGGGTTGTGGCTAGTTCCGGAAGAAGGCATAGCCAGAACGGCTTCTCTTTTTAATATATCTTTCAAAGATGCAGTTTCTGCCGGAAAATTTGTTTTAGCCAAAAAACATTCTGCGGGGATAGTTTCCTTGGGACAAGTCAGACATCAGTCTTTCAAGCCCGAGTCAGTCAATAGGGCTTGGACCAGCAGGCCCACCCCCACCTTGGACAAATATGGTATGGATTTTACGGATGCCGCTCGTTTGGGCTATGTGGGTTTTATGGTCGGCCACCAAATGGAGTATGGAAATATGCTGGCGGCTTTATCTCGCAGTGTTAGACCGAATGTTCTTTTGGTGGGGGATAATGGAGTTGGCAAGGAGACGATGGTAACGCATTTGGCTTTTGAGATAGCTCAGGATAATGCGCCTAAGGAACTTTTTGACCGGAGGGTAGTGGCGTTGGATGTTGCCGCTATTGCCGCCGCGGTTGCTCCGGAGGAGGGAGCGATGATTATGAAGAAAATCGCCGAAGAAATAATTTTGGCTCAAAATATAGTTTTATACATTCCAGACATACACAATCTTTTCAAAATAGGTGAGGGGGCATATCTTTCTGCGGCGGACGCCCTACTTCCCATCATAAGTAGCGATTCTTTCCCGGTCATAGGGACTACCTATCCGAACGATTATTCTAAGCTTTTGGAAAAAAGAAGTGAGATATCCGGATCTTTTGAGGTTATTAGGATAGCGGAGATTGATATAAAGGAAACCGAGGAGGTGCTTATTTATGAATCTGTTATGTTGGAGGAGAAAGAAGGTATAACCATAACCCTCAAAGCCATTTCTGCCGCCACGGAATTAGCTAGCAAATACCTAAAACCCAAACCTCTTCCGGGAAGTGCCCAGGAGCTTTTAAGAGATGCGGCAGTTGGCGCTAGGCGCTCTGGAGTGGCGATTCTTGATTATTCTCGGGTTGTGGAGGTGGTTTCCTCCAAAACCAACATACCCATAAAAATAGCTGAGAAGGGAGAAGCGGCTAAGGTTATGGATTTGGAAAAGGATTTGTCCAAACAAGTCATAGGCCAACCAGAAGCCATTTCGGCGGTTGCTTCGGCGATAAAAGAATATCGTGCCGGTTTGGCTAGAAAAGGAGGTCCTATCGCCAGCTTCCTATTTGTGGGCCCAACCGGAGTAGGCAAGACCGAGACAGCCAAGGCCCTGTCGCGAGTGCATTTTGGGTCCGAGGGCGCGATGGTCAGATATGATATGTCTGAATTTCAAACCGCAGACTCTCTGGCTCGCTTCATAGGGGCTGCGGACGGCTCAATGCCCGGCGCTTTAACCGAGAGAATAATACAAAGACCATACTCGCTTATTCTTTTGGATGAATTTGAAAAAGCTCACCCGGATATCCTTAACTTATTTCTGCAAGTTTTAGACGATGGCAGGATGTCTGACGGAGGGGGAAGATTGGTTAATTTTGAAAACTGCATAATAATTGCTACCTCCAATGCAAATGCGAAAATGGTGGTGGATTTAATAGAGAGGGATGTTTCGGGGGCCAGACTTCAAGAGGAAGTTAAAAACAGCTTGGTTCAAGTTTTCAGGCCGGAATTAATCAATAGGTTTTCCAGGGTGGTAGTTTTTTCGCCCCTCTCTCAGGATTCTATAAAGTCCGTAACCAAACTTCTCTTAAACTCTCTTTCCGCAACCCTTCTGGAGCAGGGAATCACTGTAAATTTTGAAGAGTCTTTGGTGGAGGAGGTGTCGCGACTAGGATATGATCCGGTTTTTGGAGCTCGTCCGCTACGCAAAGTTATTTCCGAGAAGATAAAAACCCCCTTGGCGGAAGGGATATTAAAGGGACAGTTGGCGCGAGGCAGTGTTGTTTCTGTTGGTGTAAAAGATGGTGAGATAAGCATATTTAGAGGAGAGGGGGCCTAATTTTACCAGTTCTCTCCACTCCTGCTATAATCTGGAGTATGAACATTCCCGCCCGGGACAATTCGGTGCGGGCGCCGGGACCTTCTGGTCGGCAACAATCGTCCGTCGCGCCAATAAAAGATGGCCAAAATAAGACGGAAGAGGTAAAAAAGCAGATTGTTGCGGGTTTTATAGTTTTCAGGCGCACGGACGAGGGTACCAAGTATCTACTTCTTTACAGGAGGGGTGGTTATTGGAATTTTCCCAAGGGACATTTCGAGCAAGGCGAGAATGCAATGGATACTGCGCTACGGGAAACCTTTGAGGAAACCGGGCTTAAGAAGGAGGAACTTAAAATAATCCCCGGCTTTAAGACCTTGGTGAGGTTTCATTTTAAGGCCGGCAATATGACGGTGCATGATACGGTTATTTTGTATTTAGCGGAGACCAGACAGGCGCACATCATGCTTTCTCCCAGGGAGCATTCCGGTTTCGCTTGGTTTTTATATCCAGACGCGCTTAAAATCTTGGGTCGTTATATGGGCACCAAGAGAGCACTTATGGAAGCGAACAACTTTTTGAAGGTTAAAAATAATCCTCGCCGCGCTAATAATTTTGGCAACAGGCAGAGATTTAATCAGAACCAAAGACCAGCCGGGGGAAGCTAATTTGATTATCTTTATTTTTACGCAACAAAACAACAACCCCCTCGTAAGCGAGGGGGTTGTGTGTATGTTTTGGATAAAACTATTTAGCGAGCTTAGCTATTTCCGAGAAAACCTTAGGGTTGTTGGCGGCCAAGTCGGCAAGTATCTTCCTGTCTAGTTTTACGCCCACCTTCTTAAGCCCCGAAATCATTTTGGAGTAGGAGAGACCTTCTTTCTTGGCTCCAGCGCCCACTTTAATATTCCAGGTGGAACGGGCAACCCTTTTCTTTTCTTTTCTGCCACGGAATTTTCTGGATTCGGCGTGAAGTAGGGCTTCTTTGGCGGCTCTTTCCTTGCTCTTTCTGCCCCAACTATAACCTTTAGTCTTTTTTAATAGACGCTCTCTTTTTTGGGTTGCGTCCTTACCCTTCTTTACTCTAGCCATTTTATTTTATTAGTAGTTTTTAATCGCCCTTACCGAGGTTGAAAGACCGACTTTCTTTCTCTTAAGCTGTACTCCTTTGGATGATTTTCTGGTTTTAAAATGATTTACTCCGGTAGGTCGGCGAACTACCTTGCCGTTCTTGGTCAACTTTATTCTTTTGGATGCTGATTTTTTCATTTTATTTTTTAATTATTTGAGCGTGTATTCCGGTGCCGGCAGACTTTGGGGGGGATATAATCTTATATTCAGTCTTTATGGATTTCATAAATTCCAGCATTTTTTCCATAGCCCACTGGATATTTTTCTTTTCTCGGCCACGGAGTCTCATCTGAATATCCACCCGCACTCCTTCTGCCAGAAATTCCTCCATTTTTTTATGCCGAACTTCCAGGTCGTGATATGCCGCGCGCGCAGAGATTTGTATCTGCTTGCTTTCTCCGCTACCTCTAGCCGCTGCCTGTTCCTTCTTGATGGCCTTTTCCAGCTGATAGCGGTATTTGTCCCAAGACAAAAGCTTAGCGACAGGAGGGAGGGCGTGGGGAGATATCTCTATCAAGTCCACTCCCATTTCCTCTGCCTTCTCTAAGGCCTCTCTTTTGGACATAACACCCAGAGCGTGACCTTCGGCATCAATTACCCGAAGTTCGGGGGCGTTTATTTCTTGGTTTATTCTCGGCTTCTGAATTTTTGTAAAAATAGCGCCTATTGGACGCTTCCTCTAGATAATAAGGAATATGGGGCGGAATGTCAAAGCAATTAAAGGGTTTTTGGCATATGTTTGACTTAATTGCTCAAATTAGACATATTTTTAAACAGGTCGTTTGATATTTCAAAAGAATGGGGATGATGGGTTTCGATAAGGGAATCGGTCGTTTTGCGTCGGGCCGGGATTGGTAAATCCCGCCAAAATTACCAAACCAACAACTGCCAACCAAAAGTTTGCAGTTCCTTTCCGCGTTCCGGCTTTTGCCTAAGTACGCGCTTTAAGGACATCGCCTTGGCCTATTGCCCTTCCCGGGGCCAATCGGCGGTGTAATAAACGAAGGGATAGCCTTTTCTAGGTCATTGGTTCCTCCCGGAAATAGGTGAAAATGAAGAACTTTTTTCTGGCGCAAGCCAGTACGCCTCGTATAAGCGCGAATCGTCCAGTCCTTTAGACGAGGGTTCAACTCCCTCCATCTCCACACACAAAGCAAGAACGCTCCCGCAAGGGGGCGTTTTGTGTGTGGAGATAAGCGGCCAACTGCTTGGCCGCGTGGGGGAGTTGAAGACCGCAGCGATGTCCCGCCAGCAGGCGGGACCGCGAGGGGCGGCCTGCGAGTTTCCCGAGCGACGGCGAGGGAAAACTTGTAGGCAACTCCCTCCATCTCCACAAAAACAAGCCACCCTCCGGGGTGGCTATGTTTTTGTAGGATACTGAGGTACGCCGAAGTGCCCACAACCAAAAAGTCCCAGCCAACACTCAGGTTGGCTGGAAAGGGCGTTTTTTGTTGGTGGCCATGGGCTAGGAATCGATTGGGAAGTGTGTGTAAAGAATATCAAATGGCCACAAAGCGCCCAAAGAGGAGGGGGATAAGCCCGCCTAGAAGGTTTCCTGGATCACCTCCTTTTGGAAGGTTTTTGTTTCTTTCATAGACCAGGGCTCCTTTCTAATTAGAATAACAAACTTCCCCTATTATAATGATTGTCTTGGTTTTGTGACAAGCTTATTTATTTGCCCACCAGGGCAATCAGGTATATGCCGATAGAATTTAATAAGTAGGTCGTAGCTACAAACTGAATGGGAGTTAACTTGGACGATCCTAGAATTGCCACTCCTAGCTCGTCCGGCAGGGGAGAGGCAATTACCAAAAATCCTAACAGGGGTGATATTTTCCGGTATATTTTAGAGGAGATAAAGCTCGGATTCTTTCGCCCGGTTAGTGATTTCCACAAGGACTGCATTTCGTGGAAAGCTCCGCCCTTAAAGCTTTTCAGGAGCAGGTAGTCTGCAAACATACTACCCAATCCCCCTATCAGGGCTATTTGCAGAGGATCAATATAGGAAGATAAGTGATAAAGTATGGCTAAAGAAGCGAATGCGGTTGCCGAGAAAGCAAACAATATACCGCACAGAAAAGAACCCCAGTGTCCCAGAGATCCAAAAAATCTATAAGCCGAATAAGCAACCTCGCTTTCGGCGAACATAAATATAAACACTATAGATATAGTGGCTACGGTTAGTATTGGATATTTTTTTATAAATCTCACGAGTATTAGTTTATACCAGAAAATAAAATCCCCCCAAAGAGAGAATGGCAGGGAGGATTTTTGTTGGGACTTTATTTTTTGGACAAGGAATACTTGCCGGGTCCTATCCAGGCGATGGCTAAGGCAGAAGAGAGAAGGGCAATATCTATTTCCATTGAGCCAAATCCATTTTCCAGCTTAACAAAGAAAATCGCCCCCAGCATAATCACAGCCAGGGCATAGGAAGCGGAAGTGGTTGCTACTCCAAGCAATACTGCTATTCCCGCCAAAGTCTCAACTATACCGACTATCAGCGCAAGCCACCCCGGTAGTCCCACCGAGGAAAAAAACATATCTGCCTGGGGATTGCCTAGTTTGGACACGCCATGGGAAATAAATATCAAAGCCACAACAACTCTGATTATCAGAAGAGCTAAGTCGGGATTTCTGTAATCGCAGAATTTTTTCATAGTTTTTATTTTCTTATAACGACCTTTGGGAATAAATTTTTTAAAAAACTAACTCCGATTATTAAATCAATATTCTAGCTATGGTTAGAAGCACTGACACTATGGCCAAGGCCAAGAACCAATACAGGGGTCCGGCTGCTTCCTTGGTGGTTGGAGTGGCTAGGGTGGTTATTCTTTCGTTGCCGGCTTTGTCTATCGCCTTTATTTTTACGGAGCTTTTCATCTTTTGGTCTTTAAGTTGATAAGGACTACTAACTTCTCGCCACTTTGCTTCTTCTGCGCTTAAGGGATCTTTGTTTTTGCTGGTAGATTCCAGTATCTCGTAATGATCTAGGCCGGATTGTTTGTCTATGGTTGAAAAGACTATGAATCGGTTGTTGTTAAATATAGAGCTGTCCTGATATAGGGATATAGCGAATTGTTCCGGTGGGGTTTTATCGGAAGATAAAATTTCCGCCCATTTGTCCAAAGATTCTTTTCCGGAGGCAACAGAGTAGATACTGCTTTTAATGGAGGTTTTGGCTTCGCTTCCCAATCCGTCATTTAAATATATTTTGGTATCCGGCAGGAACCCTATGTCTGCTTTTTGGGGAGTGGTGATGCCGGGAGCGGTTTTTAGAATCAAAGTTGCCACTATGTTAGTAGTGCCGGGATCCCCGGGAACTCTGCCGCAATACCCTCCCGGTATGCCACCTATGAAAGACACAGTGCCAAAGTCCTTGTGGATTGATGGCTCGTTTATCCAAAGAGTGAATATGGAATTTCCCCTAGACACATCTGCTACTTCTATTAGGTTTTGAGGGTACCTTATCTGGACCTCGGCGGCATTTACGCAGTCGCCCTCGTTGTCCAGTCGCACATCGGCGGTCATAGTTCCGTTTACCGAGATATCCCCAGAGGGGGGAGTTATATAGAGTTTAGCCGCTAGGGCGGTTTGACTGCCAAGTAGGGCGGTCAAAAATAGGACTAAAGCCGAGATACTCCCGATTGGTTTCATCATCTAAATTATATACATAATTTTTACTATTAACCTGTCCATTGAGCCAACATAATAGAGAAGTCCGGCAAAGAAACCTTGCCATCATCGTTTATGTCCCCCATGGGCCCCCTAGATCCCCAATAGAATAAAAGTATGGAAAAGTCAGCTAGGTTAACCTTGCCATCTTTGTTTAAGTCCGCGGAAAGAAACTTGCCCGTACCAGTCCCCACAAAAAATGGGATCGCTTGGGAGAAAGCGGAGCGCACCAGATTTCCATTTAAGTAAGTTTGGAAAATTGCTTTTACGGTGTGAAATTCTTCGGTAAGGGGGGAGGTGTCTATTTTTATTGACCACTTACCATTCTCGGTGGCGGTGGTTTCTTTTATGAATTGCTGGGGGCTGTTTATATAACCGACTACTTTGGCAGTTGGTATGGTGCTCCCAAAGGCGGTTATCAACTCTCCTTTTTTGGCGGATTTTTTGTCCAGGTTTATGGTGGGGGGTAGATATGCGCCGGATATGGTAGTTACTGCGTTGGCGGTCACGGTAAGGGTTGTGGTTATAGCCACAGAACGTAAGCCCGCATCATCCTGGGCCCAATAACCTATAGTGGTAACACCGGGGGTTATTTGGGTTGTAGAAAAAGAGAAATTTCCCTTGGAGTCTGCCTTGACCACGCCGACTGCCGCTCCATCTCTTAAAATGCTAACACTGGCCTGAGGATAGGCCTTGCCCTCCACCACTAGCTTTGTTTCCGGGAGAGCCGAGGGTGAGCCGGGAACATAATTTCCCGCTCCTCCTCCACCACCTCCGCCAGAGGGGAGATCTTCTATTTGGCAGACGTTGGAGCACCTATCCATGGAGGTGTTGTTGCCGTCGTCGCAGTTTTCTCCGAAAGACGGCTGAGTAACCGAGTCTCCGCAGTAGGGCGCCCAAGCCAGACAATTATTGGCGCAGGTTCGGTTTGCGGTTGAGGTGGAATATTGTCCGTTAATTGAGCCAGTGTCACAGACTTCCGAGCCCTCGCGAATACTATTGCCGCAGATTGATATGCTAAGAGTTGTGGTGGCGGTGTACTCTACGGTTTGCGCCAAAACCTCTTTTGCTCCAAGTAATAATAGGTACAGAAAAACAGATGTTTTAAAAAATCTGAACATTAAGATTTATTTCCTGAATCTATCTGCCGGGTGGTCTGGGTGGCCGATGGGAAGATTTCTTTACGATGAAGGTTATTGTGGAAACCAAGACGATTAATCCTCCCAAAATTATCAAACAAAGAATAAGTAGATCTTTGCGATTCGCGCCCAATAATCCATATCCTTCGTAATTTGATAATGTTCCGCTTGGTAGGATTGATATGTCTAACTCTCCCTGAGAGGCGATTTCAGATTTAGTTTTATAGATGCGATACGCTCCCTTGTAGGCTCCGGCTTTAAGGTAGGTTGGAATTTGGGCATTCACCCAAGCCATTTCAAAGGGTTTAACCCCAGACAATTTTCCTCGGCTTGTTGTTTTTTCCAACACTTTTAATCTTCCAGAATCATACAAGTCAAACTCCACTCTTTCTGGCGCAACTTCTACATTGCCTTCATTTTCTATTTTCATAGAAAAATTCATTTTTCCGGGAATCTTCAAGAACCACCATTTATAACCCTCTTCCAAATCTTCCACTCTAACTCCGCTAACCTTAAAATCTATTATCTCTTTGTCTATTACAGTTAGATCTACATCTATCTGAGCTCCTAGGGTGATGCCTACGGTGCCAGCAGCTGGTCCAGTTTTAGGGGAGACTACAACTCGGGCATTGCCCTTGTAGCGCCCAAAGGCCGCATTTTCCGGGACTTTAACCTTTAGGGCGATTGTGAACTGAGAGTTGCCAGAGGGCATGATAAATTCCTTGCCCGGCTCAACGGTTATCCAGTCGTTAGCATCTGGGACATTGACTGTCACCACAACATTCAAATCATCCGCCGCTTCTTCGCGCACCAATATTATCTTCTGTTCGTAGGAGGAATTTCGGGTTAGGGAGTCGTTGGTGAGGTATGGGGGGACTATTCCAAATCCAGCGGCGGACGCAAAAAACGGCGCGAAAGTAAAAGCAATAAGGGCCGATATTCCCGCCCCAATCGTCGCCGTCTTGAGGGACATATTGTACTAACTTTACCATAGAAAAATCCCCGCCGTAAGGTCCGGCGGGGAAGGAAAACTTGTGTATTTCGAGGCTCTAAACTATTGCCATTCAGTTGCTTCACTCTTGACTCCTATGAAGGTATTCTGGCCAGTGTAGTCTCCAGAAAGAGTTAGGGTAATTGGCACATTTATGCCCCAATAGGTTTGTTTGTTGGCTGGACTGGATGTGGCGGTGGTTTTAAAGACATTAAGTTCCAGCTCCGCTCCGGGGTTGTATGCCAAGGATATTCCGTTAGAGTAGGCGGTCGCAGAGGTGGCATAGCGCTGATCGGTTACGGGTATGGTGGATGTTGTGGATCCAGAGTTACAGCTGGGGAAGGTAGTACACATATCCAATCCATACAAGGTCTGATCAAGCCCCACATTTCCTACCGCCCGGAAGGTGGTAGAGGCAAATATAGGAGTAGAGGTTCCAGTAGAGAGCTCTCCGTAGGCGATTGTGGGTGTGGTCATCTGATAAGCCATAAATGTGTCAATTTCTATTCCGGCGGAAGATTCAGTTATGCTGGAGGTTGCTCCGTTGTTATCTACTGCCTGCATAGCTCCTAACCAGTTTTGAGAGAAGTATTGAGTGTCATTAGCTCCCGTTCCTACGGTAGGGTCGGTGTTGTACCACAGGGGATAGGTGCAGGTGAAGTTGGCGGTGTAGTCGCCCGGTCCCGAGCAGGTTCCGGCATCTTGGGAACAAGAATAAGCCCAAGTTGCAGCGCCCACTGTGCCGGGATAACAGTTGTTGGTGTTGTATTGTCCAGCATCCTGACATGACGCCAATCCTACGCCGGAGCGATATATAAATGGTATATTGCTGGCTATCTCATTTCCTGCACCTTGGGTTTGACAAGAGTTATCATCAGATACCACGAAGGTTATTCTAAAGCCGTATGTCTGAGAGTTTGCTCCAGTAAGAGTGAGCTCTGGCGTGGAAGTGTTAAAGTTTTCTAATACTATTGAGGAAGAGGCGATGGAGGGGGCGGTGTTGGCGATGGAGAGAACCGTGTTGGTGGCGTAAGCCGAGCCGTTGCCATAGTAGTTGTGCTCGTCTGTTAGATACGCATAAGAGGTGTAGTTTCCGTCTGGCTTGGGAATGTCCATAGTGGAGGAGCAGGAAGCATTAGAGAGGGTTAAGGTAGAAGAGCAATAAGTTCCGGCTCCTCCACAGGCGGTTCCTGTAAAGTCGTTACTCTTGCAGACCCACAAGCGGAAGGTGTCTTGTCCTCCATAAGAATCCGGGTCGGTGGACGATGTGGTCCAAGTCACAATAGCTCCGGGGTTTTGAGGAGAGTTGTCGGTAGCAACGTCTAATCTAGGACTATGATTTACCACAAAGGGCGAAGCGCCATTGCCAGTTCCTTGTTTGTAAGTGCTATTGCAAGAAGGAGTGCCGGCATTTGCGTCGCAAACGAAAGCAAACCATGGATTATTTTCCGGATTAGATATTTGAGCGGTGTAGGTTGAGGTCGCCTGTACGCCGGAGTTGGTGGAAAGGGAAACGGCCCATTGGTTACCAGCACCTCCTGCGCAAGTTGGAGCCGAGCCGGCGGCGGCGGTTGGGGTGCTGGAAGTTTTACAGATTATAAGATAGAAAGGTTCGGAGTTTGGGTCGGTAGCAGTTCCCACCCAGACTACGTTTGAACCAACATTGGTTGGATTGGCTATAGAAGATTCTACGTATTCCTGAGCATCCACAGACCATTCCGGGGGAGTGTTTAAAACCTTAAGGGTGGTGGTGGCGGTATCTGCCGCTTTGACTCTGTCGTTGTTCCAAGAACCGGGGCGTATGCCATTAAAAGAAAACCAGGCCAGCATAAACAATGCTCCGGCGAGAGCCAAAGAGATTTGTATCTTTCCTGAAACCTTGTTGTCTGACATTTGCGGGTTTTAGGGAAAAGCATTGACGGCACTTTCCCCACTTACCCTAATAATACAAAAAAATAAGGCTAAATTTATTATCTTTATCCACAAGCGATATGTGGCGCCCTATTTGTATCGTATGGCGTCTAGGGGATTCAGTTTAGCAGCGCGAGTTGCCGGGAATACTCCGGTTAAAAGACCGACTACTGCCGAAAATGCGGCTATAAAAGTCAAAAACAACAAGGGAAATCGGAATAATTTAACGGCCACACCTCCAAAGGTGGTCGCGATTATATTCATAAGCAGATTCATTGCCATTCCGCCTCCTACCCCAATAGACATCCCCACCAGTCCGCCCAAAAAACCCACCACGATAGACTCGGATAGAAACAAAATCTTTATATCCCTGGGAGACGCTCCGATTGTTCTCATAATGCCAATTTCATTGGTGCGCTCCAAGAGGGTTACGGTCATGGTGTTAAACATTCCTATCGCCGAAACGACCAAGGCGATTCCTCCAAAAGCTGCCAGGACCATCTGTATGCCTTGGAATATTTTATTGGCCTGTTCTACCGTCTTGGAAAGCGCGGTCACCAGAAAACCACGTTTTATTATTTCGTCCTGAACCTGATTTAAGTAATTTGTATTGCTCACCTTAACCTGCACTCTCTCGTAGGTACTTATCTCCACATGAGATGTTAATTCTTTCATTAGCATAAATGCGTTAATAGACCCCGCATCATTGGTAACCGCACGGACAGTGTATTCTTTTTCGATAGAAACTTCTTTGTTTTCTTTTGTTTCTGGGTTTTCCATAAATATCCTAAATTTAACTTTTTTGCCCAACATGTCTTCCGGATTCTCTATTTGAAAAAGCTTTAAAGAGGCCTTAGATAAAATAATTTGATCGCGGGACTGATCTTCCTCGCCAACCTTAAAGAGCTCGCCTTTTTCCGGTATTACTCCGGTGTAGCGGAAGTAGGAAGGTGAGACTCCTTGCAGGTTTATATTTCCGGTTAGTTCGCCCAGTGTCATGAGAGCTGGAAAACTTGCCAGGGGCGAGGCGTCATCTACCTGCGGTATTTTTAAAAATTCCTGCATAGTTTGCTCATTTAACATAACCACCTTGGTGGGGGGATTGTTTACGTTAAGAGACAACAGGGTGTCTCCAAAAACTATTTGTTCCAAAAGTATTCCTTGCAGACCAAAACCCAATCCCACCAACATCACAACCGCAGAGGTGCCAACTCCCATGCCCAGGATAGTAAGCCAAGTACGCCCCGGGTTCGTCTTGAACATACGGGTGGATAGGCGGACCATGTCGTTAACTAGCATTTCAGTTATAGATATTATAAATGAGTCGCCTGAGCTATAAGTTTTTCCAGGTGCCTAGATAGCACTCTGGCCCAGTGACTTCCGAAATTAAGGCCATTTTTTTCGCGCCCATTTTTTAAGAAATTTTCAAACTCTTCCATCTGTATAAAGCCGGCGATTCGTAAAGCTATCATATTCTCCATCATCTCTACATCTCCTGGAGTGACCTGGCCAGCGTATAAATCAAGCATTTCTCTTCTTATTGCCCGAACCCGCTCGTCTTGGGATTGGGTGTAAATTTTTTCAGACCTTCTTTGCCTGTATTGGCGGATATTTCTGGCGCTACTTAAGATTCCTTCTATTTTTTTAACCATCACTGCCGCTTTGGCGGGAGGAATTTCTATGCCTCCGGCGGCAAAAGGGGCGATAAGAGCACTATACACATCTTCTTCCGCCACCCTTCCTTCTAAACAAAGTTGAACTAATTTTTCCATTCTTTCTATTTGGTCAAAAGTGATGTCTTGGGTTATGTAGTTCACAATGCTTTTAACCCTTAATTCTTCTTGGGTGGCGTAGGGGTACAAGCGGGCGAGTTTTTCCACTTCGGTCATTATGGTTTTGCCCTTGGCTATTTTTTTTATCTGATCTCTTTCCGGGTTGACCATTTCTCTATCCACATAACCTTCTTTCATGAAATAAACCCGATGGGCATAGGGTAAGTGCTTAGCGTCGTGGGTAACTAGGATAACGGTTTTTCTGTCGTGGGTATTTACTTCCATCAGCGTATCCATAACCTGTTTGGTTGAGGTGGCGTCTAGGTTTCCTACCGGCTCATCGCCCAGAAGTATTTCCGGATCGGAGATAAGAGAGCGCGACACAGCGATTCTTTGCATCTGTCCGCCAGACAGGGAGGTGGGAAGTTTTTTGGCCTGTTTTTCCACTCCGAATCTTTCCAGTAGTACCATCGCTTTTTTTTCTCTTTCGGATCGGTTGTCGTTGGCAAATATTCTAGGCAGGGCAACGTTGTCCAAAACAGACAGAGAAGATATCAGATTGAATGCCTGATATATTATTCCAACCGTATTTCTCTGATAATTTTGCATCTGTCGCCAGTCGTACTTATAGGGATTTTCTCCCTTAACCAGAAGCTCTCCGGAAGTGGGCGGAAGAACTCCCAAGAAGCAATAGAGCAGGGTGGATTTTCCGCAGCCGGAAGGTCCGAACAGAATAATGTATTCTTCCGGATAAATTTCCAGCTCTCGCACGCGTAGCGCCAAGTACTCGTTGGACTTTCCAACGTTATAGACCACCTTAAGGTCGTGAGCTTGGATTATTGGTTCTGCCATTTTATTTGCCGATATTTTTAACCCAACCGAAAGTGCCCTCAAAGTTTTCCAAAATAAGGTCTATGATGCTCTTTTCTTTTTGAGGTGTAAATAATACGAAGTTTTCACTCTTGCTTTCGTTAAGATTTCCATCTTTGCAGGAAACGTAAAAACGATAAGCGGTGGAAGGAGAAAATTCAGTCACTACTTGTACATGTTTTTGAGTGGCGTTTAATTCTTCCGGTAATTTGCGCATCTCGCTTTCGTTTCCGGCCGGGCCCTCTCCGTAGTTTAAGGCGCACTTGGCGGCTTCATCCGTTTCCCAAGAAATTATGGTTTGTATTTTTGTTTCCCCGCCGGGATAAAGAGTTGATTCATTGGCGACTCGCGATATTGCCGGAGGAACTTCATCTTTTTCGGTTAGAAAAGACAGAGAGGGAGATTTGGCCTCTTGGCCATCCTTGCCCTTTGATCTTATTAAAACCTGATAAGGGGTTTTAAACTCTAACCCCTCCAGGCGCATACGATGGGCGACTACCGGTAAAGAGTCTTCTTGGGCTTTGGTTTTTCCGGTCAGAATATTTTTAAATTCTATAATAGAGGGGCTGGGTATGGTGGTGTTCCATACTAATGTAGCGGCGGTTTCTTCTACTTTCTCAATGCGTATATTAAGTATTTGCGGTATGGGGGATTTGGTAGTGAATTGCTGTATGGGACCATTGCCGGGCTTGCCTATGCCGGAGAATTTAGAAACTACTCGGAAATAATAGGTAGTTGCCGGAGCGAGGCCGGGTATCACCACCGAATGTTCTTTTGTTTCTCCAGATTCTCTGGCGGAAAGAGAAAGGGATTCGGACCCGGGCTGATAAACTTCGCTTGGTTCGTATTCCACCAGAGAGTCTGAGTTGCGGTCTGTTTTCCAGCGGACAATTGCTTCAGAAACCCCCACCTCCACTTCCGCTAAGCCCAAGATTCTGGGTGCGTCGGTTTCTTCTTCTGCTTGACGAAGGGCTTTTCCCGCAACTAGGGCTAGGGCCGTATCATCTGTTAATTTATCAATTAACTGGATTGCCTTTTGGGTCGCCGCCCGCTGTTCTTGGTCGGCTATTTTTTTAACCTCCGGAATACTCTCGTCTTCTCCAGTGGTGAAGGTGTAGTCGGAGGAAAAGTTTTGATTACCCGAGTCGTCCGTGGATATTATACGGAAGTAATAAGTGGTAGATGGATCTAATCCGGAGATGTTTATTTCGTGATCTTTTGAGGGTTTGTCGCTATCTCTGATAATTCCGTATTTAGGGTCTATGGCGTAAGAG
>Ga0101944_10004012_pt1 | contig 19167 bp, 16 predicted proteins | sample DewCreD2012metaG_FD_75245 | JGI IMG/M metagenome (GOLD analysis project Ga0101944, IMG submission 75245) | Hot spring sediment bacterial and archeal communities from British Columbia, Canada, to study Microbial Dark Matter (Phase II) - Dewar... ... | reverse complement strand
CTCCAGCCGCTGGCATAGTACTGAGTGCCAGCACCTGAAATCTCATTACTGGTTGAGTCAAGGAGCTTAAAGGTGACCAGCTTAGTCTGAAAAACTACTGTTGGATCCGTGGCGACATTCTGGGACTTCTCCTGTGTAGCACCACCATAAGAAATCCTGAAGGTGTAAGTACCAGCAGGCAAGTCTCTGGTTGCTTCACCATCAATGTTTGTTGTGCCGAAAGATTGCCACCCACCAGAGTAGTACTGGACGGAACTTCCACTAAGTCCATTGCCCTGGCTATCTACGAGTTTAACAGTTACTTCAATTGTACTCTCCGCACTCGCTGGGCTGCTGTGTACCATGGTCAGGAACAGGAGTAAGACCGTCGTAAAAAAAACCAATCCCATTCTGAAGAGAATCTTTCTCATATTATTCTCCTTATCTAAAGTCTTTCCAGGCTGTTTCTAGCCCCGGACACAGATTCTATATTGAGGCTCCCTTGGAGAGGGAGCCTCACTTACTTAACCAGCCATCGTGGTCACAGTAAATCGGCACTCAACCGCTCTCAACCTGTGCCTAGTGGATATGGTTGACTATTCCTGCCACAATCACGTAAGACGTCTCTGGGTAGCCATCATTGAACCGGAATATACAGCTGACGGGCAAGAGTTCCATGTCTTGAGTGAAGGCTTTCCAACCGCTGGCATAATACTGCGTGCAACTGCCAGAATCAGAGTGAACCTGACCTGTCTGGAAGGTAACGATGGGGTTAGTGCCTACATTCTGGGACTTCTCCTGTGTGGCACCGCCGTAGGACACCCTGAAGGTGTAGTTTACCGGCAGGAGCTCCATTGTCGTGGTAGTTGTGCCACTGCCGAAGGTCTTCCAGCCGCTGGCATAGTACTGAGCGCCGCCATTTAACTCTGTAGTACCGGCAGAGTCAAGGAGCTTCATGGTTACTGAGGTAGTCTGGAAGGTAACGATGGGGTTAGTGCCTACATTCTGGGACTTCTCCTGTGTGGCACCGCCATAGGACACCCTGAAGGTGTAGTTTACCGGCAGGAGCTCCATTGTTGCGGTAGTTGTGCCGCTGCCGAAGGTTTTCCAGCCGCTGGCATAGTACTGAGCGCCGCCATTTAACTCTGTAGTACCGGCAGAGTTAAGGAGCTTAAAGGTGACCAGCTTAGTCTGAAAAACTACTATTGAGTTAGTGGCAATGTTCTGGGACTTCTCCTGTGTAGCGCCGCCATAGGATACCCTGAAGGTGAGTGTGTTCTTGAGCCCGGAAATAGCGTGCAGCAATATTCCATCTGACCCGGTGCTGCCCGGTATGCTCTGCCACCCACTGTCATAGTACTGTCCTGTACCCCCGGCAATTCCGTTACCGCTGCTGTCAATCAGTTTCAGAGCGAAAACACTCCTTGTAAACGTACATCCACTGAAGGTTAAGTCCATCCTGCCTGCATTACGGAAGTGGAACCTGTAGGTACCTGGCAGGAGCTCCATGGATGGTTTGGTGAACCATGTAGAATCGCCCGTCGCTCCTCCATATGATATTTCACCACTATACTGGAGGGTGACTTTGGTTGTCTGCCAGGTTAGCTTGGTGTTAGCGTTAGGAATGTCAACACTGATTTTAGCCTCTGCAGTAGCCCTGTACTGCATCTCGAAGGAGTAGGTGCCAGGGAAGAACTCTGCGGCGGTTTCACCAGGAGCACTGGACCCGGTAGCACCACCGGGGAACCACCAGGAAGTATAGGTGCTGCCTGGTCCGTAGCGAGGATTCCCACCATCTAGCGGAATTCCACCACAGGTCTCAAGTCTTAAGGTGAGCAGGATAGTCTGGAACTCGAAAACCGAGTTTCCCGACACATCCTGCGTTTTGACCCGAGTTGTGTTGTTGTAACGCATCTCATAGGACATGTTGGTCGGTTGACTGGCGACATCTCGTATATCAAAGAGTACGCCATTATCGTCAGTTGAGCCTGAGACATGCCAGGTGCTGTAGTTTGAGCCAAAGCCGCCTCGTGCTGTGCCACCACTCAGGGGTTTCCCATTGTGGTCTTTGAGTATCAGTGTATTAACTACCTTGCTCATTGAACAGCCGCTCACATTGATAGGGGTTTCATAGCTCCCGAATTTGAACTTGATAGTTCCTGGCAGCATCTCCATGGATGGTTTGGTAAAAGTGAAGAAGGTCCCCGAGCTCGGATTGCCGCGGTATTGTATAGAGCCACTGTAGTATAGAGTTACCCTGGTAGTGGTGAATGTAACAAGTGGATCGGTGCTGACGTCCTGTTGTTTCTCGTCATACGTCTGTTTGTAATATACACCGAACCACCAATTACCGGGAAACATCTCTTTACTGACCTTACCATCAGCACCAGTAGTGCCGAAAGTGAACCAGGAGCCTGAGCTTACCGAACCTCTGTATTTCACTTCGCCACCGCTGAGGCCAGTACCGGTGCATGTTTTCAATTCGACTGTGATGCTGGAGGTCTGGAACGACACGGTGATCGGGTCAGTGCCAACAGTGATCCCGTCTTGCTGACTGGTCGTCATATTGTAGTCAACCTTGAAAGAATAGGTATAGCCCGAAGCCAGGTCCTTGCTGTATTTACCGTCCGAAGCAGTTGTTCCAAATTTGAACCAGGTTCCGGGACTAACCGGACCTCCCTTATACCACGCCTCACCACCGCTCAGCGGATTACCGTTACTATCTTTCAGTTCGATTGTAACTGTGGTGGTGCTGCTGGCGTGTACGACTCCCAATCCCATTATCAGTAATCCTAAAGCCAGTGCCAGTGCAACGAGGACACCGGCTACTAATTTCCATCTAATGCGGTAAATAGTGTTAATCACGTTTTTCTCCATTTCTGGTTTTATTATTTATTACCTGTCGACTTCAGGAATTGATATTAGCCAATATTCTCATACGCCTGTCACCTCCCCATGCTCGATATTTGTTTCGTTCTCATTAATCAAAAGAATCCTGCCGACCTACGCTCCTGAAAGCTCCTGATACAATGAAAAAACCTTACTAAATACAAAAACCGACCTTTTCAGGTCGGTTTCACCATTGGCTCCCCACCACCCAAGGTGACCAAATACAGGTGGCGGTTCAATGCCACCTTCTTATTTCAGTCGGTAGTCATGATTAAGAAATTAATCCATTCTTCACATCCCCTACATCTTTTGCGTATATATATGTAATTCACCACATGGCAAATTTCAAGATCACTTATCCTGACTTTAACTCACCAATTTTGCTGGATCGCACTTAATGAAAATTCACGTCTTAGCCTGGAGAGCAATGTGATACTATAAGCAGTCAAACTTAAAGATGACAGGGAACAAGCAACTGCCGCACCGCCAGAATCAGACGCTTCTTGTCAGCAGTAGTTAAAGGACTGTTCTGTAAATTCCGCCAAAATTAATAGTTCCGAACTTCTGGCTCAAGCAAATCTCAAGGTAAAAGGAGATTTATATTCCGCACCAGCTTTGAGTCGAAACCCTGGGAGTACTCGTTTCTGAAAGGATAGTGATTCGGAAAAATAAATCCGGGAGCAGGTATGTATTTCCGGTTTCATCCAATACTTTCTATGTCTACCTACGAGCTATTGCTTTAGGACTGCGGGGTTTTTAAATTGAGGAACGGAGATCAGCATCAAATCTTTCCATTTCCAGAATGGAAGGATATTGATTCTGGAAGTGAACGCTGTCCGAGAGAAGGAATGTTGCCACAGATTGATGGCAGTCCCCATGACTGGCTGGAAGGCAGAGGTCCGCGGCTTTGCCTGCCTGGGGCAATTGATGATGCCGCTGGCAAAGTGCCCTGTGCCCTCTTCCAGGAGCAGGAAATCACCCGGAGCTATCTGCAGATGTTGTGAGAGATTGTGCTACAGCAAAGAATCATGACATTTTTATTGGTATTTTCCCTTAATAGCAACACCAAAGCAATAATGAAAGCTTTTTGTTATAGAATTCGTTCAGAACATATATCCGAGACTATTTATTGCACAAATTATATTTGGATTATTAATTTCATTTGGTGATCGATTGCCGGGTAAATTTTTAGTAAAAAGTTGCCCGACAATTCTACAGGATTGGTCAACGTACTTCTTACTTTCAAGTTAAAAAGTTCATTGGTGGATCAGGTTATTGTGATAGAATAATTATAATACTTATAAGAAGAAATAGGAGGTGCTGAGGTGAAAAAATTGGTAGTTGGTATATTGGTAGCAGTATTGGCTCTGGCACTCCTGGCGCCTGTGGCACTGGCTAAATCCGATAAGGATAAGCCACTCCCGGCTACGGATGTTGATCTGGTTAAGAAGGTAACCTTACGCGGTAAGCCAATTGGCGGCGGTAAGCCAGTCAAGCAGGCGGCTACCGGCATCCTTGGTGCCCAATGTGAGGGTAACAGGTATGCCATTATCATCGGCATTTCCGATTACCCGGATACGGCGAATGACCTGCAGTACTGTGACGACGATGCCCAGGATATGTATTACGCCTTAACAAGCCTCTACGATTATGATGAACGAAAAGTTTACTTGCTTACGGATAGGGAAGCCACCTACGATGCTATTCAAGGTGCTATTAACGCTGTAAAAAATCAGGCGGTAGCTGGTGATGAAGTCGTCTTTTTCTTCAGCGGGCACGGTGCCAAAGGTCGGGCGAATGATGGTGACAACGAAGGTATTGATGAAGCAATTGTCACCCATGATGGGAATAATCTAGTCTATCTCTGGGACGGACAGTTAAGGGACTGGTTTTCCGGCTTCCAGACTTCAAGGATTATCTTCATCTTCGACAGTTGCCTTGCCGGAGGGATGACTGACCTTAAGGCTTCAGGAAGGGTCATCAACATGGCTTGCTCCGAGAGCGGGGTTTCCTATGAGGGTGACGCCTGGGGGAACGGGCAGTTCACCTATTACTTCGTTGACCAGGGAATGCTGGAGGGCTACGCCGATAAGTATGATAGCATTCCAGATGATGCGGATGTCACTATTGAAGAGGCTTTTGACTATGCCGTTGCCAACTGCGAGATGCAGAAGCCGGTGATAAGCGATTCCTTCGAAAATGATTTGCTTCCGTAGAAATATCGTTGCCGTTCTCTACTTCCGGCGTCTCCGTTGAAATAAGAGGTGGTTACGAGTTTCTGCGGATTCAAACAACTGTAACCGCTGACGAGGCGGAACGTCTCATGGATGAATTGAGGTGGGCGACCGGGAGGGCAGTCGGTTCTGGCAATTACTGGTAGGTAGGCAAATAAAAAAGGGCAGCCGGGAAACCGACTGCCCCTCTCGCAGGCGCGAAAAAAGGCAAAAATACTCTCTACATCATCAGGGGCTTTTTTCCTCGTGATTTTCTCTACTGGAACGATCATTTTCGTGGCGACTATTTACTGCTGAAGGCAAGACTTATTCTATATCCAACCGAGTAGTTATCACCCTGTTTTTACTGTCCACCCCCTCAAGCGTTTTTTCGGGAGCCCGCACCCCTGTTGACACCGCCCCTTATGAATTGGCACGTCATTTTTGCCCGTGAGCCGGGTTTGGAAGCTTTGGCCTAGATTATCGAAATATTATTTTGAAGATAAGAAGCTGGGGGACGATTTCTGGATGGTATTGATTGAAATGTCCGGCACCTAGCAAAATATCTGACAAGGTTCTGCCGATAAACCTGTTCCTCTGATAATCTATATTTAACTTATGTTTGATTTGATAGAATTATACTTACGGTACAATATGCTGGACACTGAATTTATGCCAGGAGGTCTCTCCTGTGTCAAAGAATAATATCTGGTCCCGTCTGTTAAGCGTAAGAATGGTTTTGCGAGATGTGGTTTATATTACTTACGCGGTACCTGCAAAAATGTTACAACCACTGGTTCCGAACGCCTTACAATTGGCTACTGTTGCTGACCATATTGCATTTATCTCACTGGTAGTGCTGCGAAGTACCCGGGTAAGATTGAACTCTTTCCCGATTCTAAGATTTAACTACAATCAATTTAATATCAGGACTTATGTCATTGATCCTGTATCCAGAAAATCTGCGGTCTATTTCATTAGAAGTGGAGTGACTTCTCGATTCATTTCCCTGGCGACAAATACCATAGGGATACCCTGGGAACGAATTGATTTAAAAATTGAATTCAGCAGGGGTAAAGAACCTGGAAATATCAAAATTTCTGGTGAATGGGATGGATGCTTTTCTATTAAAATTCAAGCAGATGCTGATCCTCTTGAGTTACCATCATTTTTTCAGGATAGAAAGTCAGTTATAGACTTTTTAATCAGACCTTTAACAGGTTTTTCCGGAGATAGCCGGCGGTTGGTACGTTTTACTATCCAGCACCCCGAAGTTCAACCTGAAAACTGGACATTAAAGGAATTAAACTGCCCTCTATTAACTAATTTAGTAGAGATTGATTTAAGCAAATCACACAGCGTTTTTTTCTTGTCAACAGCCGACTTCTCCATCTTCTTGCCGCCGGAAAGAATCAAATCTTAGAGGTGAAATAATATGTGGATTATTGACGGTATCCTGGCCGGTCTTATTGCTGGCATTTTCATGGGATTGGTATCACAAATTGGCTACTGGACCGGGATTCTCAAGTCGCACCTCATCGTCATTGACGGTAAATTCGTCTTGTTGAAATTAAAACAAAATAATAATACCACGGCTATTTATCCTATCGGGTTAATCTTACACCTCATCACAAGCGTTATTTTTGGCGTTATCTACGTTCTGATTGCTAAATTGGTTGGTTTCGAACCCAGAAGCGAATGGATATTAAGTGTTTATGTTCTGATACTGTTGGAGAGCATCTTTCAATTACCATCCCTATTCCTTTTTGCTTCAGGGTTTCCTTAACCTCCTTAAGCCCTTCGAGCATGAAATAGTAATGTCTTTCATTAGCTTCCGGAAAGAAATCAGTAAGTCCAAAATAAACTAAAATGGGAAGTTTTCTTTCGTTGGCTATTTTAATAGCGAATTCCAGAGCATGATTGTGCTCCGCACGCTGGGATGCCTGCATCCAGTAAAGAATGTAATCTCCCTTTGCAGGATGATTTTTGTTAAGCGGCTGGATTCTTGATTTTTCAATCATTTAATTTCCGTGCATAAAAACTCGGCAAGGATTCAAACAACTCCTCTTTTTGAAATCTAAGAAGATGAAAGCCTTTCATCAGGCAAGCAGTTTTTCCAGTACTTTAATATCGGCTCCGAAATATGTCTTGCCATTAATGGTAACTATCGGGCGGCGAATCAGGCGAGGCTCCTGGAGCATCAGGTCAATGAGTTTGTCATTATCCAGCCCGGTGGGATCCAGACCCATGGTTTTAACACCGGGACTGCGAGCATTAAAAATCTCCGTAGCGGGCTTCCCTTGAAGAAGTTCCAATAATTCTTCGCGGCTGAATCTGTTCTTAAAAAAATCTCGATCAGTAAATTCGATCTTTTTCTGCGAAAGATACTCTTTCGTTTTGCGGCAGGTATTTCATCTGGACCAGCAGTAGAAATCCACTTTGTTAGCCATGGTATTCCTCTTTTTTTCAAAACAACCTGTTAATTTATCAACGTTTTGCATTAATATTTATTGTATTAATTTAATATTATAAAAAATAGTAGTGCCTTAAAAATAAAAACAGGTTACAAATTGAAAAACACTGAGAACTTATCAGGTTTAATTAAAAGCGTTCTTGCTCAACAGCGCTTTGCTGTTCTGGCAACTCAATCTGAAGGACAGCCTTACTGCAACCTTGTAGCTTTCGCCGAATCAGACGATCTTAAGATACTGCTTTACGTTACCGGTAGAAAAACCCGGAAATATGCTAATAGCTTGAGAAACAAGAAGGTCGCAATCCTTATTGATAATAGAACAAATCAGGCAGCCGACCTGCGTACTGCAATAGCTATAACTGCTCTGGGTACTGTAGAGGAAGCAACTAAGGATGATGAAGAGAAGCTTTTAAAAATATATCTTTTCAAACATCCCGAATTCGAAGAATTTCTTAATATGCCACAAAATGCACTTATGAGAGTTACCGTGTCTGATTACATCGTTGCGACTTTTAAGGAGGTCAGGCACCTGTCTATTATCAAAAACTAATGAGTTTCTAAAGAATGCAGAAATAGGGATGTCTAGGCATGATATAGAAATAGTAAGACTCTATAAATTGGCAATTATTAACAAGTGGGATGCAATAATATGGACATAGAGCTAGCTTCTAAAATCATCTTGATCATCGTATACTCATCGTTTTCTATAATACGTATTGAATTTTACAGGAGAACGAAAAAGTCCGGGTATAAGAGTGTTATTGAAGAGCAAAAGAAATACCCGATCCTGCTTAGCATATTTATCTGCTATACAGTGTTCACGTTCTTTATATACATACTTTTTCCCCAGGCATTGGCATGGGCGAGAGTTCCCATTCCATTATGGCTACGGCTCACTGGTGCTTTCCTAGCATTACTGGCGCTGGTATGGTTTATCTGGATACACCGCAGCCTTGGCAACAACCTCTCAGTCAGACTGAGGATAAAAGACTCGCAGGAACTAGTTACTGATGGACCTTACCGGTGGATTAGACATCCAATGTATTCAGCTTTTTTTATTCTTCATATAGCCGCTTTTCTGTTAACCGCAAATTGGTTTATCGGATTGACATGGATGGGTGGACTAACAGTCATCATTTTTTTGAGAGTGAAAAGAGAGGAAGAAATGCTTATTTCAGCATTCGGCAGTGAATATCTTTCTTATATGAAGAAGACTGGCAGATTCCTTCCGCTTATTCGAAAGAAAAAGGTCTTTGAGTAAGTATTAGATTTCAACTTCTTTATCAATCGCGGAGTTGGACACAAATTATAGTCGAAATGTATCCCTGATAATAGTATATTACCAATAATACTCTCAGCTTTCAGTCTAAACGAACCCCAGCTCCAAATCTGCATGGAGGGAGGCGTATCGGCATCTGTGACTTCGGGTTTGGCTTCCGGCTCTCCCGTGACTGGATTAAGAGGTATGCCTTCCGGAACCATTTCTCCAATTTTAATGAAAAAAGACCAATCGCTTGTAACTTCTTCCTCTGTGGCGGCATAAAGTGTCAGACTAACAGGTCCCCATATTCTGAGATCCTCTTCAAGCGGAGGTGAAACATAAGTAATGAAACGTTGAGTTGAAATTGTTGCATTTAAAAGGTTGTTTTTAACGTATGGTCCATAGGATTCTTTTAATGCTGTATTGAGGCTGAGATTGTAGTACGCATCCGGTTCTTCCTGATCTGAAGTTGATTTAGTACGGGTATAAACACTGTTAGAGTTAAGTTAATTCTATATATTGATATTATTTTATAAGGGTAAACAATCTAAAGAATAATCATAAATATCCTTTTTATAGCTTCCGGAGTATGCGCAAAAACGACTTGCTGATTGTTCACAGTGGTAAACACGTACATTATGGCTGGAAAATTTTTTCATCAATGGTGCTCTTTACATATAATACTATCATGGTTTTGGAAAGCACCGGAGAGAGTATGCCATATTACACGTAATATACGTGTAAACTATTCTCACCTTATGGCATCTTTAGTTTACTTTTGAAGCTATTCTACCAATTTGGATGGAAAAATTACCTCTTTTTGTATTCCCGGTTTAAATTCTGAAATCAGAGTTTCGTTGTTGATTCATATTTTTCTTTGGTTAATCCAGTTTGACCAGTTATCGCGTGGGAAAGAAAAGGCGGTATATAGTTTTCTCCCAGTAATTCGAGCCCGGTAGTAGTTACCACTTCAAGATATTTGACAAATTGTTCTTTATCCTTCGATTTAAAGTTCGCAAAAAGCATTCCAATGGATTTTTTGGGAACAATATTCAAAAGATCTAGCCCTTTGGAGGTTAACGATATGCGAAATTTTTTTTCGCCCTTCGGTCGCTCTTTTTTTACCAGTCCAGCCCTGGACATCCTGTCTATAAGCGTAGTTACTGAATTTTTCTGCCTTACGACGTTTTTGGCAATTTCATTGACTGAAGCCGATCCTCCATTGATCAAAAGTGAATGTAAAATTGACATTTGTTCAATATTCAAACCAAATTGCGCCAGCTCCAGATTTCGTACTCTGGTTGCAACAGACCTTGCTCGCTGTAACAACACCCATAAATAGATGTCTATTTCCAGATTCTGTTTTTGCAACTTCAAATCTATTGACATACGCAACTCCGGTTCTGTTTGATTACCTATTTTATCATAAAATACTGATCTTTCATATCATTAATCATATCTTAACTCATACTTGACTTTTTGATTTATTTTTGCTAGAATTCCACCACTATTAAAATAAACATCCCAAACAATATATCTCGGTAGTATTATCCAACTGGAATTGAACACCACGTGGTAAGTTTTGTCATCTTTGCTATTGCTAATTAACAAGACGCATGCGATACGCGCATAAGAAGGAGGAAAATAATTGGGAGACAGCTTATCTCCAAAAGTAATTCACGAAAGCCTTGATACTAGAGTTATCGAAGAAGCGGATGTAGTGGTTGTAGGAGGTGGGCCAGGTGGTCATTCAGCAGCAATAGCTGCCGCACGTAATGGTGCTAAGACTGTGCTACTGGAGAGATATGGCCATCTTGGAGGAATGGCGACTGGCGGTATAGTCATCCAGATTCCCCACATGAGTGATGGAGGTACAGAGCCCGTTATCGCAGGGCTTGCCTTAGAATGGCTGGAAAGATTGGACAAAATTCCTGGTGGGACTTTGCGCCCGAGGATGGAGGATATTGGCTCCTCAGATCCCAATCTGGTTGCCAAATGGCGTCGTTTCCCCGGTAATGTTATCAATGGTCATATTGAACACACCGCCTGGGTAGATCCTGAATTGCTTAAATGCGTCTTGAATGATATGGTCGAAGAATCCGGTATTAAATTATATCTGCACTCCTGGGGAACACGTGCTCTGGTGGAGGGAAATACTGTTCAAGGTGTTGTTTTTGAAAGCAAGTCAGGTAGACAGGCTGTGCTTGGTAAGATAATCATTGATGGTACAGGAGATGGCGATCTTTTACCATCGGCTGGAGCGGAATATGACGGGAAATGGGACAATACTTCAAGAAGTTCAATGATGGCTCTGGTCATCAGGCTTGGAAATTGTGATTATCAAAAATATTGCGATTTTAAAGAGTCTCAACCGGAGAAACATAAGGAATTGATTGGTGAGCTTACCAAATATGCTGGCACCCTTCTTCTGCCACTTCCTTCTCCACGCAACGATGTTATCTGGCTTAATAATTGGATACCCAATTTGGATTGTACAAAAGTGGAAGACCTTACCAAACTGGAAGTTATGATGCGCAAGATAATGTTAAAGGGATTTGAATTTATTAAGAAGAATATCCCCTCTTTCGAAAATAGTTTCATCCTTGACACAGCTCCACAAACAGGAACCAGGGGTGCAAGACGTTTAATTGGTGAATATATGTTGACTAAAGATGATTTTCAGTCCTGTAAAAAGTTCGAGGATACTATAGCTGTGTTTCCTCGCCTGGGACCTCCAGGGGCGACCGAAGTAAAAAGAGTCTATATTCCTTATCGGGCACTGGTACCTGTTAAAGTGGATGGTTTGCTTGTAGCGGGAAGGAGTTTTTCTTCCGATATGTATGCTAATAATATGGCTAATTTGATTCCGCACTGCATTGCTATGGGGCAAGCGGCTGGAACAGCAGCAGCTATCGCAATTAAACAGGAAATTAGCCCCAGGAAAGTAAATTACCGAGAACTACAAAAGACACTTTTATCTCAAGGAGTAACCTTACCTGGAATATAAGTTGGCTTGGATAAATTTTAGAGTAAGGGAGGCGATTGAACATGACAACCAAACTTTGTCTTGGATTAATGGTAATCTTAACGTTTACCCTTTTGCTGGTATCCTGCAAAGGCAGTACTCCTACACCTGGCGCATCCACAGTCCAACCATCAGTCTCGGCAACTCCAACAGCTACTACACCTGTCTCGACCTCAACGACCAAACCACCCACAACAACTCCTTCATCTTTAGGAACTGCTACAAGAGATCCTGCAAAGTATGGTGGTGTCTGGAAAACCACGCTTACCGTTGGCCCTTCCACTCCTCTCGGATATATTCCAGAAGCCGCCAATGATTCAATGGATCTAGCTCGTCCCGCTCTGGAACCTATGTTCAATATTCAGAGAGATAGGACTCTGGTCCCCAAATTGGCTACATCATGGGATATAGATGCTCAGGCTGCTACTATTACCTTCCACCTCCGCAAGGGAGTTAAATTCCATGATGGCTCTGATTTTAACGCTTCCGTAGTCAAATGGTGCTGGGATCTGATTGTTGCAGCCAAAAAGGCTCCCAATATTAAATCGATAGATGTTGTTGACGATTATACCATCAGAGTTAATTTTAAAACTTATCAAAATACTGACTTTTATAGTTTTTCCGGAGGATATTACCTGGTTTATTCTAAATTCAGCTTTGATAAATACGGAATTGATTATACCCGAACCCATCCAATCGGTACCGGGCCTTTCAAATTCGTGGAATACCAGCGTGATTCCAAGTTGGTTTATACCCGTAATGAAAATTATTGGGAACCGGGCGTACCCTATCTGGATGGATTGGAATACTACGTAGTTGCTGAAGAGACCGTGCGCAAATTGCTTCTCGAGCGGGGCGATGTTCACATGATACGTGCCTCTGTTACAATCCAGCCGGAAATGATCAAGAAAGGCTTCCCTTACCTTACAGAACCGGGTGGCACCTGGCTTCTGGTCCCTGACAGTGCAAATCCCGATTCTCCATTTTCCAATATCAAAGTCAGGCAAGCGGTCTCTTATGCAATTGATCGCGAAGCCCTTGCTGAGGGATTGGGATTCGGATTTATGAAACCGGCTTACTATTTATATCCTGGCAACCCGCTTTGTGCTCTCCCTGAAGGGCAATATTTGAAAACCGAGTATAATCCTGCCAAAGCCAAACAACTGCTGGCTGAAGCGGGTTATCCCAATGGTTTCAAAACCTCTATTCACACATTTGTCCGGGTAGTAAACCGGGATTTTGTGACTGCTATTGCTAAAATGTTAGGAGATGTTGGCATTAAATGTGATGCTAATTTCCCTGAAGCCGGCAAGTACGAAGAATATCGTTCGAAAGGCTGGAACAACGCACTTTTAGCTCATGCTTTTATCAGCTTAAGCCAGTCGGCGCATAACCTTGATAGTATGTATTTCCCTGAGTCTAACATCATTTTCCCCAGCGTAAAGAGACCAGAGCGCTTTTACGAATTGATTAAGATCGCCAAATCCACTCCTGAAGTAGATCCGGCCAAGGTGCAGGCTTTATACAAATGCATAGCCGATGATTTTATGGTTATCCCGTACGTTGAGGAATCCGTCTATAACTTCTATGTTAAAGGAGCTCATGATGAGGGAGGGAAGCGTTATTTTTTGACTGCTTTCTATCCCTGGGAAGCCTGGTTGGAACCGAGCGTACGCTGAAGTTAAACCCTGTTTAATTAGCCCCGGCCTCAGCCGCAGAGGCGAATGCCGGGGCTAAAAACAAAAAGCCTGGGGGAAAATTATGCATACGTATATCATTCGCCGGTTGTTTCAAATTTTGCTGGTGCTCCTGCTGGTCTCTATTGTAGTCTTTCTGATGGTACGTATCTTACCGGGAGACCCGATTCTTTTGTATATGACCCAGCAAAACATGGAGATCCTGAATAAGGAACAGATTGATGTGATTCGCCATGACCTGGGTCTGGATCGCAATCTGGCCGTACAGTATGTTGACTGGTTAAGCCATGCCCTGAGGGGTGATCTGGGTAAATCAATTATCAGCCGGAGCGATGTATCGGATGAAATTGCCAGAAGGCTCCCGATCACGATGTATTTATCCGGTATAGCTTTTATCATCAGCATAATTATTGGAATACCCCTGGGAGTTATTTCAGCAGTAAGACGTGGAAGCTGGCTGGATAATGTTTTAACCAGCATCGGCAATCTGGGAATTACAGTGCCAGCTTTCTGGTTGGGAATTCTCTTAATCTATTTATTCGGTATGAAGCTGAACTGGCTGCCGATCTTTGGCTTTACCTCACCTTTTGTTGATTTTGGCATGAGCATAAAACAGACGATTCTACCGGTTATTTGTCTGGCTGTCCCACCTATAGCCACAGATATCCGGATGACCCGCTCCAGCATACTGGAAGTCATGCGGCAGGACTATATTCGGACTGCCTGGTCTAAAGGGCTCAAGGAGCGTTTTGTTATCATCAGGCATGCTTTGAAAAATGGGCTTATTCCGGTTGTCACCATGAAAGGGATGGGCCTGGCACATATTGTTGGAGGCTCGGTTATCGTCGAGACGGTCTTCAGCATCACCGGCATGGGCAGGCTGGCTGTGGAAGGGCTCTTTTCGCAGGATTATACCATAGTCCAGGGTGTGATGTTAGTCACCGGTGCCGTAGTCCTCCTGGTTAATCTACTGGTAGATCTTTCCTACGCCTGGCTGGATCCGAGAATCAGATATTCTTAAGGCACAGTTCAAAGGGGGGCACTCTAAATGGCTGTTCAGGTAAAACAAAGAGCTGCTTTTGTTGAAGGACCGCAGCGCGTCAACGAATTACGGCGATTCATCAAAGTTTTTTTCAGTCGTCCGGTAGTGATTATTGGGCTGGTGATTATCTTATGCGTATTCGTTGCTGCCGCAATTCCCAATTTACTGGCTCCTTATGATCCCACCCTGCAAAACCTGCGTCAGGTGCTGGCACAGCCAAGTTCTGCCCATCTTCTCGGTACAGATGCCCTGGGGCGGGATTTGCTAAGCCGTATTATCTATGGAGCCCGTACCGCTGTGATCGTAGGCTTTTTATCGGTGGGACTTTCAGCAGCACTGGGGATGACACTTGGATTACTTGCCGGTTACTTTGGCGGGGTTCTCTATACCATTATAATGCGGTTTATTGATGCGTTGATGGCCTTTCCGGCCATGCTGCTAACCCTCTCTATTGTTGCTCTTTTGGGTGGCGGAATGCATATGGTTATCATTGCTCTGGGAATCGGTATGATGAACGGATATGCCAGGGTGATGTGCGCCCAGACCATCTCAATCAAGGAAAATGATTATGTCCTGGCAGCCCGCAGTGTAGGTGCCAGTAACCTGCGCACGATGTTCCGGCATATACTGCCTAATGCTTTTCCTCCGATGATAGTAATGATGACCATAATGATAGGAACCACCATCCTGGCAGAAGCCGGCTTGAGTTATCTTGGCATTGGCATTAAGGAACCCACCGTGGCATGGGGCAGTATGGTGAATGATGGTTATAAATATCTGTTAACCAATCCTCTCCTGTCCCTGGCTCCCGGAATTGCGATCATGGTTGTCGTTTATGCATTCAATATGGTGGGGGATGGTATCAGAGATGCCATTGATCCCAGATTAAGGGGAACATTGTAATAAATATAACGAAATAACCTCCGCTCTTTCCCGGGTTATATTATTAATGCCAACAAAACTGAGCATCCTTTGTTTGTAGTTTCCAGCTAAACTCAGGATATAGCAGGTGAATTTTTTATTCCATCAATCTGATACAGATATTTAATTTTCAGCTTCGTTGACATTGTACAGCGAGTTATGTACAGTTATCTTGCACAACCTTAATTGGAGTGAAGAATTTTATGAGGGCTGTAATTACCGTAATCGGCAAGGATAGAATTGGCATTATCGCCGGAGTTAGCTCGGAGCTGGCAAATGCTGGAATTAACATTCTGGATATCAGCCAGACTACTCTTCAGGAATACTTTGCAATGATAATGCTGGTGGACATGAGCAAAGCTACGAGTTCCTTCCATGAAATCCGTAAAAAACTGGAAGAAAAAGGCAAGGAACTTGGCATGCAGATCAAAATCCAGAGAGAGGATATCTTTAACGCGATGCATCAGGTTTAAAATTCAGGCTCAATAATCCCGGAACAATCAGGTAAGGCGAGGTGTAAAGTATAAATGACTCCAGTAATTAACAGGGAGAATATCCTGGAAACTATCAGAATGATACAGGAAGAAAACCTTGATATACGCACAATTACTCTGGGAATCAGCCTCTTTGATTGCGCGGATTCGAACGGTAAAAAAGCCCGTGAAAAAATACGCCGCAAAATCCTGCGGTATGCCGCCAATCTGGTCAAAGTTGGGGAGCAGATTGAAGAAGAATACGGCATACCCATTGTCAACAAACGTCTGGCTGTCACCCCTATCAGCCTGATTGCCGCAGCCGCGAATGAAGATAATTATCTGGAATTCGCCAGAACCCTCGATCTGGCTGCCAGAGAGGTGGGAGTAGATTTTATCGGTGGTTTTTCCGCTCTCGTTCACAAGGGATGCACACGCAGCGATCGGATTCTGCTGGATTCCATCCCGGAAGCACTTGCCAGTACAGAAGTGGTCTGTTCATCAGTTAATGTTGGGACTACCAGGGCAGGATTAAATATGGATGTCATCAGGGAAATGGGATGGATCATCAAAGAGACTGCCAGGCTGACAGCCGAAAAGAATAGTATCGGCTGTGCAAAATTAACCGTTTTTGCCAATGCCGTTGAAGACAATCCTTTCATGGCAGGGGCTTTTACCGGCGTAGGAGAAGGTGAATGTGCAGTCAACGTGGGAATTAGCGGCCCGGGTGTGATCAGAGCCGCTGTGGAAAAAGCGCATGGGCAATCTTTTGATATCCTGGCAGATACCATAAAAAGAATGGCTTTTAAAATCACACGCGCCGGACAACTGGTTGCCATGGAAGCTTCTAAACGATTAAATATACCTTTCGGGATCGTGGATCTCTCACTGGCGCCCACTCCTCGACCAGGCGATAGTATTGCCAATATACTGGAGGAAATGGGGCTCGAATCCTGCGGTACCCACGGCACGACAGCCGCGCTGGCACTTCTCACCGATTCAGTAAAAAAGGGCGGATTAATGGCATGCAGTCACGCTGGTGGTCTTTCCGGAGCTTTTATACCGGTAAGCGAAGACGCGGGTATGATTGAGGCAGCGCGAAAAGGGTCTATTTCCCTGGACAAGCTGGAAGCCATGACCAGCGTCTGCTCGGTCGGGCTAGATATGATCGCCATTCCCGGGGATACCCCCGAAGAAACAATCTCGGCAATCATTGCTGATGAAGCAGCAATCGGTATGATCAATAATAAAACAACTTCTGTACGGATTATTCCCGTTTACGGAAAACAAGCAGGAGATGTGGTGGAATTTGGCGGATTGCTGGGTAAAGCTCCAGTTATGCCCGTTAGCCATTTTTCCAGCAAAGAATTTATCCATCGTGGAGGACGTATTCCAGCACCGGTTCACAGCTTCAGGAATTAAGTTCAAAGCTCACAGCCAGCGATTACTGAAGTTGATGTTTTTGATCAGTTGCGTTTCTGGTACTTAACCACTCATGCCCCAATCGCCAGAAAAACAGGATTGTAATCGCTAGCCCCACGGTTTCACTGGCTATCAGGAGCGGAGAATTCACCAGATTGTGCCAGAGTTCACCCATATAATTGGTGAACTGCAAGCGCGGAAAGCTCGTTCCCAGAAGGGGCCAGAATAAGGTCTCTGGACTCGACCACATAAAATCCAGGATTAAATGCATAAAAACGCCAGAAGAAAGCAGCAAAAACCAGTTTTTTCCTTTCCAGCGGTAGTAGATTATTGCTGAAAACAGAACCAGCAGCGCAAAAAGCAGTGTATGACAAAAAATCCTGCCATTGTGACCAAAAGTCTGACTGAAAAAGAGATTGCCAACAGGTTTATCTATTATATCGGGCAACATGGATCCCACAGTCAGGGAAGCAATTTGAATTATCTCTTCCCGCAGTGCCGAATAACTGCCAGTATGTGATAAGGCGGCAGGAGAAGAGCCGGTAAGGCGAAGGAGAAAAGGGAAATGCTTGCCCTTTGAATTAATCAGTTTACTGGCAAGGTATCCGGCTCCCAGCGTTAAGCCAACGTGTCCGAACAACAGCATAACTTATATTGTACAATATTTTCTGGGCATGCTTGACCTGCGCTGATTTGAGGAATATAATTTTCGAGGATAAGGAGAGAAACCGTATAATGAAATCAAAGGACGATCCTGATAATAACCGTAGAAAATTAAAATGCCCGTTCGATGGATGGACTGAGGAATTCTCATAACTGAGAACAAATTGAGGATTTTACGCAGCCCGCGTTCATCCACCGAGCGCGGGATTTTTGTTTCTATTTCGGGGGAATTAAAATGCGTAAAATCCTTTTATCAAATAGACAACTTCAGACAATTGCATCTGCAATCAAACTGCCTTTAATTTTTCTTACCGCAACCCTCCCGGCTAAAGGCAAGCCCAACGGAGTTTCCCGCCGTGCTTTGCGCGTATCTCCCAAAGTAGTGAAAGCTTCCTCGCTGGATACCAGCGGAGTACTGGAGCAAATGGAATCAACTATCTTCGGTCTGAATGAGGAAGAAGTAGAACGCCGTCTGGAGGAGTACGGATATAACGATGTAGCCAGAGAAAAAAGAGTACCCATTGCCAGCAGGCTTCTCGTCATTGTAAAGAATCCCCTGATATTGCTTCTTTCAATTCTGGCGCTGGTCTCGTATTTGATCCAGGATATTTCGGCAGTGGTCGTGATAGGTTCGCTGCTGGCTGTCTCAATTTTTCTCCGGTTTTTCCAGGAAATGAACGCCGATAAGGCTGCGGAAAAATTAAAGGCTATGGTAACGACCACGGCAACAGTCTTGAGGATTAACGAGAAAAAGGAAATCCCCCTTCGCGAGCTGGTGCCAGGAGACATTATTCTTCTTTCGGCTGGAGATATGGTTCCTGCGGATGTCAGGCTGATTGCCGCTAAAGACCTGTTCGTCAACCAGTCTGCGTTAACTGGAGAGTCACTGCCGGTTGAAAAATCCGCAAGTATTCCTGAGAAAAAGAGCGATAACCCGCTTGAGCTCCCGAATATTTGTTATCTCGGCTCAAATATTGAGAGCGGAACTGCTACGGCTGTGGTAATCGCCACCGGTAAAGAAACATTTCTGGGTTCACTCGCCAGCCGCCTGACCACCGAACGAGCTCCGACCAGTTTCGATAGGGGTGTTAATTCCTTTACATGGTTAA
>Ga0101944_10004011_pt1 | contig 19177 bp, 17 predicted proteins | sample DewCreD2012metaG_FD_75245 | JGI IMG/M metagenome (GOLD analysis project Ga0101944, IMG submission 75245) | Hot spring sediment bacterial and archeal communities from British Columbia, Canada, to study Microbial Dark Matter (Phase II) - Dewar... ... | reverse complement strand
CCCGGCTGTGGTTCACGTCGAAGTAAAACAGCCCGCCCGGGCGGAGAGCGCGGCGCACGGCTCTGGCCACCCGGAGCAGGTCCCGCCTCTCGGGCACATGGTTCAGCGCATCGCCCTCGCACAGGACAAGGTCGACAGTCCGCGGCAGAGCGAAGGAGCGCATGTCGGCGCGGATCACGCGGAGCCGCACCCCCTCGCGCCGCGCTTTCTCCCGGGCCAGGCGGCACATCACCGGAGACAGATCCACCGCGTAGGTTTCCAGTCCTCTCCGCGCCAGCTCGATGGCGGTCGATCCGGTTCCGCAGGCCAGATCGCAGGCCGATTCGAGCCCGTCCAGCAGCGGGACAAGAATGTGGCGGCGCGCCGCTTCCAGCGGTTTGCGGAGCGGTTCGAGGATCTCGTCGAAATGCCTGGCGAGAATCCTGTAGCCGGACGCCTGCTGACGGGGTGGCACGCCAGGAGTATATCCCTGCCGACGCGTCCCGCGCGCTGGTTTTTTCTGCCTGCGGTCCTCGCCCGCTGCAGCGGCCAGGTACTGTCCCGCGTGCCGTACTGCGGCGCTTCCTCTGAGCCTGGACCCGGAGGAAGTCCGGGTGAGAGCAGAAAACGCACTGAGCCACTATTCTTCCGGAGCGGCGTCTCCGATCGAATCGAGCGGAATGCCCGCAACAGGGCAGACGGAAGGGAGAGAAGAACCATGGGACTCCGGTTGGCGGGAAGAACTGCGTGGCTGGCGCTGGCAGCCGCAATCTGCGCGCTGTCCGGGGCGCAGAGCGGCAACGCTCCGCCGCAGACGAGGCGCGCAGCCCGCGAGGCCGGACTTCAGGAAAGGGCCCGGCTGCTCAACGCAGAAGTCTTGTCGCTCCAGCGGATGATCCGCGAATCGGATGAGAACGGCCGCCGCGGATTGCGGCAGCAGGCCGCGGAACCGCTACAGGCTCGCGCGCGCGTGCTGCGCGAACTCGCCCGCTCGAGTCCCGCGGAAGCGCTGCGGTTCCTCCTTGACAGCGACGCCCTCGACGCCCTGCGGGCTGACTTTCCCGAGCTCGCCTCTGAGCTCGAGCAGCACGGCGAGTGGGAAGGGCCGGTGGATACGCTGGTTCTCGACAGCGAGGACCTGGAAGACCACGAAGTGGTGCATCATCTGACGCTGGACGGGGGAGAGGTTCTGGAAGTGCGGATGGCCGGCCCTGAACCCGAAGGCATCGAGTGCGGCAGGCGTGCGCGTTTCCGCGGCGTGCGCATCGGAGAAGTCGTCGTGGCCGCCGAAGGCGAAGTGCTCGCAGCGGCGGACGCCAAAGCGGCGGCGGAGGGCCGCGCCGCCACGGCTGCCTGCGGCCCGCGGGGCCAACAGAATATCGCTGTCCTTCTTGTGACGTTTCCGGGTGTCGCCGCACCCTCCGGCGTCACGCCGGCCTCGGTTCACACCACGCTGTTCGGCACAGCCGGCCGCAGCCTCCATGGCTATTGGAACGAAGCCTCTTATGGGCAGGCGTCCGCGTCGGGAACCGTGCTGGGCTGGTACACGCTCGACCGCGTCTACACCTGCGACGAGTATTATGCGATGCGCAGCGCCGCCATCGCGGCCGCCGACGCAGACATCGACTTCCGCAATTACAACCGGCTGTTCATCATATTTCCCAATCCGGGCGGCTGTTCCTGGGCTGGCATCTCCAACGTCGGCTGCAGCTCGTTCAGTTCCGCCGACGGAACGGTTTCGGCGTCGAGTTCGTGGATGCTGGCGCAGTATTTTGCGAGCACGGACAATGCGGTAAAGCTGGCAGCGCACGAGGGCGGGCACGCTCTCGGTCTGATGCATGCGCGCTCCCGGCGTTTCACCGGGGAGCCGCTGGGCTCTCCCGGCACGGCGGGAACCCTCAGCGAATACGGTGACGTGCACTCGGCGATGGGCTCCTGGAGTCTCGGCCACTACAACGTGGAGCAGAAAATCCGCCTCGGCTGGCTGTCTTCAGCCAACGTCCAGCAGGTGCAGTCGGCGGGAACCTATACATTGCGCCCGCTCGAGATGCCTGCCGGCGGCGTCCAGGCGCTGCAGGTGGCGCGCAGCGGGGCGAGCAACGCCTGGCTGTGGCTTGAATACCGCCAGCCGCTCGGCAGCTACGACACCACCCTCAATCCGCAGGTGTTTACCGGCGCCCTGATCCACTACAGGGACTCCTCCACCGGCAGCTACACCGACCTGCTCGACTTCACGCCAGCGACCACCAGCTTCGGCGACGCGGCGCTGGCAGCCGGATCCACGTGGCAGGATCCGTATACGGGACTTTCGATCTCGCCCGCTTCGCCCTCGTCTTCGGGACTGACCGTGAACATCTCGTACGCCTCGTCGCCCTGCGTGGAAGCTCCCCCTTCCCTGTCGCTTTCTCCGCCGAACCCGAGCGCCCAGCCTGGCGGCAGCGTCTCCTACACCCTGACTTTGAGAAACAACGACTCCTCCACATGCGGGTCGCGTTCGTTCAGCCTTTCTTCCACGCTGCCTCAGGGTTGGACGACCACGTTCTCTTCGTCATCCGTCACGCTGGCACCCGGCCAGTCGGCGAACGTGACGATGACCAAGAGCGTGCCAGCCTCCGCTTCGCCCGCCACGTACCAGGTCAACGCCGTCGCGCAGTCGCAGTCTGCGTCTGTGACGGCCACCGCCAGCCTGACCGTCGCTGCGGCATGCAGCATGGCTGCGCCCACGCTCTCCCTGTCGCCCTCGAACCCGAGCGCGCAGCCCGGATCGAGCGTGACCTACACGGTGTCGATCCGGAACAACGACCCGTCGGGCTGCAGTGCGCGTTCGTTCAGCTTTTCTTCCACGCTGCCGCAGGGCTGGACGACGGCGTTCTCCTCGTCATCCGTCACGCTGGCGCCTGGCCAGTCGGCGAACCTGACCATGACCAAGACCGTGCCAGCCTCCGCTTCGCCATCCACCTATCAGGTGAACGCCGTGGCGCAGTCCCAGTCGGGCGCGGCGACGGCGTTGGCTTCAGTGACTGTGGCTGCCCCGGCGCCTCTGACGGTTTCTTTCAGCCAGCAGGCCGCAGTCTCGGCCGTCCGCACCTCCGTCAATTTCTCCGTCCAGGTGCTCAGCGGCGGCAGCCCCGCCTCGGGCGCGCTCGTGATGTTCACGCTCCGCAAACCGGGCGGCGCAACAGAGGTCTCCCCGCCCATCCGGACGGACTCCAAAGGGATCGCCAGCTGGAGCTACCGCTTCCAGAACAAGGATCCGAAGGGCGTTTACACCGTGACGGCCACGGCGGCGTTCAACAACCAGACCGCCACGGCCACTTCTACGGTCACTCTGCAGTAGGCGTCAGCTCCGCTCGCGGGCCGGCGCTGCCGGCCCGCTGCGGAGGCGGCCTCATTGCCGTCTTGCGGAATACAGGAGCGGATGAATTCTCTCTGCTCTGATGTTTCCAGGCGGCGAGCGAACGGGCCGCTGGCCTCGGAAGCAGCCGATTCCCAGCCGTGGCCCGCCGCGCCCCCGGCAGGTTTCCCGCCGCCCTTGGGCGGCGGCTGCATCCCAACTGCATTTGCCGGCGCCGGGAGAGAGGTCCCTTCGCAGCCCAGCCCTGAAGGGCGACTCCCGACGGAGCCCCTGCCGCCTCGGGACATCAGCAGCCGCTGAAATCGCGAAAAGGGCTGGCCGTTCGAGAGCCGCGCACGAATACCGTCTCGGGCTTCCCGCCCGGCAGGCGATGCTCGATGCAGCCGCCGCGGGTGCTTGCCGCCCAGCCGCATGCACAGCCGCAACCCGCTGCCCCTCCGCCCGGCGGCGTGTTTCCGGACTCTCAATCTTCCTGCCGTGCTACAGTCAGAACAAGAGGCTCGCATGTCCCAGCCCGCGGCCCGTGAAACTCTCCGACAGCGCGGTTTCCGGCTCACGCGCCAGCGCCAGATTCTGCTCGACCTGCTCGACAAAACGGGCGCCCATCTCGACGCGGAAACTCTCTACCGGCTGGCGCACGAAAAGGACCCCAAGCTCAATCGCGTCACCGTCTACCGCACCCTCAAGATGCTGAAGGAGGGCGGACTGGTCGACGAGCTGGACCTGATGCACCACGCCGGCGACCAGCATTACTACGAAACCCGCCGCAAGCAGGAGCACGCCCACGTCGTCTGCCTGCGTTGCGGCAAGGTGGAAGAGTTCTTCGGAGAGCCTCTGCAGAAACTCCGCCGCCAGGTGGAAAAGACCTTCGGCTTCCAGATCCTCATCGCCCGCACCGAAATCGGCGGCTACTGCGCCCACTGTCAGGTGATCCGCGCCGAGGAGATGTCGGAGACAGCCCCCCGGGAGCCCCAGCCGCGGTCCCCGCGCCGGGCCAAAGGCGCCTGAATCGCCCCGGCTCCGTCCGCATCCAACCGGGTGCCGCCCCTCCTGCGGGTGGTAGAATGAAAGCGTTGGCGATGAAGAGTCTTCTCTTCTGGGAGTTTCCGCGCGCCAGTTGGCAGTACGACGTTGTCGTCGCGCTCATCCTCGCCTTCATCTTTCTGACCCCCAGAGGATTCTTCAAGGATCAGCCCCGCCCCGCCAGCATCGTGCAGATGCCTTCCGAGCCGGGCTTGACGGCTTTCTGGCTGGAAACCTCATTGCTCAGCTCTCTCCCCGAAGAGCAGCGCCCCGCCCATGCGGCCGAACTGCTGCGGAAACGCCTCGGGCGCGCCGTCCAGGTGGTGCGCGTCGAGCAGATCCATGACGCCGAAGGCGAGATCCGCGGCTTTCTGGCGCTGTCCAAGCCATGAATCAGCTCCGTCTCACTCTCTGCCTGCTCGCCGCCTGTCTGGGCGGGAGCGCCTCCCCTCTGGATGACGCTCTGGCCCGCCTGGATCGCGCCGCCGCAGGCTTCCGCGGCATGACCGCCCAGATCCGCAAGATTTCTTATACGGCTCTGGTGAAGGAAACCAGCGAGGAAAGCGGACGCATCGTCCTGTACCGCCCCAAACCGAAGGATCTGCGCATGCTGGTCGAGTTCGATCAGCCTTCCCCGCGGGCAGTGGCCTTCCAGGGCAACAAGGTGCAGCTCTATTACCCGAAGCTGATGACAGTGCAGGAATACGATCTTGGCAAGCAGGGCGGACTGGTAGACCAGTTCCTGCTGCTCGGCTTCGGAACCCCGGTCAGCGATCTGCGCCGCGCATACTCGATCCGGCACCTGGGCGAGGAAAAGATCAACGGAGTGGCTGCCGACAGGCTGGAACTTACGCCGCTGTCGCAGGAGGCTGCGCAGCATGTGCGGAACGTCGAAATCTGGGTCTCCCAGACGGACGGCATGGTCGTCCAGCAGAAGGTGAACCAGCCTTCGCGCGATTATGTGCTGGTCTCTTATTCCAGCATCCAGGTCAACCCCGCGTTGACGCCGGCGCAGGTCCGGCTCAACCTTCCCAAAGGCGTCAAAAAAGAAACGCCGCAGAGATAGCATCCGATGCATCAGACCACCAGGACGGGCGGGCAACGGCTCGCCTTTCTCGACTGGACACGCGGCCTTGCAGCGCTCATCATGCTCCAGGGCCACGTCTTCCACAGCTTCGCCTCCAAAGAGCTGCGCAACGACGGCCCCTACGTCCTGTCCCAGTTCATCGGAGGCATCACCCCCGCGGTGTTCCTGTTCCTCACCGGCGTCACGCTCGCGTTCCTGATGGACTCGTCCTCGCGCAAAGGGCTGTCGCCCTGGCAGCGCACTTGGTCCGCGGCGCGCCGCTCCGGCTACCTTCTTCTGCTGGCCTTTCTGTTCCGCCTCCAGATGTGGTCGTTTTCTCTCGGCAAGAGCCCGTGGACTGACCTGTTCAAGGTCGACATCCTGAACTGCATGGGCCTCGGCATCATCGCTCTCAGCCCGCTGGCCATCTTCTCGACGCGGGACCGCATCCGGTTCGGCGCCGTCACCGGCCTTTTCATCGCGGGCGCGGCCCCGCTGATCAGCGCCGCCGACTGGAGCTGGATTCACCCCTTCGCGCGCGCCTGGTTCGTTCCCGATCACAACTACTTCTCCTTCTTCCCCTGGGCGGCGTTCATCGCTTTCGGTCTCGCCGCCGGTTCCCTGCTCCGCATCGTGGAGCCCGGCGCCATGGGCCGCATGATGGAGTGGTGGGCGCTGTTCGGCCTCGCTCTGGTGACGGGCGCGCGCTACTTCGCCAACCTGCCCTACTCCATCTACCCGAACTCCGACTTCTGGCTGAACAGCCCCGCCCTGATTCTGATCAAGACCGGCATCATCCTGCTCATCGCCTCCTTCGCCTACCTCTGGACAACGTACGTGAACACAGGCTGGAGCTTCCTGCGCCAGCTGGGCACGACCTCCCTGCTCGTCTACTGGGTCCATACCGAGCTGGTGTACGGAAACTGGTTCTGGCGCTGGAAGGAATCGTTGACCGTTCCGCAGACCGCCGCCGCCGCCGCTCTGGTCATCCTCCTCATGCTGGGCCTCAGCATTGCGCGAACGGGCTGGAAGGGCGGTCCCAGCCTGCCCGTTCTGCTGCGCCAGAAGTGGAGCGGCTGGATGGAGCGGCCTGTGCCGCAGGCGGGCGACTGATCAGCGCCCCATTCGCATCGCCGGTCCCGGCGCGCCCGAAGGCAGAATCGTGGTGGAATCCGTGCGCGCATGCAGCAGCTGCCTCAGTGTGAGCCCCAACGCGCCCTGCAGGTTCGCCCCCCGGAAGTCCGCCCCGGCGCACGCAGCGTCCGTAAACCGCGCGCCCTCCAGCCGGCTCCCGGCAAACTGCACGCCGGCCAGTTTCGCGCCCCGGAAATCGCAGCCTGTCAACTGGCAGCCATGGAACGCTGCGCCCGTCAGGTCAGCCCCGGGGAAGCGGGCCTGCTGCAGGCCGCATTTCTGAAACTGGCAGTGCTGCAGCAGCGCGTCGTTGAACCGCGCCTGCCCGCCATGGCAGCGCAGGAAGCGGCAGAAACGCAGCGCCGCTCGATAGAACAGGGCCCGTGCGAGGTCGGTGTCCGCGAACAGACACTCCAGCAGGGCCGCCTGATGAAACGCCGCGTCCCGCAGCACCGCGCCCGAGAAATCGGTCCGCGCAACGCGCGCTTCCATCCACCGGCTTCCGGGCGCCCTGGCCTTCTCCAGGCGGCAGTTTCCGACCACTGCGCCGCACAGGCTGGCTGAGGCCAGGCAGGCGTCGTTCAGCTGCACGCCGTCCAACTCCGCCCCGTCCAGAACCGCGCCCGCCAGGTTCGCCAGCGGCAGGTCGCACGAGTCCCACAGGCTGCCTTCTAGACCGGCGCCATGAAGATCGGCCGCCGGAAGATCCATCCGCAGCAGAGCGGCGCGCGCCAGCCTGGCCCGCGGCGACCGCAGCCCATCAATCTTCATCCCCTTCAGCCGGAACGGCTCGCCCCCCGGCTCGCCATCCAGCCAGAGACGGTGACGAAGCTCGGCTTCGCGCCACGCCGCAGGTCCCTCGCCGGCGGGTGGCGCAGACGCCCGCTCGCCGGCGGTCAGGACAGCCGCATGGCTTGCGCTGGGCCGATGCTGTTCCACCTCCGGCTTATCGGCAGCGCCCCGCGTCCCTTGAACCAAGCCCGCGTCTTAGACGCTCACCACCGGACAGGCGGACTGGCGAATGATCGAGTAGGCATTCGCCCGCAGCCGCCCCAGCACGCCGGAGGCCGACCCGCGCCCGATCACCAGCAGATCCGCCCCCCACTCCTTCGCCAGCCGGCACACCGTATCCGGAACGTCCCCGCAGCCGATCCGCACCGGCGCCTCCCAGCCCAGCCGCTTCATCAGATCGCGGATTTCTTCCATCGCCGAGGCTTCCATCCGCCGCTGCCACTCCGGATCCGCCGGCTCGCCGCCCGGCCCCTCGAGGTACGGCATCACATGGATCAGAGTCAACTCCGCGCCCACCTCCTGCGCGAACCGCCGCGCCCACATCAGCGTCCGCTCCGACTGCGACCGCAGGTCCAGCCCTACCGCCACCTTGCCCAACCGCACGTCCTCGACCCGCGCCGCCTCCATGTGCACGCCTGTCCAGACCGGGCAGTCGGCGTCGTGGAGCACCTTCGCCGTCACCGAGCCCAGGATGAACCGCCGGAACGTCCCGTAGCCGTGGGTCGGCATCACGATCAGGCTCACCCCGAGGTCGTGCGCCGTTTTCACGATCTTCGCCGCCGGGTCGCCCTCCACGATCAGCCGCTCCGCGCTTGCCGGAGGCAGCTCTTCGGCCAGAAATTCGTCCAGGTCTCTTTTCGCCTGCTCGGCGCGGCTCCGGAACAGCTCTTCCAGCACGCTGCCCCCTACTTCCATGGCGCCGAACTCGTAGTGCGGCGGCGGCAGCACGTGCAGCAGCGTGATCCGGCTCCCGAAGCGCTTCTGCAGCGCCTCTGCATAGCGTGCCGCGCATTCGCTTTTCTCGGAGAAATCGACCGGCGCAAGGATGTGGCTGAGCGGCATGCGCCCTCCCTTCTACTCTTCTTTCTCAGCCGGAAGAGCGTGTCAAGCGCCGTGTGCGCTCACTGGGCGGCCAGCCCCAGATCCGACAGAATTTTCGGATTCGACTCTTCCTGCGCCAGCGTCTTGTGGCAGGTGTCGCAGTCCTGCGTGATCATGCGGCCCGCAGGCTTCGACTCGCGCCAGTCGTGGCACCGGAAACAGCCGTCGAAATCCACGTGCCCGATGTTGTTCACGTACCCGCCCCATTTCACCCGCATTTCGGGAAAGACGTTGCGGCTGAAGATGGAAAGAGCCCCCTTTGCGCTGCGCTCGACGTCCTGCCTCCGGGACGCAAAAACAGCCGGATAGTTCTTCTCGTAAAACGCCAGAAATCGCTTCGGAATTTCCCGCTCGCTTTCCGCCGTCGTGGCGTATTCCTGCTGCACCGCCTCGAGCGCCGCCTTCTTCGCGTACGGCAGCGTCCGGTCGATCAGCCCCTCGTCGAGAGCCCGGTCCACCGCTTTGCCCGGCGTCTCGAAGCTGTGCGAGGGCCGGTTGTGGCAGTCGATGCAGTCCATCACCCGCACCGGCAGCGCTCCGGGGCCGTCCCCTTCATGCCCTTCGCTCGTGTAGACGTAGCGCTTGCCGTCCTTGCCCGTGTACTCCACCCACGGGATCTTCTGCCTCTCCCGGTCGGAGTGCGCATACCGGATCACGACGCCCGGCCCCATGTGCGCCCCGTGGATTCCCTCGTAGCCGTTGCCGCCGCCGATGTGCATCAGCAGCACGCTCTGCGTCCGCGTCACCTTCTCGTCTTCGCCGTAGTGATTGATCACCCGGATGCGGTCGCCGCCGTATTTCTGCGGCCAGTGGCAGACTTCGCACGTCTCCCGCGCCGGGCGCAGGTTCTCAATCGGAGTCGGAATCGGCCGCGGATACAGGTTGAACGTCACCGAGATCACCTGCCAGGAGCCCGAGATCTTGCTCTTCACAAACCAGTTCGCCCCCGGCCCGATATGGCACTCCACGCAGGCCACGCGCGCATGGGGCGAATGCTGGTAGGCCGTGAACTCGGGCTTCATCACGGTATGGCATGCCTGCCCGCAGAAGCTCACTGTCTCCATGTAACTGACCGCCCCGTACAGCAGGCTCGTCCCGATGACGAGGTTCGCCGCCGTCGCCGCGCCGACAAACGCCAGCAGCCGGCGGAACTGCGGATTGTCCAGCTTCAGCGGCGGAAACACCTCCGGGAGCCTGCCCTTCTTTTTCACGCGCCAGATGCCCAGAGGGATCAATCCGAGCCCCGCGAAGAAGACCGCCGGCAGCACCATGAACTGCAGAATCCCGGCGTAGGGATCCTGCGAGTGCGTCCGGAACGTCGCGGGCAGCAGCGCCACCCACAGGATGCCTCCGGTCGTCACCAGAACCACGCCCAGAAGGCTGATCCAGTTGTTCGACAGGTACACGACGGGGCTCAGCCATTCCTGGATCTTCTGCACTGCTTTCAGCCGCCTTTCTCAGTCTCCCAGCGCCGCCTCTTCCGCATCGACGTACTCGGCGCGCGGACTGTAGCCTTTCAGAAACGCCGTATCCAGCGGATAGACCGCCGGGTCGAAAATCACCATGTAGAAGTGCCACACCAGGATGGACAGCGTCGCCAGCACGGCCTCATAGAAGTGGATCACGCGGCTCACGTCGAGCACAACCTTCGGCATGACGCTGAGGCTCCAGTTGTGGAACCAGAGCAGCAGACCGGTCAGAGCCATGATGGCCGTGCCCCACACGACCGCCCAGTATTCCATCTTCTCGATGTAGCTGTGCGGCGAGCGGTGCGGGCGCTCCCTGCGCAGCCCGAGCCGCCAGAGCGTCCCTTCGACCAGCTCCCGCACGTCGTTCCTGCGCGGCAGCATCTCCTTCCAGTGCTCCCGCAGCTTGCGGTTCACCACCAGAGTGATCACGTGCAGGATGGACGTGCCGATCAGCACCACGCCCGCGATCCGGTGCACCGTGCCCCGCACGGGCAGCCGGTCCTCCCACCTGAGGAACCATGACGCCCACCACGTGTCGGGATAGTGCAGCGCGAAGCCAGTGTACACCAGCACGATGAAGCTGACCGCCAGCAACGCGTGCTGGACGCGCTCCATCCGGTACATGCGCTCGTGATGCGGCTCGATCCGCCGCAGCAGCTGCATCGGAACATGCTTGCCGCGGAACCGCATGCTCCACAGCTTGCGGATGAAATCGCCGGCGTGATGCAGCAGCATGAAGCCGATCGTGCCAGGAATCAGCATCGCGTAAAACCACTCGGCCCAACGCACGGGAGCGGGCGCCTGCGCTCCCTGCACCTCGTGGACCGGCCCCAGCGCAAAACGGCTCCCCGCGCCCGGATGGCAGGCGCCGCAGGTAGCTGCAAGGTTCTGTGGATGCGTCCGCGACGCCGGATCCGTGGAAGGCAGGATGTCATGAAACCCGTGACAGGAGGCGCAGTCGGCCACGCTCTGCCGCCCCGACTTCAGCGCCAGCCCGTGGAAGCTCTGCTGGAACGTGTTCAGGCGGTCGGCCGGAAGCCCGAAACGCCGCGCCAGCTGCAGGTCTCCGTGGCAGTGCCCGCACGTGTCCGGCACGCTGCCCGGGAATACGGTCGAGTTTGGATCTTTCGCCTTCAGCACGCGGTGGCCGCCGTGGCAGTCCGAGCACACGGGCGCGTCCCGCACGCCGGCTGCGACGGCCTTGCCGTGGACGCTCTTGGCGAAATCCTCGGCCGCCTTGGCGTGGCACATCCCGCAGGTATCCGGCACGCTGCGGTGAAACTCGATCGTCAGCGCGCGCTTCGACTCGTGAACGTCGCCGTGGCAGGTGGAACAGTCTGGAGCGCTGCCGTTGCCCTGCCTCATTTGCGCCGCATGCTCGCTCTGCTCATATTCCTGCACGACCTGCTCGTGGCAGGCGGCGCATCGAGGCTTGGGGACGTTTTCCGGATGCGGGTATTCCTCGTGCTTCTCATGGCAGCTCGAGCAGGACACGGAAGCGTGCGCCGATTCCTTCAGCTTCGTTTCCTGTTCGTGGCAGTCGGCGCATACGCTGTTGGGCGCCGTCGGCGGCCTCACCTGCCTCCGGGGCGCCTGGCCCGGGGCCGCCATGGAGATCAACAACAGCAGGGAAAAGCAGATTCCCAGTCTCGTCGGAGTGTTCATGATGCTCCCACGCCAGGCGCGCCCGCCCCTCAACAGGCGCGCACCGGCCAGTCCTTCCTCGAATCTGCGCGGATCGCGCCGCGCACCCTCCCTTCGCCGCGGGCTTGGGCCGCGTCTCAGCCCAGGCCGGCCCGCGAGGAGGCTTCCCACAGATACATCCCGTACAACACCGCCAGAATCAGACCCGTGATCGCCAGCACGACTGTGAGGGACTTGCCCCACTTGTCGATCATTTCAAGCTTCTTCGCCACCGTCATCTGCTGCGTGATGACCGTATCCGGTCCGGTGACGTGAAGCGTGTCGTCTTCCTGCGACGCCACGTGCCGCCTCCAGAACGCGAGGAAGATCACGATCAGGGCCAGCACGCCCCAGGCGATCGCAAACGGTGTCAGGTTCGCCATGATTTCCTACCTCCAGTCATCTCGGCGCGGGAGCGTCTGAGCGAGTTACCGTTGGCCGGAACCGGCGACCGGCTTCGGCTTCCTTGTGCCGGAGCGGAGACAAGTTGCCAGCACTGCCAGGACCACCGTGTTCAGCGGATCCTGCTCCGTCAGAACCGAGTGGACGCCAGCCTCCCATGCTTCTTTCAGGTGCACGGCGTCGTTTCTCGTGATCAGCACGATCCGGTCGGCGTTTTCGATCGGCCGCGGCAGCTGCCGGAAAGTCTCCTCGTCCAGCACTACCACGCACGCCGATTCCAGATCCGGCTTCTCCAGACGCAACACGGGGGTCTGCGTACTCCTCTCCAGCAGCGAACACAGCGCCTCGGCTCTCGCCGCGTCGCTGAGGCTGACCTGGATCGATCCCATTGCCGTGCTCCAAGGGGGGCGCCCGACCCGGCTGAACCGCGCCCGGCCCAGCCGGCCTCGTCACTGGCGCTTCCCGCGCATCTCTTGCTATTTGGTCTCGCAGCGTCGGCTCGACTTCTCCATGCGCCGCGCTTCCGCCTCCTCTCTTTGCAATCGAGTGTCCAACCGCAGCCGGCACCCTTCCCGGCCAGAAACGCTTGCATTTCCAGCAGATCGCCGCGACCTTCCACGCGTGCACGCGCCCTCTTCTCGCGCCCTGGCTCCCGCGCGTGGGGCAATTAACCCAGTCTGCCCCCGAAACTCTCCCCGAAGGTCTACAATAGGGAGCGAAGGGCGACATGGCCAAGTTGAACGCCGCCTGGCAGACTCCAGACCTCCTCGCGCAGGTCTTCGACTCCGTCTCCGACGCCCTGGTTCTCTACGACCGCGATCATGTCATCCGCGGCGTCAACGCGGCCGCCGAGCAGCTGCTCGGCATGACCGCCGACGACTTGATCGGGCGGGACTGCCGCCAGATGTTCCACTGCCAGGAATGCGAACCCGGCTGCGGCCTTCACGCCGGCCTCGTTCAGCTCAACGGCAACAACGGCGCCGTGCGGCTCCACACCGCCAACGGCTTCGAGCGCCTGGTCGTTCTCAAGACCACTCCCTTCCGCTCCGCCGACGGCTCGCTGGAAGGCTTCCTCGCCACCATCAAGGACGTCGGCGCGGAGGTCGAATCCCAGAAGCGCGAGATCATCGCCGAAAGCCCCGCCATGCGCGAGGTGCTCAACTTCGTCCGCCGCGTCGCCATCAGCGAAGCCTCCACCATCCTGCTGGAAGGCGAAAACGGCGTCGGCAAAGACCTCATTGCGAAAACGCTGCACTACCAGAGCCTCCGCGCTTCCGAGCCCTTCATCGCCATCAACTGCGCGGCCATCCCCGAGACGCTGCTCGAAAGCGAGCTGTTCGGCTACGAAAAAGGCGCCTTCACCGACGCCCGCGCCCAGAAGCGCGGCATCTTCGAGCTCGCCGACAAAGGCACCCTCTTCCTCGACGAAATCGGCGAAATTCCGCTGATGCTCCAGGCCAAGCTCCTCCGCGTCCTCGAAGAGCAGAGCTTCCGCCGCCTCGGCGGCCTGCGCGACATCAATCTCGACCTCCGCGTCGTCGCCGCCACCAACAAGAACCTCCGCGAGGCCGTCAAAGAGGGCGCCTTCCGCCAGGATCTCTATTTCCGCCTCAACGTCATCCACATCACGATTCCGCCGCTGCGCGAACGGCCCGAAGACATCGCCGCCCTGGCCAATTTCTTCGTGCAGCACTACAACAAGAAATTCAAGCGCCAGATGGAAGGCATCTCGCCCGAGGCCATGCGTCTCCTGCTGGCCCACGACTGGCCAGGCAACGTGCGCGAGCTGCGCAACGCCATCGAGCGGGCGATGATCCTTGAAGATTCCAGCTTCATCACGCCTCAGAGCCTGCCCCGTTCCATCAGCCGTATCGATGCCAGCGCCCCGCCGCAGCCCTCGGTCGCGCCCCTTCCCGTCCTTCCCGATTCCGGCCTCGGCCTCGAGGAGAACGAGCGTCGGCTCATCATCGCCGCCCTCGAGAAGACCGGCGGCAATCAGACGCAGGCCGCCAAACTCCTGCAGATCACCCGCGACACGCTCCGTTACAAAATGAAAAAGTTCCGCCTCCGCTAGAAAAGGGGACAGGAACACAATTCCCCTTTTTCTCCCGCTCGCCTGAACTCTGTTTCCATCAACGAAACCCGCCGGCCTCGCGCCATCAGAAAATACCGCGCCCGGGCAGGCGGCGCCCGGAAGCGCCTTCGTGCTGCATGCAGAGCCGCCAGCGGAGCGGCCGCAGGCCGCCAGAGAGAGCCGTCCCGTCAAGGCCGCTTCGTCGTTGACGGCTCCCTTGCAAATCGTCCTTCAGGCTCGGGAGCTGCCTGGGGACCGTTCCCTCGAAAATCGCCCGCTAAGGGGACGTGCGGGTGACCGCTCTTTTTCTGCGGCTGACGCCGCCATCGCTCGCGGCTCTGAGGGCGCGGCCGTTTTCATCCATGCTGATGCATGCTGATGGCCCGCAGGGGCATGGCGGTCTCACTCTCGGGCGCTACGCGCCTTTCGTTCGCGGCGCAGCACCCGCAGCACGATGCGGTGATTTTCGTCCATGCTGATGTCGCGAAGGATCATGGAGGCTCGCTCCCGGCGGCTGGCGCCTCCTCGTTTGGCAGCAGGGAACGCGCCGCCGCGGTTTTCATCCGTTGGTCCGCCGCGACGTCATGGAAGCTCGTCGCTCGCCCGCGGCGCCGCCGCGCCCCCAACCATTTCAGGCGGAGCTTGCCGGCCGCGGCGGTCCCGTCCGGCCGCCCGCCGCCGCAGGAAAAGTGAATTGTGTTCCTGTCCCCATTTCCCAGGCGGGCGCGGCGGTAGAATCTGCATCATGCCGCCCACGAGACGAGCTCTTTTCGCTGCTGCCGCGCTTCTTCCGCCTGCTTCGCCTAGGCCGGGATCGACGCTGTATGTGCGCTTCGAGCACCAGGGGCGCATCTCGTACGGACGCTTGGAAGGGGGCCGCGTGCAACCGCTCAGCGGAGAGCTGTTTTCGAATCCTCGCCCCGCAGGACGTGCGCTGCCTCTGGATTCGGTCAAGCTCCTCTACCCGTGCACGCCGCCGAAGGTTCTGGCCGTGGGGCGGAATTACCGCTCGCATCTGGGTTCCGCGCCCGCGCCGAAGCGGCCGGAGCTGTTCTTCAAGCCTGTGTCGTGCCTCCAGCATCCGGAGGCGCCGATCCTCATTCCTCCCGATGCGAAGAATGTGCACTACGAGGGCGAGCTGGTGATCGTCATCGGGCGGCGCTGCCGGCGCGCCTCGCGCGAAGAGGCGGCGGCGGCGATCTTCGGCTACACCTGCGGCAACGACGTCAGCGAGCGGGACTGGCAGGGCGGCGCGGACCGGGACATGCAGTGGTGGCGGGCCAAGGGTGCGGACACGTTCGGGCCTCTGGGACCCGCCATCGCCACCGGGCTGGACCCGAAGGCCGGGTTGATGCTGGAAACGCGGCTGGATGGAAAGACGGTGCAAAAACAATCCACGGCGGATTTGCTTTTTGACTGCGTCGAGTGCGTGAGGTTCGCCTCGCAGTATGTAACGCTCGAACCGGGCGACGTCATCTACACGGGAACCCCAGGCGAGACGCGGGCGATGCAGGCGGGCAGCGTCGTGGAGGTGGAGATCGAGGGCATCGGCACGCTGCGGAATCCGGTGCGGGCGGGCTGACATTTCAATCCTGATTTGAGACGTCAGTGTGTGATAACCTGAAGTGGAAAAATGAGCGCCAGGGATGCCGGCCCGCTCCAGTGAGGCCTACGTTCTCCGCACTTTCCCCTACAAAGAGGGGGACCTGATCGTCAGCTTCTTCACCCGCGATCAGGGAAAGCTGCGGGGGGCGGCCAAGCGGGCGCGCCGGATGAAAAGTCCCTTCGGGTCGGCACTGGAACGGCTGTCGCGGGTGCGCGTCGCGTATTACCAGCGCGAGAACGCCGAACTGGTCCGCATCGACGGGGCCGAGCTGGTGGAAAGCCAGTTCGCTCTCGCCTCTTCGTATGAAGCGGGCGTGGCGCTGGATTACATCGCGGAGGTATCCGAGCAGTTGCTGCCGCCGGCCGAGCCGAACGAACGGTTCTACCGCCTGCTGAACGCGGTTCTGGCCGATTTCCGGGCCGCCCGTGAAGGCCGCCTGCCAGCCGCGTTGTGGCGGGCCGTCACCTATTTCACTTTCTGGGCCGTGCGGCTGTCGGGGTTCCTGCCGGAACTGAAGACCGGCGAAGCGGACCGGCAGCTGGCGCGGGCGATGGCGGTGACGCCGGTGGAAGCCCTGGGCGATCTGGAGTGGACTCGCGCGACCGGACTGGAGCTCCGGCGCATGCTGCAGAGAGAAATCGAGTCCCACATCGAGCGCAGGCTCGTCACCGTTCCCCTGTTGGAGGCGCTGTAACAACGGCATGGATTCTTACCAGGAAACGATTTTCAGGCTGAAGCGGTTCTGGGCGAAGCATGGCTGTGTGATCCAGGAACCCTACGACGTGGAAGTGGGCGCCGGGACGATGTGCCCGGAGACGTTCCTCCGCGTGCTGGGGCCGAAGCCGTACAACGTGGCCTACGTGCAGCCGTCGCGGCGTCCGGCTGACGGCCGCTACGGGGAGAACCCGAACCGGCTGTACAAGCACTCGCAGCTGCAGGTGATCCTGAAACCGGCCCCGGCCAACGTCATGGACCTGTATCTGGAGTCTCTGGAAGCAATCGGCATCCGGCTGGACCAGCACGACCTGAAGTTCGAGGAAGACAACTGGGAATCGCCGACGCTGGGCGCGTGGGGCATCGGCTGGCAGGTGATGCTGGACGGGCTGGAGATCACGCAGTTCACCTACTTCCAGCAGTGCGGCGGCGTGGATCTGGACCTCGTGCCCGCGGAGCTGACCTACGGACTGGAGCGGCTGGTGGCGTTTCTCCAGGACCGCAAATCGGTGTTCGACATCGAGTGGGTGGAAGGGGTGAGCTACCGCGACGTGAGGTTCCTGGAAGAGCAGCAGTTCTCGGTCTACAACTTCGAAAAAGCCGACGTGCAGATGCTGTGGCAGCTGTTCGGTCTGCACGAGGCCGAAGCGCAGCGGCTGATCGACGAATACAGGGGTCTGGACGCGGAGAAAGATTTCCGCGAGAAGAGCCGTTTCCCGCTGCTGGCCGCCTATGATCATGTGCTGAACTGCTCGCACACGTTCAACCTGCTGGACTCGCGCGGAGCGATCAGCGTGACCGAACGGGTGGCGGTGATCGGGCGCGTGCGCAAGCTGGCGGTCGGCGTGGCCGGCTGCTGGATTGACCAGCAGCGGCTTCTGGATGGCGCGGCGGCGCAGGAGGTGCAGGCATGACGGAGCGGCTGCCCCTTCTGTTCGAGATCGGCGTGGAGGAGATCCCGCACTGGATGATCGCGCCGGCGCTGGGCGAGATGGAGAAGCTGTTCCGGTCGCTGTGCGCGGAAAACCGGATCGAACCCGGACCGTTGCGGCTGGACGCCACGCCCCGGCGGCTGGTTCTGCGGGCCGAGGCGCTGCCCGCGCGGCAGGACGACCGCGAAGAGCTGGTGATAGGGCCGCCGAAGGCCGCCGGCGAGGGAGCGGCGCAGGGATTCGCGCGGAAAAACGGCGTGACTCTGGCGGAATTGCGGGTGGAAACCACGCCGAAAGGCGAATATTTCGCTCTTTTGAAGAGAATTGAAGGCCGTCCGGTGATCGAGATTCTGGCCGAAATCCTTCCGGAACTGATCCGCAGGATTCCGTGGCCCAAGACGATGTACTGGACCGGCAAAGGCGGCCCGCTCTTCATCCGGCCCGTACGGTGGATCGCGGCGCTGTTCGGAGACCAGGTGGTGGAGTTCGAGTATGCCGGCGTGCGATCGGGCGCGCTGAGCTGCGGCCACCGGCGGCTGGGCGCAAGGGAGATCGTGTTCGATCACGCCACCTACGAGGAACGGCTCGAGAAGAACGGTGTCATTCTGAGCGCGGAGAAGCGGCGGCAGCGGATCGAGGCGGGAGTGAAGAAGCTGCTGCGCGGGACGGGTCTGGAGTGGGTGCGGGACGAAGCGCTGCTCGGCGACATCGTCTACCTGACCGAGTATCCGACGCCGGTCCTGGGGCGCTTCGACGAGCGGTTTCTGGAGCTGCCGCGCGAGGTGCTCACCACGGTCATGCGGCATCACCAGCGCTACTTCACGGTGCAGGACGGCGAAGGCAGGCTGGCTCCGCGGTTCATCGCCGTGATGAACATGAAGGCGGACCGCAAGGGCTATGTGGTGAAAGGCAACGAGCGGGTGCTCGAGGCGCGGTTCACGGACGCGCGCTTCTTCTGGGAGGTCGACCGGCAGCGGACGCTGGCCAGCCGCATGGACGGGCTGGCGCAGGTGACGTTCCAGGCGAAGCTCGGCTCGTACCGGGACAAGACGCTCGGCATCGTGCTGACGGCGCGGCGGCTGGCCGGATGGCTGGGGCTGGACCTGGAGCTGGCCGAGCGGGCGGCGCGGCTGTGCAAGGTCGATCTGATGACCGAGATGGTCAAAGAGTTCCCCGAGCTGCAGGGCGTGATGGGGGGGCTCTATGCGCGCGCCGACGGAGAACCGGAGGAAGTGGCGCAGGCCATCTACGACCACTATCTGCCGCAGAGCATGGAAGACCCGATTCCGCGCACCGTGTACGGACGGATCCTGTCGCTGGCCGACAAGCTGGACACGCTGGAAGGCTGCTTCGGCATCGGGCTCATTCCGAGCGGCTCGAAGGACCCCTTCGGGCTGCGGCGGGCGGCGCAGGGCGTGGTGAAAGTGCTGGTGGAAGGGCGTCTGCACGTGGACCTGAAGCGCGCGGTGGAAGAGGGCATGGCGGCGACAGCGCGCCTGTTCCCTGAGTGCGGCCCCGCGCAGACGCAGGCGCTGTGGGAGTTTCTGCTCGACCGCATCCGCTACTATTTCCGCGAGGTGCGGGGCTTCGCCTACGACGAGGTGAATGCCGCGCTGGCCGGCGACTGGAAGACGCTGCCGGATCTGGAGGCGCGGCTGTACGCTCTGAAGCTGGTGCGGCAGACGGAGAACTTCGAGCCGCTGGCGGCCAGCTTCAAGCGGATCCGCAACATCCTGAGGCAGGCGGCGTGGGAGCGCGGCGATGTCCGGCCGGAGCGGCTGGAGGCGGCGGAAGAGAAGACCCTGTATGAAGAGGCGCAGCGGGTGCTGGGAGAAGTGGCGCAGCTG
>Ga0101944_10004010_pt1 | contig 19180 bp, 19 predicted proteins | sample DewCreD2012metaG_FD_75245 | JGI IMG/M metagenome (GOLD analysis project Ga0101944, IMG submission 75245) | Hot spring sediment bacterial and archeal communities from British Columbia, Canada, to study Microbial Dark Matter (Phase II) - Dewar... ... | reverse complement strand
AATACCCGCATGCTGCCCGCAGTTTTGATCAGAGACGTAAAAAGATTGCCCACGCCTCACCCTTCCACCGACAAGGCGCCCCCTGGCGTCGGGCCGCTCTCCCCTCCGTCGCCACCCGGAGCGTAACTCGCCCGCCCGCTCTTCCACGCCTCGAACCACTCGGCGTAATAATCCGCCGCCTGCTTCAGCAACGCGCTCGCCTGCTTAGCCTCCTCGACCAGAAGCGCTACATCCTTCGCTACCGCCGCCCGCTCCGCTTCCGTCGCCCGCCGCGCTTCCAGGCTTCGCACCAGTGCCCGCAAAGCATCCAACGCAATGTCCAAATCCTCCAAACAGTCCCCGATCGAGTCCGGCGCCGGCGCCAACAGCCGCGCCCGCACCCGGTCCATCGCTTGCCGCGCTAGTTCCAAGTTCGCCACCAACTTAGCCCCCCCTCGGCCTCACTCTTTCTGCGTCAAGCTCTGCTCCACAATCCGCTGGCTAAGCCCCACCGAATCCACCACATACCGCCCGGACGCCACCAGTTCGCGCAAGTACTCCACCCGCTCAGCCCGCAGCGCCGCGTCCGCCTGCAACAGACTCGCCGTGCTCGATATCTCTACCCGGTCTCCCCCCGCTCCCGCTGCCCCCGCTTCGGCCCGCGTCCGGCCGCTCGGAGCCGCTGCGCCCGTCCCCTGAGCTTTTCCCACTCCGTATGCGGAGCCGCTGGTAATCGATGGATCGTTCACTCTCATCGTCTGTCGTAGCCGCCCCGATCTGGGGGCGGCATCCTCTCCACCCCCTTATCGGCTCACACGATGAGGGCTTTAAGAAAAAACTTTAGGGTGGTTCGGGAAATTATCGCGGCGTGATCAGGCCCCCCAGCTTGTCCGCCTCTCCTCCCCCACGCCGCCCGCCGCCGTAATATTCGGCGAACAAGAGTCCCGATGCCGGATTCACCACCGCCACCCGCTCGCCATCCTTCCAGCGCCCCTCTTCCGCCAGCCGCAAGGCTGCTGCCAGAGCCATCCCTCCCGCCGGCGAAACCAGGATTCCCTCTGCCGCCGCCTCCATCGCCGCCCGGCGGGCGTCCCCCGGCGCCGGTTCCAAAACCGTCCCTCCGCTTTCCGCCACCGCCGCCTCGACCAGCGGCGGCAAAGACGCCGCCCCGGCGACGAAGACCTTAGGGCGGCGCGGCGCAACCCAACCCAGAGTCTCTAACTCCAGCGCCGCCTTCCAGATTCCCGCCGCCAGCAAGCCGGGGCGTCCCGGGCAGATGATGGCTTCCGGGAGGCTCCAGCGCAACTGCTCGGCCAGTTCCAAACCCACGGTCTTCGCGCCCTCCAGCCGGTAAGGCTCTTCCACAACGCCCAGCTCCAGCCACCCTTCAGCCGGCGGTGCTGTTTCCTCGAATCTAGCGCCCATCGCCTCGCACGCCGCAGCCACAGACGCCGGAACCGGATCGGGCAACCGCAACACGGCCGGCATTCCGGCTTGCGCCGCATACGCCGCGAGCGCCACGGCTTCTTCCGGGACGGGCGCAGCCCTCAGCCCCGTCACGTTCCACTCACGGCATACCGACAGAAGACAGGAAAACTCGCGCGCCGCCGCGCCGCCGCCGGGATTCGCGCCTTCATCTTTAATCCACAGCTCCGCCATCCCGTGGCGCTGCCCCAGCCGCTGCGCCCGGACCAGCGGCGAGAGCCCTTCCCCCAGCGAAACAATCCAGTTGGGACGCGCCACGGGCAACACGGGCGCATAGCGCCACATCGTCGGCGGTCCGTTTTGGATCCAGTCCCGGTTCCAGGACTCCCGCGCCGCCGCCAGGTCATAGCGCGCCGCCAGCGCCCCGCCGCAGGGACAAGGCGCCGGGCGGGACCCAGGGCTTTGCCTCGCGCCGCACACGGTGCACTCCAAGTGGGTCAGCGTGGTCATGACTTTCAGGATATAGCGCCGCGGGCCTCGACGCCTCAGAAGAGTGGGAATCCTAGCAGGGATCTCAGACGCCGTTCGTCCTTCATGGGGCCAGCCGCCTCTCCGGCCAGTCCCAGCCGCGCCCGCCCTGCCTCCACCAAATCCTGTTCGGGATAACCAATCGCGGCGGCGTATTGCTTCAAATAGCTGACTGCGAAAACGCCTCCCGGCAGCTTCTCAAACTCTTCGGCTTCAATGGCTTCCAGAAACCGCAAGCTGATCTTAGTGGCGTCGCTGATTTCCCTCAGCGTCACGCCCCTACGCGCCCGGGCTTCCGCCAAGCGCAAGCCGCCTTGAGCCGCCCTTCGAAACGCCGCCGCTGCCATCGTTTTCGCCAGAGTGCGCCGCCCGGACGTCCCAGCATTACTAGTACCGGCCGGACTCCCTCATAATAACCCGGCGCGTCCGATCCACGTCAAGCCCCGCCCGTGATTTCAGCTCACATTAAGGCCGCCACGACCTTGTCCATCACCGCCCGCACCGCCCCGCTCGAGGCTTGTGCGTTGTTGACGAAGACGGAAAACGCCAGCCGTCTCCCGTTCGGTCTCTCGAGATAGCCGCCGAGCGCCGACACATGACTTAGCGTTCCCGTCTTCGCCCGCACGCGCCCAGCCGCCGCCGTTCCCCGGAAGCGCCCGCTCAAAGTGCCGTCCTCTCCTCCCACCGGCAGCGACTCCAGCCAAGCTTCCCGGTTGGGAGATTTGTCCATGTAACGCAACAATTTCACTACCGCTTCCGGCGTCAGGAGATTCAGGCGGCTGAGCCCAGAGCCATCGTGAATGACGAAATCATCCTCTCCAATGCCGACGGACCGCAAGAACTCTTTCATTTCCTCCAGTCCCGCTTCCCTGCTGCCAATGTTTCGCCGAACGCGGGCGGTTTCCCTTAAAAGCAATTCCGCGTGCAAATTCTGACTCACTTTGTTCACTATTTGAACAATCTGGCGCAGTGGAGGCGACTCGCGGCTGGCGAGCTCCACACCCCGTGAAACCGCCTCCGGTTGCCCTCGCTTTAAATCCGCCACTGACTCAGCCCAACGGTGCCGGGCAACCGCGCGTCCTTCGACGGCGATGCCTCGCCTCAGGATGGCGTCCCGCAGTGCGATGGCGGCGAACAACGCCGGATCATCTACCGCCAGGGACTCCCGGAACGGAGCGGCTCCCATTTCAATGCCCCCGCGAAGCAGCATTTCCAGCGAACCAGGACTGCGCTGAATTCGCACCGCTCCGGACTCACCCGTCCGCACCCGGTTGTCAACTGAGAAGTACGCCAGCGGAGGATCGAATTTTACCCTGGCCGCGTCACCCGGCTTTCCGCCGGGCGCCACTTCCACCCACAGCCGGTTGTCGTTGATCACGAGCGCGCTCACCGGCGCCCCGTATTCCCACGTAGCGTCGTCCATCGCCCACCCGGGCGGATACGGGGACCACACATAAGCGGTGTCGTCGCCGATCACGTCGCCGCGAATCCGGCTGACGCCTTTTTCAGCCAGCGAGCCGGCGAAACGCTCCAGCGCCTCAAGGCGCCGGAAGGGCTTGGATTTCACTTGGTAAGGATACTCGCGCCCGGACAGGCTCGGATCCCCGCCGCCCACGAGCGTTAAATCGCCCTCCAGGACACCGCTGGGCGTCAGCGAGCCGCTCGCCACCAGCCGGGTGACCATACGGTAATCCGGTCCCAGCCTTTCCAGCGCCAGCGCCGTCGAAAACAATTTGGTGTTGGACGCCGGCACAAAGTGATGCTTGAAGTTTCTTGCGTAAATCGTTCTTCCAGTGGGCAAATCAACCACCATCACGCCCCAATGCGCCCGCGCCGAGGCAGGCGTGGATTGAAGGATCGCATCCAGCCGCTTCGCCAACGGGGAAGCCGCATCAAGAATCGTAACGGAAACCAGAAACAAAACGCCGAGTCGCATCGCTTCCGGATTATACTTCACCCATGGGGTATCCCCGGTGGTTTTCGGTTCCGGTGCTTGCCATGTGCGTTTTCGCCCAGGGTGCGCGGGAACGGGAGAAGCCGGACGCCTACCCGGCTCACGCCGATGCAGGCAAAGCCGCTATCGGAGCGGAGTTCACCGTGCGCAGCTTCGCCGGGATGGAAAGGACGTACGTAGCCCCGGATCATCTGGTGGTCGAGGTGGCCGTTTATCCCCGCCAGCCGCTGTTGGTTGCCGCCAGCCAGTTCAGCTTGCGCATGAACGGGAAAAAGGAGAGGATACTTGCCCAGGCGCCGCAGTTCGTAGCCGCCTCGCTCAAATACTCAGATTGGACCCGCCGTCCGACAACCACCATCGGAGTAGGCGTCGGGGATACGGGAGTGATCCTCGGACCTCCGCGCCCGGAGCCTCGTTTTCCCGGCGACAACCGCGACCAGCGCGCGCCCGCCCCTCCGCGGGCGCCATCACCCGCTCCCGCCGGAGGGTACGAGAAACAGGAGGAAATGAGCGCTGCGGACCTGGCGGTTCACGTCGCTCTGCCGGAAGGCGAAACCAAGTTTCCGGTAGCGGGATATCTCTATTTTCCATTCAAGGGCAAGCCGGGATCGATCCGCAGGCTGGAACTGATCTACGAGGGACCTGGGGGCAGCGCCACGCTAAAGCTGCGCTGAACCGGGAGCCGGCTCCCCCGCGGACAGCTTCGCTTCCAGCCAGACCAATAGCAGAAGCAGGAAGACCATCACGCTGCCCGCCATGGGCAGAAACATCACCACCCCGATACCCAGCCATTCGGCAAAGTACCCCAGGGATCCGTTGGCCAACAATCCCCCCGTGACAGCCACCGCCACGATTCCGTCGAACAGCGCGGGACGGAACGAAGGAAACCGGAAAGCGATCTTTTCGAGCACCAGCGGATAGATGCCGGCAAAGCCGCAGCCGGCGAACAGAAGCCCGCTCCATACTCCGAACCGGTTGTTGGTCGAAGCCAGAATCAGGCAGCCGAACATGGCTGTCAGCACGCTGACCATCAGGAATTTCCCATGGGACACGTGCGGCAGCAAAGCCTGGACCGCCAGCCTTCCCACCAGAAGACAGAACCAATAGAAGGACAGCATGAATAAAGCCGTCTCCGGACTCAACCCCAACTTCAGAATCAAGTACAAGGGCAGCCATCCAGCCAGGGACCACTCATTGCCGAACTGGAAAAAGAGCAACAGGACGAAAAGCAGCACTCCAGGATTCCGAAACTCCCGCAGCGCCTCTCTCACGCTCGGCTCGTGCAGACCGGTCATCGCCGGGGGCCTCATCTTGTAATATGCGGCGAGATAGTAACCGGGAATGGCGGCCAAAAATACGAGAATGCTCGGTGGAGTGTAGACATAGAAAGTCCCCGCCACTACGAGCGAGGTTAGAAGGCAGCCCAGCCCGAACAGGGTCCCGGCCAAGTTTACCGTCACCGCCCGGTCGCGGTCGTAAACCGGCGATATCGTCTCCAATAATCCGCGGTTCAGGAAACCCGCGCCTCCCCCCACCAGCAGCAGCCCTAATCCGCGCAAAACCCAAGGGAAAGGGGGACCGAAAAGGGCCAGAAACAGCAGCCCGCCGCACGCCAGGCTGCATCCCAGAATCAGGCTCGCCCGGATGCCCTTGCGAGTCATGAAGGGGTAAGCCAGACGTGCGCCCAACAGCAACCCGGCGTTGAGCGAAATGAAATAGTTCCCAACCACCAAGTAGTTTTCCACCCGGTGGTAACCCCACGCCGGAAGGATCGCCCCCAGAAAAGAGAGCAACATTCCAGACAGCAGGAAACCGGCGAAGACACGCCGGGCTATGGCCAACGGCGTTTCCGCCGCGGGAAGGTGTCCGGGGGCAGCAGACCGCGCCACAACAGGTATTGTACTCCGTTACAAAGAGCTGGCTATGAAATTCGGAAGCCACGGAAAGTACGCCCCTTGAAAACAAAGAACTTAATTGTGGAATACAACGTGCTGGGTAAGGGCTGGGGTTTGAGGGTTCCGCTTGTGGGCGTTGCTTCCTCTGATCCAGGGGTGCATGTCCGGCCCGGCTGTCGAAGAGCCGGGCTTTTTCTTTGTCCCCCCTCCGAATTGATAAAATAGCGGTTTCTTCCGCTATGCCTGGTATGTACGCCCGCTGGATTGACCGGTGGGAAACGCGGCTGGCGAGCCGGGACAGCAACCGCGTTGTCCGTCCATTTGAGTGGGGCATCGAGTGGCTTCCCGGCGCCCGCCAAAACGGCGACCCGAAATCCGCCGTTGCCCAATGGGCGTGCGCGGCGCTCGGCGCCAGCGAACGCTTCTACTCCTATTCGACTCCGGCGGACTTCCGCCTGAATGGCTCGCACCTGACTTTCACCAGCGCGGTGGCCTCTCCTTATCCCGAAAACAACGTCGTCCATGGGGAATTCTTCCCCGCGGGCGGGAGGAAGGAGCGCGCCGTCGTGGTGTTGCCGCAGTGGAACGCGGACGCCACAGGGCATATCGGATTGTGCCGCCTGCTCACTAAGTTCGGCATCCCTGCCTTGCGCATGAGCATGGCGTACCACGACTACCGAATGCCGGCCGAATTGACCCGCGCCGACTATCACGTATCAAGCAACGTGGGACGCACCATTCACGCATTGCGGCAATCGGTGATTGACGCCCGCTCCTGCCTGGACTGGCTGGAATCCCAAGGCTATCAAAGACTTGGCATCCTGGGCACGAGCCTGGGCTCCTGTGTCGCGTTCATCGCCGCCGCCCACGACAGCCGCATCCGCGCCGGGGTTTTCAACCACGTCTCGATGTACTTTTCCGACGTTGTATGGACGGGGCTTTCCACGCGCCACGTGCGCCAAGGCTTCGAGGGTCACCTCACGCAGGATGAACTGCGCCAGATGTGGGCGGTGATTAGCCCGGCGAGTTATTTCGGGCGGCTGGAGGGGCGCGACTTGGCGGCGTTGCTGGTGTGGGCTCCTTACGACACCACTTTCCTGCCGCAGTACTCTCTCCAAGTCCTCGAGGAATTCCGGCGGAGGGGGCTGCCTCACAAGGTCGTCAAACTGCCTTGCGCCCACTACACGACCGGGCGTTTCCCGTTCAACTGGATCGACGGACTGGCAATGTGCCGCTTCCTATACCAAATGCTGTAGGCTTCTTCCATAAATCACAACATTTAGGGGTCCGGTTTCTTTTTCCTTGACAAAGTCCAAAACTGGATCTAAGATGGCGGTATCACTGAGGAAGGAGGTGGTCCAGCAAAAATGAGTTTGGAAGGTAGTTACCGCATTACGGACATCACGCGTGAGGTGGCCGACTCTTAGATCGACCGCTCCAAAAGTTCAGGTCTCGTTCAGTGGCGAGACCGCTCCTCTCGTGGAACGGTCACTTCACCGCGCGATCTGAAACGAGCCGCAAGGCTCTCAGGCTACCTAGAGCCCCCGGAAGGGAGAGTCTCCTTTCCGGGGGCTTTCGCTTTTGGGGATGGACCTGATGTGGCACAATGTCTGCGTGCGACTCGCGACAGCCGGACTCCTCATCCTTTCGCTCGGCGGCGCCCGGGCGCAGGAATTCACCGCGCCACAGATCCCCAGGCTCAGGTCCGAACCGCGTTGGGAGCGCCTGCTTCAGCGGCAGGTGAAGTACTTGCTGAACAACGTTCCTCCATTCCCTATTCCGAACGAACTGGAACACGCCATCCGCCCGCTCACCGGGACGGCGTACGCAGCGGCGGCGTGCCTGAAGTTCACCGCCTGCGAAAACCCTGAGGCGGTCAAAGCCGCCGTTGAACGAATCCTGCGAGAGGTGACGCGCACCCACATCAGCGGAGGCGGCGCCACGGCATCGGGCAGACCTTGGGGCAATCACTGGCAATCGGCATTCTGGGCTGCGCAGGCGGCCACTGCGGCTTGGTTCCTGTGGCCCGACTTGCCGCCCGATTTGCGCCGCGCCGTGGTCAAGCTGACCGTTCACGAAGCCAATCGTTTTCTTGACATCCCGGCCCCCTACTCACGCTACTACGACACCAAGGCTGAAGAGAACGCGTGGAATTCGCAGATCCTTGTCCTGGCCGCCGAAGCCTTGGCGTCTCACCCCAACGCCCCCCGATGGCGGGAGCGGGCGATCGAGTACATGCTTTCGGCGTTCGCCACTCCCGGTGACCGCCTTTCGAAACGCATGATGGACGGCCGCGCGTTGAGCGCGTGGGTGGCGGGCGCCAATGTCCATCCCGACATGACGCTCGAAAACCACGGCTTCGTGCACCCGGACTATATGTCCACGTTCACGCTAAACATGGACAACGCCATCGTCTACCGGCTGCTCGGGCGGCCGCTGCCGGAAGCGGTGCTGCACAACGCTGCGGGCATCTACGCCAACCTGAAGAGCTTCAGCCTGCCGGGCGGATTCCTGCTTTATCCGAGCGGCACGGACTGGACGTTGCATCGCGCCGACGAACTGGCGGATGTCCACCTGAAGATGGACCGCCTGGCGCGGGATGCGCAAGCCGGCGCTCTGGCAAGCTTGGCTTTAGAGACTTTGGAGCGCATGCAGGCTCGCCACCCGGAGGGCAACCTGTTCGCGCCGGGCGAATTCATCACCTACCGCGGGCACGAGCAACATGCGGGCTGGCTGCTGGCCACGGCGATGCTTACGGCGCAGCTCTGGGATCCTCACCCCTCGCCGGCGCGCCTGGATTCGGTGTGGCGATCTCTCGAAAGAACGCGAATTCTGGAGGACGCGCGGATGTTCGTGGTGCGTGGACCCGCCGGCGTCAGCTCGTTTTCGTGGGGCTTGCGGGTCATGGGACTCACCCTGCCGCTCGCCCCGGACTTGATGGTCAACCCCCTGCCGAACAGCTATGTGGGGATCGCCGAGCCGTTCCCGGAATTGACGTCGAAGCCGGGGCGATTGGGAATCGTGAGCGCCGCTGTGGAACAGGCGCTCGCCCGCGAGGCGTTTCGCATTTCGACGGTGATCGCGGGAGTGGAGGAAGAGGCGGCGCACGTCACGGTGCGGGCCACTCATGGGGGGAGAGCGCACCTGTTTTCGTTTACGGCTCTGCCGTCGGGCGAATCTGTGTTCATCGACCGTTGGGCGGCCGGCGGATCGCCTTCCGGGGGGTTGATTTCGCTGCTGGGGAATCCGAGCATCGAGACCGACGGGCGGACATGGCTCAACGCCGGCAACCGCCTTGGCTACGCGGTGTCGAACGGGAGTGGGATCCGGCAGGCGCGCGACCTGCGCTCCATACACGTCATTCTTAATGCGCGCCCGGCGGGCGACGCCGCAATGGTCACGCTCCCGGGAGCCTCCGCCGCCGCGACTCGCGCTTTCGCCGCTTCGCCGTGGCGGCTGAAGACACACCATCCCGACATCGCCGCCGTGCGCGTGTCGGAGCGGACGATCGTGACGAATTTTTCCGCTCACCCAAGCACCACCGAAATAGAATTAGCCGGCCGCCGCATGCCCGTGTCCGTCTCCGGCTACTCCACGCGGGTGCTGAGGTAAGATCGGAGCGAGCCCAAGTCCATGCGAAACGAAGACTGCACCCTACATTGTCGAAGCCGAAAACCTACCTAAGAGCTCGATCACACAGTAGTTATCGCGTGGACTCAGCGGGAAGGGTCTGTCCGTTGTCCGAGCCGTCTTCCATAGGTTTCAGTACTGGCGGCATGCAGGTACTGTGCCGGAAGCGGCCTTCGGGTTCTGTTGCGGGCAGCTGTCGCGCCGATAAGATCGTTGGTAAGGGGAAACAATGCGCCTGTTAGCACTTCTCATCTTTTCGGTGGTGAACCTGCCTGGAGCCTCAATGACAGGACGGCTTCTCGTTCAGGTGAGGCCTGAAGCCACCATGACCCTTCAGGGCGATCAAGCCGTCCAGGTACGAATCCGGCTGGCTTCAGGGAGCCAAGGGAGTCTCTGGGTGGCCGATTCCTGCGACAGAATTCCTCCCGCCGCCTATGTCATCTCGCGGTCCGATGCTTACCTCATCCCTCTGTCCGAAGTTCCGGGCGCCGGCGCCGGCGTGTGCTTGGCCAGTTCCGATGGCGCGATCCGAGTCTCGGCTTCCCTGACGCCGGCGGCTCGCAGGTGAGCCTCTGCTATCTTGGCGGAGTCGTGCCCGTCAGGTCCAGTTCGAGTACCTTCCGAATCGGCTTTTCGTTTGTCTCCATCGAGAGTTCGAATTCCAGCGTTCCTTCCGGCGGATTCGAAGCGTCAACCACAGCCTGAACCGCCCCCTCCGTTGTCAACCTTGCTCTCGCGGGCAAGCTCATCTGGTCCACAATCACCTGATAGCGGCCCTCGCGCAAATTGTGAAATGTGAAGGCCCCATCACCCTCGGTAATCGTGTATCGATCCGTCGGCGTCAAGCGGATCACAATGCCCTCCACCGACGCCCCGGCCGGACCTTTTACACGACCCTGCAACCGCCCCAGGGGGAATACCTCCAGATCGACTCTGGCAACGCGGCGCGATCGCACGAAAACCGTCACTTCGGCGTTGGGTCCCGGGTCATAAGCCGCCGGCAATTCATCGTGTTTCAGCCCCACCCGGTGAGATCCCTCCGCTACGTCCTCGAACTGAAATCGGCCGTCGGCGTCCGTGACCGTGACCCGCGTCCCGTCCAGAATGATAGCTACCCCCGCACACGCGGGACGCACGCCATTCAAGCCCCGCTCATACACCACACCTTCGATCGAGCCTGTCAAAGGAACGCGCTCCGCCGCATACTTTTCCAATTGGGATGCGGGCAGTGCAACCCCCCACTGAATCTGCTTAATCATCCGCACATACAAGCTCCACTGGTTGTACCCGCCCAAGGCGCCGCTCAGTGCCAGACCGCGGTTTTGAAGCAAGAAGATGCTCTCCGGGTTCAGATCCATAATCAACCGGTTACGAAACGCTTCCGCTTGAAAGCTCCATCCGGATCCCAGCGATGCGCTGATTCCTACAACCGTAGTGCTAAACGTGTTGGTGGCAAACACGGTGCGGTTGACTAAGTCGTTGCCGCTCTCAACATTGGCGTGAGCTGACACCCTTCCTAGATTCACCTGCGCCAGCCCCCGCACAAACACCGTGTGCCGGCGTTCCTCGGCCCGGATGCTTTGCAGTCTCGCGGCGCCACCGAGAACCAGGCGCTTGTATTGGAAGATGTCCTCTGCCTCGACAGTACGCTGGCGCTCGGCGCGGAACTTGGTGTTCAGATCGAGCTCACGAAAGGAAATCCGGGGCGTATGGCGGCGGATGGGGCGGCTCAAGCTCGTGGTTAGTTGGCGGTTGTCGGACTCGAACCAACCCGCCTCTGCCGGCCGCGAACTCGAGTACCGGACTGCCGAAGCTTGGCCGGACAGGTTAAAGCGGAAGGGCAAAGCGAAGGCAGCACCGGCGGTCATCGAAGTGCTGCGCGCGGTCAGCGCGTCCGCTCTGCGCTCCAGGTTGTTCTCATACCGGCTGGCTGAACCGGATAGCTCCATCCGCTTCCACGGACGGAAACGAATCTCGCCAAACGGACCGCGCCGGTCGCCAAGGAAGTAACCATATAACGGAAGATAAGACGCCGTCTGCGAGACGTAGTTAGCCCGGGCCAACAGCATCCGCGACTCCCACACCGCGCCCGTCAACCACGAAACGGAGATCCCTCCAGCGCCCGCACCGGGAAAGGACCCGGAGACTTCCGAAAAAAACCGCAGATTGCTCGTAGCGGAATACAGCGATTGCACGGTTGCGGTGTTAAGCCGTGGAAACCGTCGATTGGGCAATAAATAGATTTCCTTCTGCTCCGGCAGGTCCCCGGTTTCAGTCAGCCGGAGCACACGCGCGGCCACTTGCAGGTGGCTTCCGATCCGCTGTTTCAGGTAAGCGCCGGTTGTCCTTTGAGGAAGGCTCCGGCGGAACGGCACCCGCGGGCCATCCAATATGGTCTCCTGGCCGAAGAAGACCCCAATCTGCCGGGTTCGGGTAGACGTTTCGATCCTGAAGCCCCGCGCAGCCAGCTCCGGATAGTAAACGTTGTAAAACGGAAACGGCGCCATGCTGGCGGAGAACCGAAAATCGCCTCCCGTAAAGGTCCAGTGCCGCCCCTGCCAGCGCACGCCGCTCAGTTCCAAGTAGTTATCTCCTAGCCTCAGTGCCCCTTCGCGCCCGTACCCCTGGAAGCTGCCGCGCAACAAGCCCGCCCTGGGGATGAAAACACGAAAATCGGCTGCCACTCCGGTGATGTCCGTCCAATATGCCGAAGATTGTCCGGAGTAATACCCTTGCAAGGCAACGTTGGCGGCCCCGGCGCTTTCGGTTGCAACCTGCTGAGCCACTGTTGATATAGCCGCTAGGGCCAGGTGGCAACACGCTGCGCAGATTTTGCAGCCGAGATTCATTTCTCATCGCTCCCGGGCTTGCGCCATAACGCTGGCGGTAGCCTCCTGAATCTCATTCGTCCCCAGATCGACCCGGGCGCGCAATGTGTAGCGCCCCTCGTCGAGCGGCGTGGAGAGAGGGAACAGAAACGCTTGTTCTCGCTTCGGCAGCACGGGGATGCTCCGGAACTTGATGGCCTCCACCAAGCTGCCATCCGCCTTCAATACAGCCAGCTCGCCCGTGGGGCGGAAATGCGTGACGCTCTCGTTCCCAATAACCACAACCGCGCGCCAGCCGGGCTTTTCGGCGCCGGAAATCCTCTCCAGCCGGATGTCTTTCACCCTTCCTTCGACTGCCGGATTCCCGACCACCACATAAAAAGTCGCCACGATCCGCACCGCCGTCTTTAAACCTGTTTGCGAGGGTTCATCTGGGGTCGACATGGTCGTGAAACCCGCCGCGCAATGAAACCCACGCTCGGACGCATTCTTGGGAACATCCACCGTGTAACGGACCAAGGTCGAACCGCCCGGCTCAAGGTCCAGTTCCATAGGATTGATGGTGAGCCACTGCCGGCAAGAATACTCCGCTTCCCGCGGCCATGCCCGCCCGAATTGCGGCGTTTCGGTCTGATCTACATAGAAATCGAGCAACTCGGCTCGAATGCGCGTCTTCGCGTTGGAGCCGTTGCTCAACATCAGCGCGCCGGACTGCCTTCCCCCGGGGGACAGGCGCAGTTCCAAACGCATCGGCGCCAGCCCCAAACCCACCTGCGCGGGCGCCTGGACTGCCGTTGCCCCCATGACCAGGGCCGCCAGCCAAATTACGGTGCATCGACGGTGTAAGTGATTGTTAGTGTGCATGGTGGTGAAGTCGCAGCGACATAGCGCCAACTGTCATTGAGAGTGAACGTGACCGTGACCAGCGTGGTGTCACCCTGCTTCCCCGCAGCCACTTGCTGGGCCGTGGTTGAAAGCTGGAACGGCGCCCCGCATCCGCCGGAACCTCCCCCGGTCACGCTAACGGAGTTGCAAGCCACCTGTACCGCCGAGACCGGCACAGTTGGGCAGAACGAAAACGTGCTTGAACCGGCTTGGAGCGTCAGAGACCAGTTTTTCGACGGATCCCCTCCCGATAGAATGCTCCAGCTCACGGTGCTGACCGAGGACCCTGAGACGATTCCCTGATCCGGGTTCACTCCGCTGAAACTAATCGTCCCAGGGTTCGCGGTCACCGGTCCTAGAACGGCGTCCCCGGCGCCGAAAAGTTTGATGACTCCTGGGCGGGCCAAGCTTGGCTTTTGGCTAGGGTTCTGCGCCGCAGCCACGCCCGCCGCAAAGATCGCCATCGCTACCAACGGCGCCGGGTTCATTGCATGACTCCTTGATTTAGGTAGCACTGATCGTATAGGTGACCGTCACCGAGTAAGTGCCGGTCTTAATCTGAGGGCGGTTCTTCAGCGTCCACGTCGTTGACGCTGAGTTGCCGGTATCGGCTGAATGTGCATCCGCTCCGAACGTGGCTACCGGCGTGGCTGCCGAAGTGCTGGCGGTCTGCTGGCTGCAAGCCGAGCCAGGCGACGAGACCGTACAAGTGTAGGTCAAATCCCCACTCGCTACCGAAGGTCCGTTCGCGGCAAAATCGGCCTGCACCTGTGCAGTGATGCTGCCAGTGCCGCTGCCGGTGGACGTCCGGATCTTGTAGGTAAGGTTGGTCGTGCCAGTGTAATCGTTGAACACTGTGCCCGTAGTGGTTAGCGAGGTCGTGGCGGTGTCCACCGTTAGCGAAGCTTCCGGTCCCACCGTCACCGACACGGTTGTGGTTCCTGATGCGCTATCCGCGCTTGCTAACGGCGCAAAAGCCGCCAGGATCCCGCAGATGCCCACCCAAAAATACTTCTTCATTTTAAACACCTCCATCGTCTAAATTTCTAAATCGCGCTGATAGTGATCGTGACGGACGCGGCGTACGTGCCCGTTTTCCAGCTAGGGTTGTTCGGCATGGCGAAATGGATTGAGACGGAGTTCACGTCCGCCGAGCTGCAATATCCGCCGCCCCCCGTGCAGGCGCCGGCAGGGAGAGTGAGTACCGGGGTCTGAGCCGCTGTGCTAACAGTTTGGGCGCCAGAGCATGCAGTTCCGAGCGTCGCACCGCTGCAAGTGTATGTGAGTGCTCCCGCCGCGATCGATGGGCCGCCGTACGGGGAAAATTCCGATGCCGCCTGAAGCGTGATCGATCCGCCGCCACCCGGAGTCGTCCGCACTACATAATTAACCGGAAGCGTTCCGGAATGTGCCGAAAAAGGCTGGCCGGACCGGGCCAAAGCCATAGCCGGACTCACTGTTACCTTGCCCAGTGGATACAGCGAGGCTGAGAGCGTCTGAGTGGTTGACCGCACATCGGAATTCACGATCGCCGGAGTCAACAATGCAACGATTGCCCCACGACCGAATACTCGGAGCAACTCGGCGAATTTCTTCCACCTGCTGTCCATTTTTCCATGTCACCAGCGTTTTTAGAATATTTCCAAATACCACCATGGTCGATCAGCGAAATGCCCTATATTTTAATTTCCGATGCCGCTGTCCGCTGTGCGACTATGCGGCTTTTGAGCTCCCACATTTGAGGGCAAAGAGCAAGTCAAAGGCTAGGACGGTCAACGAAATCCAGGGCCCCAGCGCTTCAACGGATGTTCGCCCCTGAGGCGGGGATGAGTTTCCGGAGGCATGGAAGTTCGACGGGAGTGCGTCGCGCGGTGAGGCTTGGTTAGAAAGGGGGGAATTCCGGTCTGATGTCGACGGCGCCGGCGTCGAAATCCACGGTTACGGTGGTGCCGTCGGCGAATGTGGTGCGCTCCTTGCGGAAATTCTGATCCAGAAACTCGTGGTTTGTCATCTCCAGCAGACCAATGCGGTTGTGCAGAGCGGCCGCGCGGCGCACAAAGGCGAGGTCCTGATCGGATAGTTCGCCGCTTTTGGCGCTCACCGGTGGGGCGCAGCCGTACAGCATGCCCGCCAACCCGCCGCCGGGGATGACAATGGCGTCGTGATAGACGAGTTGGTACAGGGGCACGGGGATGGCCGTGCCCCGGCCGGGGTTAGCCGAGCCGAAGTCCACATAGGGCACCACCCAGTCAGCCGCTGCTTCGGTTCCCACCAAGCCCAGGTTATTGCGGACCCAGCGGAAACAGGCGGCGCGGAAACGCATGGAATCGCTCCGCGTGGCCGGGTGCTGAGGGTTGAAGTCCCGGTCCGGCGGAATGTAGCCGTAGACGTCCAGATAGGCGCCTTGGGGCCTTACGCCGTGCTCGAACATCAGCCGGTAGTTCTTGATCAAATGGCCGAGGTGGAAGCCGGGGCTCAGATAACTCATCAGTCCGCCGTCCCAGTAGTCCATATAGGGGATAAATCCTCTTTTGGACTGCCCGAAGCGGGTGCCCGGAAAGACCATGGGCGGGCGCTCCTTGTCTTCCTCATGGATGGCGAACTGTTCCTGGAATGATGGGGCGTCGGTGTAGTAGTCGCGGTACTGATCGTGGAGCACGAACAGGTACTTGAGTTCGCGCAGGGTTTCGCCGAAGCGCCTGAGCCCCTCCCAGCCGCCGGCTTCCGGCGCCGGCGGCAGTTCGTCCGGATGCTGGCGGTCGTATCCCAGGTAAGGCCAACCCGCCAGGCAGACATACAAGCGGTCGATGCCGCGGGCTTTCAACTTCCGCAATTCGGCCGCCCGCTGGTCGAACGTGACCACGTTGTAATTGCGCTCCTTATTGACGTTGTCGTAGCGGAAGCCGCCTGGACGGTAGTTCCGCTTGATGTGCAGCCGGATGTGCGGCGTGCCGATGAGCTCGCGCACCAGCGGCTCGCGGGCGATCTTTTCCTTCAGGGAGACGAATTGCCCGCTGTCCATCACGTGGCGCCTGTAGCGCTTGGCCAGCGTGACGTAGTTGCCTTTCTCGAAAAAACACATGCGGAGCGCGCGGGGATAACTGAAGCGGCCGAGCATGTCCCGCCAGCGGGGCCCGATGACGGTGGGACCGCCGGCCGGGTGGTGGAACTTGTAGGAGGCGTCGTCCGGAGTTTCGACGATCAGCATCATGGCCGACGGCCCTCTTTGAAATCCCCACCAGGACATGGACCAGCACTCGATCAAGTTGCTCTCCACCACGCTGACGTCGGAGGGATCGATCTTGCCTTCCTTGGTCATCGCCCGGATGGGGCTGTATTCCTTAGGCCAACTCCGCGGCAGCAGCGTTCCCCAACGGTTGCTCAGCACAGTGTAATCAAAACCCTCGCCCGGCGCCAGTTCCTTGGGCCAATCCAGTTGGCGCAGCGCCGCTCGGCCTTCGCGCGCGGCGATGCCGAACACCAGTTCCTCATTCCGCCCCTCCAGACAGATGGTTAGGTAGAGCGTGAGATCGAGCGTGGCTCCTTGATGCCGGAAGCCATCCAGAGTGAGCTTCAGGCCGGTCTTAAACCCGGTGTCGTATGGAACCACTTCGATCCTGGAGGCATCCGCCAGCCGCAACTCGAGTTAGCGTCCTTGGGACTTGACGAGCATGTCATCCCGCGAGGACGGGGCCAGCCTCCAAGAGACGGTCCCGGCACGGATGCCCAGAGCCAGCGAGGCTGGGTCCAGAGTGACGCTCTGTTTCTTGCCTTCGATCCGCCACTGGCCGCCGGCTTGGGAAACGGTGACCGCCGGCGCGCCGCGCTCTTCGCGGGTCACGGGCGGCTGGGAAAGCAGGGCGCCGGCGAAAAGCGAGGCCACGCCTACCCTGCAAAATCTCAAGCTCCTCATACTCTCACCACCTTTACTCCCAGGCGCTGAAACGGCTCAATCATCTCTTCGCCGGCCGCTTGGTCCGTGATGATAACGTCCAGTTCCTGAGCCCGGCACACCAGGTGCGGGGCGGTGCGCCCGAATTTCGTATGGTCCACTAGCAGCACGCGTTTGCGCGCCTGCCTGGCCATGGCCTGATTAGCGGCTGCCTCTTCCGGGTGGCGATCCGTGACGCCATGCTCGGGATGGACGCCATTAGCTCCAAAGAAAAACATGTCCGTGAATATTTCCGAAATCGCCGCCAGCGCTTTCGGACCCACCAACGCCAGCCAGTTGCCGCCCAGATATCCGCCCGTCACATGGACCGTCAGATGAGTCTCGCGGCTGAGATCCATGGCCACGTTCAAGGCGTTGGTTTGGATGGTCAAATTGCGGCGCGAGCGCAAGATGCGGCTCATCTGGGCGACGGTGGTTCCGGCAGCCAAAGCCACCGTTTGGCCGTCCTCGACCAGCGCGGCAGCCGCCGCGCCGATGCGCCGCTTTTCCGCCGCCATGCGATGAACCTGCTCCCGGAAACCGGGGTCACCGAGGAATGGCTCGAAGCCCCGCGATTCGGCGAGCGCCACCATTCCGTGCGACCGCCGCACCAGTCCCTCGGCTTCCAGTCTTCGCAGATCCCGCCTTACGGTGGCGGGTGAGGCGCGGGTCAAGGCGACAATCTCCTCCACCGGCAGCTCCGCGCCTCCAGCCAGGCAGTTCAGCATCACCGCGCGCCGATTCTCCACCTTCCGAGCCAAACGGCGATTGCCCCTTCCCGGACCGGCCACGTCTAGCGGAGTGCTTGGCATTTTGAAGGAAGTATACCTAGCGGCGGTGGGCCGGGCAAGTGCAATTTTTGATCAAACGCGCATTTTTTGATTGACAGACAGCGCAACTGATAATAACCTTCCGGTAAGGGGTTCATGGGCTGCTCGGCTGGAACCGGCTGGCAAGGTCGCCGACACCGCCGCCGGAAGTCTCAAGTTGCGGATGAGCTGCTGCCAGCCGGCGGCGAATTTAGCGTTCTTGATCTGTCGAGACTCTTGGAGCCCAGCCTCGGCGATGAGGTTTGGTTTGGCTTGGCGCGCCGCCTGGCGTGGCCGCTGGAAAGTAAGGGGGAGTTGTGAAATCGAGGTTACATCTGTGTCTGGCAGCCGCCGCGGTTTTTGGCATTGGTGCGGCGGTTCAACCCTTGGAGGCTCAAGTATTGTACGGTTCGATCGTCGGGCGTGTGACCGACGCCACGGGCGCCGTGGTCCCGGGCGCGGCGATCCGGATCGTCAACATGGAAACCAATCAGACGCGCAACGGGGCGACCGACGACAGCGGCAACTTCGCCTTCACCACGCTGCCGGGCGGCATTTATGAAGTGGTTTTCAGCAAGGAGGGGTTTCAGACTTACGCTGTCCGGAACGTTAGCGTGGCGGTGGATCAGGTGGTGCGCGTCGACGCCACCCTTAAGCTGGGGGCGTTGACCGAGACGATCCAGGTGACAGCCGAAGGGGCGGTTCTGCAAACCGACCGCGCCGAGATCCGCACCGAGGTAGTCTCCAAGCAGCTTCAGGACCTGCCGGTGCCCATCGGGCGGAATTACCAGAACCTGTTCATTCTGGTGCCGGGCATAACGCCGCCGGAGAACAACCACTCGGTAGCGGCGAATCCCTCGCGCGGGTTGGGTTTTCACTCCAACGGAGCCACGCGCAACTCGAACAGCATCCGCATTGAAGGCGCCATCACGAACAATTTGTGGCTACCGCACGTCGCGGCTTACATCCCGGCTCTGGAGGCTATTGAAACAGTCAGCGTGGTGACGGGCAGTTTTGACGCCGATCAGGGACTGTCCGGAGGAATGTCGGCGAACGTGCAACTGAAAAGCGGCAGCAACACCTTGCGGGGCTCGCTGTTTGAATACCATTTCGACAATTCGTTGAAGGCGCGTCCCTACTTCCTTCCGGCGGGGGAACGGAAACCGAAAGCGATCAACAACCAGCTCGGCGGGACGCTGGGCGGGCGGATCATCCGGGACAAACTTTTTTATTTCGGCAGTTACGAGGGAGAATTTGACCGGCAGACCGGCGGGCGCCTGCTCACGGTGCCCACGGCCGCAATCCGAGCGGGAGAC
>Ga0101944_10004009_pt1 | contig 19181 bp, 16 predicted proteins | sample DewCreD2012metaG_FD_75245 | JGI IMG/M metagenome (GOLD analysis project Ga0101944, IMG submission 75245) | Hot spring sediment bacterial and archeal communities from British Columbia, Canada, to study Microbial Dark Matter (Phase II) - Dewar... ... | reverse complement strand
AAACTCCAGATAGCGACAACACATTGTCAATGCTTGAACCTGGATTCGGCAGTCAAGATCGGATTCTATGTGCTATCCTCTGGACGTGGTGGATCTTATGGACGAAATGGACAAGAAAATCTATCCCCTTGCGGGTGAAGCCCACTGGGTCCACAACGTCCATCTCGTCCATGGTTTGGTCGAAAGAGCCGCGTTCAACTGCCGATTTTAGGTTGATACGCGCAGATTCGACCGTCTGCGCCATGGATTTCGTTATATTCCTGTCCTCTCATTTTTTTGCTTCCAATCCTTTATTTCCAACCAGGAGACATGTTATGAACTCACCGGCCGTGGCCGCCGTGTTGCCGCCGCAGGTTGAAGCGAAGACGATACGCATTCAAAAAACGCCGCCAGATGGTTTTATGCAGGCGTTGTCCGAGCAATGCAAGGCCCAGGAATCGCGAGAATCCGAACCGTTGCCAGGTACGGCGGCCCCGAATGCGCAAGAAACCATGCCGTCTCACGACGAACCGGCGGCGGCGCCGGAAAGCACCGTCGCCGTTTCGGACGATTCAAACCAAACGGAATGCGCGACGCCATCGTCTACGGATGATTGGGCCTCGCTCTATGCACTGTTGACGCAATGGCCATTCATGCCGGCCACAATTGACGGGGAAACAGGCGCTGCGGAATCCTCGTTTCGATCGTCCCATATCAATAATGTTTCAGGACACATTGTTTCTTCGGATATACCTCTCGCCGAGTCCGTTTCGGCGGCGGGTTCGGTCGAACAGGGTGGTTCCACCGCGATCGAAGCGGGAAAGCCCGCGGATCTTTCCCGTTTTGTGCAGGCGCTTCTCCAAGCGTCCGCAAACACCACGAAACCGGCTTCGCCGTCGCCTGTGCTTGAGATGGATGCTCTTGCCGCAGCTTCAAGTATGGCCCAGACAGTTGCCGGTGCTTCCGTGAAGATCACTGCGGAGACGCCCGAAACCGGGGCATATCCGATCTCCCGCCAAACCGAGTCTGATACGGATTCGATGGATGCGACTGGCTTGCGTGTATTGGTTTCTTCTCCGGACGCCCCCAAAGCCGCCCCGGCAACGGTTCCGCAGGGCGAACCGGCCGCGTGGCAGCGCATTTCACCGGCAATGTTGCAGGAAGTGGCGCTTCGCGGGGTGCGCTATCTGATTGCGGAAAATGAAAAAACGATTGCGGTGCATCTTGTCCCGCCATCGCTGGGTGAACTGCGCATCGAAGTCAGCATGGCCTCGGATGTGTTACATGTGAAATTTTACACGTCGAATCCGGTGGTTCGCGATGCAATCGAAAACCATTTGCAGGCATTGCGCGACACGTTTGCGGCAAACCATCTCGATGTGAAAAACATCAGCGTGGCTTCGGGAATGGCCGGCCAGGCTTCTTCCCATTCTTTTACAGGATCGCAATTTACGGACTTGGCGGCCACCGGGATTCCACGAATAACGGCGGCGATTGATCAATCCGCCGCGTCGGCCGAACCGCGGCCATCCGTGGTCCGCCGCATTCCACACGATGGCGCGTTGAACATTTTGATATGAAAAACAGGAGAGAAAACGATGAATGCTTTAGTGGGCATCCGGCTGGGGATGCAGGAACCGACGCGCGCGCAGCGCATGGAAACCGCGCGCAAAGTGGCCTCGGAATTCGGGGGCGTCCAACAACAAGCCCGCGCGACAATCGAAAAGTCGCTTGAGGCCGCCAAGAGTACGGGCAGCCAAGCGGCCGGCGATTCTTCGGTTTCGACCGCGCGCCGCATGGAGACTGAACTCGGCAAAGAGGCGTTTCTCCAATTGCTGGTGTTTCAGATGCAGAACCAGGATCCCCTTGATCCGACGGACAATGCCGAGATGTTGTCGCAATTGGCGCAGTTTTCGGCGCTGGAGCAAATGAACAACCTGAACGACCGCTTCGCCTCCTTGAGCGGAGCAGTCGAACAGACGAATTTCCTTGCGGCCAATTCGCTGATCGGGCGAACGGTTTCAGGCACGGATGTCAATGGCAATGCGCAAGAAGGCAAGGTTACACGGGTCGTCATGACCAGCGGGTCGGGTCTTTACGTCATGGTGGGCGATGCGGCGATACCGGTTTCTTCGATACAACGGGTCGAATAAGGGCGTCCGGCAGGACGCGATAAAACCAACAAGGAGAACACGAGCATGGGAACGGCAATCTACACGGGGGTCACGGGTCTGCTGGCGCATCAACGCCGAATGGATGTCGTGGCCAACAACATATCGAATATCAACACCTTTGGCTATCGGGCATCCCGGATGAATTTCCAGGATCTGTTTTCGCAGACGCTGCAGGGCGGCGGCGCCCGCACGGGGGATATCCTGGGCACGAATCCGGAGCAGATAGGCCTTGGCGTAGTCGTGGGCAGTATTGACATTGATTTCGGCCAGGGATCGCTTTTCAGCACGGGAGTGGATTCGGACCTTGCCATTCAGGGCAACGGATTTTTTATCCTGAGCAATGGACGTACGCACTTTTACACCCGCGATGGATCGTTTGCGCGGGATGTAAACGGCATCCTCGTGGATCCGGCGACGGGTTTGCGCGTGCAGGGCTATATGGCCGATGCGACTGGCGTGATTCCCGCCACGGCCACCTTGAGCGACATTACGATCCCCATCGGCAATACCTCCGTCGTTCGCGCCACACAAAACGCCGCGCTTGCGGGCAATCTGGCCGCGGACGCCGCTGTGGGAACGCAGGTCTCGCGTACGCTGCGCGTATACGACTCACTGGGCGCCGAACGCCAGATACAAATCATTTTTACAAGACGCGATCAGGTTACCGACAACGGTACGACGTACAATGCTTGGACATGGACCGCGACATTCAACGGAACCGATGTGTCCAATGTGCCCACGGGGCAGACGGGATGTATCCTGTTCGACGGCACGGGCGGATTTCACTCGGAAGGATCCATTGACGGGGGCGGTGTGTTTACGGCCCGCGCGAGCCTGCCGTCGCAGAATCAGATTTCCGTGCCCGCCAGCGCCTTTACAGGCCCGGCAACGCCAACGACCCCATTCGAGTTCGCCCTCAATCTTTCAGGCACGACATGCCTGTCGGGTTCGAACGATCTGACGATGATCAGCCAGGATGGGTATGCCCGTGGCGTGTTGGAAAGTTTCAATGTTGCCGGGGATGGCGTGATTTATGGCGTGTTTTCAAACGGAATTTCCCAGGTTATCGGCCAGGTGGCGCTTGCGGGTTTCGGCAATCTTGGCGGGCTGGCGCGCGCCGGTGACAACCTGTTTGCGGAAACGCCCGCTTCGGGAATAGCGCAAATCGGCGCGCCCGGCACCGGCGGCCTTGGGTCCGTGTCGGGGGGCGTCCTTGAAGGATCGAATGTGGATCTGGGCACCGAATTCAGCAATATGATTGTGACACAGCGCGGTTACCAGGCCAATGCGCGAACCGTTACCGCCGCTGATACGCTTCTGCAGGAAGCCGTCAATCTTATCCGTTAGCATAAGGTGGCATGTTCAATATGCGCCAAGCGTGTTCCGGTCTTTGGCCGGTTGCGCTTGGCGCTGTTTTTTTGCCGATTTCCAGGGCTTGTTTCGGTTTGAAAAGAAAGAAATAGGCCCGGGTAAAACAATGATCCGATATGGCATGGCGTTGGAAGCGGCGGCGATGGCGGTGATAGAATCGCCCCAAGAAGGAGCGCGATACGCGGACTATGGATGCCGCCACAATTATCGGACTGATTTCCGGAATAGGTTTGGTGTTTTTCACGGTGCTGCTGGGCGGCAATCCGGGGGTGTTCTGGAGCATTCCCGCATTGCTGTTGGTGGTGGGGGGCACATTGGCGGCCACGCTGCTGAATTATCCGCTTCGCGATGTGCTGGCCGTTTTTTCAACGGTTCGGAAGGCGTTTGTCGAGCGGGTCGTTGCCCCTGAAGAGTTGATAGAAAAACTGGTCGAATATGCGGGAGTGGCGCGCCGGAACGGTGTGCTGGCGCTGGAGGGCCGGACGGAACTGTCCGCGGACCCTTTTTTCGAGCGAGGGATGCAGTTGGCGATAGATGGAACGCCGCCGGAACTCATCAAGGATATGCTGGAAGTCGAGATAACGTTTATGGAAGACCGGCATTCGCTGGCCCAGTCCATTTTGACGGCCATGGGCGCCTATGCGCCGGCCTTTGGGATGATCGGCACTTTGATAGGCCTTGTCCAAATGCTGTCTTCGATGGACGATCCGTCCCGTATCGGATACGGGATGGCGGTGGCGATTCTTACCACGCTGTATGGTGTTCTTCTGGCCAATCTGGTTTTTCTTCCCGCGGCGGGCAAATTGCGGGTGCGTACGGCCAACGAGGCGCTGGACAAGGCGATCATGATTGAAGGGATTCTTTCAATTCAGTCGGGCGACAATCCCCGGATGGTCGAACAAAAACTGAAGTCGTTCGTTTCCCCGTCCGTAAGGCAGCGGGTGCGCACCGATCGGAGTCTTCCGCGTGCATAGGCGGCGTTTCACAAATCCCGTTCAACCCGGCGCGCCGGGATGGATGGTGACCTATGGCGACATGATGAGCCTGTTACTGGTGTTTTTTATCCTGCTGGCCGCGTATTCGACAGTCAATGAAAAGCAATTGCGTGAAGCGCTCGGATCGTTTCAACGGGTGGTGGGCGTAGCGCCGGCGGATAATCGCGGCGGCGGCGGCGATTTGGGAAGGATGGCACGGGAAGTGCAACGTCGCGCACAGATCCTGGGCAAGACACACGCGATGCGCGTGACGTTCGATGCCGGGGGCGGTGTGGTTTTCACGTTGCCGGCCTCGTTTTTGTTTGACGGCGAGACCGCGACGTTGCGCGAAGAGGCAAACGATGTGATCCAAGCCTTGGCCGATGGGCTGGCGATGTGTCCTTCGTGCCTGGCCACGATCAAGGGGCACACGGATGATCGTCCGCTGCCGGAAGGTTCTGTCCATCGCGATTGGATAGGCCTGAGTTTTGCGCGCGCCGACGCCGTGGCGCGGCGCCTTCAGTCCGCCGGAAAACTGCCCATGGGTATTTTTGAAGTTGTAGCGTGCGGGGCCGGCCGGCCCCGGGCTGTCAATACGTCGGAAGAAGGCCGGGAAGCCAACCGGCGCATTGAGATTTTTGTAAGCGGTGCGGGCCGGCATAGTACAATGGGATTAGAAGCCATCACGGGACAATGAAGGAAGCGTGCATGGCGTTTTGCTATGATTCGATACATTAGCGAGGTGGACCCCTATGGCGGATGAAAAGGAAGTGGCGGCCAAGAAGCCGGGCGGCATGGCCGTGTGGTTGATCATCATTGTGATTGTGGCGCTGGTTTCGGCGGGCGCCGGGATGGGCGCCTACAAATTTCTGCTGGCGCCGCGGCTGAACGCGGAGGCGGAGAAGTCCCACGAAGAGGAATTGCCGGCTGACGCCATACCGGCGACATCCGTCGTCTATGATTTTCCCGAAGCGCAGACCGCCGTGGCGAACAGCGATCCCAACGCGCCGACATCGGTGCTCATCTACACGGTTTCGATGGTGTGCCAGAACGAGGAAACCAAGGCGTTGCTTGAGAAGAACAAGCAATGGTTTGTCGCGATGCTGGCCGACTTGCACCGGGGACGGACCCGCGAGGAACTGGACGATACCGCCGTTCAGAAAAGCATTCGCGCGCAAGCCCGTGAACAGGCCGATGCGCTGTTGCGCCGTTTTCAGGCCAAGCCCAATCCGGACATCAAGATTATCGAAGTGCTTCACACCAAATTTACGGTGTACGTGCTATGAACCGCTTCTGTTCGTCCGAACCCCACGTGCATGAATTCAGCGAAGTGCTGTCTTCGGCGGATGTCACCGGAGAGCACTTGGGTATCGAAGACCTGAAAAAGGTGCGGCTTTCGCTGACGATAGACTTGGGGCAAACCGCCATTGCCGTCCGCGACGTGTTGGAACTCAAACAAGGATCGGTGATTCCACTAAATAAACTGGCTGGTGAAATGACGGATATCTTCGTCAACGGCATTCCGCTGGCCAAGGGCGAAATTGTAGTCATTGCCGACGGGCTTCATGTCCGCATTGCCGAAATTATCGGCGCAACCCCCGTGGAGGAAAAGGAGGAGGGGGAGTATGACGCGTAGTATCGGGCTTGCCGCGGGAATGCTCGTGTTGGCGTTGATGGCGGCGGGCCAACAGATACCCGGACAGCATTACGATACGACCGAGGCGCCGGCGCTCGATCTTCCCCAATATGCGCCGTCCGAATTGACAGGGGGAGATGATGCCGAGGCGGAGAAAATCCGGCAGGTGCAGGCGCAAATGGATGCGGCTGGGCAACCGCCGGAAACGCGCCCGGCCAGCGCGCCCGAAGATCCTTCCATGACACGGAATGTCTTGCGAACAATGGCATCGCTTTGCGTGGTGCTGGCGTTGATTGTGGCGGCGCTATGGCTCGTGCGCCGTTTGGGCCGGAATACGCCGATGTTGGCGGGCATGGAATTGGGGCAGTTGGCCGGCAAGGTGTATCTATCGCCGAGGGTGTGTCTGCACTATGTTCGCACAGGCGGCAAAATGCTGATTATCGGCGTGACGCCCAGCGGTATGTCGCTCATCGCGGAATTCGACGAGGCGGCATTTCCACCTCCGGCGGCGGCTTCGGGGCAACCGGCCGCGCCAGAGGCCCATCGCGCGGGATCGTTTCTCGGTGAGTTACAGGCCAGTCTGCGCGCGCAGGAACAACCGGCATCCCCCGGACCTTCCGAAGAGGCCGAATTGGATGCGTTGCGCAGGGATGTCCAGCGGCTCCAGCAATACCTGGAGGGACGTATGCGTGACTCGCGCGATTGATCGTTCGCGAGGGGCCGGAGCGAAGATCGCCCTGCGATGGGCGGCGCTGTTGGCGATTGCGCTGGCGGCCGATACGGCCTGTGCGCAGACCGGCGAGAACGGCGTGGGAATGAATCTTCTGCGCGGGGTACACAACGCGACGGCGCCGGGCCAGTTGCCGACAACACTGGGCGTGGTGGTGTTAGTTACCGTAATCGCGCTGGCGCCCTCGATCCTCGTCATGACGACTTCGTTCACGCGGATCATTGTTGTGCTCGGATTTCTTCGCCAGGCCATGGCCACACAACAGTCGCCTCCGAACCAGGTGCTCATCGGCCTTGCGCTGTTTCTGACCTATTTCATCATGTATCCGACGTACAATGAGGTGTACAGCAAGTCCATCGGCCCCTACGTGCGTGGCGAGATTGCTTCGCAGGACGAGGCGCTGGCTGCCGGCATCAAACCATTGCGGACGTTCATGTTCCGCCAGGTCGGCGCGAAAGACCTTGCGCTGTTCCTTGAAATTTCCAAGCGCGGACGGCCCAATACGCCCGACGATGTGCCGACTCATGTATTGATTCCCGCGTTTATCCTCAGCGAATTGCGCATTGCGTTTCAGATAGGTTTCATCATTTACATACCCTTTTTGATTATTGATATGGTCGTGGCCAGCACGCTGATGGCCATGGGAATGATGATGTTGCCGCCGATCTTCGTTTCGCTGCCGTTCAAGATTATCCTGTTTGTTTTAGCGGACGGCTGGTACCTTCTGATCGGATCCCTTGTCCGCAGTTTTCACTAGCGTCCATTCGCTTCAGTGATGAGGGCGGAGGCCGGAATCAGGGCCAAGGAGGTCTGAAGGGGATACCCACAGGTGCAGCCGGAACTAGATTCGGGAATCATGACAAGGCCCCCGGCGGGGATGATGTTGAGCCAGCAACCGGGGCGCGTCTCGTTTGTCAATGGAATGCCTTCGGTGGAAGCGGTTTCCGTCGGATACATACGGGGGTTATTTCCCCGCCCATAGAGATAATAGGCCGATGCGGTCAATCCGCCGCAGCCGTGTCCGCCCCGGCGGGCGATGTAGTCTTTCTTTTCGCCGGTCCGTAGATCGAATGCAAAGGGCCGGGAGTATACGGTGTTTTCAATGATAACGGGGTGTTGCCATTGCTCGCCGTGGCTGCCGTCAATTTCGGCGAAATTATCGGTGCTGCGATTGTCAAGCGCCCGGTAGGGCGTCTGCCACATGTCGTTGCCGGTTTTCATGTCGAAGGCATAGAGGCCATACCAGACCTCGTTGCCCTTGTTGTATGTTCCCGTGGCCAGCACTACGCCGCGTGATCCGTTGAGATAGGCGATGTGCTGATAGGGCAAGGTGACGGATTTTTCCCATGCCACCGAACCGTCGGAAAGCCGCAGGGCCAGCAACCACACGTCGCCCGCAAAGAATTCGTCGAGGCGAATCCGCCCGCGATCATTGCCCATGGCTTTCTCGTTGCGGCTTTCCAATAGATAAATGCAACGGCCGGATTCTTCCGATTCCGCATCAATCATGATGCCGTTGTTGAGTATGCAACCATGGCGATACAGCCATCGCGTCTGGCCCGTTTGGCGATCCACGCAAAAGAGACAGTCGCTGGCGATCACGGGGCGGAAATCGCCTTCGATGGTGTTGACGGTTGCCTTGCTCATCACATTGAATGATGCGCCGGGCTTCTGTCCCGTACCCACCAGCGCATCGCCCACGCAATCGAGATATCCCCAGTCGTGTGGTTTCTGCTCTTGCCCGGGCGCCTTCAACACACCCGCTTTCTCGCCTGTCGCCGGATTGACCTTCCAGCATTCGCCCTGAACGGCCACATAGAGCCAGTCTTCGGCAATGACCATGTGGCCGCTGTTTTTGAGTGCGCCGACGCGGCGTGAATTCGGCACGTCTAATCGCCAGAGGAGAAAGCCATTGTAGGGATCCACGGCCATGACCATGTCGTTTCCCGGAATAAACAACCGTCCCGCCTTGAACAGCGACGACATGGGGCGGTGATGCCGGTCAATCATATCGCGTGGACCGGGTTCGCCGAACCACTGTATCGCCATGGGCCCCCGCAACGGGTCGAGACTGCACGCGGTATGGTTCGGATTGGCATACAGTTGGGTCCATTCGCCGGTATCCTCAAGTGGGCCACGGATATGAACGGCCCATAATCCGCCATGGTCTTTTCGAATGCACGAAGCATCCAAACCGGCCCCGGCCAGCCATGCGGCCAAGCGCGATTCATCGGAATCGCCAATACAAAAGGTTCCGCCAAAAGGCCGCAATACCCGCAAAACCTCGCGGCATGGAACCGAGGGAGTCGTTTCGCAGACAACCAGATTCGCCATCATGCTCGTATAGGGCAGGGGCGGAGAAACGGCATGAACCGTTGTGCGCGCGCCATACAGTCCTTCAGACAGCAACATCGCGCTTGCGGCTTCCGCCTTGGCCGGGTCCGGCTCGACGCCCACTATCTGCAGATCGCTTTTCCGGGCCAATTCGCGGATCAGTTGGCCCGATCCACAATCCAGGACGAGGCAGTACCCTTTACCGATACCCGTCTGCTTCAGGATGGCTTCCGCCATCGCCTCGTGGACGGGAGACGCCAGCGAAGACGGCAAGGTATCGGCCGCTTGTTCCGAAATCGGCTTCGCGCCAAAGCAATAAATTCGGCCCTTGTCGGTGCTCACATAAAGGCGGCCATTGGCAACGGCCAGGCCGTATGCGCACCCGTCCACATCGGCGCGCCATTTTTCCGTGCCGTCCTGAATCGCATGGCCCGCTACAAAACCGTTTCCGCCGGTGAACAAAACATCACCCGCGAGAATCAGCGCGTAGGGCGCCTCGACAGCCTTCTTCCAGCGTATACAGGCGCCCATTTCAAGGGATAAGGCGGCGACCGCCGCGCCATCCTCGAAAATGGCCTGCTTGAGCCGTGTGATTTCAGCCTCGTCCGTGGTCTGCTGAAGCGTTTTTTCCGTTTCCTTGATTCGTTTTTGCGTCAGAATCTGCCGGTGCGAAAGTTCGATGTAGCGGGGGCGATCCAACGCCCACAGATCGGTGAGCGATTGCAGGTAGGCGGCATCGCCCGCAATAACCATGCGAAGACCCGGAAATGAGGCGATTGTCTCCTTGGACTCGGCATCGGCCAAGTCGAGCACATTGCCGCTGGTGCGGCCGGGTCCCGTTGCGACTTGCCCGTCCACCAACACGGCGTATGCGCCCCCGGCGCCTGCCGTTTCGCCAAATACCTTGCCGGTTTCCCGGTCTACGACGACGGGATTGGTCCGTCCGGTGGGGATGAAGAGGCGCGTGGGTGAAAGCACGAGATAGCCTTGCGGGGCGATTTCGGGCGTTTTCACGCTCCAATGGGGTTTGCCGGTGGCTGCGTCCAAGGCGCTTACATACACGCTTTGCGAGCCGAACAATCCCGAACACGCATAGACGATTCCGTTTTCGACCGCCAAACCGCTTCGCACGGGCATCCACGAAACGATGCGGCCATTACCGGGAATACGCCAGTCAGGTTCCGGCGGACGAAAATGCCAGATCGGCCGTCCATCGGATGCGTCCAGCGCGTATATCAAGCCATCGTCTGAACCGAAGTAAACATGGCCGCCGACGATAAAGGGCGCCAGGCGCACCGGTCCCTCGGTGCGAAATCGCCAGCGCAACGCGCCGGTTGCGGCATCAAGACAATACAAATGATCGTCAGACGAGGATCCGAAATATAGCGCGCCGTCCGCTATCACGGGCTGAAAGGCCCGGTCGTAGGTCACGACAGGGCGAAGTTCGCGAATTTCATGCCAGAAATCCTGTTTGGCGGGGGCCGGCCATGCGGGCTTGGGCGCAAGACGGGATTCATGGGTCCATGCCAGCGGCAGGGGCAAAACGAGCGATTCATCCGTAACGCCGCTGCGCGCATTGTCGTGGAGATACGCCGGCCAGTCGCTTCCAACGGCCGCCGCACCCGCAGACAACAATGCCGCAATCAATAATTGGGGAACAGAACCCAATCCCGACGATCCTGTCCCGTTCATGATTTCGCTGCTCCTACCCGGCCTGAAGGGCCGCATATTTGTTGACGGCGCTGAGATACGCCTTGACGGCGGCTTCGATGATATCGGTGCTGGCGCCGGTTCCGATGAAGGTCCTCTTGCCAAAACCCACGGTGACATGCGCCTCGCCGAGGGCGTCAGTTCCGCCCGTGGCGGCGCGGATGGAAAATTCCTTGAGATTGCCCTTGTAGCCGGTGATGCGGTCCACGGCCTGAAAAGCGGCATCCACCGGCCCGTCGCCCGTGGCTGTGTCCGTAAAGACCGTGTCGCCCTTGCGCAGCTTGACGAAAGCCATGGCGGGATCGCCGCCGGCGGTCCTGACTTGGCCCAGGTGGTACACCTCGAACGACTCGTCCTGCATGGCGACGATGAGCACGCGCAGATCGTCCTCGAACACTTCCTTCTTGCGATCCGCAAGCACGATGAACTCCTGGTAAAGGCGCGAGATTTCCTCGTCGGAAAGATGATATCCAAGTTCTTCGCACCGCTTGGCGAGTCCGGCCCTGCCGGAATGCTTTCCAAGCACCAGTTCGCTGCGCAGACGTCCGACGGATTCGGGCGTCATGATTTCATAGGTGGCCTTGTTGGCAATCATGCCGTGCTGATGAATGCCCGATTCGTGCGCGAAGGCATTGCGGCCGACGATCGGCTTGTTGTAGGGGATGGAAAGTCCGGTCAAATTGCTCAATAACCGGCTTGTGTTATAGAGTTCGCTGGATACGATGCCGGTTTCGTAGGGGTGCATGTCGTGACGGACGCGCATGGCCATGACCACTTCTTCGAGCGAGGTGTTGCCGGCCCGTTCACCGATGCCGTTGATTGTGCATTCAATCTGCCGGGCGCCGCCCTGAACCGCAGCCAGCGCGTTGGCGACCGCAAGGCCAAGATCATTGTGGTTGTGCGATGAGAAGATGACGGTGTCCGCGCCGGGCGTCTTGCTGATCACGTACTGGAACATTTCACGGATTTCGTCGGGGGTCGTAAATCCGACGGTGTCGGGCAGATTGATCACATCGGCGCCGGCCGCAATTGCCACACCGGCGGCCTGGACAAGGTAGTCCCAATCGGACCGCGTGGCGTCTTCCGCGGAAAACTCGACGCGTCCCACCAATTTTTTCGCCAGACGGACAGCCTTGTCCGCGTTTTCAAGCACAAGTTCGCGCGTCATGCGCAGTTTGTGTTCGATGTGGATGTCCGACGTGGCGATGAATGTGTGCAACACCGGGCTTGCGGCCTTGTCAAGGGCCTTGGCGGCGCGTTCTATATCGCCCGTAACGGCGCGCGACAACGCTGCAACACTTTTGGTTTTGACGAGTTCCGCCGCTTTCGACACGGCCTCGAATTCCTGCTCCGAGGCGACTGGAAAACCGGCCTCAATGATGTCCACGCCCAAGCGTTCGAGTTGGAGAGCCAGTTGGACCTTCTCCTGCACATTCATGCTTGCGCCGGGTGACTGTTCGCCATCCCGTAGTGTCGTATCGAATATCTGAACTCTCGCCGTCATCGCTGCTGTTTCCTTCTCTGTCATTTACGGGGGCGCACCGCGCGCCCTTGCCGCAACAATACCAAACACTAACAGAGCCATTCCCGCGCTTTCAATGTTGAGGGAAATCCTCTTGGCTGTAGACCGTTTATGCGCATCGGACAAGGACGAAAAGGACATAAACCTGGATTCGGCAGTCAAGATCGGATTCTACGTGCTATCCTCTGGTTGTCGTGGACCTTGTGGACGAAATGGACAAGAAAATCAATCCCCTTGCGGGTGAAGTCCACTGGGTCCACAATGTCCATCTCGTCCATGGTTTGGTCGAAAGAGCCGCGTTCAACTGCCGATTTTAGGATAAACGACATAAACGACAATAGGAACGCATGCGACCCTTTACACTTTCTACAAGAATAGAGGGGCGAACTTCAGCAAGGCCTTCAGAACTCAGAAGTCAACATTCAGAATGGATGGAATACCGGCCGTGCGCCACGGGCGCCTCACCTGTCAGCCGAATACCTCGTGCATACGGTCGCAATAGTAGCGGACATTGTCCCATTTGGAATCCGGTGCAAGACGATGATCGGGACAGGGAATAAATCCACCCAGTTCGACCAGCCTTCGCAGGCGTTCAATTTCAGCGTCTACCGCGGCAAAATCGCGGGAAAGGACATTCTTGTTCATGCCCCCGACCCCACGGAGTTCATTGCCGTATTGTGCGCGCCACGGTTCGATGCTGGCGTTCCATGTCCCGACTTCGATTGGGAACATTGTGTTGACGCCGTTCTCAATCCACGTTGGAATGAGGGCGTCAATCATGCCGTCGCAATCGAGCGAACAGATATTGATTCCGTAACTCCGGGCGAGATCGGTGATGCGGCGATAGTGTGGCCCCACTTTTTCCATGAACACATACGGCGAGATAAGCGGCCCGTTCTTGAAACAGATGTCTTCCCAGAAATGGATGAAATCGAACTTTGCGCCGCTTTCGAGCGCCGCTTTCGTACACTGGAAGCACAGATCGCCGTAGGTGTTTATGATTTCATCGAACAACGCTTCGTCCTCGGCGTAAAGATATGTCGCGCCCGTTACGCCGAGGATGTTGCGGACACGCCCGAACAAACTTCCACAATGAAGGCCATAGGGAAAGGTCCGCCGGTTGCGTTTGAGATAATCGAGTCCGCCTTCGTCGAAGGGGACCATTTTCCGGCCCGTGCGGACACGGGCCTTTGTCACGCGATCTTCGCAAAACTGCAACCGGTGCTTGTAGTGTTCTTCCCATTCCTTGCGGCCTTTGAGCAGGTGATCTATTTCGGGAGGAATGCCGACCGTGCCGGTCTTTTCGAGTATGACCACGCCTTCGCCGTCAACTACCTTGCGCGATCCGTCCGGCAATTCTTCGAGCACCTTGCGATCGAAAGCCGGCCTGAGGTGCGTGTCGGTGTGAAAACACGTGTAGTAATTGAAATCGAAACCGAGTTTCTTGTCGAGCGCGAGATCGGCGGCATTGCCGTCGCCCCATGCCTTGGCCATGCGCTTCGTGATATGCCCTTCCGCGGCCCATTTGTTCAGCGTGTCGCCCCAATACCCGAAATGGACCACCGGCATCCGGTCATAGGGCTGGTAATTCAGCACGGCCATCGTACGTTCACGATTGTTCATGGGTTGTTCCTTTCCATTGGCTCGCTCCAGGTTTCAAACACGGCTTCGATATTCTCGCGTGGATCTCGGACGCCCCATTCGCATTGTGCGATGACGCCGCCTTTTCCGTCGTCCAGCGCGCGCCGGACACGCCAAACCGCCGCGCGGACCTCTTCGACTGTTCCGAAGGGCAGAATGTCCTGCCGTGAAATCTCACCCCAAAACGTGACCTGGCCTTTGTGGCGTTGCGCCAGCCCTTCAATGTCCATGCAGAACAACTGGCTGTTGACGGCGTGAATGCCTATCTCGATGAGATCGGGATAGATCGCCTCAATGTGGCCGTCGCTGTGGAAAAAGATGTACTTGCCCGCGCCCTTGAGAATGTCGCAGTAATCTTTGTACATCGGCTTGAAGACTGTGCGCCATTTCTCCGGCGAGATTAGCAGCGCGTTTTGCGTGCCCCAGTCATCCATGAAACCGACGGCATCCACGGCCGTTTTCGACCACATTTCGATGTCGCGGACGTTGAATTCATGAATCAATTTGCAGAGATGCCTGAACTCGTCCGGCTCGGTCATGATGTCCATGAACAGATTTTCCGTTCCGCGCAGGAACTGCATGCGCTCGAAGGGCCGGACGTGCGTTCCGACTTTCGTAAACTTGTCCGTGGCCCGATGGCTGGCCTCGACACGGCTCAGGTCGGCCTTGTCGAGCAATTCCCACGGCGGCGACCACGATTCGAGACGGCTCCAGTCAGAAAGCGGCGGATGCTTGACCTCGCCGCAGACGCCTACCTCGCACACGGTCCATTCGCAACCCCATTCGTCCACGTATGTGCCGACTTCGCCCGGTGTGCCGCGCGACACCGACGAGGGGCCGTAGCGCCCGTCAACGCCCGTGAAATCACTGGGGAAACGTTTGCAGACGGCTTCTAGTTCTGCTTTGCGCAACATGCCCACGCCCGCCAGCGCCCACAAATCGCGCGGCGCCCGGTCGGGATAATCGAATTCCAGCGTGCGAATGACCCGTTCACGCGATGTCATGATCCGACAATTCCTCCTTGTCTGAAACGGGTGATAGCCTAACGGAATTGGCTGGGTGTGCGCAAAACGGACCTACGAATGCGCAAGATTCGTCCAATCAGTCGGATCGTTCAGATTGACCTTCTTGGGGGCGACACTTCCTCGGGACAATCTATGGAACCATCCATCCTGTCCGGCAGGCGCATGACACGATTCGCTTTCTTGTCGTAGAAATAAAGGCGGGATTCGGATCGTTTCCGGGCGTCGCCGTCGGCCCAGAACGCATAGAAGCCGGGGTGGGCGTTCAGTGGACGGCGGACATAGGTGTGATTCCGCGGACTGTTGGCGGTGATCGGGATATCCGCGGACCACGTAGCGCCCTGATCGTTCGAAGTCTTCATCACTATTTCGCCACCGGCGCCATAGGGTTGCGGACCGGGCTGCATCGGCCCGATGATGCGCCATGTTCCATTCTTTTCGACGTATAGGCTTCCCATGTCGTAATTGTGGTCACTCGTTCCAACGGCGTGAATGTTCCATTCGCGGCCGGTCCAGTGAGCGGTCCACCATGTGTAGGGCGCATTTTGTGGCCCCGGTTCCCATCCTTTGCTCGTGAGATAGAGAATGATCGGGCGGCCTTCGGCGTCATAGTTCAAATCCATGAGATAGACATTGAGTTTTTCGGCGGCATAGTCATGTACCCGTCCGGGGTTCGCAATGGCCGTCATCGGCGTTTCGACCGGCACGCCATTCACGGTAGTCCACGTGGCGCCCATGTCGGCCGTCTCGATGTAATATACGTTCGTCCGGTAATTCAGGCCCCGTTTATACGGATGGTAATTAAACGCGGCGCCGACCCGTTCACCGCACGGCCATGTCACTTGGTAGTGGCCTTCATCAATGCGCGAGTAACAGTGCGGCGCGGACCAGTGCGCCCCGTCCGGGCTTGTGCTCGAAAACAGCATGCGCCCGCCCTGATACAACGTGTGCAGGAAAAGAAACCCCTTCTCCGCAATCCACCACGGCTGCGGATACGAAAAGTTCGTCTTCAGGATTTCCTCGAAATCATCTATGGAATAGGGTAATTTGCTCTTGAAGATGTAAGCGGGCCGGGAGGTTCCGTGCGCGCTTGCGAAAATCCAGACATGCCCCTTGCCGTCAATCGCTATTACAGGATTGTCGTGCGCGTCGGAAGTGCCCTTGTCCATTACAATCGTGGGACGGCATACCTTCTTTTTCCTATGATCATAATATCCCGCCATTTCCAGGAGTGTCTTGCCATCGTCGCCGACACCGCCGTACACGAAAAACGTCTTCTTCACCGCCGGCGCATATACCGCCAGCGGAATATGATCGGCGCAGTACGTTCCGAGCCCCCCGCTGTACTTGTAGACATATTCATCTTTTGTTTCTTGATTGGAGTACCAGATACCACGATAACCGCCGGCCTTCTGGAACGCCGGATCTCCTGCGGCCATCGTCGAAAAAAAGCCATAACACAACAAAACCATCAACAGTAAAGGTTTTCTAGCCGGTTCAAAAATCTTCATCCCGGTTGTCCTCCGTGAATATTGCTCGGGAATACCGTTTCTGATTATGAACGCCCCGCCGCCAACTCTGACGATAATCATTCATAAGGCTTCAGCCTTCAAACATAGCAATGGATTATGTGATAAACGGGCCTATATTGCAAAGGCTGATGGGCCAGTACGATGTTACCCAATACCCCTATGTCCTTTATGGCCGAATTTGTGTTTTACACTGGATTCGGCAATCGGCTCCCCAGTTCTGCGTGCAAGCCGTAGACATCGTGGACTTTGTGGACGAAGTAAAAACAGTGGGAGGCGACCGGTCATTTTCCAGGGAACAATTTCCCCAGATACCGGTAGGTGTCATACTGGGCGCGGCGCTTGCCGGAACGGTCGCCGACATAGGGATTGGATTGGGTCTCATCAAGGACGCGAGCCTTGACATTGTCGGCGATTTGAAGGTTCATCATGTCGCATACCTGGCCTTTGAGCACGGGATCGAACACGGGAAAAGCGACTTCGACGCGCCAGTCCAAATTACGCTCCATCAGATCCGCCGAACTCATGAACACGAGACGATCATCGCCTCGCCCGAAAATATAGATCCGTTGATGTTCGAGAAAACGGTCGAGAATTGAAATGGCGCGGATATTCGGATGCGGAAGCATAGCGTAGGTCGTGCGGACGACGAGATCCATCTGCACGCCGGCATCGGCCGCCTCGACGATTTTTTTGATGATTTTCGTGTCGGTCAGATGATTGGTCTTGATAAAAACGTATCCGTCCGTCCCTTTTTCCTGTTCGCGCGAAAGGAATTTCATGATGCTCTTTCGCGAATTGATGGGCGATACGAGCAGATGCTTGAACTTCGGCGGACGCAATACGCGTGTCTTTGACGGATCCAGCAGCATTCCGAGAACGTCCTGCACCTCCCGAATCAACCGTTCGTCGGACGTCAAGAGCAGGCTGTCCACATAAATATGCCCCGTGATTTCATTGAAATTTCCGGTGGACAATCCCGCGATGGCCATGTCCTCACGCTGGATGTGCAGGAGTTTGGCATGGACTTTCATCGGCGGCACACCATAGGCCACGGTCGCGCCGGCCTCGCGCAACCGTTCGGAGATCCAGATGTTGTTCTGCTCGTCGAACCGGGCTTGCAACTCGATCGAAACCGCCACCTTTTTCCCGTTACGGGCGGCGTTTACTAGGGCGTTGACGACCTGCGAATGGGGCGCGGCGCGGTAAAGCGTCATGGCGATGGATTGTACGCGGGGGTCTATGGCCGCTTCGCGCAACAAACGGATCAGGTGATCGAATTCCTGGTAGGGATAGGTAATCAGCAGATCGCCCTTTCGCAACAAATCGAACATCGGCGTGCGATCGCGATCGAGCACGGGATGCTTCACGTGATCCATCCGCGGGAACAGAAAATCGGGGAGTTTGCCGGGAAAACGCATCAAATCCCGCATGTTGTGGTAACGCCCTCCTGCAATAAGCGGATCGTCCTTCGATATCTTGAGTTCACGCAGCAGCAGTTCAAGCAGGGAAGGCGGCATGCCCGCATCGTAGACGAGGCGCACCGGGCGGCCGCCTTTCCGTTTCTGGAGGCTGCGTTCCATCTTGCGGATGTACCCCTCCGAAAAATCGTTGTCCATATCGAGTTCGGCGTCACGCGAAATCTTGAACTCGAATGCCTCAATGCGATCGTATTCGAATATGTAAAAAATCTCATTCAACGAATACCGGATAACATCGTCAACATACATGATATGGCCGTTGGGCAGGAGAACAAATCGCGAAATGCCTCCCGGAATTTCCAGAATGGCATAGCGCGTCTTTTTGCCCGTCATTCGCACGGCAAAATACAGCGCGCCGTCCACCAGGCTCGGAAACGGCTGTGTTTTGTTTAAAATGATGGGCACCAGCGCCGGCAGCACCTCGGCATGAAAAAAATCCTGAAGCCATGCAATGACGTCCGAGGGCTGGCTTTCGATGTCGTGCTCGTTCAAAATCTTGATGCCGCCTTCGGCAAGAGCGGCCGTTATCGTCTTGTAGGCGTTCCGGAAACGTTCATCCAACTCCCTGGATTTCCGGGTAACGACTTCGAGCAGGACCGGCATGCCGCGCTTGCCCATCTCGATACGCCGCCGAATGCTCGCCACCCGAACCTTGAAAAATTCGTCCATGTTGGACGAAAAAATGCCCAGAAACTTCAAGCGTTCGAGCAAGGGGTTGCGTTCGTCTTCCGCCTCTTGCAAAACGCGTTCATTGAACGACAACGTCGAGATTTCCCGTATTTGATATAGATTATCCACGCTTTCTTTATAGCAGAATTCGCAGCCAAATGCCATGCGGGCAACAATAACCCGATTTTTTCGGAAATATCCGCGCAACAAAAGAGCAATGGATTCATCTTTACGTCGAAGTATTTTTCTGATATGATGAAGTTGTTTATCCTGGATTCGGCAGTCAAGATCGGATTCTACGTGCTATCCTCTGGATGTCGTGGACCTTGTGGACGAAATGGACAAGAAAATCAATCCCCTTGCGGGTGAAGTCCACTGGGTCCACAATGTCCATCTCGTCCATGGTTTG
>Ga0101944_10004008_pt1 | contig 19184 bp, 13 predicted proteins | sample DewCreD2012metaG_FD_75245 | JGI IMG/M metagenome (GOLD analysis project Ga0101944, IMG submission 75245) | Hot spring sediment bacterial and archeal communities from British Columbia, Canada, to study Microbial Dark Matter (Phase II) - Dewar... ... | reverse complement strand
AGCTCACGAATCGGTGCGAACGTACCGGTATATGTTGCCGGGTTGCTCCTGGGTGTCCTGCCGATTGGGGATTGATCGATATTAATAACCTTGTCAATGTGTTCGACCCCCAGAATAGCATCACATCTACCGGGCATTTCGCGGGCACGGTAAAGCATCTGGGCTAATTTTTTGTAAAGAATATCATCCACCAGAGTGCTTTTACCACTTCCCGAAACACCAGTAATGCAGACAAACTTCCCCAGAGGAATTCTCACATCAATGTTTTTCAGATTGTTCTGTCGAGCTCCTTTGATGACGATTTCTGATCCATTCCCTGCACGACGGAAGCGTGGCAGAGGAATGCGGCGTGCACCGCTTAAATACTGACCGGTGATTGAGGCACTGGAAGCCATCACCTGTTCCAGTGTACCTGCCACCACCACCTGTCCCCCGTGCTCACCCGCACCCGGACCCATGTCGATGATGTAATCGGCTGCCCGCATCATCGCCTCATCGTGCTCCACAACAAGAATCGTATTACCCAGATCTCTTAATCTCTTCAGAGTCTCAATTAACCGTGAATCATCTGCCGGATGCAGTCCAATAGTCGGTTCATCGCAAATATATAAAACCCCCATCAAGCCGCTGCCAATCTGAGTCGCCAGTCGAATTCTCTGGGCTTCTCCACCACTGAGAGTACTGGCTGCCCGATCAAGTGTCAGATAATCAAGACCAACATCCTGCAAAAAACCCAAACGGGCTTTTAGTTCCTTGATAATCTGGTGGGCAATGATCTGCTCCCTTTCACTCAGGATCGGCTTCTCTCCCTGATAAAGTTGATCTATCCATTGCAACGCCTGATTCACCGAGAGGCTGGCGACTTCGATAATATTCTTATCGCCAACAGTCACAGCCAGTGCTTCTGGTTTTAAACGTTTGCCCTGGCAAACAGCACAGGGCCTGCCAACCATGTAGCGTTCGATATCAGCCTTTGAATTTTCGGATTCAGTCTCACGGTAAAGCCGGTTCATACGCGGAATCACACCCTCAAATCCATCACGGTATTCACGGACGTGCCCAAAGCGTCTGTACTGATGAACTCCACCACCCTCACCATAAAGCAGGACATGAAGCTGCTGTTCTGTGAAGTATTTAACCGGGATGTATAAAGAGAAACCATAACGTCGCGCCACATCCTCAAGGGTGTAAAGGTACCAGTTCTGAAACTGCCATGGTTTGATAGCGCCTGCAGCGATCGAAAGACTCTTATCCGGAATCACCAGATCCGGATCTATTTCCAGTTTAACTCCGAGTCCGGTACATTCGGGGCAGGCGCCATGAGGACTATTAAAACTGAATGTCCGTGGCTCAATCTCACCAAGGCTGATGCCACAGTACACGCAGGCGAAATGCTCCGAGAAAAGAATATCATCACCGTCAACGATTGAAACCAGCATCACACCTGAACCCAGTTTCAAAGCAGTTTCAACCGAGTCAGCAATCCGGCTCTGGCTGCCGCTCTGTCCGGTGATGATCCGGTCAACAATCACCTCAATAGTGTGTTTTTTATTTTTATCGAGCTGCAGATCCTCAGATAAATCATAGATTTGCCTGTCCACTCTGACCCTGGCATAGCCAGCTTTACGCAGGTCATTAAAAACCGCCTGGTATTCACCTTTCCGGTCTTTCACCAGAGGTGCCATGATCATAATTCGGGTGCCAGTTGGGATATTCTGGATGGCATCCACAATCTGCTGAACCGATTGTACGGAAATCTCCCTGCCGCATTTCGGGCAGTGGGGATGTCCTACCCTGGCGAATAAAAGGCGCAGATAATCGTAAATTTCGGTGATGGTGCCTACGGTAGAACGGGGATTATGGCTGGCTCCCTTCTGGTCGATGGCAATCGCCGGGCTGAGTCCCTCAATATAATCTACCTCTGGTTTTTCCATTCTACCCAGAAACTGCCTGGCGTAGGCTGAAAGCGATTCCACATAACGTCGCTGACCTTCGGCATATATGGTATCAAAAGCCAGTGAACTCTTACCAGAACCAGATGCTCCGGTGATTACCACCAGCTTATCCCTTGGAATAACGACATCTATGTTTTTTAAGTTGTGTTCCCTTGCTCCCCTGACAATGATCGAATCTAAAGGCATCTTCTCCTGTTTCTCCAAACGCCCTTTCATTTTAACATTAGAACAAGTGTGCAAACAAATTTCCTTGACGCTCCCGGCAGACTGCTGTTACAATGGCGATGATTTTAATCAGCCGGTTTGACTGATTCAACCAGATTACCTCGGGGAGGGAATTAGATGTCAATCGATTATATCAGGCAGGATAAAATTGCCATATTCACTCTCAACCGTCCTCAGGTTATGAACGCCCTTGATATCCCCGCGCTAACCGAATTTCACGATGCGTTGCAGGATTTTTCCAGTGACCCATCACTCTGGGCAGGTATTATCACCGGTGCCGGACAGGAGGCTTTCTGCACCGGGATTGATATCCGCAGTGTACTGGCAATCAACCAATTTCAGGATCGTTCTCAACCTTTACCCCCGACCCTGATGAAAGGTATGGAAATTGATAAACCCCTGATTGCGGCAATTAATGGGCTTGCTCTGGGTGGTGGTCTGGAGATTGTACTTGCCTGTGATATACGGATTGCCTGCGAAGAAGCCAGTTTTCGAATGCCAGAGGTAACCCTTGGTCTGATACCCGACTGGGGAGGTACTCAAAGACTTCCCCGCATGATACCATGGTGCGCTGCAGCCGAACTTCTGCTAACTGGTAAAAGCATAACAGCCGCTGAAGCTTTCCGCATCGGATTGATCAATCGGGTAGTACCCAGAGATCAACTGATGCCCACGGCTCTGGAATGGGCAAATGCCATCTGCAGTGCCGCCCCACTGGCAGTCCGGGCAGCCAAGGAAGCCATGGTCAAGGGCACCAGTCTCACGCTTGAGCAGGGTCTGGAACTCGAGGATGCGCTGGAAACCTATCTAAAGGGCACCGAAGATTATTACGAGGGAATCAAAGCTTTTATTGAAAAACGCAAGCCTTTATTTCGTGCCAGATGAATATCTACAATCAGAAAGCTGAGTTAAACCGGTCACAACATCATCCGGTTGGATCCTCACGTCATTGATTATCCTGTACGTTACACGATAAGTGATTTGGCATTATGCCTGTAGAAACGTTAGAATAATAAAAACAGGTCTGCATGTCAAAATCTAAAGGAGGGATGATTAATCAATGAATGAAGTTGTCATCGTCAGCGGTGCCCGGACAGCAATCGGCAACTACGGTGGTTCACTGCAGGATTTCTCTGCTGCGCAGCTCGCCGCAATTGCCATCAAAGGAGCACTAAAAAAAGCAGGACTCAGACCCACCGAGTTTAATCCTGAACTGGATAAGGTTGAACCCAAAGCTTTCCAGGGCCAGGGATTGATTGATCTCGAAAAGAAATATTATGACTGGGATAAATCTCTGCGAGAAATTAATATTGATGAAGTTATCATCGGTAATGTGCTCCAGGGTGGACAGGGACAAAATCCAGCCCGCCAGGCTCAGATATACGCCGGAATTCCGAAAGAAGTCAACTCTTTTACGGTGAACAAAGTTTGCGGTTCTTCCATGAAAGCCGTGGCGCTGGCTGCCCAGGCGATTAAGGCTGGCGATGCTCAGGTCATCGTTGCAGGCGGTACGGAAAACATGAGTGCTGTTCCTTTCTATCTGCCCAAAGCCAGGTGGGGCTACCGAATGGCAATGCCCAATGCTGAATTACTGGATGGCATGGTCTGGGATGGTCTGTGGGAGCTTTTCTATAACTACCACATGGGTATGACCGCCGAAAATATCGCCGCAAAATACAATATCACCCGTACGGAACAGGATGAGTTTGCCGTTCAGAGCAATGCCAGGGCTATCGCGGCGACTAAAAATGGAACTTTTAAAGACGAGATTGTACCGGTTGAAATCAAGGTTAAAAAAGAAACAAAAATTTTCGATGTTGATGAACACCCGAGAGAGAGCACTTTGGAAACGCTGGCAAAATTACCTACGGTATTCAAGAAAGATGGCACCATCACTGCTGGCAACGCTTCAGCCATCACCGATGCAGCAGCCGCAGTTGTTATGATGTCCGCCGATATGGCAAAAAAGTATGATCTCAAGCCTCTTGCCTATGTCAAAGCATATGCCGCCGGAGGCATTGACCCCGCTTATATGGGAATGGGAGTAGTTCCCGCGGTTCATAAAGCTCTTAAGCTTGCCGGACTGACCCTCAATGATATTGATGTTTTTGAATTAAACGAGGCCTTTGCTGCTCAGGCTCTTGGTGTGATGAAAGAGCTGGGTATCAGCAGCAAAAATACCAATCTCAACGGTGGTGGAATTTCGCTCGGCCATCCTATCGGTTGCACCGGCACCCGCATTATCGTAACCCTGATGTATGAAATGCAACGCAGGGGCAGCAAATACGGACTGGCAGCCCTGTGTATCGGCGGTGGTCAGGGTATGTGCGTGATCCTGGAAAGGAAATAAATACAACTTCGGTTTAAGTTCAACGGGCAGCCATCAAAGGCTGCCCGTTTTTTAGCCTGCAACCACATTCCATTAAGAAATTTTATTTAGCGTAATATAATGGAATTATCTGCTTTAAGCCCGGTTCAGGAGGTGCTGAGTTCAGATGAAGATCAAAATATTGGGAGCTCATAATTCAGAATCCACCCGCACAAAACAAACAGCAATATTAATTGATGATGTGCTGGCACTCGACGCCGGAGCGTTAACTTCTACACTCTCCTTCCGCGCTCAGATGAAAATCAAAGCAGTTCTGCTTACACATGGACATTATGATCACATCAGAGATGTCCCCGCTCTGGCGATGAATTTCTTCCTGCGCAACAGGTCTTTTTCCATTTACACACACCGTGCCGCTGGCGATAACCTGATCCAATTCTTATCGAACGGCGATATTTATCCCCGCTTCCACGAGAGACCTGAGGAGAATCCGACCATCAGGATGAAAATATTGGAACCACTCCAACAGGTATCCGTTGAAGGCTATTCGGTAATGCCCGTAGCGGTTAATCATTCAATTCCCGCCATGGGCTACCAGATAATTTCGACTTCTGAGCAAAAAACGGTATTTTATACTGGAGATACCGGCACCAGCCTTTCGGCAATCTGGCAATATGTAAAGCCAGACCTGCTGATCATAGAAGTAACCGCCTCTAATCAATGGGCAGAATACGCCGCTAAAGTCGGACATCTGGCTCCGGTTCTGCTGGAACAGGAATTATTGAATTTCCGTGAGATCAAGGGTTATTTGCCCGAGGTAATTGCTGTCCATCTCAATCCCCTGAATGAAAAGGATCTGATAAAAGAGCTGGCAGCAGTTGCGCAAACTCTGGGAACCCGGATTACACCCGCACACGAGGGAATGGTGATTAATTTATAATCATTTTTAACACAAAAAAGCTTCGGGATCTTATATCAACGCTTCTTACGAACAGGCGTAGTGGTTGCTTTTCTATCGAACCAGCCAGACAGGATCAGGAGTATCCCCGACAGTAGAAATGGCAGAGTAAAAGCATCAATAAAGCTATAAAGAAAGACATCTCGCCAGATGATGCCTGTATAAACATGTGAGCTAAAAAAATAAAGATTGATCGCCGGAGCAACTCCCTGGAAAATGTAAACCAGTATTAGCAATCCACCAGCATAAAAAATCTGCCACCATGAAAGTATTGTAGCTCCCAGCGCCACCAGAGCCGGCGCAACAAAGAGTACAAGTGCAACCTTATTATCGCTCAGGCTGCCATAGATCAAAGACTGAATGCCCTCACCTATGGCAAATGCGATGAAGAAAAAAGACATGGTTAAACCGATTATCCTGCCGATAATCCTGAGTATGCGAGTAAGTCTGCCGTAGCCGGTCAATGGTTCTTATTTTCCGCCAGTATTTTTAAAGATTGTGCGCCTATCATATGACAACTTGCCATAACTGTCAAATCATTTTCCAGAGCTTTCCCAAATGGTAACAGTCGCTACAAATGTTTTATACTATTCTTGAAAAATCGAAAAATTTCTGAAAAGGGGAAGTCACAAATAGAACGTCCTGAATTTATAGTTGACCAGAACGTGGGAAAACTTACCAAATTTCTCAGATTGCTTGGTTATGATACTGTTTTCTTCAAAGGATTAGACGACTCAGAAATGATCAGGATTGCTCTCGCAGGGAATCGAATTATTCTTACCCGCGATACCCTGATTTTTAAAAGGCGCATTATCACCAATGGTAAGGTTAAAGCCATTTTGATAGAGGATAGCGACATAGAAAAACAAATCAGACAGGTAGTCAACAGTCTGAATCTTCTCCCTCAGGCACAACCCTTTTCCATTTGTCTTGAATGCAACCGAATTTTGGAACCAAGGACACGGGATGAAGTGAAAAACAGAGTACCCCCCTATGTGTGGAAAACCCAGAAAAATTTCATGGAGTGCCCTGAGTGCCATCGAATCTACTGGCAGGGCACCCACTGGGCACAGATGAAAAAAAGACTGGCTACGCTGCTAAAAACTGATCGAAAGGTTGCAGACAATGAACATGCTTAGATTTGGAGAACTTTCCCCGGAATTGATCGCTGAATTTACCAGGATTGTCGGAACGGGAAATATCCTGACCGGGGAAGATCGTGCTAATTATGCCAGGGATGAAGCACCACGGTTGAATTTTAAGCTGCCGGATATTGTTTTAATACCAGAAACTGTTGACGCAATCTCAAGGATTATGAAGCTCGCCAGCCTGCACAGGATACCCGTAACTCCCAGAGGCACCGGAACTGGTATTTCCGGCGGATCTGTACCGGTCTGCGGGGGGATTACATTATCTACAGCCAAGCTTAATCATATCCTGGAAATAGATATTGATAACTTCACAGCAACTGTTGAGGCAGGAGTTACCCTGGCCGACCTCTGTTCAGCGGCAGAGCAACATGGGCTTTATTATCCGCTTTACCCCGGGGAAAAACTGGCTACAATTGGAGGCAACATCGCAACCAACGCCGGCGGAATGCGGGCTGTTAAATACGGCGTCACTCGTAATTTTGTCCTCGGACTGGAAGCCGTACTGCCGGACGGAGAAATTATTCGGACGGGGGGAAAATTTTACAAAAGCTCCAGCGGTTACGACCTGACCCAGCTTCTAATCGGGTCAGAAGGAACCCTGGCAATTATTACCCGGGCTATCGTAAAATTGATCGCCCCGCCAGGTAACCGGGAAGTCCTTTTTGTACCCTTTGATTCACTTGAAAAAGCCATCCACTGCGTACCGTCTATCCTGAAATCAGGGATTGTCCCGGTAGGCATTGAATTTATGGAAAATGACATCATCTCGATCATCACAGAATTTACAGGCAGAGAAATCCCTCTGCATAATTACGGCGCCTACTTACTGATCATGATCGAATCTCAAAACCAGGATGAATCTTTAAAGATTGCTGGAGATCTTACCGAGATTTGCACACGCAATGGTGCTATTGATGTATTCGTGCCTGGCAGCGAAAGCGCCAGGCGGAATTTGCTTGAAATGCGTGAAAAATTTTACCCGGCTATGCAGCATCACCATATGCTGGATGTGGCAGATGTGGTAGTTCCCAGAAGCAAAATCGCTGATTTTGTGCAGGCTGTCAAACAAATCAGCCAGCAATATGGTGTTCAGATTATTACCTACGGACATGCCGGAGATGGCAATGTGCATGTCCATCCGATTGGTAACGCTGTTCCTGAATCCCTGGTGAAAGAATTAATGCTGGCAATTTACCATGCAGGAATCAATCTTGGAGGCACGATCTCTGGGGAACATGGATTGGGATTTGACAAGAAAGGCTATTTGCCAATGGTTGCCAGTTCTGCTAGCCTCGCCTTGATGAAACGGATTAAGCAGGCTTTCGATCCGTTCAACATTCTTAATCCGGGCAAGATGCTTGAATAACCTTTCTTGACCACTCAATCACTTTTCGTTAAACTTCTGAATGTTTATAAATATGGTGGGCTTATGAAGATAGTCAGTGTAGCACAGATGCAAAGAGCTGAAAGGGAATGTGCATCCTTCGGAATTTCCCTTGCTCAGCTTATGGAAAACGCCGGCAGGGCGGTGGCTGAGGAAATACGCCGATTATACGGATCGGTAGAAAAGCTCAATCTGACGGTACTGGTCGGACCAGGCAACAACGGCGGTGACGGTCTGGTTGCAGCCAGGTACCTGCACGATTGGGGAGCCCGGGTGAACGTAGTTCTCTGCGGCAGGCGTCCGACGGAAGATCCCAATCTGGCACTGGTTCAGCAAAGGGGAATATCCTGTCTGGATGTCAGTCTGGCTGGTAGTCTGGCTCCTGTGCGATCGTTATTCGAGCAGTCCTCTGCGATTCTGGATGCAGTATTCGGAACCGGAACCAGCCGCCCTTTATCCGGTATCTACGCAGACATCTTAGGTTTACTCAATCAGATCCGGAAGGGGCGCTCCGGAATGAAAATCATCGCTCTGGATTTACCATCTGGATTCAATGCAGATACCGGAGCGGTTGATTCTGCTACGCCGTATGCTGACTATACCGTTACACTGGGCTTTCCTAAAATAGGACTTTTCAATCTTCCTGGAAGCGAAAGAGCTGGCAAAATCATTGTTACTGATATTGGAATTCCCGCAGAATTAGTTGAGTATATCAACATTGAACTCCTGACTGATGATGATGTTAGAAAACTTCTGCCTGAAAGACCATTGATTTCCCATAAAGGGACCTTTGGCCAGGTGCTGGCGATCACCGGCTCGCTGAACTATCCCGGTGCTGCTTTTTTAGCCTGCAGCGGGACAATTCGGGTCGGGGCTGGTTTGACCACTCTGGCAATCGCCAGTAGCCTGCTGCCCGTACTGGCTGCCAAACTAAATGAAGTTGTTTATCTCCCTCTGCCAGAATCATCGGCAGGTATTGTATCCGCCAGTGCAGCAGACCAGATTAAGAATGCTCTATCCACTCAGGATGTACTGCTGGTTGGCTGCGGCATCGGGCAACATCCTGAAACTGCTCTACTATTCAAAAAAGTTCTTTTTGAAACAGAGGGCAGACTTCCACTGCTGGTGCTGGATGCCGATGGCTTAAATCTCCTGGCGAAAATTCCTGGTTGGCAGGTGAATCTGAAATACTCTGCCATTTTAACTCCACATGCCGGGGAAATGTCCAGACTGACGGGTAAACCCATCGAAGAGATACAGAAAAACCGTCTCAGAGTAGCTGGAGAAGCCGCTGAAGCCTGGCAACAAACTGTCGTTTTAAAAGGGGCATATACAGTCATCGCAGCACCGGATGGGCAGATAAAGATCAGTCCCTTTGCCAATCCTGGCCTGGCAACCGCTGGAACTGGCGATGTGCTGGCAGGTACCATTGCCGGATTACTGGCTCAGGGCTTATCCCCTTTTGCGGCTGCGATCTGTGGTGTATATCTGCATGGTAAAGCCGGGGAAATCATCAAAGGAAGATTGGGAGATACCGGAATGGTTGCCTCCGACCTGCTGCCGGTTCTCCCTGTTGTAATCCATGAGCTCAGGTCGAGCTAACCAGAAATATTCTAATTCTGGACTGTATAAGCTAGAATAGTATTAGCCAGAATACAGCAGGATTTAAAGTCTGTAGCCGATTAATAAGATATAGTATGCCTTTCTTCAGAGGTGAATAAATGCTATTAGCGATTGATGTTGGCAATACAGGTATGGGGCTGGGGATCTTTGAAGGAGATAAACTCCGCATTTCATGGAGAATGGCAACCAGCATTAGCCGCATGCCAGATGAATATGCCGGCATGCTTTTAAGTCTTCTCCATAATGAAAATTTACAACCGCGGGATATCACTGATGTCTGCCTGTGTTCGGTGGTACCTCCAATGGTAGGCACACTCGAGGATATGTTCCAGCGGTATTTTAAGCTCAAACCGCTTGTGGTTGGAACCGGGACAAAAACCGGCGTCAAAATTCGTATGGACAATCCCAGGGAGGTGGGTCCAGACCGTATTGTGCACAGTGCTGCCGCATATCATCTATATGGAGGTCCATTGATCATAGTTGACATGGGCACCGCCACCACCTTTGATACTGTATCCAAAAACGGGGAATATACCGGCGGAGCTATTGCACCTGGTATCCAGACAGGTGCAGAAGCTTTATTTGCCCGTACGGCAATGTTGCCCAGGGTCAACCTCGCACGACCGGCTAAAGCTATCGGAACCAATACAATTGCTGCGATGCAATCCGGAATAGTCTTCGGCTACGTCAGCCTGATCGAAGGGATGGTCGCCAGGATCCAGAAAGAATTACCGGAAAAAGCCCGCGTAATCCTGACTGGCGGATTCACTGATCTGGTAGCCAGGTGCACCAATATTATTGATGAAGTCAATCCTAACCTGATTTTCTTCGGGCTGAAGCTTATCTATGAGATGAATCGCTCCTGAGAGGTATATTTTATGTTAAATAAAAAGACCATAATCCTCGGTGTTACAGGTGGTATTGCTGCCTATAAAGCAGCTGATCTTGCCAGTAAACTCATTCAATCAGGAGCCAGTGTCAGGGTGATCATGACACGCAACGCTCAGGAATTCATCACCCCTCTAACTTTCGAAGCTATTACCTCCAGCGCTGTCGTAACTGATATGTTCCAGACTGCTGCTGAACACCGGATTAATCATATTGCCCTTGCTGAAATTGCCGATGCTGTATTGATCGCTCCCGCAACGGCAGACATTATGGCTAAACTCGCTACCGGAATAGCAGACGATATGCTCACCACAACCGTTCTGGCAACCAGGGCTCCGGTCATACTGGCTCCTTCAATGCATACCCAGATGTATCAGAATCCTGTAACTCAGGAAAACGAAAGCAGGCTCAAAGCCAGAGGGTTTTACATTATTCCGCCCGCTACCGGACGCCTGGCTTCAGGAGGATACGGACCGGGTCGTTTGCCAGACACGGAAGTAATCATTGGCCATCTTAAAGCTGTGCTTGGCAGGAGCGGTGATTTAGCCGGAATGAATATCATAGTTACTGCCGGGGGTACGCAGGAACCGATCGATCCGGTCCGCGTAATCACCAACCGCTCCTCCGGCAAAATGGGATATGCTATAGCAGAAGCAGCCCGTGACCGTGGAGCACGAGTCACTTTGATTTCAGCACCAGTTTCCATCCCTGCTCCACCTGTAGTTGATATAATACGAGTAGAAACTGCTGTCCAGATGAAAGAAGCTGTTCAGCGGGCTGTTTCTGGAGCCGATGCCCTGATTATGGCTGCCGCAGTAGCAGATTTTCAGGCCAGGGATATTGCTGAAAATAAGATCAAAAAAGAAAAGGGTAATTTGACACTCGAGTTGACGGGCACACCAGATATCCTTGCGGAATTAAACGGTGACTTTCTGAAAATCGGTTTCGCTGCCGAAAGCCAAGATTTACTGGAAAACGCCCAGCGAAAACTGATTGCCAAAAAACTGGATCTGATTGTTGCGAACAACATCACAGAGGAAAACAGTGGTTTTGGATCTGATACCAATAAAGTAACTTTAATCGATAAAAACGGTGTTGTTCAAAACCTTCCCTTACTTAGTAAAAGGGAAGTCGCTGATCGGATTCTCGATCAGGTGGTGAGGTTGCTCAATCTCAAAAAGAGCAATAATAATCCTGCCCAAAAGAATACCCCTGCTTAGAAATTTCAGAAAGGAATGAAATGTTAGAATTAATCGACGCCCAGTTTGATCTACCCAAAGCCTATAATCCCGCCAAAGTTGAAGATAAGTGGTATCGTTTCTGGATGGAAAAGGACTTTTTTAAACCCAGGATAGATCTCGAGAAAAAGCCCTTTACGATCATCATGCCACCACCCAACGTTACGGGAGAATTGCATATCGGGCATGCCCTGACAGCAACGATTGAAGATATCATGATCCGCTGGCACCGCATGAAAGGCGATCCAACGCTCTGGGTGCCCGGTGTGGATCATTCGGGAATTGCCGCGCAGGTGGTGGTAGAAAGGATGCTGGCGAAAGAGAATCTCACCCGCTATCAGCTTGGTAGAGAGAAATTTGAACAGAGGATGAAAGAATGGGCAGCTACAGCCCGGCGCCTGATTACCAACCAGCATATGAAACTGGGAGTATCCTGCGACTGGAGCAGGGAGCGCTACACACTGGATCCAGGACCGAGCCTGGCAGTACGCACAACCTTTTACAACCTTTACCAGAAAGGGTTGATCTACCGCGGAGAGAGGATTGCCAACTGGTGTCCTCGCTGTGCTACAGTGCTTTCCGATCTGGAGGTTGACCATCTGGATGTCTCTGGCAACCTGTGGTATATCCGCTATCCGCTGGAGGATGGCAAAGATTATATAACTGTAGCCACAACACGCCCGGAAACCATGCTGGGAGATACTGCAGTTGCTGTCAATCCACAGGATGACCGCTACCGGGACTGGATTGGTAAAAATCTGATTCTGCCTCTGATGAACCGTGTGATTCCGATCATCGCTGACGAGGCGGTTGATCCTGCCTTCGGCACGGGCGCAGTAAAGGTTACACCTGCCCATGATCCAGTTGATTTCGAAATAGCTCAACGACATAATCTGCCTGCTATCAATATCTTAAGTCCAGACGCCACCATGAATGAAAATGCTGGTCCTTACCGGGGACTCGACCGGTTTGATTGCCGTAAAAAGGTGGTTGAAGATCTTACGAAAGAAGGATTGCTGGATAAAATTGAACCTTATTCCCATGCCGTTGGACATTGTCAGCGGTGTAAAGCAATCATCGAGCCAGTAGCCAGTAAGCAATGGTTTGTTAAGATGGAGCCCCTGGCTAAACCGGCTATCGAGGCTGTCACCAGCGGGCAGATCCGAATCATTCCGGAACGCTTCACCAAAATTTACCTTAACTGGATGGAAAATATCCGCGACTGGTGCATCAGTCGGCAGTTGTGGTGGGGTCACCGAATTCCTGTCTGGTACTGCCGGGACTGCGGAGAAATGATCGTCTCAATCAACGAGCCCCAGTTATGCCATTGCGGCTCCAGAAACCTGGAGCAGGATACCGATGTTCTGGATACCTGGTTCAGTTCTGGTCTCTGGCCTCACTGCACACTTGGCTGGCCAGAGGACACTTTTGATCTCAGGTATTTTTACCCGACATCGGTCATGGAAACCGGTTACGATATTCTTTTCTTCTGGGTAGCTCGTATGATCATGCTGAGTATCGAAAATACCGGGAAAATCCCTTTCCATACAGTTTATCTTCACGGTCTGGTACGGGATGAAAAGGGAGAAAAGATGAGTAAGGTAAAGGGCAACGTGATCAACCCCCTGGATGCAATTCGCGATTACGGCACCGATGCCCTGAGGTTTGCCCTTTCTACCGGTACCTCTCCCGGAAATGACATGAAAATGTCGACGAGCAAGCTTGAAGCCAGCCGTAACTTCGTCAACAAGATCTGGAATGCTTCCCGTTTTGTCATCCGGAGTATTGAACCGGACAGAACGGTTCCTCATTTAGAGAGAGAGAACCTGCCCATTGAAGATCGCTGGATTATCAGCCGGTTAAACCGCACAATCATCAATACCACCAAACTGATGGAAGATTTCCAATTTGGCGAAGCCCAGCGAGCGATCTACGATTTCATCTGGAGCGAATTCTGCGACTGGTATATCGAGATTGCCAAAATCCGACTAAGGAATACGAAAGCGACTTCTCCCTTACCGGTACTGGTCGGTGTGCTTGAAAAGTCGCTCAGGCTATTGCATCCCTTTATGCCCTTTGTCACTGAGGAAATCTGGCAAACGCTTAAGCAACGGTGGACCGGGTTTGATCAAATGCCAGAATCAATCATGATTGCCCCCTACCCGGAAGGAAACGAACAAGAACTCGATTCACAGGCAGAGTATATTATAGGAAATCTTATTGAGATCGTGCATTCCATCAGGAATGCACGTGCGGAACACAAGGTTGAAGTTCACCGGTATGTTGAAGCACATATTTATGCTGGAGAACTGGCTTCTGCACTTGAACCATATATTCCAGTGATTCAAAGTCTGGCGATCTGTAAACCCGTTAAGTTGCTAAATACCAGATACAGCGGTTCTTCGAGTGCCAGTGAACTGGTACTGGTCTTGCAGAATTCCGAGGTAGTCATTCCTCTGGCAAGCATGATTGATATAGAGTCAGAGAAAACCCGCCTGCAGAAAGAATTCGCTGAAACCAGCGCCAGTATTCAGCGTCTGGAAGCCCGCCTGAACGACCCGGTATTTCTCAGCAAAGCCCCGGAAGTTGTAATTCAAAAAGAAAGAGAAAGGCTGGCTGCTGGGAAAGATAAGATGCTCAGGCTGGAACAGCAATTGGAGCGTCTTAAATCCATGTCTTAATAATTTCTTAATAATCCCGATTTATAATCAAAATTGCCGGGGATGAGCAGCGATAACTCATTGAGACCTCCTTTTCAGCCCGACCTTGAGCAAGTCGGGCTGAACCATTTTAAACGGGGAGTTTCCCCATCCTTTAACCATGGTGATATAATAGTCGTGAGGTGTGCATTAGAAATCGTGCTTTCAAAATACTGCAGGGAGTTTCTAAATGGATGAATTAAAGGTCTTTACCGGCAACGCCAATCCTGCGCTGGCTCAGGCAATTGTAGATTATCTGGATATCCCATTGGGTAAGGCAGAAGTATTCCAGTTCAGCAACGAAAATACATTCGTGCGGATTCTTGAAAACGTCCGCGAAAGAGACGTCTTTGTAGTGCAGCCGATTTCTTCCCCGGTTAACAACAACCTTGTAGAACTCCTGATCATGATTGATGCCTTGAAAAGGGCTTCCGCCAGAAGGATCACGGCAGTAGTTCCGTATTACGGTTATGGTAGAACTGATAAAAAAGACCAGCCCAGAGTGCCGATTACCGCCCGGCTGGTAGCCGATTTACTGACAGTATCGGGAGCAAACCGGCTACTGACCGTGGATTTACATGCCCCACAGATACAGGGTTTTTTCAGTATTCCTGTGGACGAGCTGACCGCTTTGAATACACTGGCTGGCTATTTTATTGAAAAAAAACTGAACGGTAACCTGGTCGTGGTTGCAACTGACATCGGTATCTCCAAAAGAGCACGTGATCTGGCAGAAAAACTTGGAGTTCCACTGGCTATCATGGAAAAAAGACGCATAGGCAACGTTGACCGGACAGAAACCCTGAATGTGATTGGAGAAGTGGAAGGAAAAGTAGCTCTAACCCTTGATGATGAAATAGATACCGCCGGATCTCTGGTAAATGTTGTTTCAGCCCTGCTGGAGAGAGGAGCAAAAGAAGTGTATTCCTGTTGTACCCATCCCGTATTTTCCGGCCCTGCAATACAGAGGATTGCTTCCTGCCCGGTAAAAGAAGTGGTGGTGACGGATACAATACCGGTGGGTCCGGAGAAAAAACTGGATAAGATTAAAGTCTTATCTATTGCTCCCCTACTGGGAGAAGCGATTCACCGTATCCACACCGGTATGTCGGTTGGAGCAATGTTTGAGTAAATATGAATGCCAAAAATGATAAACTGGTAGAAATCTACCGGGCAAATGGCGAAGCAGCCGCCGAGGTTGTCAGAGCTAAACTGGAATGTAATGGAATTCCTGCGGTATTACAATCAAGTGCTTCCCCCTCAGTACATGCTTTTACCCTGGATGGTCTGGGTGAATACAGGGTGATGGTGCTTGAATCAATGGCTGAGGAAGCACGTATAATTCTTAAAGGTGAAGAGGATGTTTAAATGGCTGGGGAGTCTGGTTGACTCCAATGAAAAAGAAATCAGGCGGCTTGAGCCGCTGGTAAATAAAATTAATGAACTTGAGCCAGAGTTCGAACAGCTTACAGATGGAGAACTCCGTAATAAAACTCTGGAATTCAGAGCAAGAATCGCCGAGGCTACGAGTAAAGCTCGGGAAGAGGTAGAAAAAACACGGGATGAACTCGAAAAGGCGCGAAAATGCCAGGTAGAATCAACTGATTTCGCTGAAAGTGAAAGGGCTTCCCGCGAATGTCGGAACCTGGAGTTAAAACTGGAAAGCCGACTAAAAGAATTGAAAGACGCCGAAAAGAGGGTTCTGGACGAGATTTTACCGGAGGCTTTCGCTGCCGTTAGAGAGGCTGCCAAGCGCACAATCAGACAACGTCATTTCGACGTTCAATTAATCGGGGGTATTGTTCTCCACCAGGGTAAAATCGCTGAAATGAAGACCGGTGAAGGTAAAACCCTGGTAGCCACGCTGCCACTTTATCTGAATTCACTGACCGGACGGGGATGCCATCTTGTTACCGTCAACGATTACCTTGCCCGGCGTGATCCGTACTGGATGGGACCTATTTACCACGCCCTGGGAATTAGCGTAGCCAGTATTTATCCCCAACAAACCCCGGATGAATACACGCCTGCCCGTCTATATGACCCTGAGTTCGATTCCGGCGATCCCCACTGGCGACATTTCCGTAAGATTTCACGCCAGGAGGCTTATCTGGCAGATATCACCTATGGCACCAGCGCTGAATTCGGATTCGACTATCTGCGGGACAATATGGTCATAGACCTGAAACAAAGGGTACAGAGGCAGCTTAATTTTGCTATTGTGGATGAAGTTGATAACCTGTTGATAGATGAAGCCCGTACTCCCCTGATCATCAGCGGACCTGCTGAAGCAACCGGTGATCTTTACAAGGCAGTTGACAGTGTGGTTCGCCGCATGAAATTCAAGGTATTACCACATGAGCCCGTTAGCTATATAGAGAAAGAAGAAAAAGAAGCCCTGCTTGACCAGTATGATTTTCTGGCTTACGAGAAAGAGCATGCGGTGGAGGATACTGTTCACGGTCAGGAAAAGCTCGCCAGAGCCTTCGGTATGACGGTTGAGGAACTTTTCGGTGGCGGAGATGAAGAGCAGAAATCATTGTCCTTTGAGGAAACGAAAAGGCGTAATGACATACGTTCGATCTTTCGCAAAGCGATGCAGGCTCATGCTCTTTACAAGCGTGATCGGGACTACGTTGTCCAGAACGGAGAGGTAATCATCGTTGATGAATTTACCGGCCGCCTGATGCTCGGCAGGCGTTATTCTGAAGGACTGCACCAGGCAATCGAAGCTAAAGAAGGAGTCAAAATACAGAGAGAAAGCCTGACATATGCAACCATAACCATCCAGAACTATTTCCGTATGTATGATAAGCTCGCCGGTATGACCGGTACCGCGGTGACCGAAGCAGAAGAATTTCATAAAATTTACAACCTGGATGTGGTGGTAATTCCCACCAACAAACCCATGATCCGGCAGGATTACCAGGATCGGGTTTACCGCGATGAAGAAGCAAAATTTAGAGCCGTTGTGCGCGAAATAGAGGAACTCCACAGTAAGGGACAGCCCATCCTGGTTGGCACGGTATCCATTGAAAAATCCGAACGTCTGGCAGCTATGTTGAAGAAACGGGGAATTTCGGTCCAGGTACTCAATGCGAAAAATCATGAAAAAGAAGCAACCATTATCGCTGAAGCAGGTAAGCCAGGAGCTGTGACCGTTGCCACCAACATGGCAGGACGTGGCGTGGATATTGTCCTGGGTGGAAAGGAACCCAAACCAGAAGAATTTGATGACATTAAAGAATGGGAGAAAGAACACCAGTCCTGGCAGGAGCGCCATGACAAAGTAATCGAACTGGGAGGATTGCACGTTATCGGCACAGAAAGGCACGAAGCCAGACGTATTGACAACCAGCTCAGGGGTCGGTCTGGACGCCAGGGTGATCCGGGGAGCAGTCGCTTCTACGTTGCGTTGGATGATGATATTATGAAGCGGTTCGGTGGTGAGCGGATCAAGGCTATTATGTCCTGGGTACGCATGGATCCAGATACTCCCATCGAAAACGGCATGATCACCAGGACGATCGAAAGCTCTCAGGTTAAGGTCGAAGGCTACCATTTTGACATCCGTAAACATCTGGTTGAATTTGATAACGTGGTCAATAAACAGAGGGAAATCATTTACAACGAAAGAACCAAAATCCTCAGTGGTGCCGACCTCAAGTTGAATATACTCAACATGGTGCGGCGGGAAATTGAAAAGATCGTTAATAACCGCCTTAACGGACGCACCAGCGATGAGTGGGATATTAATGGTCTTGTTGCCGATATCAACTCCATTATGCCTTTACCCGCAGAACTGAACGCCAGGAAACTGGCAGAAATGAACCCGGACCAGATCAAGAATGAACTGATCATTGCAGCTCAAAAGCTATATGAGGAACGGGAAAAACAGATCGGTTCTGAAGATATGCGTTTGCTGGAGAGGCTTGTGATGTTGAGGGTAATCGATAGCCTCTGGGTAGAGCATCTCACCGTGATGGAAAACCAGCGCCAGCAGGCGAGTTTTGCCGGATTACAGCAGATGAAATCCGAAGATTCTTATAAAAAGATCGGCTATGAGCAATTCCAATTATTGCTGGATACAATCCAGCAAGATGTAGCCCAGATGATTTTCCACGTCAGCATACGCAAAGATGAAAACAGAAAGGTTTCGACCCCAGTTTCCCGAGCCGCAGGAGTAGCTTCTGGATCCGCCAGACCTGCTCCAAGAGTAGCCGGCAAAAAAGTCGGGAGAAATGATCCATGTCCGTGCGGCAGTGGTAAAAAATACAAGCACTGCTGCGGTAAATAAGATAATTTAATTTCAACCTGCACACCTGCTAAAATGCGATAATATAAAGGGATAGAGATTATCGCATTTTAGTTTTTAAAACCATGAATAACGCAGAAGTAGTCAAGATTCTTCAGGACATCGCAGACCTGTTGGAACTCAAAGGGGAAAACGTTTTTAAGGTGCGAGCGTACCAGAAAGCCGCTCGTTCAATTGAGTTCCTGTCTGAAGATGTGGAAAAACTGGTCAGAGAAAACCGGCTGAGGGAAGTGCCAGGGATCGGTGAAGCAATCGAGAAAAAAATCACCGAACTTATTAACACCGGGAAATTGGAGTATTATGAAAAACTAAAAGCCGAATTTCCCGAGGGTATCGGTTCTCTGCTCGAAATTCCAGGAATAGGTCCCCGCACTGCCCTGATCCTGACAAGAGAACTGGGGATTACCTCGGTAGATGAG
>Ga0101944_10004007_pt1 | contig 19187 bp, 18 predicted proteins | sample DewCreD2012metaG_FD_75245 | JGI IMG/M metagenome (GOLD analysis project Ga0101944, IMG submission 75245) | Hot spring sediment bacterial and archeal communities from British Columbia, Canada, to study Microbial Dark Matter (Phase II) - Dewar... ... | reverse complement strand
CCTCAAGGACTGTGGTTCCGTAGGGAAACGATTTGTAATATGTATCGTAATGCGGTTCCCGGTCAGTGTCCGGGTTGAAACGGAAGACCTTGATCGTGTAGCGGCTATTAGTATTTCCGTTCTTGGGGAGCATAATCGGTAATCTCCACATCAGTATAGCTGAACACCGGGCCGTCTGGAGAATAGACGGCCATGGTGTGCTTAAGCCAGTTCTGGTCGTCCCGGGACGGAAAATCGGTGCGCGCATGCGAACCGCGGCTTTCCTCGCGCAGAATAGCGCCGGCAACAATAATCTCGGCAAGCTCCAGCATGCCCCTGAGTTCCAGGGTATTCATCACCGCCGGATTGTAGCGCAACGACGCGCTGTTTTGAATGGCGACGTTCCGGTAGCGTTCCTTTAATTCTTTGATTTTGCTATGGCAGTTCTCCAGAGTTTTCTTCTCCCGAAAAATGCCGCACTGGTTAAACATGGTCTCGCGCATTTCCGAGAGGATCGTGCCAACGGTCTCTCGGCTGCGCGGCCGCGCGGTTATTTCTGCAATCAGACCCTGCTGTTTTTTAAGCTCTGCCTCAAGGACTTTCTGGTCTGGTTCCTGTGCGCCGTGATCCAGATACTCTGGCACAGCTTCGGCGACCAGTTTGCCGAAAACCGTGGTATCCAGAAGCGAATTTCCCCCGAGGCGATTTGCCCCATGAACCGAAACACAGGCGCATTCGCCTGCAGCATACAGGCCCTGGACGCAGGTGGCACCGGTTACATCCGTGGCGATTCCGCCCATGGAGTAGTGCTGTCCAGGCTGAATGGGAATGGGTTCATAAATGGGGTCAATGCCGGCAAAGTCAATGGCGATATCGCGAATTCCAGGCAGGCGCTCTATTATTTTCTTAGCTCCCAAATGTCTGAGATCAAGATGCACATACTCATCGTTAAAACCGCGGCCCTCATTAATCTCGGTTTGGATACTGCGCGAAACAATATCCCGCGGCGCAAGTTCCATGGCAGACGGAGCGTATTTTTCCATGAATCGCTCGCCCCGGTTGTTGATAAGGTAGCCGCCTTCTCCCCGTGCCCCCTCTGTCATAAGAATGTTTGTGCCGTAAAGAGTGGTAGGATGAAATTGCACAAACTCCATGTCTTCAATGGGCAGGCCTGCTTCATAGGCGAGGGCGATGCCTGATCCGGTATTGATCAGGGCATTGCTGGAACGGGAGAAAATTCTGCCATACCCGCCTGTAGCGATAATTACCACCCGTGCAGCAAACGTCTCAAGCTTCCCCGTTGCCATTTCCATGGCGATAACGCCGTGAATGCGGCCGTTGTCAATGGCAAGCGCCAGCGCCAGCCATTCTTCATACACTTTTACATTGAGTTGAACGGCGCGTTCATACAGAGTGTGCAATATGACATGCCCGGTGCGGTCTGCCGAATAACAACACCGCGGATAACCAGCGCCCCCGAACGGGCGTTGGGCTATTTTGCCGTTATCAAGCCTGCTCCATGGGCAGCCCCAGTGTTCAAGCTCATAAACCAGCAACGGCGCCTGTTCGCACATGACGCGCACTGCGGGCTGGTCGGCAAGATAATCGCTGCCTTTGATGGTATCAAACGTGTGTTTTTCCGGATTATCATCTTTGGAACCTTCAACGTTGGCAAGCGAGGCGTTCATGCCCCCCTGTGCGGCGATTGAATGGGAACGCACGGGATGAACCTTGGTAAGCACCGCGGTATCATAGCGCGCGGACGTCCCTACTGCAGCCCTCAGCCCCGCAAGACCGGCTCCAATTACCAGCACATCGTGTTTGATCATAGCTATCCAGTAAAACTAAATCAGATAAGAAGAAAAAACTCCAAACTAAGAGCAGCGGGCGTGCGGCTCTTTATTTAAACAACCACTGAAAACAGACAAACAGATAGAGCGCCAGACCTGCGGCAGACAATCCCCAGAAAAGCCTCTTTTCCTGTCTTTTTAAGCCGAGATCAACCAGACAGGTTCTGACTCCATAAAGACTGTGATAGATAAAAAGAAAGATTGCAACCATGTCCACAGCCAGATTGCTGTGCAGCTTTGTCCAGTAAGGGACTACATCCTCCCCTAATGCTCCTGCAGTGCCAAATCCGCTGTATATCTTAAAGCCGAATAGGGCAATCATGATAAGACCGCTGATACGATGAAAAACCCAGACGAACATAATGAACTCCTCCCGTTGCAGGGTCGTTAAAAATTGCGAGATATTAACACAGTTTAGTTTTTATTTCAATATTATTATACGCCAGGCATCATTCCAACGTATGGAAATCTCCTGCCGGGGTAACAATTGAGCGTGTTGACGGGACATGCCATTCTGTCTCATTGTGAGCGCAGCGAAGAATCTGCAAAACAGCCCGAGATTCTTCAATCGCTCTGCTCCCTCGGCATGGCACTTTTTCAACAGCCCGCTATAAGAATATTCGAAGGACTATCCCTTCCGCGCGTGTTAAAGGATAGAAAAGCCTCCCTGCGTTTGCCTGTGTTCACATGATATATACCCGCGAGCTCTTACGGCCGTGCATACTGCTTCAGCCCAGTCTGATACAGGTCGTTTCCATATATGTCGTTTATGACAAACACCGGCAGTTTTTCCACATGCATGCGCCGAATCGCTTCTGGCCCGAGGTCTTCATAGGCAATAATTTCTGAACTTTTGATACACTTGGATATGAGCGCACCTGCGCCACCGACCGCAGCAAAATAAACGCATTTATATTTTTTCATAGCCGCAATTACGTCGGGAGAACGTCCGCCTTTGCCGATCATGCCCTTCAGGCCGCAGGCGATAAGGCGCGGGGAATAGGCATCCATGCGATAGCTGGTGGTAGGCCCGGCAGAACCAATCGGCCTGCCCGGCGGAGCTGGTGTCGGGCCGACAAAGTATATTATTTGTCCCGTGATGTCAAAAGGCAGTGCTGAGCCTTTATCCAACAGGTCTACGAGCCGTTTGTGTGCGGCATCCCTCCCAGTATAAATATCCCCAGAGATAAAAATGCGGTCGCCGCTTTTGAGCTGTTCAATATCACCATCAGTTACAGGAGGAGTTAAAATTATTTCTTTCACTTTTTCTAATCCTGTAGAGAGTCGTTACTTTCTGTACGCCCGCAGCTATCAGCAGTCAGCATCTGCGTGATCCGTGCCTCGTGGCTCGTGATTCACGATTTTGGCTTTTCACTTCCTTGGCCATTTATTGCGCATGCCGAAATCCGCATTTAGCCCGTGCCTTACCCCTTATCCAAAGAAATTTGAAATTTGTTGTTTGGCTTCTGGTTAATTTGATCGGGCTCCATGCTCACCATACATACTGCTTGTTTTTGCCAGAGCCGTTGCTCGCACCGCCCGCAACTGCTTTCACCAGAAACCTAACGATACAAAATGTGAGAGCACAATGCTCAGATTAATATATGTAAGAATCTAAAGAATTACCTCTTTGTGCCGGTGCGCATGGCAGTTGATGTTTACCGCAACCGGCAGGCTGGCTATGTGGCAGGGAAACAGCTCAATATGAACCGCAAGAGATGTAACGCGGCCGCCAAAACCCTGTGGGCCTATTCCCAGCTTATTAATCGCTTCAAAAATTTCCTGTTCAAATGCTGCAATTTCAGGATCTGAATGCGCCGTTCCTAATTCTCTGAGCAGCGCCTTCTTTGCCAGCAACGCGGCCTTTTCAAAAGTTCCGCCAATGCCCACACCAACGATTGTCGGCGGGCAGGGATTAGCACCTGATTCCTTGACTCTGTTGACCACAAAATCTTTGATGCCTTTTTTACCGTCTGAGGGCCTGAGCATAGTCACCCGGCTCATATTCTCGCTGCCGCCGCCCTTGGGGGCGAAAATTATTTTCAGCCGGTCACCCGGCACCAGGTCAATGTGCACGACCGCAGGGGTATTGTCGCCGGTATTCGCGCGCGAAAAAGGGTGGCAAATAGATTTGCGCAAATATCCTTCTCCATAACCGCGGCGGACACCCTCATTAAGCGCATCTATCAGAGAGCCGTCAATGATCTGCACAGACTCGCCGAGTTCTACGAAAAAGACTGCATACCCTGTGTCCTGGCACATGGGAATTGATTCTTCCCTGGCGATCCGGGCATTTTCAATGAGCAAGTCAAGAATTTCTCTGCCGATAGGCGACTCTTCGCGTTCCCGTGCATGGTAAAACGCCTGAAGCACATCTTGCCCCAGGTCATAATTGGCATCAATGCACATCTTTTTAACCTGTTCAATGATAGTTCTGCAGCTTATTTGTTTCATGGAAGGCTGAATTAATTTATTGAGAATCTGCGTCTGATATAATAATACGTTTATGGGCTGGTTATTGCAATGACCAAAGATTTTATAAATAAAACGGACTAATGTCAATGAGTTTAAAAATAGATTTACATGTCCACACGTGCTATTCGCCTTGCAGCAACCTCTCCCTGCACACCATAGAAAGGGTTGCGCGCCAGCGTGGCCTTGACGTCATTGCTATCACCGACCACAATACCATCGCCGGGGCATTAGAGCTCATGTCGTGCCCTGCGCAATTACGGGTTATCGTGGCAGAAGAGATTAAAACGCGGGAAGGGGAAATTATCGGCTACTTTCTTACAGAAGAGATTCCGCCGGCGCTGTCAGTGCGGGACACAATTCGGGAGATCAGACGCCAGGGCGGCCTGGTTTCCATTCCACACCCGTTTGACATATTGCGCACCTCGCGTTTGGGAAGAACCGTTTTAGAGGAAATAATCTCCGACGTTGATATGATTGAAGTGTTTAATTCTCGGGATCTCTTGCAGAAGACAGACACGGCATTTATTGAAGAGTGGGAAAATAGAGGCATAGTGCCGGTAGTCGGCAGCGACGCTCATCAGCGGTGGGAAATAGGGAAGGCCTGTATGATGATAGATGATTTTACCTCGCCGCAGGAGTTTCTTGCGAATTTAAGAACAGCACAACGCGTCTGTAAAAAAAGCCCCTTCTGGGTCCACCTCGTTACCAAACTGGTTAAGCAGTTCAAGTGATGTTCATTTACCGCAGAGAACGCGGCAAGCCCTAAAAGGTCAGGAGCTATGCAGGATTCTTTGCCTTGAGATTCTCCTTGGGCAGATTGTTCGCTGTGCTCACAATGACATAAATTGAGGATGCCCGGGTAGCAACGGTTGGAGAATACAATACGGCAGAAAATTTTTCATAGCCCTTCTGCTGTTAGGTTTTTCAACAATCCGTTAGTACCCAAAGGAACGCGGATAGCGATACCTGAAGGGATTATTTGTGTCAATATTGTAGCCGTTGTAAATAAGCCTTTCCATCTCAAGCCCATCGCGGTAAAGAGTGCCTCTTACCGTTACTTCATCGCCCCGCGTTCGCGCGGTCAGGACAGCATTTACAGCCAGCGGATCGGGATAGAGCCGGTAACGGTCTTCATAGCAACGCAGTTTATGGCCGTCTTTCTGCATTGTAATATACCAGGTCCAGAATAAACTCTTTCCGTAGTAGGTAACCGGCGCCGAAACCTCTATAATTTTTCCTCTATAAGCCTCATATTTTTCATTGAGGTCTTTTAAGGTAGCGGCAATGACGACTCGTTTATTTTTGTATTCCTCCCCCTGGTAGAGCTGCTGGTTTGTCAGATAGGTATCAAGGTCAACCCGAACGATCTCTTTTGGCGCACAGCCGCCCATGATAAACAATAAAAGCCCTATGGTGATGAGATGGTATGTGAAATTAAATGCCTTCATAAAAAAATATCTGCCTTTCTTACATTACGCGTTCAACTTTTCACCTACGCGTTCAACTTTTCACCGCTTCCCTGATTCATATTTTACCATTTCCAGAGTTCTTTTGGGAGTCCCCGGCGGGCCTTCGGGCCCCTCATATTTTACCAGGCAATAAGGCGGTTCCACGCTGTACCACAGGTTCAACTTGGGCAAAAAAGTGCCTATGAAGCTGCTCATGCCAAAATCAAGTTTATGGCACTCGTAGGTTCTGCCTTTAATGGTTACTTTTTCAATTCCTTTATAGGAAAGCGTCATGGTATAGCTTTTCTCGTTTCCTTCGCCGTAGTAGCCGATTTTTAGTGAATTGAGTTTGCCAAACGGATAGCCGCGCATGATATACATCAGGATGTTAAAGTCTGCGATCTTAATTTCTCCATCTTTGAACGTCTGCTTTTCGCTCACTACGTTCAGATGTGATTCAAGAGTGGCATCAGGGTATTTGCGCAGGGTATGCACCGAAATAAGCGCCATTGTCTTTTTGTCAAGTTGAATGGTTTTGTCCTGTCGTTTTGAGAGAGAGGTAATTTCATATATATCACGTCCATCCGCTTTTTTTATTTTTACCGACGTTTCCACGTCAAATTGATTCCCTGCGATTTGGCTGGAATAGAGCGCTTTTTCACCATCTGGAATATTCGGATCAACCAGAGGGGTTTGGGCGTATAGTTCCGGGGAGAATAAAAGCGCCCCAATTAGCGCAAGCGGCGAAACCAGATGTCTAACATGGTAACCGAGCATAGTTTCTCCTTATTGCTGCGGTATGAATTGGTGTTATTGCGCGTGAGAACCTGACGCGCGAAAACGTTCAAGATCTGAGCGCGCTACGATCGCATACCGTGCCGTTTAAGAATCATGTTGTAACAGGCAATTCCCTGCTATAAAAGAAAGGATAACAGAAAAATTCTTTGGGGGCGAGTTTATTTCTTTTGGAGCGGAAATATGTTGGTTTTTCCAGCGTCCTTTTTATCCGGTGTCATATAAAAAAACTATCTTTCTATTTCGCGTTTATCGTATCCGTTGCGTTTATTTTTTTCTTATCATAGCCTTTTTTAATTGCAAGTTGTTTCAAAGCTCGATAGCTGTTGAGTTTGCTTTCAAAATTCAAGAAGCATGGACGGGATTGCGCTTGACTCGCACACTAAAAAGGTGTACAAATATAATGTACACCTTGAAGGAGGTTTATATGCAGCAGATAAATGTTAAAGAGTTGCGCAGCAATTTAAGTTCGCTGTTGGAACGGGTGGAGCGCGGCGAGGAAATTATTATTACCCGCCATGGAAAAAAGATCGCCCGGTTGATATCGGTGCGTCAACCAGCCGCGACACTGCCCAGCCTTGACGAGTTTCGTTCCACGATTAAAGTAACCGGAGAACCCCTCAGCAAGATTGTCATTGCCGCACGTAAAAGGGAGCGTCACTGATGCTGTATTTGGATACCAGCGTTCTGGTCGCCTACTATTGCCCTGAACAGATCAGCCGGAAAGTTGAAAAGATTATTCTTCGCACGCAGCAGCCTGCTATCAGCTATCTTACCGCGGTTGAACTGGTTTCTGCGCTATCAAGAAAAATCCGCGATAAAACATTAACCGTTGCAGATGGAAACAAAATAATAAACCGGTTCCATACGCAGATGGAACAGGGACTCCTGCTGTGGATCCCCATTGAATTTCAGCACTATCAAATTGCAAAGGGCTGGATCGCACAATTTACCACGCCACTGAGAACTCTTGATGCCCTGCACCTTGCTGTTGCTTCACGGCAGGGGCTGACCATTTTGACCACTGATGTCCAGCTTGCAGAGTCAGCAAAACTTCTGGGTGTAAGCGGGCAGCTGATCCGCTAAAATACGAATGTCCGGGGCTTGCTCTTCAGAAGTTATTTCATATCATGCCAATGCACCGCCTCTATGTCCTCTTCATGTGCTGTTTGGTAATTTTTACCGACATGGTCGGCTACAGTATCATTACGCCAAGCATCCCGCTGTTCGCAAAACTGTTCAACGCCTCTGATGCTGCCATCAGCTTTGCCTTTGCCGCGTATCCGGTTGCGTTTCTCATCACCATCCTTCCCTTTGGCTATCTGGTTGATAAGCTTGGCAAAAACTATCTGATAATCGGCCTCGGCATGCTGTCGCTTGCAACCGCCTGTTTATTTCTGGTGTTTGCAGAATCTATCATCAGCTTTTCCCTCGCCCGCGCATTTCAAGGCATTGGTTCTGCTGCATCTAGGGTGGCAGCACAACCGCTGGCAGCGCAGCAGATTGACGCCTCAAAAAAGAAAGGGCTTGAAATCAGCTCAATCACCATTGCCTATGGCCTGGGGATGATTCTGGGCCCGGCACTGGGAAGCCTTGGCGGGCTGCGGACACCGTTTTATATTAACTTCATAATTGCTGCCGTGGTGGGAGTGGCGGCCCTGGTTTCACTCAGAAAAGTTAACGTATCCGAGAGTAGGGTGGACCACAACTATCCCGGTATCATCAGACGGCCCGGGATTATTGTGGCGTGCCTTACCATAATGTTTTTATATGCGAGCCTGGGTATGATGGAAGTGCTGTTCCCCCTCTATATGGATTCGCTTGGCTTTGCCAAAGGCAGCATTGGCTTACTGTTTCTTATCCTGTCCATATTGTTGGTTATTGGTCAGCCCGTGACCGGTTACTGGATGAACCGAACCGGGCCGTATTTTATAATACTGGTTGGGTTTTTATTTTTTGCCCTCGGCCTTTCGCTGATGGTCATAGGCAAGACCTTTGTCTCATGGATTCCGGTCTTTATGCTCGCGGGAGTAACTATAGGAGCGCTCACTTCAGCCTCCATGCTTCTTATCGCAGAGAACAGCAGCTACGGGGAGCAGGGTTCTGCATATGGAATCTGGAACTTTTCGTTTTCAATCGGCTATTTGTGGGGACCAGCGCTCGGCGGCATGCTTTCTGATGTTTCTCATTCCTATACTCCATCCCTGGGGTTTAAGGTTCCGTTTTGTTTCTTTTCTTTCATGTGCCTCTGCTGCATGTTGTTCTTTAAAATATGCATGGCGCCACAAACAGGAAGGCAAAATAAAGATAGTCAACATTGATAGAACACATTTATGCATGCTGTCGTGAGCGAAGTCGGGGAGATGATGTTGCGACTAAAGGTTCTTTAGTAACAAGCTAAAATTTACCTAAAAAAACCAACCAAGCGTCATTTCTGGTGCCCATTCTGTGAAGCATGAAAAACAAACAAAGTGCGCTCATTTTATGCTTGACAAAGAATGAAGGATTATGCCATTTTCAAAAGGAATTTACTTCAGTATAAAGAAAACTTGCTGAATTAAAAAGTTTTAGGGGAAAACTCAGAAAAATTGCTGGATAACAACTATGTTAGTATGATACAGAATGTCTGGCAACGCTCTTTTTAATCCATAACTTTCTATTATCCGCCATGATTTTTTCTTGTTGCTGTCCCGCCACAATAAATTAAAAAGTTCTGTTTTTAGGGAACCACTTTCTAAGAAAAGGATTGAAACTTAAGGAGGACTGTCATGATTAAAGAACTAAAGGAGATTGTGGGTGCAAAGAACGTGCTGGATGATGCAGAGACCCTGGATCTCTATTCCCAAGACCTAAGTCTCAACCCCCCTAAAAAGCCTGCGGTCGTTGTTAAGCCCAAGGAAACTGCAGAAGTTCAAGAGGTTGTAAAATTCGCCAATAAAACATTGACGCCGGTGGTTCCGGTGAGTTCCGGGATACACTTCTGGGGCGCCACACTGCCAGAGCAGGGCGGCATCATTGTTGACCTGAGCCGCATGAATAAAATCCTTGAGATTGATACGCTGAACCGCAAAACTAAAATTCAGCCCGGCGTAACGTGGCCGCAGCTCATGGAGGCTTTGAAACCCCATCAGCAAATACCGCTCAACCCTCTCTTTCCCCACCCGCAAACCTCAGCGTTGACCAGCTCTCTTGAACGCGAACCCATGCTCATTCCGAAATACGAATACGGCGATCCGGTGCTTACTATGGAAGTGGTGCTTCCCACGGGCGACCTGTTTAAAACCGGAACCGCGTCGGCAGCCAACACCCAGGAAGCATATCCAGAAGGTCCGGGAATTGACTTTTACCGCTTTTTCCTGGGTGCTCAGGGGACTATGGGGATCGTGACCTGGCTCAATATAAAGACCGAATATCGGCCCATACATCAAAAAGCCTTTTTTGTTGCGTTTAACGAGCTGCAGGATGTTGCTGATCCGATTTATCATATACAGCGCCGCCATGTAGGTAACGAATGTTTTGTGCTGAACCGCTGTCTCATGGCCACGCTCTTGAGCGATGGAGATCAGAAAGAATATGCCAAGCTCATGGGCGAACTTCCTCCCTATATCCTGATTCTGGTTATTGCCGGTGCACCCCGGCGTCCCCTTGAACGAATTGCCTACGAAGAAGAGGCGCTTATGGAGATTGCTGCTCAGCTCAATTTTGAACCGCAGAAGACCGTTGCCGGCATTGCCGGGCTTGAGGCTACTATGATCAATCGCCTGCGAAATCTTCCTGCCAACGGCGATTATTGGAAAACCAGATACCATAAAACAACCCAGGATATATTTTTCATCACCACCATGGACCGCGCAGGAGATTTTACAGACACTGCCTTATCCTATGCAGCCTGTTACAACCTCAACATAAATGAAGTTGGCGTGTACCTGCAGCCCCTTGAACGGGGTCGCGCCTGCTCCCTGAGCTTTTCGTTGCCGTGTGAGCTGGACAATCAGACGGAAAAAGAGCGGATCAGGAATCTTTATCTGGAACTGAGCGAACGGCTTATAACGGACGGAGCGTTTTTTAGCCGTCCCTATGGGCCGTGGGCTGATATGGTATATAGACGTTCAACCACTTATACCAACACCCTCAAAGAGCTTAAAAAGATTTTTGATCCAAATCATATTTTGAATCCGGGCAAACTGTGTTATTAACCATTTATATTGTAAATGGAGGATTCCATGGCCAAGGTTAAGGAAATGTTGCTCCCCAAAGATCCCCGTTATCTTAAATACCCGCTTGAAGCTCCCTTTGATAAAGAGAAAGCCTATTGGATAGCTTTCAACTGTTCCCGTTGTTCGGTGTGTAAGTGGGTTGATTCCTGGCGGGTAAAGAGCGCCAAATATGCCCGCATCTGTCCCCAGCATACGCGCTATCTCTATGATTCGCACTCCGGTCAGGGCAAATGCGACCTTGCCCGCGCTCTGATTGAAGGCAAACTGAAATGGGAGGATGATCCGGAAATCAAAGACATCCTGTTCAAATGCACGATGTGCGGCGGCTGTGACGCAATGGACAAGGGTATTAGAGACGCCGAACTGGTTAAGCTCTATCGCTGGATGCGGCATGAATATATAAAGAAATTCGGGCCGCTTCCTGAACATAAAGCCATGATTGACAGTGTGAAACAATACGACAATGTCTGGCTGCAACCGCGCAGCAAGCGAAATTCATGGGCTAAGGAACTAAAAAATCTGGGGATTAAGGATCTGAACAAGGAAAAGGCGGAGGTGCTATTGTTTGTCGGCTGCACCTACGGTCTTTCCCAGGAGCTTAAGCCCACCATTATTAATATAGCCAAGATATTGAAGCAGAATAAAATTGATTTCGGTATTTTGGGCGACAAGGAACTCTGTTGCGGCAGCCCCCCGGAAAAGACCGGATTGCTGGAGGAGTTTGAGCGGCTTGGCACCGCCAACATCAAACGGTTTAATGAGCTGGGCATAAAGAAGCTCATTACGCCGTGTGCGGGCTGCTACGGAACCATCCGTGTCGAGTATGATGAGCTGCCGGTAAAGAAAAAATTTGAGGTGCTGCATGTATCTGAATACATGACCCAGCTTGCGCTGGATAAGAAGATAAAATATAAGAAAGAAATTCCTGTATCTGTTACCTGGCATGATCCGTGCCATATGGGCAGGCTGGGGCGGCCCTACGTGCCGGGCAAGGACTTGGATGGTGTCTATGATGAACCGCGCGCCATACTGAAATCAATTCCCGGGGTTGAGCTGGTGGAAATGGAACGCATTAAAGAGTATGCCTGGTGCTGCGGCGGCGGTGGCGGCGCATTTACGGGATTTAAAGATTTTGCGCAATGGACTGCTCGGGAACGTCTGACAGAGGCAAAAGACACTGGTGCGGCAATGATTGTTACCAGTTGCCCCTGGTGTGAAAGCAATCTGCGCGCCGGCGGTATCGGTATGGAAGAGAAGATGGAAGTAAAAAACCTGTTTGACCTGATGATGGAAGCTCTGTAAAAGGGAGACACAGCTATGCATAAGGTAGATAGAAAAAGCGAACGACATCAGCAAATCCTGAAGGTCTTTCAAGCTGCGGTGGGGCCGGAAAACGTATCCGATGCGCCGGCAACCATGGAGGCCTACTATGGAGACTGGCTGCCGCCCAAAACCCTTGGTATGTCGCTGCCGCCGGAATTTGTGGTGCTTCCTGATGGAACCAGAGAGACGCAGGCGGTGATAAAAATTTGCAACCGGTTTAAAATCCCTTTTATCCCGGTGGGCTCTAACCAGTGGTCGCTGACCGGTTCGCCGAACCGGCCGGAGACGGTTATTATCGACCCCAAGCGGATGGGCAGAATCCTTGAGATTGATGAAAGAAATATGTATGCCGTGGTTGAACCGCTGACAACCCTTGCCCAGTTGCATGCCGAGGCAAACAAGCGCGGCCTGTATATCGGGTCTCCTGAAGCAAGCGCCCAGTCCTCGGCTCTTGCCGGCCATCTCTTTCAGGGAATGTGGGGTGTCGGGTTCCGGCTTGGCGTTGCCTACCGCAATATCCTGGGCATGGAATGGGTGCTGCCTAACGGGGAAATTCTGCGCACCGGGTCCTTTTCGCAGGATGCAAGCTGCGGATTCTGGGGCGAAGGCCCCGGCCCCGACCTCAGGGGCATGTTGCGCGGCTATGCCGGTGCCCTTGGCGGAGTCGGCATGGTGACCAAAATGGCGGTAAAGCTGCATCCCTATCCGGGGCCCAAGGTGTGGCCCTGTGAGGGACGGATACCAAACCAGACGTCCACTCTGCCAGAAGACCGGTTTAAATGGTATATCATTAAATATAATTCTTTAGAAGAAGCGGTGAACTTTATGTATGAAATCGGCCGCGCTGAAATTGGCGGCGTGGTGCAGAAGTGGCCGACCGTTTATTATATCTGGTGGTGGGCCAATTCCAATGAAGAATACTGGGAAACCTGGAAACGGCGCGTGTTTCAAGACAATGTGAAACATGCAGTCGGCGTCTGTTTATGGGGATTCACGTCTGCCAAACAGCTTGAGTATGAAAAGCGCGTCATAGAAGATATTATCAAAGAAACCCGGGGCAAGCCTATTTCCCAGGAAGTGTTTGACCTGTGGGTGCCGCGCACGGCCAATAACTGGATCAGAGATACCAACGGGTCGCGCATGATGCGGCCGTCGGGGACATTCCTCGCCCTGCGCCTCCCGACCGATACGCTCAAAAGTTCCATCGATGTGTGCAAGCTGGGTTATGAGTGGGTTAAGAAGTTCTCGCCACCCATTCTTGACTGCGATGGGCCTGACTGGATCGGCGGCTATGATTTTGGCCACTTCGGTTTTGCGGAAACAGACTTTCCCGTGGAAAAGACCCCCCAGGATCTGGGAGACTTGATGAACAAACTGCTGGCCATGACCAAGGAAGATTTGCAGCACGGTATTGAAAATGGCATCGGCCCGTTTCTGGGCGGACCCTACCATGCAATGGCGGGGCCTGTTTTTAAATACGAAAAACTCCTGAAGGGCATCAAGAAAGCCATTGATCCGAATAATGTATCAAATCCGCCGCATAATATACCGGTTGACTAACTACCAACGCTGACAAAAGGAGAGTCCCCATGGATTTGAAAGTAGAACCGTTGAAATGTACGGGATGCCGCATATGCGAATTTGCCTGCAATTTTCATTATGACGGGAGCATTTCACCGATTGGCTCAAGCATTATGTTTTACCGCGAGGAGAAAAAAAATTATTACGGCCTCATGGTAAAACGGGAAAAAAGTCTTCTGCTGGGACGCCCCGAAGGGGAAAGAATCCTCAAGCCTGGAGAGCAGATTGAAGGCGCCACTGCCAGCAGCAAGCCGATTTTACTGCGGGTGGCCTGCGACCGCTGCACGGAAGAGGAAGAAGGACCGCTGTGCATCAGAGCTTGTCCTTACGGCGTATTGAGCATGGAATAAGGAGGTGGCACAATGGAGATCATGAACAACTATACGGGAACTATTTTGATAGCTGATCTGGCACGTGGCGCATGCGATACCGAGGAACTGAGCCAGGAGCTGGTTGAACAGGCTTTGGGCGGAGCTGCCATCAATATGGCGCTCTATGAAAAATATAAGGATAAAGACCCGCTCATTATCGGCACCGGCTTTTTTACTGCCACGTTCTTCCCCTGCTCAAATCTTGCCGTGCTTACCGGGAAAAGCCCTATTACCGGCAAAATTGGCCATGCGCCGCTTACCTGGCAGGCGGGCGTGGAACTGAAGCTGGCGGGATTTGACTTTGTGGTGCTTTGCGGTGCTTCTGATAGGCCGGTGCGGCTGTGGCTACATGATGGCCTGTCAGATATAAATGATTCCCAGGATATTTGGGGCGCGGACGTGTGGGAATCGGTTGATAAAATTCGCGAAGTTTACGGCGATGATATGATACAGATGCTGGTCATTGGCCCGGCAGGAGAAAACAGGGTATCCATCGCACAGGTGTCTGAAAACTACTGGGGCAGCAAAGACTCGTTTGGTTTTGGGGCGGCTTTTGGCGCCAAAAAACTCAAAGCCATTGCCATGCGCGGTCTCGGCTCGCTGGAAGTGGCCGAGGGCTTTTTTCAGAAATGCATGGAGCTGAAAAACGAAATACTGAACGGCGCCATCAAGGGCAAAGCTGGCCTCAAGGATTTCATTGAGCCACTTGGTTTAGACGTTGCAATAAAGGAAAAAGTCCAGAGTGCGACGCACCGACTCAATGCCTGCTATAACTGTCCGTATCCGTGCTATACATTTTTCAAGTATCGCGAAGCGCCCACTGCTCTGGCGCAAACCGGTGTTGCTGACCCCGGCTGCCTTACGGCAGGCCTTGCAGGTCTGGCCCGGTTTTACGCGCTGGGCATTGATGCGCCACAGGCAATGGAAATATGCTTTAAAGCGGGACTCCAGCCGGCCGCCGCCGCTCAAATACTGGAGAAAAAAGGCATAAAGGACTTGGCTGCTGCTGAGGCAGCGTTACGGGAATGTGCCGCAGACAGCACGCTAAAGGCAGACGCAGCATCCCCGTGGCCATGCCCGGTTAGCCTTCCCCCTGAAGCAGGCATCTTTTCAAGCGCGGTTCCGCCACAGCCGGTGTTTGCGCCGGCAAGCGCTTTTGGGCAGGGAGACGCAGGTCTGGTCTGGGTTAAACGCCAGGCGCTTGCCTACATTATCGGTATGTGCCCCATTTTTGCCCTGCTTGCTCCCGAGGTCACCAATGACCGGGTTGTGGAACTGGTCCGGATGTCCGCAGAATGGGATGACTTTAACAAAGAAACACTTGATACCATCATAGAGAAGCTCATTAAGCAGAGCATGAGCTGAGCGGATGCTGGTTCTCATTAATGTAATGGAGAATAACTATGGCAGTAAAAATTGCAAAGAAAGTCTATGAGCGGACACTGGAAGACTACCGGGAACAGGCTTGGGGCGACGCCCGCTGCAACTGGTGCATGAACCAGTGGGGCTGGAATGTCAAAAGCGCCCGGTTTAATGAAATCTGTCCCGAGTTTCGGTATACACGTTTTTTTGCCTACAGCGGCATGGGAAAGTTCCACATTATACGCGCACTGCTTGAGGGCGATTTTGATTACACGGACTCGGAAAAACTGCTTGAGATTTGCTATTTCTGCACTTCCTGCGGCGCCTGCGAGATGAATTGTCTGCGGCTTAATGAAAAGGAACCGCTCAAGGCAGCCGAAGCGTTGAAAACGCGGCTCATTGAGCTGGGGCTTGCACCGCTGCCCGCGCACAAGGAGCTTTTGAACAGTATTAAAAACTATGATAACCCGTGGCTTAAGCCGCGTGCCCGGCGCAAAGACTGGACCAAGGGGATAAAGGTCAAAGATGTGGCAAAAGAAAAATGCGAATATCTCTTTTTTGCCGGCTGCACTCCCGCATTCGATCCGCTCATTCAACATGAAATAGTAAACACGGTCAAGGTGCTGCAAAAAGCCAAAATTGATGTGGGCATTCTGGGGGAAAAAGAAATTTGCTGCGGGAGCCCGGCCATCCGCATCGGCCACCGGGATATTTTCTTTGATCTGGTGAAGCGCAATATTGAAATGTTCAATGAATTTGGCATCAAGAAAATCATCACCCACTGCGCCGGCTGCTTCCACACCCTCAAATATGATTTTCCGGAGGTCCCGGGAATGCCGCCGATTAATTTTGAGGTCATCCACGTGTCAGAAATTCTTGAGGATCTGGTCAATGCCGGAGAAATCAAGTTTAAAAAAGAAGTGCCACTCACCGTTACTTGGCATGATCCCTGTCATATTGGCCGCCATTGTGGGATTTATGAGGAGCCGCGCAACATTCTTAAAGCAATTCCCGGCATTAAACTGGTGGAAATGGAGCGCATAAAGGACCAGGCTTGGTGTTGCGGGGCCGGTGCCGGCGTGCGCACTGCCTTTCCTGAACTGTCGTTAAAGATCGCAACTGAGCGCATTGAGGAAGCCAAGTCAACAGGTGCCGAAGCGGTCGTTACCTCCTGTCCCTATTGCGAGCAAAATTTGAGCGATCCTATAAATAAAAATAATGAAAAGATAAAGCTTTATGATTTGCTTGATCTGATGATGCAGTCTATGTAGGGGGGAAATAATGTTAAAAAACAAAGTTATGCCAAATGCAATGGTGCAGGCATTCTAACAACCAAACCCATAGAGGAGGATTTCAGTATGGCAGAATTGACCTGGGAGAAAAACAGCAAGGCAATGTTTGACAAGTGCATAGAGGGATCGCCCAAACCATTTCGGGCGATGACCGAAAAGAAGCTCATGGAGGCAATCACCAAGAAGGCTGGCGATGCGGCGGTGGTGACCGAGGACATGATTATTGAGTGCGTTAAGGAGATTACGCCCAAGCCGTTTGTGGCCATGGCGCTTAAAGCACTGGAGCCCTTGAAGACAGCGTAGGGAATTGACTTTTTTATTGAAAACAAAAAGGGAAAAGGCGGGTTGCTAACCGTGCGCTTTTCCCTTTTTCGTTACCAAATTCCGCGCGCCTTTATTCCTGGCCGAATTCCTCCTCGTAATCCTTCATAGATGCCGCAACGACCTTCTGGGCATGCTCAGCCCCGTAAATTTTTTCAATAGAAATATTAGGTTCTTCTCCCGGGATTAGTTTATAGGTTGAAAAATAATGCTGAAGCCGCTCAATGAGCAGGTGGGGCAAATCGGTAATATCTTCAGCCGTGCCCCAGAAATTGTCGTTTTCCAGTATAGAAATAATTTTGTCATCCGCCTCTCCATGATCCACAATCTGCAGCCCGCCTACGACGCGCGCATTGAGCAGCATTTCCGAGCGGTTGATAGGCCGTTCGCTTACCACGCAAATATCCAGCGGATCGCCATCGCCCCGTTCAGCGTGAGGTGACAAATCTTTAACCCGTTTGCCGCAGAATGTGCGCGGTATGAAACCATACAATGTTGGCGGCTGCGAGGAGCCGCGCTGCGGCCGATCAACCAGCAGATAGCCGGTTGTCTTGTCAACCTCATATTTTACCAGGTCAAACGGCGTAATTTCAATATACGCGCGCACGATGCGCGGCGGGTCATTGCCGGTTTCAAGCCCGTGCCAGGGATGCGGACGCCACCGGTAAAAAGGACCGGGAAATTTCATGCAAATGCCTCGTTTTTTCGTTAGGTCTCGTCATATGGGTTTTTTCAACAGAATATATACATGAAATGAAATCATAGCGCAATGCAATAGCACTTCGTTTTTTAACAAACTATCGCATGGCATGGATCAAAGGCATTACAAATCATGAACCAAAGCAGCGACTCGTTTAAAAAATCCAGTTTGTTCAAGCCGTTCCCACTCACTAACAAATGTTTCAACCCGATGCTGAAGTTCTGCCTGGCGAACAGAGAGGTAGGCGGCAACGCCCGGCGCAATAACCGGTTTGCACTGAATTGTTTCACTGGCTGATTGAACCTTTCCCCATGTTCCCCATGTCAGGAAATTGCGCAGAATGTCAGACGTGACCACGCCATCCTGGATGTCTCCCAGATGATCTTGCAATCTCTTAAGCTCCTCTATCAGCTGCTCTGCATCCTGCGGCAGGACTTCTTTAAAAAATTCAAGCGTGTAACGCAGCCCCTTGAACGCTATACGCAAACGATGCAGTCGTTCAAGAGAAATGTCGCGCGCGTGAATACAATCTTCATAAGCACGAACGGCTGCGAGCCGTTGAAGAAGGACGATGGGCAACACATGCGGAATGCGCTGCGGCACCGGTTCATCGCGGCTGGTGAATGCCGGCAAAGCAGCGGCGCCGCGGTTTTTCAGAAATTTTTCAAACTCCTTTTTAAAGCGGATATATCGCTGGCTGTCCAGAAAATCCAGCATGCGCTTGCGCGCGTTTTGATACTGCCCGTTAAATACAGCAAACAACGGATCCAGTTCATCCTGGCGATCGGGAGGCACGGTATTGAGGTATGCCTGCGCTTTTTGTTTAAACACATCAAGATCGCGAACTGTGCCAAGGATGCGACCCGCACGCCGGATTTGTTTGACAAACGGTTTTATCTGTTTCATATCCAGGTATGCGCCGCACACGCGAATAGCAGCGCGCATGCGCCGCGTGGCAACGCGCATGTCATGCAGCTCTTCTATATCCTCTCCGCGGCGGGTGCCCGCTTCATGGCTGACCATTCGTTTGAAGTGAAAATAAAGGGTCTTGCGCGCGGCTTCAGCCATGGTATCTTTATTCGTGATCCCGGGTTTTTTTGACAATGCCCGCGGTCGAAGCGTTTCAGCGATAGTTTCTGACCCGCGCCAGGGGCGTGCTGATGTTTTTATCTCTGACGCCGCTAATTTCTGTTCAGTGCCGCTGTTTCGGTAAGGCTGGTCGGTAATTAGGGAACGTTTTCTGCGCGGTTTTTCAGAACGGGACGAGGGATGCAGATGGTTCAGGGAGGGCGCAGGAGATGCGGGGGAAGCATTAATAAACATCAAAGCGCGTTCGAATTTTGTTTGCAATTGGGGAACAAGACCCCATTCGTGTTGGAGACAATGCTGAATTTTTTCCAAATCGGATTCCGTGCCTTCGGCGAGCAACTCTGCTTCAATCTCATAGAATATGTGATCGCCGGCACCCGCATC
>Ga0101944_10004004_pt1 | contig 19187 bp, 21 predicted proteins | sample DewCreD2012metaG_FD_75245 | JGI IMG/M metagenome (GOLD analysis project Ga0101944, IMG submission 75245) | Hot spring sediment bacterial and archeal communities from British Columbia, Canada, to study Microbial Dark Matter (Phase II) - Dewar... ... | reverse complement strand
ATTCTGAACGGTTTTAATAACCAATGACAAGATTAATCTTTATCGCCTTCCCTATATCCTTTCTTTGTTAAATGTAACAAAAAAAGAATTTACTTTCACTATATACTTAATATACGATGACAAAAATGCTGTCATGCTGAATTTATTTCAGCATCTATGCGTTAATAGATTGCGGGTCAGGCCCGCAATGACGGGGCTGGTAAGGATCTCGTCTTTGTCCTTGAAAAGAGATTCTTCCCAATGAATTCAATGTTTTCCGTCGATTTTATAATTGATTTTTTCTTGTCCTAGTGCCGTATTAACCTTATGAAACTCATCCAAATAGTATGCATACTATGGTGTATTGTATGTACCACATCTTCTTATTCACAGCAAATATGGGGATACTATCTCAAAAATTCCATGCCGTACCAGAAACACGCCCAGTACTGGGACAAACGTTTTGCCACACTCAACGTATTGTGTTTCACAGGCATAACAATACACAATAAAGGCTGTAACATCCCCACGTTTGAAGAAGACTTAGTTTTATTTAACAAAGCGCAAACCCGCAACATAGCGCTTGTGCCACATATAACATTTACCAGCGTTAAAGCAGGCATGGCATTTTTTAAAAGCCAACAACATTGGCAGGCAACCATTACAAAATTAGCGCATGCAATACAACAAAATAAATGGGCAGGCTGTCACTTTGATTTTGAATATATTCCAGCTTCATACATACAAAACCTTGTGGAATTTTTAAAATATGTTAGGGCGATAGTTCCTGAAATAAGCCTATCCATGGCAATGTTTCCTCAGGTGGAATTTAACCCTGCCTTAGCTTCATTTCACGATTTTGCAATACTATCGCCATACGTTGATACAATCGTTTTGATGTGCTACGACTATCACAACCCCAAAACAAAACCAGGGCCGGTGACCAGTATACAGTGGACACAAAAAAATATTGAATATGCATTACAGTATTTTAAGCCACACCAGATATGGCTGGGTGTTCCCGCATACGGCTATATGTGGAAGAACAACAGCTACCATTCAGTCATCACCATGAAATCATTGCCACACTATATATCCCTTTACAGTAACTATCGTCACAATTCAGAAACTGTTGCTTTAGAATATATAAAGAACGGTGACCGCTTCATTGCGTATGTTCCTGACAAAGCTTTGCACAACCAGTTATATGCATTAGCATTGCAATACAAGCTTAAAGGCATTGCATTGTGGCGATTAGGATTTGAATGAAAAAGGGAAGCATGCATTGCTTCCCTTTTTAAAACTGTTGGTAGAGTAGGTATAGTAAATGTTAGAACTTAACTTCAGTTTTTACAAAGATCTTTGTATCAGGATCATCCAGCGCTTCAGACTTGACATTCTGGTAGTACACCACAGCCCTCAGGCCATTTGCAACATGATAGCCTAACCCTGCTGCCCATGATGTTACCTTTGATTTGTCAACATCCTTGTTTTCGCCAAACGCATATCGTCCAACCACTATAACCGGCATACTGATGATGGTATCAAGCCGTATGTTCAACCAGCTATCAAACAGCTTGTATTTATTTTCAACAGCAGCTGCTGTCTTGGATGCCTTTGTGCTTACTTCAGGAAGAAGATACATAGCACCAACTTTGAAAAGCTCATCAGCGTATACCAGTCCACCACCGTAATACATGTTGTAATTGTCATCTATCATGTCATTGGTTTCCTGATTTCTGTATATACCAATTAAATAAAGATCTTTTATTGGCATGATTGTTGCCATACCATAATAGGTTTTACCATCATCACCCAACTTCACTTCATCGGCATACTTATAACCTTCACCATTGGTGTATGCACCGGTGAGTGTTAAAAGTTTGTTAAACATGGAAACTTCTACGCTCAATCCCATATCAGCAGAATGGTCAATTGACTCCCCTTTACCTGCCTGGGAATAAAGAAGTGTCTTTGCCTGGTCAGCATAGTTCTGCTCTAACCAGCGGTAATCACTCTGCTTGTCAACAAAGCCAATGAGTGGTGTCCCAATCATACCAAAATTGAACTTAACATCAGCAAAATCAAACTTTTCCTTTGCTTCCACATAGGCATACTTTAAGAATACAGTATAAAAGTTTGTCTTTGATTCAACATTTGATGTAGTAGTTCCTGTCTCAGTATATTTCTTACTGCTTTTAGAATCTACCTGACCCACATCAGTAGTTACCCTAACACTCCACATATCATCTAACTTCTTTTTGAAATCCAGATACACCCGCTTAATAGCAAATGTATTGGTATTTTCATCAGGCGTTCTGGTGTCTGAATGCTTCAATTCCTTTGACCACTCAAGATATGCCAGTCCACCAACTTCCAATTTTGGTTTTTCCGGAACCTTTTCTTCTGGCTTTGCTTCCTGTGCAAAGGCAGTAGTTGCAAATGCAATAATTGCAACACACACTAAACCTTTAAAAAACTTCATGTACATCCTCCTCATAAAATTATGATTATTGTAATTATCAAAATCTGAAGGTAAGAAAGCAGGTAATTATAAATTAAATTTTATGGTAATGTAAAGATTTGGTTAATTTTTGTATTGTTTACCAAAAAAAATCATTTGGGATATAGAATTTCACCCCTACGGGGTTACTCTACCACTATACCACTATACCACTCTACCACTATACTACTATACCACCCACCATCCCCCCTCGCCTTACTAAGGAGAGGGGCCGGGAGTGAGGTTATATTCTGCTGTCATTGCGGGCTTGACTAGGAATTTATTCCCACCAAAAGTTCCACCCCTAACGGGGTTACTCCATCACTATACAACCATACCACTCACCATTTGTGAGGTTGTCCTTATGCGACGTTTTTTTTGCCGAGTACCGCAAGCCCACTGCGGAAATAGGGCGAGGACTGTTTGAGACTGCCGAAGGCAGGCGAGTTCCGCAGCCCCCGCAGTGGGCGAGGAACGCAGGGAATCCCGAATGTAATGAGGGACAAAAAACGATAGTCGCCAAGCCGGGGGAAGAGAGATACATAAGAGAGAAGGGGGCTGGCACCTGAAGCCCCATTCTCTCTTATGAAATAATTGAAAAATTGCAACCGTCATTCCGGGTCAGGTCCAGAATCTACCATCATATTAGATTGCGGACCTGATTCAGAATCTATTGATACATTAGAGAAGAATCTCAATTCCAAAGTATAACAAAGCGATGCTTTGCCATATTCCAATGCTCTGACCCCATACACTATAAAATCTTGAACTTTAAACATTGAACAATTAACCGGTAACTATCGCCCCTTAATATTTATAATTATTACAATACACTATTGACTTTTAATTAAAAATGATTATATTTATAGCATTATGAAACCAATATATATTTTTCTAATAGTTTTACTAAGCTGTAACAACTTTAAAAAGGAACAACCCATGAAAAACGAAAATTTAACACAATTACAATATTATGTTTTCAGGCAATGCGGCACCGAACCACCATTTAACAATGAATACTGGAACAACAAAAAACACGGCATATATGTAGATATTGTCACTGGTGCAGTGCTATTTTCCTCATTAGATAAATTTGATTCAGGCACTGGCTGGCCAAGCTTTACCAAACCGGTACATGAAGATGCCATAACCCAATGCTCTGACACTTCACACGGAATGGTGCGCACTGAGGTACGCAGCAAAAGCTCTGATGGTCACTTGGGCCATGTATTTGATGACGGGCCTGCACCTACAGGACTCAGATACTGCATAAATTCCGCATCGCTGAAATTTATTCCGGTTGAAAAGATGATTGAAGAAGGATACCTGGAATACATGTCACTTTTTGAAGGGACCAACCTCCCCTTTGAACAGATTATCCTTGGTGGTGGCTGTTTTTGGGGAGTTGAAGCATACTTGAAAAAAGTGAAAGGCGTTATTGACACTGCGGTGGGCTATAGCGGCGGCTTGGCAAAAAATCCCGATTATAAAACTGTGTGCTCCGGCATAACAGGCCATGCCGAAACAGTGCTGGTAACATTTGACCCCAAGGTTATTACGTTAGAAAAAATTTTAAAGCATTTCTATTCTATTCATAACCCCAGCACCCCAAACCGGCAGGGGCCGGATATTGGTACACAATATCGTTCAGCAATATTTTATGTAAGCGATAGGCAGAAGCACACAATTGATGAAATAATCAACAAACTCAAAGAAAGTGGCATCACAGTAACTACTGAAGTTACAAAGGCTAAAAACTTCTATAAAGCTGAAGAATATCATCAGGATTATCTTACAAAAAATCCCGGGGGATACTGCCACATAAATTTAAATAAAATTCACGAATTCTGATTATTCCTGATACACTATAACGTGGATGATTGACTCATGTGAGGCACTGTTTTCAATTTTATGAGGGATGAGTGACAGAAAATAGATACTGTCACCTTGCTGCAACGTAACTTCTTGGTTGCCTAACGTTATCTTTATTGAGCCTTTTTTTACGTGGATAAATTCTTCACCATTATGAATGGAAAAATCTTTCTTTGTATAATTGCCCTCTAAGGTAATGATATATGCTTTTACTGCTACAGCCTCATGAACGGTTGCGGCAGGATGTGCCGTTGTTCCAAGGCCTTTGTGCTCTTGTTTTGGCCTTTCATTTTTTGATTGGATGATTTCATCTTTTTTTATGACCGTATACCCCCACTCAACGGGGCTACCGGCAACTGCCTTTGCCTTTTGCAATGAACGGGTGAGTTGATGAATAATCTTTAATGAAGGGTACACATGGCGCTCTTCAATTTTTTTCAATAGCTCACCTGTGATTCCAGTTATAGCAGCAAGCTGGTCATAACTTAAATTATTCTGAATTCTGAATTGCTTTAATTTGTCGCTGAGTGATGCATCTGCAGGTATGTTATTATTTTTAAAATATTCTGTAAAACGCTGGAATACTTCGCCATTATCTGTTTCCGGAATATCATACGAAGAATAAGAACCCATAGTACCTTCCTTAAGATAAATATTCCACTCATTAGTACAATAAAAGTATATCCTTAAAAATATCATCTATCAGATAAAAAATTATTTTACAAGAAATTTTTTTTGACAAATTTTCTCAGCATTATACTATCATGCTATCATGAAAATTCCTTATTCCATTTTATCGATAACGGAAAAAGCACTCACAAAATCCATGGATGTCCACACCATGGAACGTATTGTCAAAAACATTATTCCCAATTATAACCTCCATAAAATAATGGGATTTTCAGAAAGCATGCCCATCCCCAACAAAGATGCAGCAGCCCAAATTGTGCGGGATTTCAGCGAATCAAAGCTTTTTTTTAAACTGGTTCATGCACTCATGGAAGCGCAGGAATACGGCATTATGGGGCGGCGGTACCCGATAGCTCATATCCATGAAATCATTGCCGAAATCATAAACTTAGGCTTTATCTATGATAAAAATAACCGCATTTTTATTGAAAACTCTAAAACCAGGAAAACCCCTAACTGGGGCGTACTTGAAGAAGATGAAGAATACATTGTCACTTTGCTGAGAATGGACATTGCAGCAAACACTCAACTTGTCCGTAAATATGAATCATCGTTGATTACCCAGACATACCAGAATTTACGGACGATAGTTACTGCAGCAGTTGAACAAAGAAGCGGCCGCATATGGAACTGGGAAGGCGACGGCTGTATTGCTGCTTTTATCCTGGGTAACAGGAATATGTCAGCAGTATGTGCTGCTATTGAGATTTTCCATGAGTTATTTTTATTCAATTACATTGAATCACAATTGCCCGAACCTGTCAATATACGTGTTGCCATTGATACAGGGTATTGCACCTATAAGCATTCACCTGAAGAGCTGAAAAAAACAGAATTGGTGGCAAAAATACTGGAGTTGGAATCCAGACATACTCCCCTTAACTCAATAACTATCACCAACTCAATTTATGCTTCCCTGCATGCTGAAATTTCAAATAAGTTTACAACCACCAGAACCGGCAATGCAGTGTATTATATTTATACAATACAGTGGGACAGTCCATGAATATAATAATCATATACCAGAAAAAAAACCTGCCGGTATTACAGAAGGCTTTTGCAGCAATAATAAAATCAAAAAAATACTCAACTGCGTTTGTTGACTATAATGAAGCTAAAAAAATGCAGCCACCCGATAAAAACACCATATACTACCTGGATATAACCGGCATAAAAAAAGCTGATGTTGAAAAGCAAATTAAAAAGTTTAATGCCAATGGCCACTATTTTGCAGTTATTGATCTTAAAAACAGTTTTACTGATATTGCGTGGTTCTTCCATAATAATGCCTGTGATTATCTTAACAAAAGTATGCTTACAAAACCATTGCCGGAAACACGCATGCACGCTTTAATGAAATCAAAAGGAATTACCCCAACACCGCAAACTTCACATAAATATATATTAGCAAAGGATTCATGGAAAGGGATTATACCTGACAATGAATATACATTCTGTTTCTTGTTAATTGAAATACAGGATATTGGCGAATTAAAAAAACATATTGGCTCAGAGCATTTAAACCAGAAAATACACTCATTTAGGCAATATGTTGAACAACTGCTTTATCAGGCTGATGGACGCTGCTGGATGTGGATGGATGCAACAGGGCTGTTTATATTCCCCTTTAATGGAAATTCTGTGCCTGCAATTTATTATGCAATACGCCTTATATTAAACCGGTTAATTATTTCATTGGAGCATACCGTATTCAACCAGGTTATACGCTATAGGATTGCCATGCATATTGGCAATACCGTATACCAGCCACGTGGAAAAACCGGTACCATTATTTCTGATTGCATTAATTCATTATTCCACTTAGGGCAAAAATACACGGGTGAGGATGGATTGTTTATAACCGAGGATGTGTACAGCTTCCTCAATGAAAAAACAAAAAAACTATTTATAAAGGCAAAACCTTTTGAAGGCAGGCAAATATACAGCTTCAAGTATAAATAAAGTATTACATAGCAGCTAATTCATACTGCCGTTTTTCCGCTTCCGGGTGCTGCCTGTAGATGATTAACACATTGCCAATCATAGTAACCAAGCTGCTGCCTGTCTTTTCAACTATCTGCTGTGCTAATTCCCGGCGCTCTTCCTTGCAGTCAATAAACTTGATCTTGATAAGCTCATGGCTCAGCAATACTTCGTCAATAGCATTGAGCACCGCCTGAGAAAGCCCATGTTTGCCAATAAGAACAACCGGCTTCATGCCATGGGCACAGGCTTTTAAATATTTAACTTTTTTGCGGGGAATGCTGTTCATACAACCCTCAAATTAAATTAAAAATTAAAATTGCACAATCCATTCGCACCGCATTTATTTTTTTGTAAGTGATATCCACTATGTATCCCTGAAAGTACATTTATGGAAACACTATTTAATACTGTACACCTGGGCTGCTGAAAGCCCTTAAGGTGTATGCGTTATTACTCATACCAAACATTAAAGAATAATTACTTATTGACAATAATACATAAATATGATTGCCTTTTATGCAAATAAAATTAATTATCATTTTATTGCAATAATTTTTTACTATTTTATTTTTAATCAAGTTACGTGCTATGCGCACCAAAAAGATCCACATATTATTTGAAAATGGAGAAAACACATGGCAAACATTTTAACAGACGACCCCGGTTACAAATACCACGAAAAGGCACCAAAGATTGATGCAAAAGAATTCCAGAAAGTCATTGATTCGCGCAGGTCTGTGCGTATATATGAAAAGGAACCACTTCCTGAAAAAATTATACGCCAATGCCTTCATAATGCATTGCTTGCACCCAATTCATCAAACCTGCAACCATGGGAAATTTATCACATCGTTGACCCTGCCATACGCCAACTCATGAATAAAGCGTGCCTGGACCAGATTGCGGCAAGAACCGCTGCCACCTTGTTTGTTGCAGTTGCACGCACCAATACATGGCAACAGCATGCACAGGAAATGGTTAGGCTGTTTGAATCAGCAGGCAATGTCCCAAAAGCTGCCATTTGGTATTATAAAAGGCTTGTACCGTTTGTATACAATCAGGGATTTTTGGGAACATGGGGGCTTGTAAAACGGTTGCTATTCTTTATTCGCGGCCTTAAAACACCTGTCATCCGTGAACCGGTATCAAAGTGCCATATTAAAATATGGGCTGTTAAATCAACTGCACTGGCATGTGAAAATCTCATGCTTTCACTCAGGGCATACGGCTATGACTCTTGCCCCATGGAAGGGTATGACTCAAAAATGATTAAAAAAATTCTAAACCTTCCCAAAGATGCTATCGTTGTGATGGTGATTTCTGCCGGCAAGCGTGCTGTTGGCGGTGTTTATGGCCCTCGCATCCGCTTTGATGAAAGCAGGTTCTTAAAGAAGGTCTAATTCTCTTACAGGGTTTACATAATCTGCAAAGGAACTTTTGCCACTGGGCATGTAAAACAATGCTATTCAACAGTAACTATCGCCCATAAATTTTTTAAGCGATAGTTACTGAATAATAATTTGACTTCACAAGCGCCATGCTGTATGAATACCATCAATAAGGAGGCATCATGAATATTATACAAGAGAGATTCAATGATATCATTGTCATAACCATTAACAGGCCTGATGTGCGCAATGCCATTGACCGGCCTACTGCAGAAAAATTAAGCGAAGCGTTCAGGAAATTTGATGCTGACAATGCTCTCAAGGTTGCAATACTTACCGGGGCTGGTGGCAATTTTTGTGCAGGGGCGGATTTGCTTGCTATAGCTGAAGATGGCTCAAGAAAAAATAAACTAAATCCCAATATGAAAGAAGATGGCCCACTTGGGCCAACACGTATGCTTTTATCTAAGCCAGTCATTGCCGCCATATCCGGGTATGCTGTTGCTGGGGGGTTAGAACTTGCATGCTGGTGTGATATTCGCATGGCTGATGAATCAGCAAAATTTGGAGTGTTTTGCCGGCGCTTTGGTGTTCCTCTTATTGATGGCGGTACACAACGCCTGCCACGCCTTATTGGGCTTAGCCGAGCACTTGACCTCATCATTACAGGCAGGGAAATAAATGCACAGGAAGCATATGAATGGGGGCTGGTAAATTATTTAGCCCATGATGTGAAAAAGGAATCATTGGAATTGGCACAAAAAATAGCATCATTCCCGCAACAGTGTATGCGCAGCGACAGGATGCTTGCATACAGAGGAATGCATATGCCATTAGCTGATGCTCTTGAAATGGAATTTGCCAAAGGAACCGATGTTATCCGCAGTGGCGAAACACTGGATGGTGCCCGTAAATTTGCTGCCGCAAAAGGTAAAAATTTTTCAAGCTAATAATAATGCGCTGTTACAAACTATAATAGATACATTCATAAAGGTTACGAGATTATTCATTAACAAGTATACCGTTTACAAAACGCCCCTTTAATGTTCTGCCATCAGGGTATATAAGCATGCCCTGACCTTCCATTCTGTTATCAATAAACTCCCCTTCATATCGCGTGCCATCTGGCCATTCTAGCACCCCTTTGCCGTTAGCTTTTCCTTTTACCATGGGTCCGGTGTATACTTTGCCATCAGTATATTTATATGTTCCATTACCGGTAATATCATCATTGGCAAATTGGCCTTTGTATACACTCCCATCAGGCCAGGACATCACTCCATAACCCTGGCGTTTGCCATCAACATAAATACCTGTATACACACGGCCATCAGGCCAGGTAAAAGTACCCTGCCCATTGAATCTGCCGGCTTTGAAACTACCGGCATATTTTGACCCGTCTTCCCACACATAGACGCCGTAGCCTTCATCGCATTTACCTTCAATGCAGCCAACCTTCTTTTCCGTTGTGGCACATGACAAAAGAAAACTAATTGTTATACCAATGGCAATGCTATGAAATAATTTCTTCATGTTCACTTCCCCCTAAAATAGAATATATTCACCAGGCCCCCACTGAATATCTTAAGCAATTATAATGACAGTATCATCGCTGGCAAAGAAGCACAAGGCTTTACTCATCGTGCATTAACTACTATAGGAATATGAGTGTAGTGTATATTAATCATTACTCAAAATTATAGTGCTTGCGTATTGGCTTTTTTACATGCCAGCGGCATTTAACCCCTTTAGGAAATGTAACAAAATCTCCAGGGCCAAATACCACCTTCTGGCCATCTTCGGTTTCCACCTCAACCTCACCTTCCAGTACATAAAAATGCTCGGTTGTATCATAGTACCAGTCAAAATCGGAAATTTCTTTTTGCCAGATTGGCCAGTTGTAAACACCCTTTTTTTGCAATTCATCTTGTTGTATTTTTTTAACGATTACATTCATATTTTACCCTCTAAATTACAATAAAACTTTTACAAACTACATCATTTCAATAATAACATACTCTGACAAAATTCTTGATGCAAAAAAAATACTACCACTCATAGCTTTGTACAATAAGAATTCCGGATTTTTCTGCTTCTTCTACAACACCACCTTTGGCAAAGTGTGTAACCAATAATTTTACAATATTTACATCCCCATATACTGCCTTAACTGCTTTAACTTTTTCTTCCAGTTCTTCAAAAGCATCTTTACGCCAATGAGACTCTATTCGTACTTTTGATTCGCCTACAAAAAAATATTCTTTACCATCTTTCAGGGCTTTTGCAAAAAAATTAATTTCTTTACCACCAATATCAGCTCTAACAATACGTTCAACTAATTCATATCCATATTTTTCCTTTAATAATTTAGGTAAATTACGATACGCTTCATTTTCAAATGAATAACTAAAGCTTCGTGACAAACCACCCAATTCTACTCGTACTTCATGTAATCCAATCGCTAACTTTTTTACTTCTATTTCAGTTTGTTTTTGCGCTTCAACAAGTTCTTCTACACGGGCTTCCGTGCGCTTTTGCGCTTCAACAAGTTCTTCTACACGGGCTTCCGTGCGCTTTTGCGCCTCTGCCAGCTCTTTCACCTGTTCATCAGTACGCTTCTGAGCTTCAACTAGCTCTTCTAAACGGGATTCCGTACGCTTTTGCGCTTCAACAAGCTCTTTTTGTGCAATTGCAATATCGTGCACAATAGATTTCAATTCAGAGAAATCCTCTTTTGTTATATGTGCTTCTTTAATTCGTTCATCAATAAGTTTAATAATTTGGTGTTTAATTTCTGGAGCAATAATACTCTTAGACGAGGACATTTCCTTCTCCTTTTTTTTATATTTAGTGTTTTTAGTATTCCTGGTACTCATAGTTTTTCTTATGAAAACATTATTCAAAATTCAATAAAAAAATTACATATTGTAGTAAAAATATCCAAAAATTTCTATTGCGTCAACGTTTTCTCTTTTAAAATTAAAGGCAATTATATTATACTTTTGTGTTATTACCCAAAAATCTATGCCCGGTAACTATCGCCCAAAAATTTTTTTAAGTATTGGCAAAATTTTGTTGCCGATATTTAAGAATTTTATTATATTCTAAATAGAAATTTTAATACGGAGGAACATATTAATGTCAAATATTCAAGAAGTAACTGATTCTACATTTGATACTGCAGTGTTACAATCACAGGGAAAAGTTCTTGTAGATTTCTGGGCACCATGGTGTGGCCCATGCAGAATGCAAACACCTATTTTAGAAAAATTAGCCTCAAACGGCATTAATGCAAAAATTGTTAAGTGCAATACTGATGTTAATCCTGGTATAGCACGCAAATTTGGCATAAGCGCAATACCAACATTGATATTGTTTGAAAACGGCAAAGAAATTGACCGAATGATTGGCGTACAGCCTGAAGAAGTCCTCAAACGAAGACTCCAATAACCCACTCCACCCTTTAAAACGGCTGGCAAAACCAGCCGTTTATTTTATATACCAGTAAACCCGTGAATTATGATGAAAAATTCCAAGAGTGTGCCCCATAACCTTGCTTAAAAGCGCCTCATCATCAAGCACTGTGCGATCCCCCGCATACACACACTGCCCGCCCCAAAGAAGCATTACGCGGTTAATCCATGGCATGATTTCATCAATATGATGCGTAACATACATGATATGCTTGTTCATGGCAACAAGGCCACTCAGTTTTTCCAGAAATTCTTCACGCGCACTGATATCTATCCCATTACATGGCTCATCTAAAATGAGTATATCAGGGTCATACACCAGTGCCCTGCCAATTAGTATGCGCTTCTGCTCGCCATATGAAAGTTTGCCAAACGGCGCGTACGCATAGTGCAGTAAACCTAATGCATTTAAGATGCTTTCAGCTTTTTGTATTTCCCGGGGCGATAGTTCCTGGTAAAGCCCTAAGCTGCTATAAAAACCTGATGCCACAACTTCTAAAGCTTTGGTCGTTGCCGGATACACATGTTGCAGATAGTCGCTGACAATGCCAATGTGCTTGCGCACATCCCATACATTGACTTCACCCAATCTTTTGCCAGCAACAACCACCTGCCCATCAGAAGGGAATACCAGGGTAGCGATAATATTCATTAAAAATGACTTGCCCGAACCATTGGGGCCAAGCACCGCCCATTGTTCCCCATGATTAATGGTAAGATTAATATTTTTCAGGATAGTAACAGAATTGCGCCACAGCGATACATTATGTAAATGCAAAAGCTCCATAGTATATCAATTAGCATATAAACTATGGAGCTTCTAAATATTTACTATTTTGCTTTATAGTGTTGGTATATTTTTTACTCTGTCCTCTTTTATCTTTTGTTCTTTGGCTGCTTTTTCACGTTCAGCTTTCTCTTTTGCACGTTTTTCTTCTTGTAATTTTTGTGCCATCATTTTTGCCTTGCGCTCTTTTTCCAGTTTAAGTTGCATTGCTTTTTCAGCTTTTTCCTTTTCCTGCTTTAATGTTTCTTCTTCACGTTTTTTAGCTTTCGTATCATCTTCAACAACCCTGCTTATTTCCTGCTTCACTTCTTCATGGACTGTTGCAACCACAGGAATATCTTTTACTTCCTGCTTTATTTCTTTTATAGTTTCCTTGGGGGTTTCAATTGGCTTAATGGTTTCTTTGATTTCTTCAACTATTTTCTGCTGTGCATCCTGCTCAGTTGCTGTAGATTTCTTTTCTTCTATTTTTTGTACTATAGTTTCTACTGTTTTGGTGTCCAGTGCAACTGTCTGATTTTCCTCAACTATTACCTCAACATCTTCCACTACTGTATTATTGCTTACAGGCTGTACCTTGACCTTGCCCGTTACAACATCAACGCTGGCACCTTTTTCGCTTGCAACCATCCGGAATGATGTCCCTCTGACAGCAGCTATCACAGTTTTTGATTTTAAGGCAAAATTGTCACCTTTTTTCAGCTTACCCAGCGTTGCAAACGTTTTGCCAGTATCTATATCAAGAACAACATCATCTGCATCCCCTTTTATAAGCGAACTTACCGTTACTTTTGTATTTTCATTTATACGTATTATTCCACTGTCGCGGTACAGTAAATCAACTATTGAGCCTTTATCTGTAATTAAAACATCATTGAGAGATAAACTATCACCCACCTTAGGCTGCTGGATAGAATTATTAGAGTGAATTGTCACATTGCCAAAAAAAGAATGGATCACAAGAATATTGTGCTTTGCTTCCTTGATGCAGGAAATACTAAAAACTAAACTTACGATTATTAGAATAATTATCTTTTTCATGGTTCACCTCATAAAAAAATATTTATATCATAATAATAACAATATTTTACTATCAAAACAACGCCCCAAGCTCAATAAATTACCTTTTTAGTGTAATACTACTTTGGTTACTTCATAGCCACCATATCACGCTGAAAACAGTTTATATTACTTCATAAAACCCAAAAAGTGTAAAGAAAAAAATGCCCCAATTAAATATTTTTTCTTTATTACATTTCGTAAACGCCACTATTTATTCAGCAATTATTCCTTAAAAATAATTTACCATAAAAAAATGTTCCCCCCGCCAAAGGCAACAGGGGGTGTACATTAATTATTATTTATGCATAAAAATACATTTAGGAATTAACAGTATTATTTTTTAATAATACCATTAAAACAGTTGCTTAAATTGTTGCCCTGTCTTAAATTATGTTTTTTAAACAGCTTAATATGAAAAAGTAAAATAAAAGCTGTTAGTTACATATTTATTGCTATAATGATTTATTGAAAAAAATACAATACGATTGATTGTCTATGAATGAACATATATCAAGTAACGACACCATGATCGATTCATTGGGCGAGTGCATTTACCCATCACCTTTACAAATATCAAAGTTTATTGATGACTCACAACGTATTGCCATTGACATTGAAGCACACCTGTTAGAGCAATCATTCCATAACACAGGAACTATCGCCTCATTTGAAAATGCCGGCCCCCGTAAAAAAATATTCTTCAATCCTCAAACTACTAAGGCAGCAATTGTCACTTGCGGAGGGCTTTGCCCTGGCATAAACAATGTCATCCAGGGCATAGTGCGCATGCTCAATTTTCAGTACGGTGTTAAAACAATTTATGGCGTGCGGTATGGATTTGAAGGCCTTATCAAACGCTATGGCCATTCATTTATTGAGCTTACGCCGGCATTTGTTCATGACCTGCATGAAAAGGGCGGCACTGTGCTGGGTTCTTCGCGCGGGTATCAGGATGAGAAGGAGATAGTTGCCACACTTATGGAACATGGCATTAATATACTATTCATCATTGGCGGTGACGGCTCATTGCGCGGTGCATACGATATTTACCAGGAAGTAAAAAGGCAAAAGCTACCCATTGCGATAGTTGGCATACCAAAAACTATTGATAACGATATATGGTTTGTGGATAAAACCTTTGGCTTTTCCACAGCAGTGTCCACCGCTGCACAGGCAATCTATGCAGCTCATTCTGAGGCAATTGGCGCCAAGAATGGCATTGGCATTGTGCGCGTCATGGGGCGTGATGCCGGATACATTGCAGCATACGTTACGTTAGCTTCAAACGAGGTCAACTATTGCCTGGTACCTGAAGTGCATTTTGATTTGGACGGCCCGTATGGATTTCTTCCTCATTTAGAAAAACGGTTATACACATCTTCACATGCTGTGATAGTAGTATCGGAAGGTGCAGGCCAGGAGTACTTCACCGGCCCAAAAGAAACCGACGCTTCCGGCAATATCAAATACGGCGATATTGGATTATTATTAAAAGATAAGATTACTGCATATTGCAAAGAGCGGGGCATCCCGGTAACAATAAAATATATTGACACAAGCTACCTGGTGCGCAGTGTCCCCGCTTCAAGCGACGATGCAGTCTATTGCATCATGCTTGCACAAAACGCCGTACATGGAGCTATGGCAGGCAAAACCGGCTTTGTTGTTGGAAGCTGGCATTCGTATTACACATATATTCCGCTTTCACTGGTTACAAAAAAACGCAAGCGTATTGACCCAAACGGATATCTATGGTCAATGGTAAAGCAGAGCACCTGCCAGCCTGATTTCTTTGCACCGGTCAATACTCTTAAGTAATTATATCCAACCTTTTTGTTTTGTGGCGATAGTTACTGTGCATTAGCCTTTCATTAAATAAAAATTACACAGCATTGATTTTTTATTTGCATTATTAATCCCTATATATTAATTTTCTCATGAAAATTACAAATAATTATAGAATACACCGGTTTATGCGATATGACTACTAATGATATGGACCAACTGTTTAGAATAAAACAATTATATGCAAATATCGGCAAACTTATCGTTTCCTCACTGGAGCTTGACCATATACTTGAAGGTATTATGGAAGAGGTTCACAACTATTTTGCACCACAAAACTGGAGCCTGCTACGCTATGACCCCAATTCTGAGGAATTATATTTTGTCATTTCACATGGCATTGATTTTGAAAGCGTTAAAAATGTTCGCCTTAAAAAAGGCGAAGGAATTGCAGGCTATGTAGTAGAAACAAAAAAACCAGTGTTTGTTCCTGACACCAGTATTGACAATCGCTTCAGCGACAAGATAGATCAGATCACCGGATTTTCTACAAAATCTATTATGGCAGTCCCACTTATTTTCAGGGACACTATCTACGGAGTTATTGAGCTTATTAACAGGGCTCATGGGGGAGTGTTTTCTTCAGATGACTATCTCATATTACAAACTATTGCAGATTTCAGTGCCATAGCATTTGCAAATTCATTAGTATATGAAAAAGCAGCAACACTGGCTACACTTGATCCGCTGACAGGCCTTTATAATTCAAGAAAACTTATGGATTTAATTAATGCATGGTCAAAGGAAGAGCATGTACGGCGAGAAGACACCACAAATATTATTGCAGCATTAATCATTGATATAAAAGGATTAAATGACATTAACAGCATTGGCGGCCATCGTGAAGGCGACCGCATCTTAAAACAAGTGTCCCGGTTACTAAAAACCAGTTTACGGGAAAATGATTTAACATTTAGAACTGGTGGCGATAAATTCTTATCAATTATTAATTGCGATAATTACTTTGATCTAAAATCACTGGTGGAAAGAATTGTACAAAAATTGCGCACCATCAGTTTGCCTGATTATCCAGATCTTCATATACAGGTTGGGTATGGACTTGCCATTGGTACACGCAATCGTATACACGAGCTTATTGAAGAGGCATCGCGTCAAAAATCGTAATCACTTTTTATTTCGCAATTCTACAAAAAAATCGTGTAACACCCTTTTGCATTCTTTTTCCATAATTCCAAAAACAATATCCGGAACATGATTCAATGTTTCATTTCCACAAACATGTAAAACAGTGCCGCAGGCACCAAAACGGTAATCCCGTGTACCAATAAAAAGCTTTTCAATGCGTGCATGTACGATAGCACCTGCGCACATTGCACACGGCTCTTTGGTAACATACATATTGCATCCAGTAAGACGCTCATTGTTTAAAACTCCTGCTGCGTCTCTGATAGCTAAAGTTTCAGCATGTGCCGTGGGGTCAGAGCATTGCCTGGTCTTGTTATGAGCTTTTGCAACAATAGTAGTATCTTTAACTATCACCGCCCCAACAGGTATCTCGTCTTCATTAAACGCAGCATAGGCTTCCTGCAAAGCTATGTTCATAAAGTATTCATGAATTTCCATATTTAAAACCTGTTATTTGTTGCCATCATTGATTAATAAACATGCCCCATTAATTAAAAGCTTTTCTACAATAATAACACCCCTACGGGGTTACTGCACCACTACACCACTACACCACTATACTACTATACTACTCCACAACTCACCATCATCCGGGGGTGAGGTTGTCTACCCCATCCCGCTGGTGAGGTAAAAAAAAACGGGGTGCAACGCACCCCGTTTTTTTTACCAGTGCTTTTAAAAGCACATTACATAGCTTTGTAAGTTACGCCAATTCCCCAACCCCAGATAGTCTTCTTGAGTTCAGTATCGCCAAGATCTTTGACTTTCTGTGACAGGAAGATATTATCAACCAAACCTAAATCAATGGTAAGACCAGGCATTGCAGTAATTGCTGCACCAACGCCAATAGCAACCTTATCAAGACCAGGGCTGTAAGGATTCTGAGTGTCATCAGTATCTCCGGTTGTGGAATAAAGAACACCACCACTTGCCTTAATCATATCATTAACCTTGTATTCTGCTCCCAAACCGATGGCATGTGTATTTTTTCTATCTGCATTTATAGTGTATTCTGTATCTTTACCCCACTTTCTTTCGCCTTCAAATGTAAGTGTATATGAAAGCTGAACATTTAATTCTGGCATAACGTTATAACCAACACCAAGAGCTAAATATGCAGGTAATGATGCTTCATCTGCATAACCATCTTCGGATTTTGTTGTTGTACCAAGAGTTGTTTTAGTTTCTGCTGTTCCATATAATACTGCAGCAGTCTGGTAACTAATACCAATATTCATATCTTTCATTGGTGTGATGTTAAGCCCAATAAATCCACCAGTACCCCATGCAGATAGATTTTCTTTATAATTTAGCTCAAGTGCGCCCAAACCAGGATTAACATATCCATGATATTTTGTCTCACCAAAATAATAGAAATTTCTTAAACCTGCACTGAAAGCCACCATATCTGTCAATGCATAAGATGCACCATATGAAAATGCAAGCAACCCATAACCAGATGAAGCCTTATCAATTAATCCTTGTCCAGCACCTGTTCCTATTCCTACTAAACCATATTCATCTACTAACTGTGATGATGCAAAACCTAATGGTGAACCCTTATATTCCAGTGCTGCACCACCGTCTATAACAAACATGTTAACAAAAGCAGCCCACTTATCCTGCTTGTATACAATATTAAAATCCGGTGTTAACCATGATATTGTATCAGCAGATACTTCTTTATTACCCTGAACTGGGTCAGTATGGCTATATTTAATATATGCCATATTGTTTGCTACATTAATGTATAAACCATTCTGTAGCATTACTAAACCTGCAGGGTTATAGATTGCTGCATCTACATCCGTTGATGCATTCCTGCTCTGAGTACGAATAAACTCAGGCGAATAGCTCAGATTGTAAGCAAACGCTGTGCCCACCATTAAAACACTTACAAGCACAGCCAATACTACTAACAATTTCTTCATACTGTTACTCCTCCTTTAAAAATATTTTTTAAAATTTTAAGACACACTATGTGTCCTTATTTGACTTCATGCATGGCTTTATACCACGCATTCCGTCTTGTTTATTTCCCAGCCCCCTATTCGTAGGGCATTGTGGGCAAATCTTTACAAAACGCAAACATTAGCGTTTGTCCATGCAACGCCTCACACGGCACTGTACCTATGTTATATGGATTGTGGCAAAACCTCAAAAAACAAACCCCCTATCCTTTTTGTGCCTTTATGTGTTATTGGTTATCTTTAAATATTTGCACATACGTAATTTTCTGTAACAATCTGGCAAATTCCCGCACTAACCATACATTACGCCAAACGTGTGCACTATTATTCGTTCAATCCTCATCACCATTATGTATTCACTCATAATGGTTGTTGGTATTGTACGTGCGTCCCCTTTTGTGTCAAGCATTTTTTTTATTATGTGCGATAGTTACCATTTATTAAAAACTGTTGCCTTATTACAAAGCCCTAATCCGCAGTTACTAT
>Ga0101944_10004006_pt1 | contig 19190 bp, 17 predicted proteins | sample DewCreD2012metaG_FD_75245 | JGI IMG/M metagenome (GOLD analysis project Ga0101944, IMG submission 75245) | Hot spring sediment bacterial and archeal communities from British Columbia, Canada, to study Microbial Dark Matter (Phase II) - Dewar... ... | reverse complement strand
CGATGCCCTCCAGCAGGGTCGTGAGAATCGTTGCCATAATTTGGGGGTTGGCTTCCTTCAACCCCAGCAACAAACCATTGATGGTCAGCTTTGTGCCTGGTATCTTAAAGACCAAGCGAAGGTCCACTGTGATCTCGCCCAACGGATTCCTCCTTTTCTTTTGGTTTGGGAAACTCTAAGAAAGAGGAATCCGTTTTGTTTTGCAAGATGTTAAAACAACAAAAACATGAAATACCGCTTAATCACGTAAACTCGTTACAAAGCCCAATTTTATATCGCTTATCTGGAGCATATCGCGGGAATCCAGCGAGCCGGTCTGAAATTCTGCTATCCGGAAATCTCCGATGAAAGCAAGGAGGTGCACGATCTTGAAGGGTTCGATTTAGCCCTAGCCCGCCGACTGCTTAGAGAAAAATCGTCCGTCGTCTGCAATGACTTCTGCCTGAAAGGCAAAGAACGCATCATCGTGGTGACGGGCCCGAACCAGGGTGGCAAAACAACTTTTGCCCGCACCTTTGGACAGCTGCATTATCTGGCTGCATTAGGGTGTCCGGTCCCAGGCAGGGAAGCGCGCCTTTTTCTTTTCGACCAGCTCTTCACCCATTTTGAACAGGAAGAAAACATTCAAAATCTCCGTGGAAAACTGGAGGATGACCTCTTCCGGGTTCACCGCATTCTCCGTCAAGCGACGCCGAAGAGCATGATCATCATGAACGAAATCTTTACTTCTACAACGCTGAAAGATGCCGTTTTCTTGAGCAAGAAAGTGATCGGTAAAATCATTGACTTGGATTTGCTGTGCGTTTGGGTAACCTTCCTGGATGAATTGGCCTTCCTCAGCGAGAAAACCGTAAGCATGGTCAGCACCGTGGTACCCGAAAATCCCGCATTGCGAACATTCAAGATCGTACGAAAGCCTGCCGACGGACTTGCACACGCGCTCGCTATCGCGGAAAAGTTCCGTGTCACATACGAGCAGCTGAGGGAGCGCCTAAAGCCATGAAAGCGTTTCTCATGTTCAGGGATCAGGATTTTGACCTTCAGCGCAAACTGCCTTGGAACGAACCGGCTCTGACGCAGGACCTGGAGCTCAATACGCTCTTCAATTCCATGGCCCAGGGCGACCCATTCCTGCTTGACGTGGCAAAGAAGGTTGTTTTATCGAAATTAAGCGATCCGGACGCCATCACCTATCGCCAGGACATCCTCAAAGATTGCCTGAAGAATTCCACCCTGGTGAGGGAGATCTACCGAATCACCCTGGAGTCTATTGAAAACAAGAAAAGGGGCTGGTACGGCATTTTTACCAGATACCCGGCGGGAATCCTCAGCAGTTCAATCGCCATGCTGCAGATGTACATGGGCCTGCTCAAGAAACTGAAGACGATCGCCGATGAACATGCAAACGAGTTTCACTCTGAGGGGTTTACCACGTTTTTCGCGATGATTCGGCGAGAGCTGGATGATGCGTATTTCGACAGAATGCAAGATCATTTGAGGGAGCTGAAATTCCGAAACGGAGTTTTGATCAGCGCTGAATTGGGAAAAGGCAATGAAGGGACCCACTATATCCTCCGTAAGCCAAACCAGGAAAAAGGGAGTTGGATGACGCGGATCTTCACCAAGAAACCCCCGGTCTATACCTATTCTCTTCATCCGCGCGATGAAGCCGGCGCCAGAGCCCTCTCGGAGTTAAGGGACAGGGGAATCAATCTGGTGGCCAATGCCCTCGGCCAGTCCGCCGATCATGTGGACAGTTTTTTCGGAATGTTGCGCGTCGAATTGGCTTTTTACATCGCCTGCTTGAACTTGCATGAACGGCTCGCTCAATTGGGAGAGCCCATGACTTTTCCGGTGCCGGCGCCTGCCGACGAACGCAGACACTCTTTTCAGGGCTTGTACGATGTCTGCCTGGCCCTAACCATGGGGCAAAAGGTTGTGGGCAATGATGGGGACGCGGACCATAAAGATCTGGTGATCATCACGGGCGCCAATCAAGGAGGTAAATCGACTTTCTTGCGGGCCATCGGTTTAGCGCAACTCATGATGGAATGCGGTATGTTTGTGCCGGCGGAGTCCTTCGCTGCCAATGTCTGCGATGGCCTTTTCTCGCATTACAAACGGGAAGAAGACGTCACCATGAAAAGCGGCAAACTGGCCGAAGAGCTACAGAGGATGAGCGATATCGTGGACCATATCACCTCCAATTCCATCGTGCTGCTCAATGAATCCTTCGCAGCGACAAACGAAAGGGAGGGCTCGGAAATTGCGAGGCAGATCGTCAGGGCCTTGTTGGAAAAGCGCATCAAGATTTTTTTTGTCACCCATCTGTATGAATTCTCCCACAGTCTTTTCGAGAAAAGAATGAACAATGCCCTGTTCCTGCGCGCTGAAAGAGAGATCGAGGGAAAGCGAACCTACAAGGTGACGGAGGGGGACCCTCTGGATACGAGCTACGGGGAAGATTCCTATAAGAAGGTCTTTGGCAGTGAGGTGTCCTCCCTCACCTCCTCTTGGAGTTAGCCTTTTTTTTGATCTGGCTGTGCTCGTAAACCTGTAACGAAAAGTCCTCCAATGCCCTCTCGCACTGTTTCAGCTTTTGGGCAACGAGTTTTCGAAGGGGATTCTTGACCAGGTGTCGCTCATCCGCCTTCTTGATCCACTTCTTGAGTTTGTCTAAGTCTTCTTCGTTCTCCTCCACCTCAGCAAAAATGAAGTTCTTTCTCGCAATCTCTGAGGCCAGTTCCTTCAAGAAGTCATCACACTTGTTGGCTATTTCCTGGTACTCCTCCGTGCCGGCCTCCAAGAAGGCTTTGAGGATCCGCTCCTGTTCGGCCTTTTTGATGGGTTTGCCGTCGATCAAAACGCTTCCACCCCCATAATCCTCTATATAAGACGCCAGGCTTTCCAGGTCTGAAAGCAGGTTCTTCATGTAAGGAACCACCCAGACAGACTGATAGCTGACGGCCCCCATTTTTTTCAATTGGCGCCAGACATAGACCCTGAGCTTAGAGGGCTTTGGGGGCAATCTATGAGAGAAGAATATCCATCTCACGGGAAACCGGGTTCCTCCTTATCTGGGATTGATAAACTATCTATTTCAGCTCGGGTCTCTTTGTCAATCTCAGATCCTCGGCCAGAGCCAGAAACTCAGAGCTAATTCGTTGTTCGTACCCAGGAGAAACTCCAAGAACTACTTGGCCCCTAAGAGAGCGGACAGGGCAAAGCAGAGGATGTACGCTACGATACCGCCTATCACCGGTGTCAAGAACCAAGAAACTACGATCTCCTTGATCGCCTTCATATCAATGGCCTTGATGCCCCTCGCCAGTCCGGCCCCCGCGATGCCCCCGATCATGGCCTGGTTCATGGAAGTGGGGTATCCCAGAGAGGCTGCGATGTGGGCCGTGATCCCCTGGGCCAGCTGGGCTCCCACGGCGCTGTTGAGATCCAGAGACACGATGTGGAGCCCGACCTTTTCCAATAAGGGCCGCCCCCAGGTAAGGGCGCCGATGGCCATGAAAATACCGCCGATAAATCCGGCCATCATCTGGGATTTAATCGCACCGGTCCCATAGAAGACGCCCACGGCATTCCCTGTATTGTTGCATCCCAATGTGTAGGCCGCATAGCAGCAGACCAGGATGAGGAGATAGCCGACCACCCTCTTCGTCTTTGCTGAAGAACGCCCCATCCCCTTGTCCATGAGTTTTGTGATGATAAACCCAAGGATTGTGCCCAGGATGGGCGTTCCTACCCAGGTGATTCCCAAAGCCACGATGGTCGTGCTCCAAAAAACCGGAGCCTTCATCGCAAGGGCGGCGCCGACTACGGAGAAAATGGCCAACTGCGACGTGGAAACCGGCAGCTTCAGCCATGTGTTCGCAGCAGTCACCAGGGCGGCGGTGAGCATCATGATCATGGCGCCGAACATGGTCATGTCCTTGGCCGCTATGACACCGGTTCCAACCGTCTTGACCACGTTGTGGCTTTCGAGGGTAGACCCGAGAAGCACGCAGATAGCAATCAGAATGGTTGCCGTGCGCGGGGAAACAAGTTTCGCCCCGAAGGCCGTGCCCATGACCGCGCCGGTATAATGGGAGCCGATTGTCCATCCAAAGAAAAGTCCTGAAACGACCATGCCGATCAAAAAGAATAGGTCCATAGTTTTCTCCTTTCGTCTGTCAGTGAAAAGGGGACTCCGTGAAGTCAATGTGAAATCCCCTGAAGAGGCCCCCCCAGAATTTGTAACAATAATTACATATCAAATATTCCTTGTCAACACATATTTTGTATCAGTTGTTACTTTTTTTGCCTCGGGAAGTCCAGACGACCGCAAGAGCCAATCGGTCTTGCCAAGACCAGGGCAACGGAGCTTCGCATGGGCTCCGAAATGAAAAGATCCACGGTCGAGGCCGGGAGGTTGACAGGCCACCAAAAGAGGCTTAAGCTTGCTGCCTGAGAGAGGTGAGCCTCACCGCAATTCCTAGCGGATTTTATTTTCAAACAGGGAAGACTTCCAGGGGTCTATGACGAGAGAAAAGGGAAGACCCATATCTTTGTTGTTGGTGACCGCAACCTTCTACATCGTCACTTTTTGCGCAGGATTCGACGGGGGGCAGGATACCGCGGCGCTCTCTTCAGTTCCCGCCTTTCAAACCATTGAGTTTGAAACAGCATTCAGCTCGGACGGGGAAGATCAGGAAGCCCTGAGCCTCGGCGATTTTTGCTCACGGGACGCATCCCTACTCCAACGTTGTCCATGTTCTCCCTATCGAGCCGTCCTCACCCTATCCCTTTCCTGCAAGCGACAGCTCATTCTTCGCTGTTGATCCGACCTCTCTGACACTTTTTTCCTGAAAATGGATTCAATTTAAGCCGCGGAAATAAGCATTTCGGAACTGTCTTCGGAATAAGGTGATCATCACCCCTGAAAGGGTGTTTCGTATTTCCGATTTTTCTAACCGGCGCCAAGGCGCTTTTCATAGGAGCTGATGACTATGGATCTTTTACAAGTTGTCGCTGGCATGATTTTTCTGGGGGCTATCTTTCTTGTCATCACGGGCTGGATCGATACGGTCCTGGCCGCTTTCTCTGGAATCATCCTCATGGTTCTTTTCGGAATCATGACGGACACAGAGGCGTTTCAAATGGTCGACTGGAATGTGATTGTGATCCTTCTCAGCATCTGGATCCTGTCGGGTTATTTTGGAAAATCCGGTGTCCCCGACTTCCTGTCGGCCGTCATTCTCAAGATGTCGAAAGGCAACGTGGCCGTGTTCGTGACTTTTATCGGAGCGCTGGCAGGCTTTGTCTCCATTCTCATAGACAACGTAGTGGTGGTCTTGATGTTCGCTCCGGTGGTTTTTCACGCCTGCAGACGGTTCAAATTCCCCTCCTTTACGCCTGTCATGTTCGTGGGCCTGTGTTCCAACTTCATGGGTACGGCCATGCTCCTGGGGGACTTGCCTCCCCAAATGCTCCACAGTGTTTCAGGGATTGAATTCAGCGGTTTTCTCTGGCATTCCGGCAGGCCATCCTCGTTTTTCATCCTTCTCATTTCTTACGTGATTACGTGCGGTGTCTTCTACATGATTTTTGCCAGAAAGTATAAGGGCATCGTAATGGATGTGGGCTCCATAGAAGAAAAGCCTTTGGACCACATCAAAGACAAGCCCTTTGCTGTCATTGCCTGCAGCATGTTCGCCCTGACCATCCTGGGCATGGCATTGAGACCCATTTTCGGCTACTCCCTTGGCTTCATGGCCCTGTGGGGGGCACTGGTTCTGGTGCTGGTGTTTGAGGTCTTCAAGAGCCGCTTCACCCTGCATATTCCCAGCTTCGAGGAGGTCCTTTCTGAACTGGACTGGAGGGCGATTCTCTTCTATGTCGCTCTCTTCGCACTCGTAGGCGGGTTGGAGCATTCCGGAGTGATTAAAACCGTCTCCGGCCTCATCACCCCCTTAATCGAGAAAAGCCTGGTGCTTGGGGCTACGGTGCTCTATTGGGTGACCGCTCCTATCGTGGGGGTCGTCGAGCATGATGCTTATATTCTGACGATGCTCTATGTTATAAAGGATCTGAGCGATGTTCAGGCCGTCAATCCCTGGCCTCTGTATTGGATGCTCCTTTGGGCGGGGACTTTAGGAAGCAACATGACGATCGCAGGCGCCCCGGCCCTCTTTGTTGCGAAAAACCTTGGGGAAAAGGAAGATCAGAGAACGGTGGATCTAAAAAAATTCCTCGGTCTCACAGCCCCTTATGTCATCGTGTCACTCGTTTCGTGCTTCGTTCCGGCCATGCTCATTTGGGTTTTCCCTTTTTCGAAATAGGAGGTCCCATGTCGATCTTAACCATCTCAAGGAGATACGGAAGCGGAGGTCGTGAAATCGGGCAAGCCGTGGCCGATTTGCTTCACTACGAATACGTGGACAGAAAGAGGATCCTTGAAGACCTCGGAAAGGAAGGCCAGGGATGGGAAGACTTCGCGAAGCAATATGACGAGAAGCAGCCCAGCGTCTATGAAAGATACAAATGGTCCTTCCGAGGCTTTGTTGCCCTCAATCAAGCTCAGATCTTGCAGTATGCACTTAGGAACAATGTGGTGATTATGGGAAGGGGCGGCAACTTCTTGCTTAAGGGCATTCCCTTTGCTTTTCGCATCCACATAAAATCTTCTTTGAAGGACCGAGTCGAGAGGCTGATGAAAAGGGAAATGCTCAGTGCTGAAAATGCACGATGGCTTATAGAAAAAGTCGACAAGGAGATGGGCGGTGCGGTCTATCTCATTTATGGCGGGGGGTGGGATGACCCGAATCAATATGACATGGTGTATGACACGAGCACCCAGAGTGCCGAGGAAATCATTGCCGCTGTCAAAGCCGAACTGTTCAAGCGGGATGCGGCTGTTACAGAAAGGGCATGGCAGGTGCTTGAGCTGCGGGCGCTTGCCGCGAGGGTGAGGGCAAGGATTGCTATCGAGCCCAGTTTCCCGATTTCCGCTCTTGATGTGAGGCCGAAGGAAGAAGGACTTGTCGAATACGGCATTCTCGTGAGGGGAGTCGTCTATGACAAGAGCGCTATCGGCCGTATCCAGGAGGCGGCAAAGGACATCTGCGGGGAAGTCCCTGTTGAGTTTGAATTGCAGTACCGCTGGCACCCCAGGCTGGGAGAGTGGCATTTCAGGTAGGGAAAGGGGGCTCCGACTCTATGAAATGAGAAGGCCACCGGGAAAGCCTAAGGATACTCTGGTTCTATCGTCGGGGCAGGGCCTATATCGACTTGAGCTTTTCGGCGATCTCCGCCATGGCGCCTGGATCTCTGAGCGCACTCAGGGCAGGCGGAGACTCCTGGAACACCTCCAGGGCGTTGAAGAACTTGTCCAGCACATCCCCGCTGTAGGTCGGAACCAGGAAGATATGGGTGTGGGGTATTCGCCGGCCCCGGGCATACATGCAGACAAAATCCGGTTTCAGAACCTTCATGATCTGCTCAGCCACCTGCTTTGCCATCCGGAAGAGGCTGGTGTTTTCCGCCTCAGTGAGATCATGCCACCAAGCCACATGCCTCTTGGGCAGGACAAGGGCGTGCCCTTTTGAAAAAGGATTAATGTCCAGGATGGCAAAAGAGAGCTCATCTTCGCATAACTTGTAGCAAGGCGCTTGCCCTTCCACCATACCGCAGAAAACGCATTTCTTTTCCCTCATCACCCTCTCCTGAATTTCCTTTCTCGGGGTTGGTTATCAACCCAATGCACTTTAGCATAAGGAGGCTACCCTCCGCATCACTTAAATCCCGAGCACCAGCTTGGCGGCGGAGATAGTCCCAGATTTTTCTTTACTCAATAACAGGACTGGCTAAGATGGAGCCGATCTTTGGGTCGACTTCAACACGGAAAGGGGGCCGGACATGGATAAAGATAAAGTGAAATCCCAATTTACCTACAAAGTGATCATGGTGGAAAACCGGCCAAGAATCTACGCCGCTCCTGCTTCTAAGCAGGAGGAACCGGCCAACAAGCAACCTCAAGCGCTGAAAGAGGAGGGTGGAGCAGGGTTGTTTTCCTTTTTCGGTCACAGGATGGAAAAGCTTCTTACCTCAACAAAACCCGAGGAAGAAGAGCTTCCGTTGATTGAGAGGGAATTGGAGAAAAGCCTGGAAGAGTTGCAAAAAAAACTTGAAACAGCACGGGTGGGCCGAAAAGCTGAGATAAGCGTCTTGGAAAAAGAGCGGACGAAGCATGAAGAGCTCATTGAAAACCGCAACCGGTCTCAGGCTCTTCTTTTTAAGGATATTGTCGAATACCACGGCAAGATCGGCACGGGGTTAACAGAGGAGGATGTGCTATCCCTTCACAGTTTTCTGAAAAACGCAGCGGATCACGAGATGGACTGCTCATCCCACGAGCTTCTGCACAAACATATCGAATGCAATGTGATGGGTTTCTTCCGCCGGAAAGCGTTCGAAAAGGGCTGGGAGAGAATAGAAAACTACATGGAGAGAGTCCGCATTCCCTTCCCGGTTCCCACCTCCATGTTGGACCGTGAGGACGAAGTGCGAAACGAAAAAGTGAGGGAGGAAGGCAAGAAAGCCTCCGGGGAGGATTTCCGCAAGATGACTCCTCAGCAATGCGCTGAAATGATCCTTGGGAATGTACCTGTTTGGGTTTACTCCTATCCGGAAAAAGACTCCTATCTCTGGTTTCTCACCGTTCTTCAAGGTGTCGCTGCAGGCATTGCCGCAAAGCTCTATCTGAATTATCTCGGGTTTTGGGAGAGAAATTCCTCCCTCCTGCTGGAAAAGATCCAAAAGAAATTCGCTGAAAAAATCAGCGCGATGCGGGAGCGAGGCAAAGGAGCCGAGGAGCTCACGGAAGTCTTTGCCGTATCGAGGGAGTTGCAGCGGATCATCAAAGAGGAAATCCCGTATTATATCTGGAGCGAAATGCCGGGCGAACTCAAGGATTCCTGATTCACCCACCCTCAGAGCAGCCTCCGAGAGCTTAATGGGAACCCTCTCTTGCGGGTTTTCGCGGAGCACACCCTTTCAGTCGATGAACGGAGCGATCAGGGGGTGTTTTTTCTTGATCTCTGTGATGAGCTTGTCTTGGTGACGCATTTTGATGACGGCTCGTATGACGAGGTAGGAAGCAAGAAGCACGAGTGCTGCACTCAGCGACAAAAGAGGGATGATCAAGTGTAGAACGCGAAGGAAGTCGTAAAACCTCGATGTGGCGACGAGAACGCTCAGCACCGACAGGGGCAAAACAAAAACGGCGATTCCGGTTCTCAACGCAGCAAGGGATGTGCGTTTCTCCGCCAACAGAAGCTGAACCTCAGAGACGACGAGCGCCTCATGGTCAGCGCTCATGCTCTGGGTCAAAGGCTTGATTGTTTCGGGCTGTCCATTCGGAAAGACACTGCCTTCTCTATCCGCCATTGTTCTTACCCAACCAGTCAACAGGATTCAGACTCCTGAAGGCCAATAACCCGTGCAACATCACCAACCGGATTGGACCCCATCTAGGAGCTGCTGGCTGGTGACTTTGGTCTATTATAACATAACGCCTCACCCGGCGGAAAATTTTCGTCGTTTCCGGGGGACGTTATAACTCCTCTTGAACTGAACTGTTGAGAGCGAGGTTCTCATGAGACCTATCAGCCATGGCAGAGCTCTTTTGCACGGACTGTCTCGATTGACAATTTCGAGAGTAAAGATGGACATTTCATTTCGAAAGCTCTATCCTTTTTCTACTCTTGTCTCCTTGAAGGGTGATACAGCCTCCGAAAGCATCTGGCTATGGCGGAGGAGAATGGAAGTTACAGGTTCGCATGAGACGACTCGGCCGTCTATATGGTACAGGCCAGCATACGGGACACCTCTTGGCCTGGGGCGATGGAATTGTCCTCGTAGGCATCGCCTCGGTGATTTATGCGGGATTGCACCTTGCCACAAGCGTGTCGGCGGTGATCCGGGGGCCGGAGATTTCCCTTTCACCGGCCCACCTGCCGTTTTATGCCCTTTTGTCCTTGAGACGCATGGCCGTGGCCTATCTCTTCTCTCTGCTCTTCACCCTCATCTATGGCTATCTTGCCGCCACCCACCGCCGGGCCGAGCGGTTCCTGATGCCGATTCTCGACGTCCTTCAAAGCGTGCCCATCCTCTCCTTCCTGCCCGTGGTCTTGCTGAGCCTCAGCGCCGTGTTGCCCCAGAGGCTCGCCATCGAGCTTGCTTCCATCGTGCTGATTTTCACCAGCCAGGTTTGGAACATGACCTTCTCTTGGTACCAATCGCTCATCACCATTCCCAAGGAACTGCGCGAAGCCAGCGGGGTCTTCCAGTTCAAGCCCTTCTTGCGCTTCAAGGTGCTGGAGCTCCCCTTTGGAGCCATCAGCCTGATTTGGAACAGCATGATGAGCTGGGCCGGCGGGTGGTTTTTCCTGATGGCGGCGGAGATCTTCACCGTAGGAGAGAGAGACTTTCGTTTACCGGGGCTGGGCGCTTACCTTTCTGAAGCGGCAAACCAAGGGGATATCAGGGCGATCCTCTGGGGTGTTGGCACTCTGGTGTTGCTCATCGTGGCCCTGGATCAGTTGGTATGGCGCCCGCTTTTGGCCTGGTCGGACCGATTCAAGTTGGAAATGACTGAAGGGGAAGTCGCTCCGGAGTCGTGGTTTCGTGACGCCCTCCTCAGTTCACGCCTTCTTCATTGGCTTCACGTGAAGATTTTCAGGCCCATGAGCGAAGGCGCGGAGGCCATCTTGTCGCGGCTTTTTCCGGCAAAGGCTCCCGAAAAACCTTCCCGCGCGGCCCTCCTAGCCTCCTCTGTCCTTGGACTTGTTTGCGGGATATTCCTGCTTTACGGCGCCTACCGGGCGGGTGTCATGCTCTCGGGGGTTCCCCTCTTTCAATGGGGTCTCGTGGCCACAGGGCTGGCGGCCACGCTCTTGCGTGTTGCCGCCGCGCTGGCCCTTGCCTTTGCGTGGACAGTCCCTCTGGGCGTAGCGATCGGGACTAACCGCCGCCTTGCAGCCCTGCTCCAACCTCTGGTGCAGATTGCCGCTTCCGTGCCCGCCACCGCCCTTTTCCCGGTTTTTTTGCTCTTCATGCTACAGATTCCCGGCGGTCTCAACCTGGCGGCGATCCTTTTGATGCTCATGGGAACACAATGGTATCTCCTGTTCAACATCATTGCCGGCGCCGCCGCCATACCCCAGGACCTGAAGTACACTTCCCAGCTCCTCCACATGAAGGCATGGCAGCGCTGGCGCACCCTGGTCCTTCCTGCACTCTTCCCGTTCATGATCACCGGGGGAATTGCTGCAGGCGGCGGGGCCTGGAATGCCAGTATCGTTGCGGAGTATGTCCATTTCGGAGGCAAAACCGTCTCCACGCTGGGTCTCGGCGCTCTGATCGCCGAGGCCACTGCATCGGGCGATTACCCCCTGCTCCTGGCCTCGACCCTGAGCATGATCCTCGCGGTTGCTCTTATTAACCGGCTGTTCTGGAGACGGTTGTATCGCCTTGCCGAGGAACGCTATCGGATGGAGTGATGATGATGGTCAGCACTGCTCTCTTGGTGGAACTAAGGAAAATCGGCCAGATTTACGGCAGCGGGGTGAAACAGTTTACTGCACTGAAAGACATTGATCTTTCGGTGGGAGATGGAGAATTTGTAGCCTTGCTCGGACCTTCGGGGTGCGGAAAGAGCACCCTCTTGCGCATCATCACCGGCCTTCAGAAGCCCTCTGAAGGGGAGGTCCTCTACCGCGGAAGCCCCTTGAAGGGGGTCAACCCCCATGCGTCAATCGTCTTCCAGACCTTTGCTCTTTTTCCCTGGCTCACCGTGCAGGCCAACGTGGAGGTCGCCCTCAAGGCGAAGGGGATTCCACTTCAAATGCGATCGGCAAGGGCTTTAGACCTTCTGGATCGCGTGGGGTTGGACGGCTTTGAAACGGCCTATCCTCGAGAACTTTCGGGCGGTATGCGCCAGAAGGTCGGGTTTGCAAGGGCCATGGCCGTCGAGCCGGAGTTGCTTTGCATGGACGAGCCCTTTTCCGCCCTGGATGTCCTCAGTGCCGAGAGCCTGAGGGGCGAGTTGCTCGAACTCTGGACCAGCGGCCGCATACCCACCCGGGCGCTCCTTATGGTCACCCACAGCATCGAGGAGGCGGTGTTCATGGCGGATCGAATTGTGATCATGGAAAAAGCCCCGGGGCGTATTGTAAGAGAGATGGCTGTTGCCCTGCCGCATCCTCGCCTACGAAAAGACCCACGTTTCTTGGAGGTGGTGGACCAGGTGTACGCAATTCTGGCCGGACAAACTCAGCCGGAGCATGTGGAGCTGGGTTCAGCCCCCGGCGAGCCCGGCCTGACCCGCGGCCTGCCGGACATCAGCATCAACGAACTGGCGGGTCTCTTGGAACATGCTCTCTACATGCATTCCGGCCGAGATGACATCTTTCGACTGGCCGAGGACTTAAAGGTCAACTCGGATCAGTTGTTGCGGTTGATGGAGGCTGCGGAACTGCTCGGGTTCGCCACCATTACTCAGGGGGATGTGGTTGTTACCCCTCTGGGCGAAACCTTTGCCGAGGCCAGTATTCTTGGCCGTAAAGAGATATTCGCCGCACGCATGAAACGACTGCCCATCATCCGTTGGCTTCTCTCCTTGTTGAAGGCATCCGATAAACATCGCTTGGAATGGGATGTGGTCAAGGCCGCCCTTGAGCTGGAGTTCCCGGGGGATGAAGCGGCCCGGCAGCTCGACACCGTGGTACGGTGGGGACGATATGCCGAGCTCCTGGCCTACGATGACAATACCGAGAGCATCTACCTCGAGCCTGGAGAGGCCTTCCCGCTCGGTTTTTCAAGAAGAGATGAGGACACAGGAAAGAACCCATGAGCCCTGTTGGCTCGGGGGACTTCGTTTTCTCCTCCCACAAGGGGACTCCCCTGCCCTCGTTTCCCACTGAAACATGAAGAAGATTTGGGGGCCAATCGTATTTTGACCCAGCTATGACAGAAAGAGGGGAGGAACCATTCGCAGAGCGGGCGGAGCGTCTCGTTCCTTGACAGGGTATACGTCTTCCTCTATCCTCATTGCGAGGAAGTTCGGTCGATCAGGCTTTGCTCACAGTTGATGTCTATACTCATCTCCGAACAAGAACGCCTCCACGGGCTCAGATGTGAAGCGGCAAGAGGCACCCGGAGAATCAACCTGCAGCCAAAAGCGTCCGCTTTGCGTGAGAATCATCTGCGGACGATCGGCCATTTTTGAGAGGCAAGCACGTGGCAAGTAATCCTTCCATAGCAGGGACAGATCCCGGCATCGCCTACATTCCCGGACCCGTTGAGCGCATGGGAAGAAAGCTCAAGGTCGAATATCTCGGAATGGCGTCTGTTTATTCGATTATTGCGCTTCTGTATTTCGGCGATTTCCTTTTTTGGTATCAAACGATCCTGGCCACTTTAGGAGCCTTTTTCCTGTTCCTGGGGCTCAAGAAAAAAACAGAAGATCATGTCATCGGCTCCCTTGTCCTGCTTGCGGCGGTCAGCGTTGCACAGGGACCCGTCGTTCAGTCGAACTGGGTCGTCCCTTACCTGCTTTTCGGATTCACGATTTTCGTCATGGAAGGGTACCGCGAGAGGCGGCCAACGCGCATCTATGCCCTGCCGGCAGTGTTCTTGGGCTGGTCTTTGGTGGATTCCTCCTGGTGGCTGGGCGCGGTATTCTCATGCATGTATCTTGCATTTCCCCGAGCTGAGAAACCGCACTTCCGGCGGCATCTTTCCTACATGCTCATTGCAGGATTCCTTCTGGCTTTTATCGGCCACATTCTCGCCGATCGCTCGATCTTCTGCGCCTCGCAGTTTTTCCCCAGGGGGCGTGTCCCCCCTGACCGCATTGAACTGGAGGTGCTGGCGGCTATAGGAATTCCCGCCCTTCTGTGTCTCGCCTCTTACTGGAAGAAGCTCATGGCGCCTCACCGCTGGAACACATTGTTTTTTGCTTGCCTGGCTGTATGGGACGGCCGGTTCGCCGCTGTCTTTGCCATGGTCGCAGCGGTTCTTCTTTGTGCCACCGTGTTCAGGGACAGCGTGGATTCTCCCACCCTGCGTCCTTTTTTCAAGCACTTTGAGTGGCACTATTTTTGGTACGTTTTTGCTGTCGCCGTTTGGGCATATCTGAGCCGGTGGGGAATCGCCTTTTGATGCCTGTGAACGTGGGGAGGCGCGCCAATTCCATTGACACGGTACCTGCCACTCTAAGCCCTTAGAGTCTTAAGCTGAAACTTCTGTGCACGATGCGGAGATCTTTGGAGCCCGGGACCTGGGGGGGTGTGGTCTCTAAAGAGCCGCCCGGAATCAGTAAGCAGTAGGCAGTAAGCAGTCTCCAGTTATTCTCTTTTCATGGTTTGCCCTGCATAGTGCTTACTTTTGCATTTCGCGGACCGTCCTGGGCTCCAGCAGACTTTGATTGCGGCTAAAGGCCTGCCTTGGACAGGAGTTGTTAGAACTGAAGCCGTTTTGCCCTGTTGACAAGCGGCAGTCCCTCATAATATAAAGGCACACGCAATCGGACCGGCATTGGGTCTGAATCATTCTTTTTGGAGGTGAAGTGATGGGAAGCTATTGCATCAATATCTTTTTGGATGAGGCGCAGGAAAAGAAAATCCAGGAAGCCGGACTCGGCGACCAGATTATCCAGGTGGAGGGCAAAAAAGCCGTCAAGGTTCCCGTGGGTGACAAAGAGCACAAGAAGCTTCTGAAGGCTTTCCCGGACCTGAAGTTTGACGCTTCGGACGCCTGCGTGCTGCCGGATCCGGCGACAAAGACTCTGCTCGACATCGTGACCACATCAAAAACCCTGGACTGCATGAAAGTGGCGATTATTAAACTCTACAACCCTCTCGCAGGGAAAGAAATCCGCAGCAAGGTCTTCTGATGCGGAAAATCCAGGGTTGACGAACTTTATCACGGACCCCGGACAATCCTTACGCCTTGGCCTCTGCCTTCCCGGCTCGCGGGGAGGCGGAGGACGGTCCCTGGTGGCCGTTCCAAGCCCAGGAGCACCCCATGCCAGCCAGCATCAGTGTCAAAACCGATTCCCGAACAGAAATGCTCGATATCACCTCCTCCGTGCAGAAGGAGATATCCAAAGCCGGTGTGCAGGATGGGATTTGCGTGGTCTATGTCCCCCACACCACGGCAGGGATCACGATCAATGAAGGGGCTGACCCGGATGTTTGCACCGATATCCTCACCAAGCTGAACGAGCTTGTCCCTCCGAACAGGGCGTACCGCCACACAGAAGGAAACGCGGACAGCCACATCAAGGCATCGCTGATGGGAAGTTCTGTGACGGTCATCGTGGAAAACGGCCGCCTTGTCCTGGGCACCTGGCAAAAAATCTTTTTCTGCGAATTCGACGGACCCAGATCACGAAAAGTCTACATCAGGTTTTAGCAGGCTACTGAAAAATGGCCATCTGCGGCGTTACCCTCATTCCTCATCGTTGCGGCGTACTTCTATGTACGCCTCACTCTTCGGAATTTCGGATGCCTTGCATCTGACCATTTTTGAGCAGCCTGCAAACTACGTGTTTTTCAGCAATCTCTTGGGACACTATACCCGCAGGTCGTCGAACAGTGCCCGCCCATTTTGCAGATTGTGCAGGGGAGGAGTTTACCCCCTCCCGTGGGTGGGCGTAACGCCCACCCCTACATGCCCCACTGAAAGTCAGTGTCAAGTTCACGTTTCTCTCTTGTCACTGGGTACTTGTCATTCGTCACTTTCCTATTCATTTCACCGTCGAGCATTCGTGGAAAAGCTTGTAGGGGCACACGTTGCGGCAATAGCCGTGATCCAAGCGTTCGAATAGGTAGGCAATGGCCTCTCCCATTTTTTCTTTGACCCGATCCCGTCCTACCCTGTCCAGAAAGCCGGTGTTTTCAAGGACTTTCTTGACCGGCAAGTGAACATAGAGAAAAGCCATCTCGATGTTTCTAGCCTTGAGTTCGTCCAGCAGGCCGAAAAGCTCGTCCACGCCGCTGATATCCATGAAGGCGATCGATTCAAAATCCAGAAGAAGGAACTTGAGGGGGGTTTTCTGCTCCTCCACGCGCATGAGGATACGCTCCATCGTGTATTCCGCGTTTCCGAAAAAAATGCAGTTGTCCGGCCGAAGTTCAAGGATCTGCGGACAGTTCGGTTTGCGGTAAACATCGGCGTTCAGAAACATGTTGAGCTCAGGGTCCTTGGTGATACGGACAATGCGCGGATGCATGGTCTTCCACAGAAAAAGGATCAGGGATAAGGCAACCCCGATAAGCAGCGCGTAGTCCGGCTTGGTCAGAATTGCCAGGGCAAACACGGTGAAGGCCACAATCCCGTCGTGGCGGTTCATTTTCCAAAGAGAAAAAACCTGTCCCGGGTGAAACAGAATGATGACCGCACTGATCACCAGGGCCGATAGCGCCGCCCTGGGAATGTATGCCATATAAGGGGTCAGGAAGAGGAGCGCCAGGATGACGCCCAAATTAGCTACCGCGCTGGACACCCAGGTTCTTGCCCCGGAGGCGAAGTTGATAGCCGTCCTTGAAAAAGACCCGCTCACCGGATAGCTCTGAAAAAATGAGCCGATGAGATTGGCAAGGCCTTGGCCGATGAACTCCTGGTTCACGTCCACCCTCTGCTTGGTCTGCCCTGAAACGGCCTTACCGACGGAATAGGTTTCCGCAAAGCTCACCAGGGCTATGACGATGGCAGGGCCCAGCAAGCCGCTCATGGTCTTGAAGTGGAGAAACGGGATCTCGAAATGCGGAAAACCGGCCGGCGTAGGTCCCACGATGGCAATGCCGCTCTCATGCCATTCAAAAAGAGCAAGGAGGACGGAGGTGAGAATGAGGGCGACCAATCCGCCTGGGAAAGCGGCTCGATACCTCTTGGCGACAAAGATCACCGCAAAGGCGAGGAGACCGACGATCAGGGTCGGGAGATGAGTCGAGGGCAGGCCTTTGATGAGATCGTAGACCATGGGGAACAGGTACTCCCGCCGTGGAACGGCAATACCGAGAAGATGGGGAACCTGCGTGGCGCAGATGATCAGGGATGCCGCAGAAGTAAAACCTCTCACTGTGGAGTGAGAAATGAAAGACATCACGGCGCCCAGTCGAAACATCCCGATCGCCAGGTAAAGAATTCCGACCATGAACGCGAGGAGAACCGCGAGCTCCATATAGCGGGCGGTCCCTGGTTCTGCGAGCGGCGACAGAGTGGTGAGGACCAGAAGGCTCAAGATCGCTATCGGTCCGGTGGAGAGCTGTTGCAGACTGCCATAAAGAGCCGCGACCAGGGGCGCGAGCATGGCCGCATAGAGTCCATAAACCGCGGGCAGCCCCGCGAGCATGGCATAGGCCATGGCTTGAGGTATCAGCACGACGGCGACCGTGGCCCCTGCCACCGCGTCCTGCCGCAACGCGGTCCGGTTGTACCCCTTCAGCCAGGGCAGAAAAGGAAACAAGTGGTATATTTTGCCGTGGTTTAGCATGTCTTTAAGTCTGAGCCCCTTAATTCAGGCCATTGGGCGCTACTGAATTCGAATATCGAAATCCGAAACTCGAAACAAATTCGAATGTTGAATTTTCCAATAACCAAAACAGAACCACCCCAACATGCCTTTCTTTTGGAACATTTGAATTTTGCTTATTCGTGCTTGTTTCGGATTTCGTGCTTCGGATTTCGAATTTTCAGCTTCTCCGTAAATAGCAGATTATTCTCGAGCTAGGGCTTAAATGCGCACATCAAACAAGCTTCACTTTTCTCGCATCGAACCCTTTCTCTTTCAGCCACTCCTGAATGGCTTCAAGGAGAAGACGGTAATACCTGAGCGAGCCTCCCAGACCTCGTCTTCCAAAATAATAATTGACTTCCAAAATCAAAGGTTGGGGATCAGGATGGTCCAGATTGAAGACAAAGTCAAAGGCAGCCAGAAGGATTCCGCTTTTTTCAGCAATCCACCGGGCTTGTTCCCTTCCCTTTTCCTGGAGCGCCGGTTTCCAAACCCTGTCCACTTTTGCGCCACGGCTCACGGTGGTGATGATGTCCTGGGACCTGCCCGGCCTTTTCCAGTAGGTCATGATCTTCTTGTAAAGGACGACCGCCCTGAGCACATTCCCCCGGCATGGAATCGCCTCTTGGGAAATGAACCCTTCCGGTCCGGTTTTTGCCAAAGACTGCAGCGCCCTGTCGAGGCCGATATGGGAATCAACCGCGTAAACACCGTCTCCTTCATGGCTCCTGTCGGCCTTGAGGAAAAAAGGCATTTCATGGGGCGGGGCGCCCTGCCGCTTCAGAAATGCTCGGAATTTATTGACGGAAGCCCAACGCATCGTCACCGGGTGAGGAACTCCCAGTTTTCCGAAAAGAACGCTTTGACCCATTTTCCCTGGATATTTGAAGCGCAACCCATACTCCGGGAACAACAGGGCCTCCGAAAGAGCGCAAGCCTTGTACAGGGGAAAAGAGCAGCTCTGTGGAAGAATGATGGCGTCTGCGTGCTGGATCAAGCGTCGATCCTCTGTTCTCAGCGGGCGGTCCGCCAGGATGATCTGAGCATCGGCAGTAAAACAGGGATGAAAGGAAAGGATCATTCTGCTGAATCCGTACCCTTGGGCTTTGGTTTGACTTTATCCCTCGGAGTCACTATAGTTGTCGAAATTAGCATAAAAACCAGTCATTGTGGAGTTGTCAAAATGCCCATTTTCGAGTTTCGATGTCTTGAATGCGGGAATATCTTTGAGAAAATCGCCGTGAAGTCGGATGACACGATGGATATGCAATGCCCGGAGTGCAAGTCCGAGTCCTTTGAGCGAGTTCTGAGCAAGACGAGTCATGTGATGGCCAAAGGCGCCGGTGAAAAGCCGACGCTCACCACCAAGTCCTGCGGCTCCGGCAATTCCTGTTACACCCTCAATGTCCCTGGACCGACCAAATAGGATCCCGCCCAAGTGCTCTCCTTATCCCTCACCCGGCCCCTTTCATTTCCGAGTTCGTGTGACAATCCATGTATATGGACCGTCATAAATACTTGCACATCGACTAGATTTAGTGTATCATACCATTGCAGTCCATTCTTAGAATATGGAGACAATGGTTATGAGGCGAATCGAGTTCAAGAAACCAGATCG
>Ga0101944_10004005_pt1 | contig 19192 bp, 14 predicted proteins | sample DewCreD2012metaG_FD_75245 | JGI IMG/M metagenome (GOLD analysis project Ga0101944, IMG submission 75245) | Hot spring sediment bacterial and archeal communities from British Columbia, Canada, to study Microbial Dark Matter (Phase II) - Dewar... ... | reverse complement strand
CACCCTGCACTCTATCGGTGTGACTCACTCGCCCATCACCGAGAAAGACAAAACCCCCATCCAGCCGACCCGCTCCCAGGCGATTGGCACAGTCGAAGTTTCTCCAGAATTCGTGGATGGATTGGATGGGCTGGAAGGCTTCTCACACCTGATTCTGCTCTACATCTTTGACCGCTCCGACGGCTATTCGCTGCGCGTCCAGCCGTTCCTGGATGACCGTTTTCATGGGGTTTTCGCCACCCGATACCCCTACCGCCCCAACCCGCTGGGACTCTCGATTGTGCGCCTGCTTAAACGGGAGGGCCACCGGCTCGAAATCGAGGGCGTGGACGTGCTGGATGGCACGCCCCTGCTCGATATAAAGCCCTACGTCCCCGATTTTGATGTTTTTCCGGGAGAAATCCGCGCGGGTTGGTACGAAACCAGGAGCAAAGCGTAAGAGTTACCCTCAGATTTCACGGACTTGCAAAAAGTCGTTTTGTTAGTTTTTACGACAGAGCGCGCCGAGAATATTGGATTTTTCCGTTTCTGGTGAGATTTCGTCCACAGATTTCGCAAATTACACAAATTTGGTTTGTAAAATCGGCCAAATCGGCGTCATCTGTGGATAGATTTTCACTGCGTACTGGTTTCAACGCGACGCCAACAAATCAATGATGTGCATGGCCCGAATATTCGAGCCAGCCTTGCGCAGGCCGCCGGCAATGTTCATCAGGCAGCCGGGTTCGCAGGTGATGACCGTATCGGCCCCGCTGGCAATAATGTTCTTTACTTTGTTTTCCATCATTGCGCGGCTGACTTGGGGAAAGGTGACGGTGAACGCGCCGCCAAAGCCGCAGCAGGTCTCCTCCTCGTTGAGCGGGATGAATTCCAGTCCCCGGACGGCGTTCAGCAGGGTTTTGGCCTCGGTTTTCAGCCCCATCTCGCGCAAATAGTGACACGAGGCGTGGTAGGTGACTTTGCGCGGATACGATGCCCCGACATCGGTGATGTTGAGGACGTTGACCAGGTATTCGGTGAACTCGAATGTTCGGGCGGCGATTTCGCTGGCGGCTTCGTGTTCGGGCGTTCCGGGCGGGAACAGTTCAGGGTAGTGATGTTTAACCATGCTGACGCACGAACCGGAAGGGCCGACGATGGACGCATCGCTGCGGCCAAAGGCGCGCAAGAAGTTGCGGGCAACCTCCCGCGCTTCGCGCTCGAATCCGTTATTGAAATGCGGCTGCCCGCAGCAGGTTTGTTCATGCGGGAAGACCAGTTCGACGCCCAGCCGCTCCAGCAGCCGGGTCATGTTCTGGAGGGTTTGAGTGTAAAACTGGTCGCCAAGGCAGGTGAGGAGGAGTTGGGCGCGGGGCATGGGTATCAGGTATCAGGTGTCAGGTGTCAGGTGGCAGGTGTCAGGTGGCGGGCGTTAGGGTTTATTTTACCGCGCGCGCGCCGGTTTCGAAATCCAGTTCTAGCGATTGGCCCTGGAAAGTGATGAGGTACTTCAGGCCGCCGAACTCGACCCGCGCGTAGGGATTCTCGAAACGCGGATACCCCGTCAGCGGAATGGCCTGTCCAGCAACAGTCAGACCGCCTGTCCAGTCAAATTCCAGCAGGCCGTTGCCAGGCGAATCGAAGCGAACGTTCAACCCGTCTACCTTCAACGGAGCAGCGGTGATGGCGGCGATGAAATCTTGGAACGAACCATCCACGCTGGCGCGTCCCAGTTGGACAATCCAGACGTTGCGGTAGCCCGGCGCGACGATTTCCTGGTCAGCGTCGGGGCCTTCGGTGACCCACTGATAGGGCAGGGCCGAATAAAGGGCAATGTACCCGTCTCCATGCCGCCCAAAGACCCATCCGCTCCGCTCGGCCACTTCATCGAACGCCCATTTGGGGAAATAGGCATGGGTAAAGGCGTAGTGACGCGCTTCGAGCGGGCGGGGCGCGCTAGGGTAGCGGGGGATGTCATAGAGCGCGACCAGGACGTTCTTGTATTGCGCCGCGCGCGGCTGGCGGCCATTGCCCATCCAGTAACTTGGACGATGTTTGTCATCGGCGCGCAGCGAATCGGGATGGTTGGTAAAGACGACCGCATACGGCCCCAGCGTAGCCTGCCAGATGTGCTGCTGATAGCCTTTGCCGCCGGGCCGAAAACTCTGGGCCGAAGAAAGCATGTAGTCGGGCGTGCGGTATGAGACCTTGTTGACCTCGCTCATCAAGATTCCGTTCGGGTCGGGGTCGAGCAGGCGGCTGGCGAGCGGCAATCCGTTGACCGCTTGCAGGAATTTGGCAATCTCTTTCAGGTCTTTGAAATCGGGGTAGTGCCACAGGTTCCAGGCGTCGGCGGCGCGAATGGTGTAATCAATGACATCCGGCGTGGTGAACGCGCCCAGGCCCCAAAAGCGCGGAATCTGGCGCAGGTCGGCCAGGTCCAGCCCGTAGCGGGGCGCGTCTGCCACATCGAAGGAATGCCGCTCATAATTGAAGTATTCTTGGGGGTTATCGAGCGCCAGGGCTTGGATGACAGGCGGCACTTCGTATTTGGTCGTGGTCGCCAACGCCACTGCGCCCATGTTGGTCGTGGAAATGAATTTGCCCTGCCCCCAGGCCAGGGCGTTGATGGTGGTCATGCTGCCGTTGGCCGACTTGATGGAGCTGGCCGTCACCCGCCCATGCGAGGTGGCAAATTGCCCGTAGAACGAATCGACCGCCGTATCGAACAAAATCACATCCACCAGCATTGCGGCGCGGGTTGCAATTTCGGGGTCTTCGGCAAAATCCACCAGGTTGAGAAGCGGGGCCAAGTCTTCGGGGTAGTAGGTCTCTGAGTCCCATTCGGAGAAGCCTGCGCGGGCGCGCAGTTCAATCCACTGCAAGATGAGGGGGCGGGCGTGTTCCATGTGCCAGCGGCCAGTCTGCCCGTTGTTGGTGAAGACCGAATCGGGGAACATCTGCCCGGCCAGGTATTCGGCGCTGTGATTGAGAATCTGATGATTCTCGGTCCACATCTCCACATAGGTCGTCCCCGGCTCGTCGAGCCAGTACTTCCAATTGAGAATCGCGTCTTCGATGGCGGCTTCCTGCGCGGCAGTCAGTTTGCCCGTGCCGCGAAACAGAGCGTACATCCGAATCAGGGCGTTGAAGGTGAAATCGGAGGGGTCCTGGCGGGCGTTGACGAACTCCAACGCAGCCCGGAACGCCGTCTCATTGATGGATTCTGCCCCGTTGGCAAGTTTAACGATGTCGGTCCATACCCCGCCCCGGTCATCGGGCGTGGGCTGGGCGCTGACCCAATCGCGGTACATTTGCTGTCGTTCGGCAAAGGTCGGCGCGATGGGCGCAATGTGGAAGGGTTCGTCTTCGGCGGCGGGGCGGCGCGGTTCTGGCTCACCCTCGCGGGCGGGCGGCATGGCCGGGCGGACGGCGGCCAGCGAATCGAAGACCAGCGCTACGACAATCAGCAAGGCGGGGATGAGCAGCCAGTAGAGATTCGGTTTCATCAGGGCTTCCATTGGGGTCGAGAGGGGTCAACCGAGCAGGATTCGGGTCAGTTCGCGCTGTTCGCCTTCTTCAACCGGCTGCCCGGCACGCTGAAGGGTCAGCAGAACCGTCAGGCGGCGATGCAGTTCGGGCGTGAGCGGAAAGCGCAGAGCAAAAAAGAGCGCGCAGGCCAGCAAGACGACCGGCAGGAGCATGAACAGTAACCGCAAGGCGAGCAGGAAGGTCTCGCTTTGGGGCTGCTCGACCAGCCGGGTGACGCCGCCGACGGTTTCTTGCGCCGGTGGAAGGTATCCGGCCCAGCCGATGACGTTCGAGACGGCGAAAATAGCCAGCGCGGAACTAAATTTACGGATGAACGTGACCAGGGCTGAGTACATGGCCTCGCGCCGTTCGCCGCTGCGCAGTTCATCCACGTCGGGAATATCGGGGAAGATGGCATAAATCATGACGACAATCCCGCCCGTGCCGATTCCGACCACCGCCGCGAAGACATAGACCATAAAAGACAGGTTGCCGGGCGCGAGCAGAAAACTGAACAGCATAGCCGCAGCCCATATCGCCAGGCCGAGAATGTAGCCGCGAATTTTGCTGGTGCGCTTACTCAGCCAGACAAAGAAGGGCAGGGAAACCACTTGGGCTATCAGCAGCGCGCCGTTGACGAAACTAACCTCCCCGCCGCGCTGGAGGTAGTATTTGACGAAATAGGCCACAATCGTGCTGACGGTATCAATGGCAACGAAGGCGAACAGGTACATGGCGAGCGTGTACACGAACGTGCGGTTGCGGAACGGCTCGAGGAACGCCCGCCGCCAGTCGAAAGGTTGGGGTGGACGCTGGAATTCTGGACGCTCCTTGACGGCGGTCACCGTGAAAATAAACGGCAGGGCAAAGAACGCGCCAAAGGCCAGGCCCATCACGATATAGCCGGTGTGGACATCGGGGAACTGTTTGACAATTTCCAGCGGCAGGAGCGCGGCCACGATCGAGGAAACGGTCGAGAAAAAGATTCGAATCGAGCTGAGCGCGGAACGCTCATGGTAATCGAGCGTAATTTCGGAGTGCAGGGCGTTGTAGTTGAGCATGACGATGCTGACGACTGTCGAAAAGAACAGGTAACTCGCCAGCACAGCCGCAAAACGTCCGGTTTCAGATTCCATGCGGAAAGGGTAAAACAGCGCGAAGAATGACAGGAATACCAGCGGGATACCCGCCAAGAGATAGGGGCGGCGGCGGCCCAGCCGGGTACGGGTTCGGTCGGCAATCAGCCCCTCGAAAGGGTCGGTGATGCTGTCGTAAATTTTACTGAGCAGGATAACCGTCCCGGCCAGGGCGGGCGCAAGGCGCACCACGTCGGTCAGGAAAATCAGGTAATAAAAACTGATGACGACGCCCGCGCCGCCGCCGTAAATATCACCCAGGCCATAGCCAATTTTCGTCCACCAGGTCAGAGTTTGCGGTTTTGTTTCCATTGTTTCTCCTCATCGAAGGCGGTCTAAAAAACATCTATCTCGACCCTCGAGCCATCGCGCGCCGAGCAGTAGATGGCGTCCACTGCTGCCAGGGCGGGCAGGGCGCTTGGGGCGGGAATGAGGAAGGGGTCATCGTCTAAAATCCAGCGGGCAAACCCGGCCAGGCTGCGCTGTAAAGCGTGAACACCCCAACCGGGCGGTCGTTCTGGCCTGATGCGCGCTCCGATGAATTTTACCGAAGGAAAAGGCAAATCGTGGTAAATTGCCGTGCCGTTTTCGCCATACGCTTCGATTGTTACAGCCTGTTCGCGCGCCGCCGCCAGGGTAGAAGTGATGCTGATGAGCGTCCCGCCGCGCGTTTGGACGATGCCGTGCGCCAGGGTCTCTACTTCGACATCGAAGCCGGGCGAGGCCGTGTACCCCACCGCCGAAACGGGCGGCTCACCGAGCGACCACAGGGCCACATCCAGGAAGTGACTGCCCTGGGTCAGCAGCGTCCCGCCGCCGGAGCGGGCCAGGGTCTTGTGCCAGACAGCCGACTCGAAATAGGCTTGAGTCCGCCGCCAGGGGACGTTGATGCGAATGGAATGGATTTGTCCCAAACGACCGGCTTGAACGGCGCGGGCCAGAGCGTAACAGCCGCCATCGTAGCGATACTGATAATTGACCCCCACTTTGACGCCTCGCTGGCACGCCGTTTCGACGAGTTGAACACCCTCCGACAGGGCGCGCGCGAGCGGTTTTTCCACTAAAACGGGTTTCCCGGCTGCCACAGCCTCCAGAATCATCCTAAAATGCAGGTCATGCGGCACAGCCAGGTAAACCGCCTGGCACGAACCCCGCGCCAGCAGGTCGGCATACTCTGTGAACACCTGGCGGATGCCGTGCCGCCGGGCAAAGGCCTGGGCGCGTTCAAAGTCCACGTCACAACAGGCCGCCAGCCGAATTTGCGGAATCAATTTCGAAACGAGCGCAACATACCCGGCGATGTCGCCGCAGCCGACGATTGCCAGTTCGAGCCGCTTCATGATGCCACCCATTCCAGCCCGCGCCGCAATAACGACTGATAAACCGGATGATTCATGCTTCCGGCAGTATGTCCCGGCCCGGCATAGCAGATTTTGCCACGCTCATGCAGGCGCGTCCAGACAACCGGCACCTCCTGGCCCTCGCGCGCAACCGTGAAGTGAACCTGAATTTGCGAATGCCAGTCGTGCAGGTAAAGCTCATCGGTCACGGTAAAGTTGGGGATTTCGCCAAAAATCTGACTGTTCTGGTTGACGAGTTCAAAGGGCTGTACCGGGCCATGTCCAGCGAAGCGCCCGCCGAGAATCTCGAAATAGGGCCGGCAATCCTTGAACGAAGCAGTGGCAGAGTGCAGGGCGAGAATCCCGCCGCCCTGCCGAACGTAACGGTCGAGGCTATCCAGCGCCGCCGGGGACAGCGATTCGTGATGAAAATACAACACCATCGCCGCGAAACGCTCCAGGCTGGCGGGCAACTTTTCCAACGAGCGGATGCGGGTAAACTGAAACCCTGGCAGAAGGCGCAAAGCGCGATGCAACGCCCAGCGCCCCGTCAGCGGGGGATGAATGATTCCGTCGGTGACGAGCAGGACATGTCGGGGCATGGGCCGGTCGGCAAAATGCTCAAAACTTGTTGTACGACTCGCTCATTTTGCGGTATTCGATGAACGGCTCGTTGATGAGTTTAGCAGCCAGTTCCATCTGACAGGATTCTTCCAGCGTGGAGGACCAGTGAAAGGCTTCATCGAGGGTTTGGCCGATGGCAAAACTGCCGTGACCACGCAGCATGATGATTTTGTAGTTCTTGAGGGCTTCGGCCACTTTGCGCGCCATTTGCGGCGTGCCGGAGGCAAATTCTTCCATGATGACCGGCACTTTTTTGAGCAGATACGAAGCTTCATTATCAATCGGCACCAGTTCATCACGAGAAAACGAAAAGGCGACCGCCGTGCGAGGGTGGCAGTGACAAATTGCCAGGGCCGGGGTGTTAAGGTAGATGGTACGATGCACCAGCAATTCGGTGGAGGCCAGGGCCACGCCGCTGTCGTTTTTCTCCAGCCCGGTTTCTATTAAGTCGTGCGGCTTGAGTCGTCCCAATTGCGCGCCACGCCGCTTGATGATAACCCGGTCGCCCAGCCGGATGCTCAGGTTGCCGCCGTGCGAACTAATCATCTGGGCCGCATACAAATCTTCGCCAATTTCGCGGAACATTTCGTAGATTCTTTGGTCAATCATAGGGTCTCCAGTTTTCAGGTTGTCCGGTTATCCAGTTATCCAGTTATCCAGTTATCCGGTTTGCCGGTTTACCTGTTTCCTTGCTTCCTTGTTTCCTTGCTTACCTGTTTCCTTGCTTCCTTGCTTCCTTGTTTCCTTGCTTCCTTGCTTCCTTGTTTCCTTGTTTCCTTGCTTACTTGCTTACCAACTCTACCTGACGCCTTCGGCCAAAGTTTCCAGGCTCAGCTCTTCGAGCTTCTTGGGGGTTGGGACGCCGTTTTCGTCCCAGCCGCGCGTGCGATAGTATTCTTTGAGCATGGGTTCGAGGTGCGAAACCCAGCCTTTGGAGGGGCCATCTGTTGGGGCTTCGGTCAGCAGGCGGGGCGGCAGGGTGTCGTCTTTGCGGGTGAATCCTTCGCGCAGGTTGTAAAGCCGCTCCAGATTCCAAATGCGCTCTCCGGCTTTAATCATATCGCCGGTTGCGTAGGGAATGCCCGTTACAGCGCTCAGGACGCGGGCGAAATATTCATCGGCTACGCCCAGGTTGGTGAATTTGCACAGCACGAGCGAGTCAATGGCCGCGCTGGAGTTTTGATGCAAGATGACGAAACTGCTCTTGCCTTGCACCTGAAAGCGGTCAATCAATTTGGGCAGGCCCAGCACCTCAAGGCCGAGCATGTTGCCGCGCATGTGACAGCCCCCCCGGTTGGAGGTGGCGTAAAGCAAGCCCTGGCCCTGCATTCCGCGCGGGTCGTAGGCGGGCATTTCCAGGCCCTTAGAGGACATCGAGAGTTCGGGATGGCCGTATTTGGTTGCCAGGCGCAGCGAGCCTTCGGCCAGGTCATTGCCCAGGCCGCGGCGGTAGGCCATGTCTTCTACGCAGCGCGCCAGCAGGTCGGCGCGGCCAAAACGCAAATCGGAATCGAGATAGCCCTTTTCAGAGAGTTCCATCGCGCAGGCGATGGTCGAACCTGCCGAAATGGTATCCAGCCCCAGGTCGTTGCACAGGGAATTGGCCTCGATAATCGCCGCCAGGTCATCTACGCCGCATTGCGCGCCAAAGGCCCAGGTGGTCTCGAACTCTGGCCCTTCGCCTTCTACTTTATCGGTTTTGCTGATGCGGGTGCAGCCGATGGGACAGGCCCAGCACGAGGCGTTTTTGACCAGGTACTTCTCGGTCAGCGTCTCGCCCGAAATCGCTTCAGCGCCCTCGAATTGGGTTTGCTGATGGTTGCGGGTGGGCAGCGCGCCGACGGTGTTGACGATGTTCATCATGACGACCGTGCCAAACTCTGGCAGGGCCTGGCTGGTGAGCGGGCTGGCCGCCAGCAGTTTGCGGGCCTCGTAGAGCATGAACTTAAAGCGGTCTTTGTCGGCAATTTCAGTGCGCTCCGCGCCTTCGACGACAATCGCCTTAAGGTTTTTACTGCCCATCACCGCGCCGGGGCCGCCGCGCGCCAGGGCGCGTTCGCGGTCGTTCATGATGGCGGCAATCCGGCTGAGGTTTTCACCTGCCGGGCCGATGCACAGGACGTTGCGCCTGTTATTATCCTGCCCCAGCCGCTTCGTTACCTCGAAGACGCGCATGCCCCACAAAGCGGATGCGTCGTGGAAGGTCACTGCGCCGTTCTTGATTTCAATCCAAACCGGTTTTTCGGCCTTGCCGCGCACAATCAGAGCGTCGTAGCCGGTTTTCTTGAACTGCATGCCCCAAAAACCGCCGGAGTTGGCGTCTAGCACCGTGCCGGTCAACGGGCTTTTGGTGGTGACCGAAAAACGGTTGCTGGTCTGATAGCCGGTGGCCGTCAGCGGGCCGTTGGTGAAAATCAGGACGTTTTGCGGGCTGAGGGGGTCCACGTCTGGCCCCACCAAATCCCACAGCAGGCGCGCGCCCAATCCGCGCCCGCCCAGAAACAACCGCGCCATGTCCATATCGAGCGGGGATTCTTTGTGGGTGTGGGTGGCGAGGTCAATTTCTAAAATCTTGCCGTTCCAGCCGTTCATAAAGTCTCCTTTGTGGCGCAAAATAATATTTTGCGCTACATTGCCAAATAATATTTTGCGCTACGCTGTCTATCGTTTGGAAAGTTCCGTTTTCTCATAATCCTTCACTACACGCAAAACATCCATACCCACCGGCGCGCCTTTTTGCTGGCAGTAGTAATCCCAGACGGCGGCGGCGGGCATGGCTTTGAGTTCTTCCTGCAAGGCCAGGCGGCTGGTGAAGTCGCCTTCGGCCTCGAAGCGGAGAAGCAATTCGCGCGGCTCGAGCAGGGCGTTCAAAACGGCCCGCAGGGTGTTGCGCGCTCCAATCACCCAGGCGGCCACGCGGTTGATGCTGGCGTCGAAGTAATCCAGCCCGATGTGAACGCGATGGAGGGCCTCGGCGCGCACGATTTCCTGGGCAATGGCTTGCAGGTCATCCGTAAAGGTCACCACATGGTCGCTGTCCCAGCGCACGCCGCGGCTGACGTGCAGCAGGATTTCATCGAGGTAGAGCAGGATGGATGAGATTTTGTCGGCAATCGATTCGGTGGGGTGGAAGTGGCCGCTATCCAGCGTGAGCAGCACCTTGCGGCTGACGGCGTAGGCAGTGTAGAACTCCATCGAGCCGGTGACGTAACTCTCAGAGCCGATTCCGAACAGTTTTGGCTCCACCGCGTCGAGGTTGTGGGGGAGTTTTTCGGCCAGGATGCGGTCGAGAGATTCGAGGAGCAGGCGGCGGGGCGTGGAACGGTCGGCGGGGGTGTCTTTGTAGCCATCAGGAATCCAGATGTTCGTCACCGCCGGTGTTCCCAATTCCCTGCCAAAATAATCGCCGATGTTGCGGCAAGCCAGGCAGTGTTCCACCCAAAACTGGCGGATGGCCGGGTCGCGGTGCGAGAGGGTGAAGCCGTCGGCGGCAAGCGGATGCGAGAAGCAGGAGGGGTTGAAGTCGAGACCGTGACCGCCCGCTTTTGCCCAATCTACCCAGCGGGAGAAGTGACGCGGCTCAATGGCGTTGCGCTCTACTTTGGTATCCGATTCGAGGTAAATGGCGTGCAGGTTCAGGCGGTGCGCACCGGGCAGCAGGCCGTACACCACGTCCAGGTCGCGGCGCAGTTCATCGGCATTGCGAGCCTTGCCGGGGTAGTTTCCGGTGACGGCAATGCCGCCAGTCAGTTCGCCGCCAGGATTCTCGAAGCCGCCCACGTCATCGCCCTGCCAGCAGTGCAGGGAGAGAGAAACCGTATCGAGAGCAGCCAGGGCGGAATCGGTATTCACGCCCAGGGCGGCGTAACGTTCTTTCGCAAGGGCGTAAGCAGATTGGATTTGGGATTCGGTGGGCATAAGCGGCTCCTTGACCTATCCCCCTACCCCATTCCCTGGCAGGGAAGAGGGTGTGACGGGGGTTAGGTTAAAAAATATTCTGTTTAACATTGAACGCCGCGCAAATGGCTCGGATTTCTTCAGGGCTGAGGCCCTGGCCGATTTCGCCAATTTGAAGGTTGAGGAATTCGTATTTCGCGGCAGTTTCGGCGTATTCCACCCGGTCGGTGGCGCGCTTGACCGAAATATCGGAACGCGCCATGACGCCGTGCTTGCTCCAGATGACGATGCGGTGCTGGCGCAGCGAAGCAGTGGTGGCCTGCATGAGCGCTGCTGAGCCGGGAATCAGGAAGGGAACAATGCCAATCCCTTCGGGCAGGTTAACGATGGTCTCTGGCTGCCAGCGCAGCAAATGCCGGTTCAGGTAGGTTTCATCCTGATAATGCGGGATGTGGCTGAGATAGGTCAGGTGCAGGGGTTGGGCGTGGACAACGGCGTGAAAATTCGTGCCGGTAGCGCACACCTGGTCATAGTGAACGGCCAGGTGCGAGTTGAATTCGCTGGTGACGCGCTCGAAGCGGCGGTGATAGGAGGTGTAGAGTTGGCCGGTCAGGCCGCCTTCGTCCACCACAATACAGGCCAGGTTGGCGGTTGGCTCATCGAGAATCTCGCGCAGGCGGCGGCCTGAACCGCTGACGATGAAGGTTGCCCCGGCCAGTTCCGGGACAGGCTGGGGCAGTTCGATTGGGCTGGTGAGCGGGAAACGGGTGCGCAGTTCCACCGGCCAGCGCAGGCAAATGGAAATATTCCCGGCGGCGCCTTCGCTGGCTTCGATTTCGGCCAGGCGGCGGCCCGATTCGCCAATCATGGTCAGCAGGTCATCCAGTTCGGGGTAAGGGGCTTGAAGCATGTTTTTCTTTACTCTTTCTAATCGAGATGAAAATATTCTTCGAGTTCGACGAAGGTGTCGTCGAGGTTGTCTGCCAAAACGTTGAATTCGGCCATGAATGCCTGCCAGCGGGCATTGACTTCGGTGGCGGCCATGCGCGCCAGAGCGGTTTGGAGGCTCTCATCGGTCTCAAAATAGCTGAAAATCAGGCCGTCGGGGCGGGCAAACAAGGTGTAATTGCGCCAGCCAGCCTCGCGCAAGGCCTGAAGCATATCTGGCCAGACGTTTTTGTGCCGCTCTTTGTACTCGTCCAGGCGGTTTGGGCGCACGCGAAACTGAAACCCAATGCGCTTCACGATTCACCTCCGCAGACTGTAAAAGGGATGCCAGATTCTTGCAATCGGCGTTTCCACTCTTCAGAAATGCCCGGATCCGTGAACAGGTGGGTAATTTGGGAAAGGCGGGCAAAGATGGTCAAGTCTTCTTGCCCCAATTTGCTCGAATCAACCAGAGCAAAGACCTGCCGCGCCGACTCGAGCGCCTTGCGTTTTAATTGCGCTTCTTCCAGGTGAACTTCGGTCAGGCCGCGCTCAATGCTGAAACCACTGCAAGAGACGAAGGCCTTCTGAACGTGAAGGTCGGAAATTATCTGTTCACTCAATAACCCGGCTACAGATGACCCATCCGGGTTGACCTGTCCGCCAATCAAGATGACCGTGTTAGATGGGTTTTGGGCTAACAGGCGAGCTACTTCAATGCCGTTGGTTACCACGCGCAAACGATTATGGTTTCTTAAGTTCAGGGCGAAATAATAAGCAGTACTGCTTGCATCCAGCAAAAGCGAATCACCATCTTCGACTAGTTTTGCCGCTCCCGCGCCGATACAACTTTTTTCTTTTGCATATTCCTGGTGGCGAACGCCAAAAGCAGTGATTAACTGTGACGCAGCGCCATTCAAAATCGCGCCGCCATGTACGCGCGTGAGATATCCTGCCTGCTCCAGCGCGTTCAAGTCATTGCGCACTGTGCCTTCAGAAACGCCCAGCGATTCGGCAAGCCCAGGCACATGCAACCCCGGTTTTGTTCGGAGCAATTCAAGCAGAGCTTGGCGGCGTTCGTAAGCGGTCAAAAAGTTACTCTCCCGAAGCGGGGTTTAGTCATGTTGTAGATTTATATTACTTTTCTTACTGTTTTTTGTCAATATAACATTAATCAATAATTTTCAACAAATCAAGAGCCGTTCAGATTTCTCTGGCAGACGTTGATGGCGCGATTTGGCAGCAATCTGGAGGAGAAAGCGGGACAAGTATCCCACGCAAAAGTCCCGGTCATCTATAATTTGTTGACTGCACCCAGAAAACTGCTATAATTAGTGGGAGCGCTCCCATTTATTTGAACATCCGCCGCCCTGCGGCTGTTTTTTCGCCCGCCGCCGAGAGCGTTCACAATTCGATATGCCACTCACCCTTGAAGATATTGCCCGCCTGAGCGGGGCTTCCCGTTCCACCGTTTCGCGCGTCGTCAACGGTGACGAAAATGTCAGCGCAGCAACCCGACAGCGGGTTTTGGATGTCATCCGGCAACACAATTATCAACCGAACCAGGCCGCCCGCCGCCTGGCTGCCGGGCGCACCGACACGTTTGGCCTAGTGATTCCCGCCGCATCAGGCGCAACTTTCAGTAACCCGTATTTCTCGCAGGTCATCCAGGGCGTTTCCAACACCTGCAACCAGCAAGATTATTCCCTGATGCTCTGGCTTTCGGACCTGGAACACGAACAACGCATCCTGCGCCACCTTGCTAACAACAATCTGATGGACGGGGTCGTCGTCTCTTTCACGCTGGCCAATGACCCGATTGTGGAAACGCTCGCGCGCGGGCAGTTGCCCTTTGTCATCATCGGGCATCATCCCAACCCATCCATCAACTCAGTCGACATCGACCACCGCCAGGCAGCCTACCTGGCAACCCGTCACTTGGTGGAGCATGGCTTCCGGCGGATTGCGACCATCTGCGGCCCGCGCTCCCAAATCGCCGGGCAGGACCGCTTGCAAGGTTTTCAGCAAGCCCTGGCCGAGGCCAGCCTGTTCGACAGCAATCTGGTCATTGAAGGCGATTTTGGCGAAGCCAGCGGATACAACGCCATGCAAAAACTGCTTCCCCAAAAGCCCGATGCCATCTTCGCCGCCAATGACATCATGGCTGCCGGCGCGTACCGCGCCATTTACGAGTCCGGCCTGAAGATTCCAGACGACATTGCAATTATCGGATTCGATGACATCCCACTCGCCGCGCAGCTCAACCCTCCGCTCACCACCATTCGCCAGCCGCTGCACCGCTTGGGGCAACTGGCAGTCGAACGGCTGATTGAAATCTTGCGCGAGCCGCAATCACCCCCGCGCCAAACAACCCTGGCTCCAGAACTCGTCCTCCGGCAATCCTGCCCGGCTCATTCTTAAACCACAAGGAGATTGTATGTCCCGTATCGATAATTTGCTCCAGCAAATGACCCGCGAAGAGAAAATTTCTATGCTCGCCGGGGCTGATTTATGGCACAGCGTGGCCGTGTCGCGCCTGGGCATTCCCCAATTTCGGGTAACAGATGGCCCGAATGGAGCGCGCGGCGCGCTGGGCAGCCTGAGCCCGCAGGCCGTCTGCACCCCGGTCGGCATTGCGCTGGGCGCGACCTGGAACCCGGAACTGGTAGAGCAGGTTGGCAAGGTGCTGGCCGACGAACTGAAGGTTAAAGGCGCGCACATCCTGCTGGCGCCGACCGTCAACATTCACCGCACGCCCATCGCCGGGAGAAATTTCGAGTGCTATAGCGAAGACCCCTTCTTGAGCGGAATGATTGCGGCGGCCTATATCAACGGTATCCAGTCGCAAGGCGTGGGGGCGTGCATCAAGCATTTTGTTGCCAACGACCAGGAATTCGAGCGCAATTCGATGAGTTCCGACGTGGACGAACGCCCGCTGCGCGAAATTTACCTGGAGCCGTTCCGGCTTGCCATCCGCGCCGCCAAACCCTGGGCAGTGATGTCGGCCTACAACCGCGTCAACGGCGTCTTTGCCTGCGAAAACGACCACACCCTCAAACAGATTCTGAAAGACGAGTGGGGCTTCGATGGGATTGTCATGTCGGACTGGTTTGGAACCTATGATGAAGCGGTCCCCGCCGGTGGTTTAGATTTGGAAATGCCCGGCCCGGCGCGCTGGATGGCCGCCGAAGTGGTGAAGAAAGCCCTCGAAAACGGAAGCCTGACCGAGAGCGGACTCGATGACAAGGCGCGCCGCCTGCTGGGGGTGCTGGAAAAGGCCGGGGCGTTCGAAAATGCCGGTCTCCAGCCCGAAAAAGCAGAAGACCGCCCCGAACACCGCGCCGTGATGCGCGAAGCAGCCCGCGAGGCGATTGTCCTGCTGAAAAACGAGGGCGTGCTGCCACTCGAAAACGTTAAATCGATTGCCGTGATTGGACCAAATGCCGCGCATGCCCAAATTTTGGGCGGCGGCAGTTCCAGCGTCAACCCGCATTACGCTGTTTCGCCGCTGGCAGGCATTCGCAACCGGGCAGGAGAAACCGTCAAGGTGGAAAGCGCGCCCGGCTGCTTCATTCACAAAACCCTGCCCGCTCCAGCCCCTGAAACCCTGAAAACGCCCGATGGCAAACGTGGATTGCGCCTGAGCATCTTCGACAACGCCGAATGGGCCGGGCAGCCGGTCTTTGTCGCCGAAACAACCAACGTCCAGCATGGCTGGTGGGGCGGCGGTGTTCCCAACATTTCTGACCAAACTGTTTTCTCGGTACGCATGGAGGGCTTCTTTACCCCAAACGAGAGCGGACGGCATACCTTGGGACTGAACGCGACTGGCTGGTGCCGCCTGTACCTGGACGGCAGCCTGGTGGTAGACCACTGGCAGGATGCCGATATGGGATTGCAGAAGACCGCCGAAACCGAACTGGAAGGCGGCAAAGCCTACGCGCTCAAGGTGGAATATTACTGGAAAGGCGACCCAAACTGGCGTTCGCTGATGCTTGGACACCTGCCCCCACAGGCCCCCGACCTGTTGGCTAAAGCAACAGAACTGGCAAAACGCTCAGATGCGGCAGTGGTGGTGGTAGGGTTGAGACCAGAATATGAATCGGAAGGCTTCGACCGCGCCGATATGAAACTGCCCGGCGCGCAAGATGAATTGATTCGCCGCGTGGCCGCCGTCAATCCCAAGACAATTGTGGTGCTAAACGCCGGCTGCGCGTTAGAAATGCCCTGGATAAACGAGGTGGCGGCGGTGATTCAACTGTGGTATGCCGGTCAGGAACAGGGAAATGCGCTGGCCGATGTCTTGTTTGGCGATGTGAATCCCAGCGGCAAACTGCCCACCACCTTCCCGGTTCGCTTGCAGGACAACCCGGCTTACATCAACTACCCCGGCGAAAACGGCCATGTGCGCTACGGCGAGGGGATTTTCGTGGGCTACCGTTATTATGACAAGAAAGAACTCGAACCGCTCTTCCCGTTTGGACATGGCCTGTCGTACACCACCTTCGTTTATTCGAACCTGAAGTTAAGCGCGGAAAAACTGACCGAGGCCGACACCCTGACAGTAAGCGTAGATGTGACCAATACCGGCGCCCTGACGGGCAAGGAAGTCGCGCAAGTCTATGTGCGCGATGTGCATTCCAAAGTCGCCCGCCCGGAAAAGGAACTGAAGGCCTTCCGCAAAGTCTCGCTGAACCCCAGCGAAACTCAAACCGTAACGTTTACGCTCGACCGCGAAGCGTTCTGGTACTTCGATACAGCCAAAAACGGCTGGGCGGTGGAGCCAGGCCAATTCGAGATTCTGGTTGGCGCTTCAAGCCGCGACATCCGCCTGAAAGCCGCCGTGGAGATTCTGCCCCCCTCCCGGCCTGGAGCCCGCTTACATACTGGTTTAAGCGTGCGCGCAGTTCTCGACGACCCGGCGGGCAAAGCCGTACTGACCAAACACCTGGGCGGCGTGCTGATGATGGCTGAGATGTCAATGGTGATGGAGATGTCGCTGGAACAGGTTGCTGAAAAATTTGCCACGTTCTTCCCCGCCGAGACCCTCAAGGCAATTGGGGACGATTTGGGAAAAATCGAATAATTTTCGCAAGTTGACAGTCACTTTGCAAGTGACTGTCAACTCATTACAAACAAAAACCCTAATGAAAAAAACAACCTTCCTCACCATTACCCTGACCACCGTTCTGTGGGCCGTCATCATCATCGGCTTCCAATGGATTGTCACCACCCGCCTGGCGCTCGTCCCGCCGGACCTGGCCGTTTCGTGGTCCAAGACCGAGACCATGCCTTCCAGTAACGATGGGAAAATCTACCTGCTGGAACCGTTCATGAACCGCCAAGTGGCCTGGGATTCGGAGTATTACCTGGGCATTGCGGTCAGCGGCTACGATGACCCCGCCGCCGGGGCCGTGCGCAATCCTCAAACCGGGCGAATGGTCATCAAGAATTACTCGTTTTTCCCGTTGTATCCCTACGTCATGCGCGTTTTGGCCTGGCCGTTGGGGTTGTTCGGTCTTAATCCGATTGCGGCGGCCAGCCTGGCGGGGGTCATCGTTTCGGTACTTGGCGCAATCGCCGGTTTGGTTGCGCTCTACGATTTGACCCGCCCATATTTTGACGAAGAAGATTCGATGCGCGCGGTTTTTTACGCTCTGATATTCCCAACCTCGTTTTTCTTTGCGATGGTTTACACCGAAGGGTTGTTCATCGGGCTGGCATTTGGCGCCATCGCGCTAGCGAAACGTAGACACTGGCTGCTTGCTTCCATTCTTGGCTTGTTCGCAGCCTGGACTCGCGCGCACGGCGCGGCAGTGGCCCTGCCGCTGCTGGTCATCTGGCTGTCAGGAATCCGCTGGCGGCAACCGTTCAAGGCGCAGTTCGGTTGGAAATGGCTGGCGCAGGGTCTCTTTGCCTTGCTGCCACTGGCCGGGTACGCCATCTGGCGGTTTTCCCCGCTGGGCGAGGGCTGGGCCGAACTGCAATCCTTCTACTTCGGGCGCGGATTGATGGACATCGGCCGCTCCATCGAGGACTGGCAGCGCGCGATTTTCTACGGTCTATATCAGGGGAAAGGTGACGGTCTGATTTACATCTGGATTGAAATGGTGACGGTTGCCCTGGCGCTGTTCGCCTCGGTCTGGCTCATCCGCCGCGACCCAGCGGTGGCGTTGTTCAGCCTGGCAGTGGTTTCGCTTTCCATTTTTAGCGGTTCGGCCCAGAGCATGGCGCGTTACATGCTCATTGCGCCGGCCCTGTTCATCTTCCTGGCCCAACTCGGAAAAAACAAAGTGTTCGACCGCGCCTGGACGGTCACCAGCATTCTCCTGCTCGCCATGCAAGCCACCCTGTTTGCGTTCGATTTTTGGGTAGGGTAAGAAGGAAGCAAGGAAGCAAGAAAGCAAGGAAACAAGGAAGCAAGAAAGCAAGGAAACAAGGAAGCAAGAAAGCAAGGAAACAAGGAAGCAAGGAAACAGAGAGGACTTTTTATGAAATTCGGTTATTTCGACGACACTGCGCGTGAGTACGTCATTACGCGCCCCGATACACCCCTGCCCTGGATTAATTACCTGGGCTGCGAAGCCTATTTCGGACTGATTTCTAACACCGCCGGGGGATATTCTTTCTATAAAGACGCCCGCCTGCGCCGCCTGACGCGCTACCGTTACAACAATGCCCCACTGGATATGGGTGGCCGTTATATTTACATCCGCGACAACGACGCCGGACGCCGCGAAAACATCTCGCGCCCTTACTGGTCGCCTTCATGGATGCCGACGCGCGGCAAACTGGATGAATACGAATGCCGTCACGGGCAGGGTTACACCATCATCAAATCGCTCGCGCACGGGATTGAATCCCAAACCCGCTACTTTGTCCCGCTTGGCGAGAATCTCGAAATCTGGGAACTGACCCTGACCAACAAGCGCAAATCTGCGGCTGACTTGTCGGTTTTTTCGGCCATCGAGTTCTGCCTGTGGGACGCCTGGGATGACGCCACCAATTTCCAGCGCAATTATTCGATTGGGCAAGTGGAAATTGTGGATGAAGTGATCTACCACAAAACTGAATACCGCGAGCGGCGCGACCACTTTGCCTATTTTGCCTGCTCGGCTCCGCTGGCCGGGTTCAACACCCAGCGCGAGGCCTTCCTGGGACCCTACCGCGGCTGGGATTCTCCCCAAGCCGTCGAAAGCGGCCAATCGGCCAACAGCGTGGCGCACGGCTGGCAGCCGGTAGGGTCGCACCATGTCAAAGTCGAAGTGGAACCGGGCGAAAGCCGCAAAATCATCTTCCTGTTGGGCTACCATGAAAACCCCAAAAACGACAAATTCGACCCGCCCGGCTCGCAGATTCTCAACAAACGGACGGTCAAACCCATCATCGAGAAATATCTCCAGCCCGCCAACGTGCAGACAGCCTTCCAAGCCCTGCGGGATTACTGGACTGGCCTGCTGGAAAAATTCCAGGTCTCGACACCCGATGAAGATACCAACCGCATGGTCAACATCTGGAACGCATATCAGTGCATGGTGACATTCAACATGAGCCGCTCGGCCTCGTATTTCGAGAGCGGCATTGGGCGCGGCATGGGCTTCCGCGACTCGAACCAAGATTTGCTCGGCTTCGTTCACATGATTCCCGAACGAGCGCGCGAACGTATTTTGGACCTGGCCGCCACCCAACTCAAAAACGGGGGCGCGTTCCACCAATACCAGCCGCTCACCAAACGAGGCAACAACGATGTCGGTACAG
>Ga0101944_10004003_pt1 | contig 19195 bp, 17 predicted proteins | sample DewCreD2012metaG_FD_75245 | JGI IMG/M metagenome (GOLD analysis project Ga0101944, IMG submission 75245) | Hot spring sediment bacterial and archeal communities from British Columbia, Canada, to study Microbial Dark Matter (Phase II) - Dewar... ... | reverse complement strand
GGGAGGAAGAAGAATAAATAACAGTAAAAACCAGTAAGTGCCAGTGGTCCAGTGTTCCAGTAGCCGTTCCCCACCCTTTAATATTGACTTCCTGTTTGCCGTCATTCCGAGGTTGGTTGATGGTATTTTTATGGGTTTTCATTCCGAGGAGGTCTTCCAGCTTATTCCCAGTGCCGTCATTCCGAGGACTGCTTTCAGCAGCTGTTTTATGCCGTCATTCCGAGGAGTCCTTCCAGCATCGCTGGAAGGACGACGTGGGAATCTCACCTGAAACATACAACTATATTGCCCCGCCCCTGAGATTCTCACGTCCTTCCTGCGGAAGGACTCAGAATGACGTTTCCGGGCAGTTTCCTTTTCATTGACGCCCCGCTCCCCTGAGATTGTCACGCCGCTCGCCGCTATCGCGCCGAGCGTCTCACAATGACGTACTGGGGAGAGCATTCCTCGGCAGGAATCATTCCCAACCAGGAAGGCGAAGGCACTATCTTATTGACGTCATTCCGAGGAGCGAAGGCGTTAGCCGAAGTGACGTGGGAATCTCAATGAAGCGCTTCTTACCCTGTCTCATTTTACGCCTCCCCCCAGATTGTCACGCCGCTCGCCGCTATCGCGCCGAGCGTCTCACAATGACGTAAATAGGAAAGATTGTCACGTCGTCCTTCTAATAAAATTGGATCCTTCCAATTTCATTGGAAGGACTCACAATGACGCCACTGGGAAAGGCATTTTTACCGCCGTTTCACAGGCTCACGTGGGAGGATTGCAATGATGCGCTGTGGCAAAGGCTGCCCGCAGCGATTCGGGAAAAGACGCTACTTGACCCCGGCATCCCTGCCCCGCCCCACCAGGTTGTGGCGGAGGGCGTAGACGATCGCTTCTGCGCGGTTCTTCAGCTTTAGCTTGGCAAGCAGGCGCTGCAGGTGGGTGCGCACGGTGGTTTCCCCGATGAAAAGCCTCTGCGCGATCTCCGCGTTGGTAAGCCCCTGTCCCACCATCTGCAGTATCTCCTTCTCACGCGGACTGAGCAATGACTCCAGAGAGCTTTTCTGCCGCATCTCCTCCATGAGCAGATGGGTTAAATGGGGAGAGATGATGGATTCCCCGTTCGCTACTCGTTTGACCGCCTGCAAGACCTCCTCCGGCGAGGCGCTTTTCGAGAGGTAACCGCGGGCTCCCTGCCGGACAGCCTGCAGAAGGTCGGCTTCCTCCTCGGAAACGGTAAGGAAGATCACCCGGGAGCCCGGGGATTTCTCCAGGATCAATGGCAGGGCTTCCAGCCCGGAGCAGACCGGCATCATGATATCCATGAGGATAACATCCGGCTGGAGCTCCTGGGCTTTACGGATGGCTTCCTGCCCATCCGCCGCCTCCCCCACGATTCTGAGGGAAGTTTCCCTTTCAAATATGCGGCTCAGCCCCGAACGGACCACCGCGTGGTCATCTACCAGTAAAATCCTGATTTCTTTTTCCATTTCCTTTATTTTGCAATGGCCAGCCCGGTGCCTGGTATCTCGATCTTCACCGTGGCACCATAGCCCGGGGCACTGATAACCTCGAATTTACCCCCCAGCGCCTCGGTCCTTTCCCGCATGACCCTCAAGCCGTAGCCGGTGCTGTATTTATCATATATATTGAAACCGTGTCCATCATCCGCAATGGAGATGCGCAGGCGACCCCGCCCAGGTTCAATCCGGATCTCCACATTGCGGGCGCCGGAATGTCTGCGGATGTTGGTCAGTGCCTCCCGGCAGATATACAGGAGCTCCTCCTGCTGTTCGGGGTCAAGCTGAATCTGCCCCGCCCCCAGGCTCAGGGTGAAGTTAATATGGGCTTCCTCCCGGAGTTCAGCCAGAAAGCCCCGCAGACTGGCGATCAAATTGCCCTTCTGCCGGAAGCCGCGGAGGGTTTTCAGTGCGTCTCTAGTTTCCCGATGGGCACGCTGTGCCAGCTCTTCCAGCTCCTTCATCTCGGCAAGCTGGATACCTATCTCCTCCAGTCGGCGCTGTACAAGCTGAACCTGCCAGAGCATGACCGAAATGGTCTGCGCACAGCCATCGTGAAGCTCGTGGGAAAGCCTCTGCCTTTCGCGGAGCATATCCTCAGCTTCCAGTCGGCGTCTGAGATTGACATTAATCAGATAGGGCAGCACCGAGCAGAGCGAAACGGCGGTTATGTAAATGAAATAATAACCAGCGCCCACTCCATCGAGTCGGATACTGAAGAAGGGGTTGAAAACGTGACCGCAGAGCACGTAGATGCTGGAAGCCAGCGCAACCAGTATCGCTCTCCGGTAGCTCAGGAACATCCCCGCCCGCAGGACCGGTGAAAGTGAATACAGCAGGAACGGGCTGTAAAGTCCTCCGGTGGCGGTTACCAGCCAGACGCAGAGCAGGAAATCCACGGTTAAAAAGCTGAAGCCCGGCAGGTTGCCCAGGTACCAGCGCAGTGGGTGCAGCATCTCTACCAGCGTAAAAATGACCGCCAGGATGAAAAGGAAATGGAAGGGTATCGCGGCAAAAAACGCCGTGCGGAAGAGATAAACCTGTGCCGCTCCTACAAGCAATGTCAACAGGCGGAAGGAAGTCAGCAAAAACCCTGCCTTCATTTCCCGGTGCTGAAAGGTGCCGCTCTGCCAGCCTGCCCAGCGGGTGCGCACCAGATTTTCCCAGATTCCTTCAAGTGCCGACATACTCACCTCCCCTGCAAACAAAAAACCGACCTTAATATCAAGGTCGGTTTCACCATTGGCTCCCTATCACCCAGGTGACCAGATACAGGTGATAGTTCAACGCCAGCCCTTCAGTTCAACAGGTATTTTCACATGCGGTATCTTTCTATATATTTAGTCGCCGGTTTTGTGGAAAACCCTCGCGTTTCGCTGGTAACAGGACTAAATTCTCCGTGCCGAATGATTCTCGGATTCTCAGGCGAATATTAATATAGCATTTTAAGGTTAGGTTTGACAACTATTATAGCCGGTAGCATAGAAGGTGGAATTTTCCACGGATTATGCTACAATGCAAATATAACATTCAGAATCTATCACCCGCTTATTAAAAACAGGGGTTGCCTGCCGGGCGATTCCCCCAGAATGAGAGGTTAAGGTGAAGAAGGTATCCTTTTTGCTTTTACTGGCTTTGCTGGTGAGCGGGCTGTTTTTTCTGAATGGATGCAATAAAGGAGAGGAAAGCAGAGTGGTCAAGAATGGCGATGAAGTAAAGGTAGAGTACACGGGAACGCTGGCGGATGGCACCCAGTTTGACAGCAATGTCGGCGGAGAACCGCTGGATTTCGTGGTGGGTTCCGGACAGTTGATTGAGGGCTTCGATAAAGCGGTGCTCGGCATGAAGGTCGGAGAGACCAAAACGGTCACCATCCCGGCGGCGGAGGCTTACGGTGAGCGACGGGAAGATCTGGTGATCGAAATCCCGCGGGAAAGGCTCGCCCCTGGCATGGATCCGCAGGTGGGGGACATCGTCGGGCTGGAATCCGGCGGGCAAACCTACCCCGTGCCGGTGGTGGCTACTTCCGAGGGCACCATCACCATTGATGCCAATCACCAGCTTGCTGGCAAGGACCTGACCTTTACGATCAAACTGCTGGAGATAGTCAAATAGGCACTTCCCCACGGTAAAAGCAGAAGAAACCCTTCCCGCAGTTGCCCCTTTGGGTTAAAATTTTAAGTGGGCGGTGCTATCCGCATCCGGACTCAAAGGGAGGTGGTAGCATGGTGCACGTCGGTATTCATGTCTTCGTCAACAACCGCAAGGTAAGGCTGAAGAACAACCGGATTACCGGCTACGAACTGCTCCGCCAGTCCGGGTTCAGCGAAGCGGAGCACTGGAATCTGTACCGTCTGAATAGCGAAAACGACCTTTCTGGCGGCAGGCTCGTGGGTTGTGACGAGGTGCTGGAGGTCCGGGACGGCGACTGGTTCCGGGTGACCGAAGGTCACCAGTCCTGCAGGTAAAGGTGGTTATTGCGGGGTTGTAGCCTGGAAGGATCCCCCGATACGTCATTAAGATGCACGTTTCCTGTTACGTCATTGTGAGTCCTTCCCTGGAAGGACGTGACAATCTCAGGGGTAGGGCGTAAAATGAAACAATGGAAGGTGCGGTTCGTTGAGATTCCCACGTCACTCGGGCTAACGCCCTCGTTTCTCGGAATGACGCCTGTGGAATAATACTTTTCTTTGAGATTCCCACGTCGTTCAGGCTGATGCCCTCGCTCCTCGGAATGACGGCACTGGGTGTTATTGTGAGTCCTTCCACAGGAAGGATCCCCATTACGTCATTCTGAGTCCTTCCAAAAGAAGGACGTGAGAATCTGGGGGGAGGCGTAAAATGAAACAATGGAAGGTGCGGTTCGTTGAGATTCCCACGGCTACTTGCCAGTGAAGACTGGCAAGTAGCCTCGGAATGACGAAATAGGGAAATACTGGCAGGATTCCTCGGAATGACGTAACGGGAGCAGGCTGGATCCTTCCAATTTCATTGGAACAACTTCTCGGAATAACGTGCCCCTCTGTCATCATTTTGTTGACAAAATTCGTCGTTTTGAGGATAAACAGCCGCCATCATCAAGGGTTAAAATAGATAAAATATATTTTTCCTGCCTATCATCAGTATATAATGTAAACCATGGTAGAAAAGAAGGCTGACTCCAGGATAAAAGTTTTGATCGCGGATGATCACCCGATGGTGCGCAACGCGCTGGTGCGCATACTGAGCGATGAAAAGGATATCCTTGTGCTGGATTCCGCCGTGGATGGTCTGGATGCCCTGCAAAAGGCGCTGGAGACCAGACCTGACGTGATCCTGATGGATATGTCCATGCCGAACTGGGGAGGACTGGAAGCCGTTACTGCCATTCATCAACTGGTACCTCTCTCCCGCATTCTGATACTGACCCTGAGCGACCGCGAGATAGACCTGCGCCGGGCGCTGCGCTATGGCGCGTACGGTTTCCTGCTGAAAACCGCCCGGGTGGATGACCTGCTGAAAGCCGTCCGCCGCGCCGCTGCCGGAGAAGCTTGGCTGCCCGGCGATATGGTTGCTGATCTTCTGGAGGATTTCCTCAAGGAACCCGCGGAGTGGCTGAATCTTACCGGACTGGAAAGGGATTCGATTCATCTGATGGCCAGAGGATTTTCCGTGGATACCATCGCCCGCGATTACTTTGTCTCTGAGAGCATGGTGCGCATCTGTTTGGGTCGCTTTCTGGACCGACTTCATCGCAAGAACCGCGAGGAAGCCGCTGCCTACCTGGGGGAGTTACAACTGCCGCCGGCGTTTCAGGAGCTTCTCTCCAGCAGTCTGTAATAGTTTATTGCCGACCTGCCGAGCAGGTAACGGGCAATCTTTCCACATTCCGTCATTGTGAGGCATTCCTTTCCAGGTACGTCATTGTGAGTGATTCCTTCCCATTGCGTCATTCTGAGTACTTCTGCAGGAAGGATCCCAATTACGTCATTGTGAGACGGCCAAGGCGTAAGCCTTGACCGACGTGACAATCTGGGGGGAGGCGTAAAATGAAACAGGGAAATGAGCGTTTCATTGAGATTCCCACGGCTTCCTGACGGGCTTCACCGTCAGGAAGCCTCGGAATGACGGCAGAGGGAGTAAGCTGGAAGGACTACTCGGAATGACGGCAGTGACCGTAATCTTTGCTCTCAAGCCTGCCGCAGGCTCCGGATGATCTCCCGCCAGGAAGGAGTTTTCCCGTACATCAGGAGGTAAATGCGGAAAACACGCGCCGCCAGCAGTAAAAATCCGTAAATAGAAAGCATTAACACGGCAATACTGACCCCCAGCTCCCAGGCAGGCACACCTGCCCATAGACGCATCATCACGGTCAGCGGTGATGTAAAAGGTAAAATGGTCAACACGATATTGACCAGACTGTCCCCGCCTTCCAGGATCAAAGTGATCAGAAAATAGGGTATAGCCGCCAGCAGAGAGAAGAAAACAGACATCTGCTGACCTTCCCTGACGGTGGGAGCGATGGCACCGGTGCCTGCCATCAGGATGGCGTAGAGGAAGTAGCCAAGGATGAAGTAAACCACGCCCAGTACCATCACGCTCGGCGGAAACTCCAGACCGCTGAAAATACCTCCGATACTGCCGGAAGCCAGGTGGAGCAGTCCCCAGAAAGAAAGCAGCCAGATCACCATTTGCACCAGCCCGGCGATGCCCAGCCCCAGCACCTTCCCTGTAACCAGCTCGCGGGTGGAGACCGAGGAAAGCAGGATTTCCATGATGCGGTTTTCCTTTTCCTCGCTCAATCCCTGCAGGAGATAGCCCGAGGCCGTGAAAATGGAGATCAGGAGCAGGATGCTGAAGAGGTAGGAGATCAGCCAGGTGCCGTAACCGCCCCGCCCTTCCACCACGTGGCCACTCTGATCAAGCGTGAAGCTGGCAAGCGCCAGCGGGTACATGATGCGGCTGGCAACCGCCGGGTCAACCTTGTCTCTGAGCAGGTTGCTGACCAGAAAACTGGAGATGGCACTGCGGATGCCTGAAGGCACCTCGATATCGGTTTTCAGCGAGTAGCGGGTGATAAAACCGCCCGCCAGGTAGTCTTGCGGAATCACCAGATAATCCCGGATATCCTTTGCCAGCAGGGCGGCTTTTGCCTCCTCCGGCGTGGAATAGGGCACCAGTTCGATGTTACCCTGCGCGGTGTACTGCGTGAAAATGCCGGTCTGGTCCACGTAACCGATGCGGATGGTTTCAGCAGGTGTGGACTGCGTTAAATTGCTAACCAGATGGAAAATCAGAATCGCCAGCAGACCCAGCAGGGGAATGGCGAGGGTGGTGATGAAGAAGCCCTTTCTTTTCAGGGTTGTGATCAGCTCACTTTTCAGAATCAGTATGGTTTTATTCATTTCCGTCCTCCGGCGATCTGGATAAAGATGTCGTTCAGGGAAGGCGTGGCAACTTCAAAACGGTTAATGACAATGCGCCGGGCGACCAGGGTTTCCAGCAGTTGCTGGGGTGAGATATCGCCGTCCAGACTGAGTTCCAGCGTGGTGCTGTTCAATCGGCGGATACGGACGCCCACGATTTCCCCGGGGTCCCCCTGACACTCGAGCAGGACGGAATTTTTCCTGAACCGGGATTTAATTTCGTCGAGATCTCCGTAAAGCACCTGCTGACCCCGGTTGATCATGAAAATGCGATCGCACAGCTCTTCCACCTCGTTCATGCGGTGTGTGCTTAGCATGATGGTCCTGCCTTCCTCTTTCAACTCGAGGATAATGTCCTTAACCATTCTGACGTTGACCGGATCAAGACCATTGAATGGCTCATCCAAAATAATCACGCGGGGTTCGTGAAGAATGGTTACCAGAAACTGGATGATCTGCGCCATGCCGTGGCTGAGCTCCTCGATTTTCTTGTGGCGGTGCGCCTGCAGGTTGACCCTTTCCAGCCAGGACTCCGCTTTCTTTCTCGCCTCGGCGGCTGTCATACCCTTGAGGGTGGCAAGGTAAACCATGCTTTCCACGATCGGTCTTTTCCGGTAGAGCCCGCGTTCCTCCGGCAGGTACCCGATCTGGCGCTTCAGCTCACCGGTAAACTTTTGCCCGAAAAGCCGCACCTCCCCGGCATCCGGCTTGATGATATCCATGATCATGCGTATGCAGGTGGTTTTTCCCGCGCCGTTGGGGCCGATCAGCCCGAAGATTTCCCGGCTGGCTGTGCTGAACGAGACCCTGTCCACCACGGTGCGGGAACCGTAGGTCTTGGTGACATTCTCAACCTCTACTGTCTGCATGCTTTTAACCTCCAAATCCGGTCTTACCGATAAGCGTAGAAAAAGCAGAAAAATGCAGTGCCGGGCTGGACAACTTGAATTGCCGGTGCGAAAAAAAGTATATCACAAAAAAGAGCCTCTTCATAATTGCTTAATAATCGACTGTTATCCTTGGGGTAGATGCGGGTAATACGGCTACTCGCCGGAAAAGAAATTTTGAGAGTGATGGAAATGCTGAAAAGAAATTTACGTCAATACATCTTCTTCATACTTACGGGGCTTATGTTGATTCCGCTGGTGCTGACCGGTTGTGCACCATCTATTTTCGCCAGGACCGGCGCACAACCGGCTGCTGGCACGGTTTTGAACAGCCCTGCGCCGGCGGCGACCCGGGAGGTAATCAATTCCAACCTGCCTGACTTTGCCCCCGTGATTGCCGCGGTGAGACCGGCGGTGGTAGCCATCACCACACAGGTGACGGGTTACACCTTTTTCGGCAGACCTTATAATCAGGAAGGAGCGGGTTCTGGCTGGATCGCGGATGGCAGGGGATTGATCGTGACCAACTACCACGTGATCGAGGATGCCAGCTCGATTACGGTGACCCTGGAGAATGGTGAAGCTTATCCTGCCAGTGTGGTGAAGGCGGATGCGGTCGATGACCTCGCAGTCATCAAAATTGACGCCCAGGGGCTGACCGCCCTGAAGATGGGCGATTCTGCAGGCTTAAGGGTGGGCAACTGGGTGATCGCACTGGGTAACTCGCTGGGTATGGGCATCAGCGCCACCAAGGGCATCGTATCCGCGCTGGGGGTTTCTCTCCCAGTTTCGGCTGGTGAGACCATGCAGAATCTTATCCAGACCGATGCGGCAATTAACCCGGGTAACAGCGGCGGACCGCTGATCAACCTGAACGGCGAGGTGGTGGGTATCAACAGTGCCAAGGTGTCCCAGGTGGGTGTGGAGGGGATGGGTTATGCCATCAGCATCAACGAAGCCAGGGACTTTATCCAGAGTGCCCTGAAATAGGTGCGGCGAAATGAATCTTCTCAGCCTGTGAGGCTGTTAAGATACACCCCGGGTGCCACTGGAGGCAGCCCGGGGTGAGTGTATCTCAGCGGTACATCCCGTATTCTCTGGCGGCTTCCATGAAAGCCCGCAGGTTTTCCGGTCTGGCTTCGGTGGCGGTCGCCCCGCCGGAGAGCACGTAGCCGCCGCCCGGCGCGCAGGTTTCGATCAGGCGCCGGCAGTACTCTTTGACTTCCTGTGCCGTGCCGGTGAGCATGATGGAAGAAGGCACATTGCCGGCAATACAGCAGGTAGCCCCGACGATTTTCTTGGCTCTTGCCATATCAGTCTGGTCGAACTGCCAGACCACCCAGCCCTTCGGGAAGTCTTTGATATATTCTAGACGCAGGTTGTACTTTCCCTCGGCAAAAAGGGAAACCATGATGCCCTCATCGATCAGGGCATCGATCACCTTTTTCAGCGAAGGCCAGTAAAATTTTTCAAACTGCTTATTGGACATGAAGGTATCATCGCCCTTGTGCAGGGGAAAACTGACCATGAAACCGCCGCTGGCATTTACGTTGTTGATGGTGCGTTCGATCGTCCACCGGGTAATCATGTCAATGGCTTCCAGCATGATCTCCGGTTGGCGGTACATATCGAGGATCGCTCCCTGGGTGCCGCGCAGGAAATCTGCAATCACATCGAACGGCGCCACTGCCAGACCGCCGCCGGCAGCAGGAAAGCCCATTTCGAGAGCTTCTTTATTCACTGCCGCCATATGCTTCTGCGATTCTTCCATCTCTTTACCCGCTTCGATCAGGGACTGGAATGCCGCCCGGATTTCCGGGTTGGTGAAGGGATAAGCCATGATGAGGGGCATCCCCATGATGGCAGAAAGCGGCGGGAAATTCCGCAGTGCCTCCGCTGAGCCGATTGCGCGGGGAACGATAACCCTGAAGGAGAAATCGGAGGGGTCTTTCAGCAGGATAGGATATTCATTGGCTTTCATATAGTCCATTTCCACGAACTGGTAAGAGTTGACATTATCGCCCAGCCCGTGCCCCGGCCATTTATAAGGATGGTAATTCAGAATTTCCAGGGCTTTCCCTGAAAAAACAAAATTGGGTCCCATGAAGCTATCCATGTCATCATAGAAATCGTGCATGAACTTTAGCCATGCTTCCTCCATGAAGCGGTAATCGTACATTGCCTTTTTCAGGTTTCCGCCAGCGTAATAGGCGGGGAAAAAGCCAGTGGGCAAAGAAACCGGTACGCGGTCAGGCTCCTGACACATCCAGGCTTTCAGGAATCGGTTGGCTCTTTCCCGGTAGGTTTTCTCTGCCTGGGAACTGCGGAAACGGATGCCCTCACCGGAGAGAAATTTTTTCAGTCGGCGTTCCCTTTTTTCTTCTCTGGTCAGTTCCGACCACTGTTTATCCAATTTTAGCCTCCTCTCAGACAATCAATATTATTTCAGAACCGATGTTAATCCGGCATTCAGAACAGCATACCGCCTCAGCGATAGGTCCCGTATTCCCGGGCGGCTTCCATCATCACTCTCAGATTATCCGGGTTGCCCCTGTGCATGAAGGCGGCACCATTCAAAATCAGACCACCGCCCTGCCCGGCGGTTTCGATAATCCTCCGGCAATATTCCTTTACCTGAGCGGGGGTACCGGTTACCAGCAGGGAAGCTGGCACATTGCCGGCAATGCAGGCAACATCCCCCAGATATTTTTTGGCGAGAGCCAGATCGGTCTGTTCAAACCACCAGATGACCGAGCCGCGGGGAATATCACGGATAATCTCCAGCCTGGAGGCATACCTGCCTTCGGCGAAAACCAGCGGCACAATGCCCTCGTTGATCAGTGCAGTTAAAACCCTTTTCAGGGAGGGCCAGTAGAATTTTTCGTACTGCTGGCGGGACATAAAACCGTCTTCGCCCTTATGCAGGGGAATAGAAATAATGGGGCATTCATTCGCATTGGCGGTTGCCACTGCGGAGGCAATAGTCAAAGGAATGATTTTTTCAATGGTTTCCAGTATTTTTTCCGGCTGACGGTACATATCCATGATGATGCCCTGTGTCCCCCGCAGGGAATCGCCCAGCGTATCAAAGGGAGCGGTGGCAAAACCTCCCCTCAAAACGGGAACACCGGCTTTTACCGCGGCACGCCGGCAGTCTCTCACTGCCCTTCCCCATTTTTCCAGCTCTTTACCGGCTTTCAGCATGGTTTGATAGACACGGCGAATCTCTGGACGACTGAAGGACATCACGTAGCTCATGGGCATCCCTGCCAGCGGGCTGGACGGCGGCAAAGTCTGGAAAGGCTGCAGAGCTCCCAGCACGCGAGGCAGAAAAACTCGCAGACCGAAATCGGTAGGATTCTCCAGCAGAGCGGCATATTCACCGGCTTTCAGATATTCGCCCTCAACATACTGATAAGAGCTGGCATCCTCTGCAAGCCCGTGTCCTGGCCACCAGTAGAGTTTATAATCCAGCGTTTCAAAAGCCCGGGCTGACCAGACCAGTGCGGGTGGATCAAAGACATCCATATCAAAATCGCGGATGACCTTTTTCCAGGCTCTGCGCAGTTCCCCGTAATCGTACATCACATTTTTCAGATTTGACCCGGCATAAAATGCGGGGAAAAAGCCCATGGGCAGGATCACCGGCACCCGGTCAGGTGTCTGCAGGGTAATGGTTTTGATTAAACGGTTGACCCTTTCCCGGTAAGATTGTTCAGCCCGACGGCCGGCGAATTTGATGCCGGGCGGTGAGAGCCACTTCGCAAAGCGGGCGGCTCGTTTTTCCGCCGGTGTCATCTCCGACCATTGTTTTTCCATGTTTCAAAACTTCTCCTGTCTATTGCAGATTTCAAAAAGCAAGCGGTTACTGATACCTCCCGTATTCTCTGGCAGCTGCCATCATTGCCCGGAAGTTAGCCGCGTTGGATTCGGTAGCACTGGCTCCGCCGGTAAGTATATAACCGCCGCCGGGGGCGCAGGTTTCAATCAGCCTTCGGCAATACTCTTTCACCTCCTGCGGGGTGCCCGTGCACATCACCGAGGTGGGCACATTGCCCCATATACAGCAGGTTTGACCGACGATTTTTTTGGCATTCGCCATATCAGTCTGGTCGAACTGCCAGCTTACCCAGCCCTTCGGGAAGTCTTTGATGTACTCCAGTCGCCGGTTGTACTTGCCCTCGGCGAAAAGGAAAACCATAATGCCCTCGTCAATCAGGGCATCAATCACCTTTTTCAATGATGGCCAGTAAAATTTCTCAAATTGTTTATCGGACATAAAGGTATCATCACCCTTGTGCAGGGGAAAACTGACCACCAGACCGCCCGAATCTCTCACTGCAGAGATTGTTTGCTCGATGGTCAACTTTGTAATCATATCAATGGCTTCCAGCAAGGTCTCCGGCTGGCGGTACATATCTATAATCACACCCTGTGTTCCTCGCAGGGAATCGCCGATGGTATCAAAAGGCGCTACTGCCATGGCTCCCCTCAACACAGGGAAGCCGGCAGCCAGAGAATCGCGATTAAAACCGAACACGTATTTCTGCCAGATCGCCATCTCTTTGCCGGCATCAATCAGCGCTTTAAAAGCCGAACGCACCTCCGTTCGGGTAAAGGGAGCCACGAGGCGCATGGGCATACCGAGCAACGAGGAGAAAGCAGGCAGATGGCGCAGTGGTTCCAGCGAACCAACCACGCGGGGCAGAAGCACGCGCAGAGCAAAATCAGAGGGATCTTTCAGCAGAGCGGGGTATTCATCTGCCTTCATATATTCCCCTTCCACAAACTGGTAGGAGTTGACATTTTCGCCCAACCCATGTCCCGGCCACTTGTAAAGCCGGTAATTCAGGATTTCCAGCACGGTGCCTGAATGCACCAGCCCTGGACCGTGAAAGGCATCCATATCGTCCTTGAAGTCTTCCATAAATTTAGTCCAGGCTTCACGCAGGAAGCGGTAATCATACATTGCCCGTTTCAGGTTGCCACCGGCGTAATAAGCCGGGAAATTGCCGATCGGCAGCATGACCGGTACCCGGTCCGGTTTTTGCAGCAGCAGGGCTTTCATCAGGCGGGTTGCTCTTTCCTGATAAGCCTGTCTGGCTCTGACACTGCGGAACTTGATGCCTTCACCTCTCAGCCAGTTGCGCAGTCTTTCCTCTCGCTTTTCATCCCGGGTCTTTCCTGCCAGATTATCCCCCATGATCAAATCCTCCTGTTCAAATTCAAAATTGCACAAAATTGGTCGTTATTTTGCAGGGTTTGGCCGGACTGCAGCCGGCGTCCTTTTTTGTTCCAGTATACCATAAACTTGGTGAATGTTATATCATATGGTAGCCGAGCGGCGAGTAAGAACAGGCATTCGCAGTCCTTCAGGGAATAAAATATAATAGAATATCCTGTTTTACGCCTGCAGAAATTCGGTATCAGGCAGGCGGGGAGTCTGGTAAAACCATGTTTACTCCCGGGCGGGCAATCCGCCATTTACAGCGGTACCGCCAGGTAGTGGCGGTACTCACAAAATACGGATTCGGAGAATTCATCGGACAGATCCGGCTCTGGGGACACCGCAACCTGGAGCAAAAACTGCTCCGTCATGAGCATAAGCTGGAGCTGCCGAGCATGCCCGAACGGCTCAGGATGGCGCTGGAAGAGCTGGGACCGACCTTTGTCAAGCTCGGGCAGATGCTCAGCACCCGTCCGGATGTTATGCCGCTCCAATACATCACCGAACTGGAAAAACTGCAAAACCAGGTTTCGCCGGTTCCCTCGGAAGTCATCAGACAGGTCATCGAAAGCGAACTGGGCAGGCCGCTTGGAGAGATTTTTTCCTCCTTTAACGACCAGCCGCTGGCGGCGGCTTCTCTGGCACAGGTTCACCGGGCTACACTGAACGGAGAAGATGTGGTGGTCAAGGTGCAGAGACCGGGAGTGGCGCAGGTGATCGAGGTAGATCTGGAGATCATGCATAATCTGGCGGCGATGCTGGAGCGTTATTTCAGCGCTGCCAAAACGATCAATCCGGTTGGCCTGGTCAGGGAGTTCGCCGGTAATATCCACCGGGAGCTGGATTTCCGTCTGGAAGCCAGTAACATGAAAACTTTTGCCCGCAATTTCGCCGGCACCCCCGGATTTCACGTGCCGAGGGTTTATCCCCCCCGCTACTGCACGCGGAAGGTGCTGGTGATGGAGTATATTGACGGCATAAACATCCTGGAAACGGAGCGGCTGAAGAGGGAGGGCTATGATCTTCGTTTGATTGCCAGGCGGGGGGCGGATGTCGGTCTGCGCTCCGCTCTTGAATTCGGGTTTTTTCACGCCGATCCTCATCCGGGGAATCTGTTCGTGTTGCCCGGTGATACGCTCTGCCTTCTCGATTACGGGATGATGGGCACGCTTTCCAGCCGGGACCGGGAGCGGCTGGGTAAACTGCTTTATTTTATGCGGAGCGGGGATGAAAAGCGCACTGCCAGAGCACTGTTGAGCCTGATTGAATACTCTGAGGTGATTGATGCCGAGACCCTCGAACTGGATGTCTCGCGTATTATCCGGGAATATGCCCATGCCACGCTGAGCGAGTTTCAATTGGGCAGCATGATCTTCCGGCTGTTAAGGTTGCTCAGGGAGCATAATGCCCGGTTCCCTCCGCACCTGATCTGGCTTTTCAAATCGATTGCCACCCTGGAGGATATCTCCCGCCGGCTGGAAGCCGACTTCGAGATGCTCGAGCTCGCCAGACCCTATGCCAGAAAACTGCTGATCAGGGATCTCAACCCACTTTACCAGGCAAGGGAAGCCTATTTTTCCGCACTGGATTCTGCCAGCCTGCTCAGGGACCTGCCGTATGATCTTGGTGTTATACTGGATCAACTCAAAAAAGGCAGAGCAAAAATCGAATTTGAGCACATCGGCCTCGAGCCAATTCGGAAAACCATGGACAGGGTTTCCCATCATCTTGCGCTTACCATCCTGCTTGCCGCACTGCTCATCTCCTCTTCTCTGATTGTTCTCGCCAGAATACCGCCTTTTGTTGGTGAAATCTCCGCGGTGGGTCTAGGAGGGTTCATCATCGCCGGAATACTGGTTCTGGTATTAATCGCTTCCATTATTCTGGAAAGATAGTTACTGCCCGGCTCGCAATCAGGGTTTGCCAAACCGCGGGTAACTCTTTATCATTGATACTGATATCAATTCTACACGAGGGAAAGGTATGGATCCGGGAAAATACTTCAATACTGAAACGCTACTTTCGCTGGCTTTGCCGGTGGGCATTGGCATTCTGGTTCTGGCAGTAACAATTATCCTGCGCCGTTTTCTTTACCGCGGTCTGCATCGGATGGCAGCGAAAACCAGAACCTGTCTTGATGATATCCTCATCCGGGATACCCGCATTGCCTCACTGCTGTGGTGCATCTGGCTGGCAGGCTATACCGGTTTGAGGCTGGCGCGAACGCCTGAATCCTGGGCTGAAGTGATACGAAAGGATCTTCTGGTGATTTTCGTAGCGCTGGGCATTTATACGGCAATTGTTTTCGTGGTCGCTCTGCTCAGGTGGTACCGCAATGAAATCTGTCCGAAAACAAAGGGAAACCTTGATGATATCATCATCACGGTGTTGATTTATGGAGTACCCATCATCGGTGCAGCACTGGGCATCATTTTGATTCTTGATATGCTCGGCTACAGCAATCCCGCGGTAAATTCCTGGCTGGCTGGGCACGGCGCCAGGCTTGCACTGCTGGCCGTCATCGGAATCATTTTCCTTCTGGCTTCGATTGTGTTTATTCCCAGGATTATTGAAACCGCGGTGCGCAATTCAAAAGCTGAACAGACCGAAGAGGAGTTGAAAAAACGCTCTGAGACGCTCAGCAGTGTACTTACAACGACCTTTCAGGTCTTCGTAATCCTGATTATCTTCTTCATGGTCTTGAGCGAACTGGGGATCAATATTGCGCCTGTGCTTGCCAGTGCTGGTGTAGTTGGTGTTGCGCTGGGTTTTGGTGCCCAGTCACTGGTTAAAGATGTGCTTGCCGGGCTTTTCATCATCATGGAGAACCAGTATCGCAAAGGTGATGTGGTCAAAATTGCGGATGTCTCCGGAGTTGTGGAAGATATCAACCTGCGGAGGACAATTCTGCGGGATCTGGATGGCATCACTCACGTGGTGCCCAACGGGGAGATCCGGGTTGCCTCAAACTTCACCAAGCAGTGGTCGCGGGCTAATCTAAATATCAGCGTTTCCTATAATACCGATCTGGAAAAAGCCATGCAGGTAATCAACCGGGTGGGTAAGGAAATGGCCGAGGATCCGGTCTGGGGTCAACTTTTGCTTTCACCGCCCAGGGCTTTGCGGGTGGATAAGCTCGGTGATTCCGGGATTGAAATCAAGGTGATCGGTGAGACAAAGCCAATAAGGCAGTGGGAAGTAATGGGAGAGCTCCGGCTGCGGATTAAAAAAGCCTTTGATCAGGAGGGAATCGAAATACCCTGGCCGCATACCAAGGTTTATTTTGGCAATCAACCGCTAATTATCAGATCGGATGTGGCGGGTGGAGAGTCTAAAGGGAATCTGCAAGGTGGCAGCGGCGGAACTCCATCCGGTAAGACCTAGTCCGCATTTTCACGGGATAAATCAAATGTGCAGGCGTGGCATTGCCCCTGCCGGCACATGGTCTGGAAGATGTGGATCAACCCCTGCTGCTGGCAAGCACCGTTGATATCGTGCCCGCTCAGTGAAAGCTGTCCAAGCATGTGGTGTACCAGTGAATTAACCGGCAGGCGGGGATAATGCCGGTAATAATCCAATATCTTATCCGCAGCTTCACGATTTCCCTGCGAGATGCTCCAGGCAAAAACCGCCGGCAGGAAGACATTAACCACGATTTCAGCCGCGCGCTCGCCGCCGAGCAGGGCAGTTTCATCAGCAGGGTTAACTGTAAAGATCTGTTCCATGACAGTGTTCGCCCGGGTTACCGGCAGTGATCTGACCGACTCCAGCAGGGAGCCGAATAAGCCTCTTGCGCGATAGCGCAGAATCAGGTAACCCAGAGCCAGCAGGCGTCTGATCGGATGGTTGCCCGGTCTGACCCTGCAGAGGATCCAATCTCGATCGCAGAGAGCAGGCTGCAGACCGTAGGCATGCCAGATATGCTGGAGTGCCTTTAAACGGCTGGCGGGCAGTTGTCTGGCTGCGCAGTTGGCAAAAAGCAATCCTGCTTTGCCCAGCAGAAGGGAATGGAGCAGGTTCAGTGCGGTTTCCTCTTCCGTGGGCAACTGGCGGACAAAATTTTCCAGCGTTTTCAGCGGCATCAGGCGAGCGAGTTGCCGGAAAGGTTCCTTGTTTTGAGCATAGCCCAGCGCCTCCATAAATGCCTGGAAAAAGTTTTCTGCAAATTCCACCGGTGAATCACCGTGAAAACCGGCAGCCTTCAGATAGAAACGCTGTAAACCGGCAGAAGTCAGGTGGTCCAGCAGTGCCGTTTTGCCATGATACCGTGTAAAAGACTGGCATGGATAGAGGCATGATTGAGTGGAGGCGGTCTGAGCGGTGGAAACGCTCTGCCCTAGTATGACAGTGGGAACAACCTGCCCGTTTTGCAGAAATGTTTGAGCCGTGCCGCTCGCTTCCAGTGCAACGTGCAGAATTACGCGGTTATAAGCTGGATCTAGGTGGTGTCCGTGTGCCCGCCAGTTCGCAGATTGAGTATGAACCTCAATGCAGCCCTGGCGCAGTAAACCACCGGTGTACACCACGGCATCGCAGAAGTCAGCCCCTGCACCGCTATTTGGGCGACCCGGGTATACAACCTTCAGCGGACGGTTTTCGCTGTCCAGCAATTCCCGGCTGACAGTCAGCCTATGCTGCCAGAGCAATGTAGCCTCACGTTCGGTCAAAAGTGGTATGCTGGTATTTTCCAGGTGAGACCTCCGAACTTGCCTGTCCTGCTGAGACAGCTCTGGTGTGGGATTCTCCACCATTCCTGCGTGAGAAGCTTCCAGAACCCGGCAATAACTCAAGTTTTACACGTTAACGTGTATTTGTCAAGGGAAAGCTGGTTAAATGGGGATGACTGGCGGAATATTATGCGCTGTCCTCAGCCCGGTTTTTCTCTGGCTGACCGGCGTTATAAGTAAAATTGCTTCTTTCGGCGATCAGGGAGAGCAGGCGAGCGGAAGCCCCGCGCGGCTGATACAGTCCCTTTTCCCACTCGCTGATGGTCTGCTGGCGGGTTCCCAGTTCAGCCGCCAGTGCCTGCTGGGTCAATCCCAGATGCCGGCGGAGAGCCAAAATGCGCTCTTTATCCCAGGTGGGTTTAATCGATGGTTGTTTCTCTGTCATGCTGATAATTTTACACGTCTGCGGGTAAAGGAGTAAAGTTATCAGTTAATGCCCCGAATTGCTAAAGTTATCGTCTTATGAAGGAAAAAAGACCGACTTTTATATTGTATAATCAAAATATGGAAAGGGAACGGCTGGCGAAGTTCCGGTAACCCTGACGTTATCAGGTTCTGAAAAATTATAAAAATGCAAAAATAAAAGAAAAATAAAAGATTTGTGAGGTACAAATGGGTTTAATATTGGCTGAAAACAGCCAGAAAATTCCGTAATCATGAAAGAATCCCCGAAAAATAATTTGCACCGGTGAAACATCTGGGTTATGATATATCTTAGCAGTCTAAGGTTTCGATTGCTAAAAGTAAAAAATCAAAAATCAGGAGGAATTAAAGAATGGCAGCAAATCTGCAACCTCTAGCTGACCGTTTGGTTGTCAAACCCATTCAGAAAGAGGAAAAGACCAAAGGAGGCATTATTCTGCCGGACACAGCCAAAGAGAAACCCCAGGAGGGAGAAGTCATCGCGGTTGGTCCTGGTAGAGTCACTGATGATGGCAAGAGGATTGCCATGGATGTAAAGGTCGGTGACCGTGTGATCTACTCCAAATACGGCGGCACCGAAATCAAAATTGATGATGAAGAATTGATTATTCTGCGCGAAAGCGACGTTCTGGCAAAGAAAGCTTAATATTACGAAGGAGATGGTGAAGATATGGCGAAGCAGATAATTTTTGGAGAAGATGTCAGGCATGCTCTCAAGAGAGGCATTGACACTCTGGTAGACGCGGTCAAGGTCACCCTGGGTCCCAAGGGTCACGCGGTAGCACTGGATAAAAAATGGGGTGCGCCCCAGGTGGTGGATGATGGTGTGACCATTGCTAAAGAAATCGAGCTTCCCGATCCGTTTGAGAATATGGGGGCTCAGCTTGTCAAAGAAGCGGCGACCAAAACCAACGATTCAGTTGGTGATGGCACCACGACCTCAACCGTACTGGCTCATGCCATTGTCAGCGGCGGCTTCAAAAACATCGCGGCTGGTGCAGACAACGTAGCCCTCAAGAGG
>Ga0101944_10004002_pt1 | contig 19197 bp, 14 predicted proteins | sample DewCreD2012metaG_FD_75245 | JGI IMG/M metagenome (GOLD analysis project Ga0101944, IMG submission 75245) | Hot spring sediment bacterial and archeal communities from British Columbia, Canada, to study Microbial Dark Matter (Phase II) - Dewar... ... | reverse complement strand
TAGGCGTAGGTTTTTGTTTTAACCCGCAATTTTTGACGTGTTCCCGCGCTCAGACAGAGAACCAAACAGGTGCCGATTAAATTTATTAAGAGTTTTACGCAGCGTAAGCTCCGCAACGTGTAATATGAAACTGCTGAGCGATTTTTCCTAAAAAACCGATAGAGTGAGCGATAATATTCAACACCGGCACGGCCAGGATTTCGCCGCTTGCTCTGTCCCTGCAGGTGAATGATCTCTGCGCCGGGACAGTGATAAATTTTCCATCCGGCCCTGCGCATCCTAAAGCACCAGTCAGTTTCTTCAAGAAAGAAGAAGTAATCTTCATCGAGCATTCCCACTTCCTGAATCGCCTGCTGTTTGACCGCAAGGCATGCCCCGATAAGCGAATCCACCTCGAACGGCGTGGTTGCAATAGAACTTTTGCCTGCATATTTCCCGGGGAATAAGAACCGGAGCAGGCTTTTGTTGAGTAGTTCCGTTACCAGAGACGGGAAGTTGTCATAACTGTTTTGCAATGTTCCCGTGCTGTTCACCATCCGGGGACCCGCCATCGCAGCCGAGGGCGTCGCCGCCAGAAACGTGATCAATACATCAATGGCCGATGGTTTTAAGACGGCATCGCTGTTCAGAAGCACGATAAACCGCCCCTGAGCGATGCGCAGCGCCTGATTGTTGGCCCGTGCAAATCCCAGATTTTGCCTATTTTCAATTAGTATTACCTGTTTTCCAAATTGCCCTTGGATTGCCTGGACACTTCCATCTTCTGAACCATTATCAACAACAATGATTTCATAGCAATAGCCGCTGACGGTTTTCCGTATTGACTCAATGCAGTTCACAAGGAGCTGGCAGGTATTCCAGTTAACAATAATAAAGGAAAGATCCATGTATGTAGAATGGCAGGAGATTTACGACAATCAACGTTATGTCGCCCAATAATTATTGCGATGATTTTTGTTGGTTACCATATTCGCAGGGTGGCATTAAAATAGATGCTCGGCTTAATATTGTCAATTGCTTTGCCTCGGTTTTAATTGCAAGGTTATACAATAGGTCACGTTCGCGATGATGCCCGAATTGCTCGTTCAAAAGCCCAGGACCGGATGTGGTTTAATTGCTCTTTCATCGTTTTTGATAGCGGGACAATCTGTTTGCAGGCAAAAAACAAGTCATTATTATCAACAGGCCGGTCATTAAGCTGGGCAGAAACCATGGCTCCAATAACACATTGTTCAACTTCAGCACCCGTCCATCCCTCGGTTAACTTTGAAAACAGCTCCATGTCCAGCGGATCAGGATTCACTCCCCGCTTCAGGAGGTGAATTTTAAGGATTTCAACGCGTTCCGCAGGCGTCGGCAGATCAATAAAAAACACCTGGTCAAAACGGCCCTTTCTGATCATTTCGGCTGGGAGCAAGTCAATACGGTTAGCGGTTGCCGCGATAAAAAGCCCCGGGGATTTTTCCTGCATCCAGGTAAGGAAAAAGCCGAAAATTCTTCCCAGAATGCCGCTTGATTCGGCAGCATTGGCAGAAATTGAAGTCTCGATTTCATCGAACCACAGTACTGCAGGCGCAATTTCTTCCATGGTCCTGCAGGCCTCAACAAAAGCATGTTCGGGATTCCCGACGTTTCCCGAAAAGATCTGAATCATATCAAGGCGGTAAAGAGGCAATTCAAAAGCGCTGGCAATAACCTTGACCGACAGACTTTTGCCGCACCCGGAAATTCCCATCATCAAAACGCCCTTGGGAATTATTTCATGGCTGATGCTTTCGCGTTGTTGAAACAGTTTGCGTCGTTCCCGCAACCAATTTTTGAGATTGTCAAGCCCGCCCAGTTGGGAAAGCGGCACGACATCAGGAATGTACTCAATGAGCCCGGTTTTGCCAATTAACAATCGTTTCTCTTCAAGCAGTTGGGGTATAGCTTCAATGCCAAGTTTCCCATACTTCGCAATGGCGCGGCGAATTGCATGGCGCGCCTCATTATACGTAAGGCCCTGCAGTGCACGGGCAAGGACATACAGGAGATCAGGGTCGAGTTGCGTTGCGTCACTGCCCGATCCTGCAAGTTCTGCTTCTCGACGCAGCAGCATCTGCAATTCAGCGAGGTCTGGAATTGGCAGGGTCAAAAAGAGCACCTCACGGTTAATCTCTTCGGGGATGAATTTGACGGGGGAGACGATAGCGACAAAAGTATGTTTTTCAAGGCATGCATAGTAGATGTCACGGAGACGACGTCGTATGCCCCCAGAACTCTGGATATGATCGTGGAAATCTTTAAGCAGAAACAGGGCTGGCCCGGGATGTGCCAACACGAACTCAAGAAGTTTTGAGGGGTCGCACAGGTCAACATTGCCCGCACGGCCGTTCTCTTGCAGGCCTGCAGTGCTGCTCCAGATGAAAAAATGAGCACGGTCCTTGAAATAGCTGCTGACAGCGGTGCGCAGCAATTGCTCAACGCGTTGTTCCTCCGATGATTGAATGTATATAAGAGGACGATGTGCATCCAGGGCATCGCAGAATGAAGCAATTGCTTTGCTTTCTATAAATTGGCTCATATGAGATCCTTAAGCAACGAGTCTATTAAAGGCAACTATAGCTCAGGCGCGACAGAGAGGCAATACATTTTAAGCAGGATTCTCCCCCAAAATGCCTTATTGGCAGCAATGAAAAAGCGTCTGGAAGTTTTTTTCACCCCAGTAACGCTCTGCTCGTCCGCCGGCAGCACGACTCCGGCACGGAGGACAGGGTTGTGGCGATGTAAAACCGCCGGGCGTGGGTGTGTTAATGTTGCACATGATACCCAGTGCGTTGGAACGTCCTCATGCGGGTTGCCTGAACTTCAAGAATAATTTTTGGGGGAAGTTCTCATTTACTGGTATTCAGGCATTAAGCGATATGAATCATTTTCGGCAAGATAGCCTATTCTCTGATTGTGCTGCGCTGGGAAATCCGCGGGATTGATAATTTTACTGGCGATTAAATCTTGTAGGCTGTGGGGATAGAAACCGTAAAGCAGTTTGTATTCTTCAAGAGCATTTTCTATTTTTTCTATCTGCCTATTGTGCTGGTATTCTGCAAGAAATGATTGTTTAAACAGTGCCTGATTAAAAAGTGGGAAAATATTTTGCGGATTTCTTGCCAGTATAATCACCAGCGCAAGCAGTATAACGCCGAGCAATGCATAATTGCTCGCTATCAAAACCTTTGTATAGGGTATTCTTATCCGCGAAGTTTGGGGAGTTGAATCAGCGTTGGCAGATTTGTGAATATAGCCATGCTGTAGAAATTCAGACAGTATTTTGCAGGTGGTGTACTTGCCCAAAAGACTCTCGTCAATGATTTCCTGCACCGTGCGCCGCCCATCAATGAGCGTATAAACACGAACCGCTGCCGGCTCAAAATGCTCAAGATCAGCCGTGCCGGCTTTCTGAAATCTGAGATCAAATGAAGGTATAGAACTATTCACTTCGGGCCATTCATCAATCATACGCAAAACATCCAAAACCAGAGACTGGAATGGCAACGGCCTCAGACAAGAAGATGACTTGACCGACTGCCTGAGACTAAAGGTATAGGTTCCCTCCTTCCACTGAAAAATATCATAGAGCGTTTCATAAATCTGATTATTGAGTGCGCGTTCTACGTCAGACGCCTCTATAAAGCCCTGTTTAATAAGAATCTCTTCAAGCGGTTCATACGTTTCCTGTTGAATAGCCTGAGCGCGGTGCAAATCTTCTAATGAAAGCAGTTTTGCGCGAATAAGGTACTCACCTACATTATGTTTTGTGAATCCTGCTGAGACTATTTTGCCTTCGCATATAGCTATTTCAGCCGATTTGCCTTTGTGCGCAACCGTCAGAATGCCGGATTTTTCCTGCTGACATATAAGTTGCAACACATCTATGACACTAAATTCTTTTATTATTCCTTCTAAGCCAATCATTGCCGGGTTATTACCCCTCGATATCCTTTGTGCGTAGCGATTTCATAGTATATGGATCACCGCTTGCAGAGGCATGTGCATTTTTAATTTTTAAGCCTTGATGAATGAGCATGCCACCTAACACGGCGAGTAAGGCAAATGGAATGTAATCAAATTTAAACAGTGAGGGTTTCATTGACTCCCACAGGGTTTCTTTCCCTAAGCCGCTAATTACTGTATTAAGAAAAAAGAGAGCAAAACCAAATATCAGGAGCACGCCAGAGAAGAAATAACCCTTCTGTAAAAATGCCGCTCCGGGAAATATCAACGCGAAGAAACGCGCGAGAACGATTTGCCGCCGCAGATAATTTTTTACTTCCTGCAGCTTGTGCTCTTTCAGGGATGGGTCGAGACCATCTTTGTTATCAATGAGGTTGAGGCATTGCCGGCAAAAACTGCCCTGGGTGGTGATGCGCTGGCATTTTTTGCAAAAGGCTTTCCCACATGAGACACAACTTCTGGCATTTTGAAACCGGTTGTTTTTCAGGAGCACTATTGCACAACAAATAAGTATTACTGCTGCTGTCCTACCCAATGCAAAAGGAAGCCCGCTGAATATAATATCCCACAATTGAATAGCTAATATTTGATGCTCGTATGGCGCAGAAAATGCCTTATTTAAAATTACCACTTTGGAAAGGGTCTCATCAATCACCTGACGGTTTGGATGCTCGCCATAGGTGGCGAGAAAATGCTCTACCAGCGAGCGGTCGCGCTTTCGCGCCTCCATAAATGCGGTCTCTCCTTCTGTGAACATAAATTTTTGCAAGTAGGCGCGGCTGAGATTGAGATACGCAACACAGCGCGCTGATTGCAGGGATGTAGCTTTACTATATTCATCAATAGCCTGATCAAGCCGTTTAGTCAGATAATAGATATTGCCTAAATTTACATGCGCAGCGTAATGCTCAGGGTTAATTGCCAGCGCCTTGAGATAATAAAATTCGGCGTGCTGGTAATCCATTTCCTTTTTATGAATGAGCCCAAGGCTAAAATAAGCTTCGGCATCTTCAGGATGAACATCGGTGTAACCTTTTATATATTCCGTTTGCCTGCCATCCCATTTGTCATAATTTGTGCTCCATAAAGCTTTCACCAATTTGACTTGAGGGGAAATAAGGAAAACACATCCGGTATGCAACAGCCACGGAATGAATGCCAGGAAAATAAAAAAACAAACGGTAATTATTTGTTCTCGTCTATGTTGATAGGCAAATAAAAGCAGCGCCCAATAGCAGAAAATCCATAATATGCTTACCTGAAAAAATAGCGGCAGAAGAAATAGAACCAATGACCAACCCCTCCGGGCTGTTTGCGGCAAAAGGGTTGGCAGTTGATGGGATAAATCGTGGTGTGCGTTTCCAGCATATTTTATGACTATTAAGACGCAGAAAAATACAAACGTGATAAAAAAAGCGCCGAGCAGTGAAAAAATAAAAGTAGCAACAATGATTGAGATTGATTCAAGATGTGTTAATTGTTTAACAAAACCTAACCAATATCCTGAAATAAAGTAATGAATGCGCAGTTTATTTTGCGACCATTGTGCGTATGCATGCGCTTTTGCGGCGGCAGGAAGATCAGGCGAGATTTTTTTAGCATATGTTGAGAAAATAATCGCGGTTTCATAATTTTTATTGTTTATGGCCTCGTAACATTTTTTGATTAAAATATGGGAATATGCAGCATAATTTTTTAATCCTTTTTCAAGCGCTTCTTGATAGGCGATTTCCAAACTGTTCTTCAATTGTTCAGGATGGGTAGCATTATGTTCTGCGCGAACAATTTGGTCTAATGGCAAATGAGAATGCGCATCATATTCATAAAAGAAAATCGCCCAGAAAATGAAACAAAACGCAAGGCATGATATTCGGGTAGAAAGGCGGGGTGAAAATAACAGGATTGTTTCATGTGGTGTCATTTTTTATTAGTGGGCATAATATCAGCGGGGTTCTCTCAAGATAAAATCATTAAATTTAATAATAAGACTTATTAAGCATTCTTTTTTGAGTTCTTCAATCTTGAAAATAAGCGGTATTTTTACTGCTGTTTCAGTCTCCTTGTGCGGCTGTCCGCATGCCACGATTCTGAAGTTTGCGTGTTCTTCGGCAGCTACTTCATTGGGCGCTTCCATGGAGTGCTTTGGGGATAGCAATTCTTCCCTGTGTGGTGCCATAGAAGATGTGTGCTTGAGATCTATTTCTTCTGGAGAAAGCATTGTTGTTTCGAGCAGTGTCTCGGTGGGAATTTCGACGTGGTCTTCACGCGTGTCATCTTCCTCCTCTAAGTTCTCAATAGAAATACGCGATATCGGGCTCACTGATAATTCAACTAATGGGGGAGCTTCTGCTGATGGCAATTCTTCTCGTGCTACACATGATTCAGCATCGGTATTAAAAGGGGTTTCCTCTCCATCTGATTCGGCAGCAACGGTGGTAATTCGGATAACAGGCCCCTGTGACGAGCCATTTTCAGGTGTAAGCGGCGCAGGTGATGGGGAGGAAGTCTCCATTGAAAAATCATTATAGCCCTGTTCCTTTGGGGATACTCCAGCAAATAAATTGTACGCATTGTCTGCCATTGGCACGTTTTCATGCTGTTTTTTACTTGCAGAAAACGCATCTGCACAAGAAGAAGTGGACCCTTGCGCAATATCAGTTACCGTCTCAGGGATTAATATCTTTTCTGTTGTTTCACCATGCGCAGATAATTGAATTGCAGGTGTTTCTTTGAATACTTCTTCTGAGACACATGTTGAAAAAATTTCAGGCTGAGGCTGAGTCCGGCAGGTAAACTCCTCCTTTGAAAGAGCAGAAGCAGGCGGCCTAAATGGCAGGGAATTATCAATGGGCGATGGTTCGGATTCTTTGATGATTTTAATAACCGGCGCATTGTGTGCTACCGATACCGCATCAAGTTGTCGCAATATTTGTTTACAGCAGGCGGTAAGTGTTTCCATTACCCCGGGACCTTTAATGGCGCATGCTTCAAAATAAGGAGAATGTAATTTATTTAACGTGGCATTGAGTTCTTCAACTGAAATTATGTTTGGCAAATCTCTTTTATTATATTGTATGATAAACGGTATTGAATATATATCTTTTTTATAAAACTTTAAATTCTCTTCAAGATCATTAAAACTCTCAATATTTTCTTCCATTTTGCCAACTTGAGAATCAGCGACAAAAATGACGCCATCAAAGTTAGTTAATACAGCCCTTCGTGTTAAACCATAATAAACCTGTCCTGGCACGGTATATACATGGAATCTTGTTTTGTACCCTCTTACATTTCCCAATTCAATAGGTAGGAAATCAAAAAATAGCGTCCGGTCATCCTTAGTCGCAAGCGATACCATTTCTCCGCGCTGATGAGGTGCCAGTTTCTTAAAAATAGTCTGAAGATTGGTTGTTTTACCGCATAAGGCTGGTCCATAATACACAATTTTTATATCTATTTCCTTTTTTTTGCTATTAAGTATAGGCATTTTCTTCCTTTAAATAAATAGATTTTTAATTATATGGTTTTAATAATATTTTTTTAAATAATCTAAAATATTTAATCGATAAAATTTTCTTTTTTATATTCCATATAGTTAATTTTTTATTAACCATTTCTTTATATAAAAAATCTAATTCATTCAGTAAAATTTGGTCTTCTGCATAACTAAGCGTATCAAAAATTAAGCCTATTTTAAGATAGTGTTCAGCCAAATCCGGTTTTTGAATAGCTTTGCAGCATCTAACGATTTGGATGTAACAATCAGCGGGTTTAATGACGCTGGGAATATTTCTCAAAACAAATTTAGGTATACAGGCAATGGCTTTTTTAAAATCCTCTATTGCATTTTCAAATTGTTTTACCTGCATATGAGCTATTCCCAGATTATAATAAAAATCTGGCAGGGCGCTCTCGGCGCTCTGCTCATTCATAAGTTTCATCTCGTTAAATATCTCGTCATAGGGTTTTGTTTGATCTTGATTATCTTCAAATAACATAGAAGATTCTTCGGGTATTGCGATACCGGTTTCCAAACAGAAGGACTCGTCACCTTGAAGGTTTTCTTCGAGGTCAAAAAAATCATATGAAGCTTTTTTTATTAATGATTGAAAATTATTTTCACCGGGATTGGTTGCACGAGTATTTGGCGGACTGTAATTAGCCATCTTTTCGGCTGACATGATTTCTTTATCTTCAATAAACCTTTTTACTTTCAATTTAAAAATTTCGTTATGTGGGTCTATATCAAGAATTTTGTTAAGCGTCTCAATACATTCCGGCAACATGTTTTTTTCATGGTAATAGTGAGCAAGTTTTTCCAGGACGGTGACTGCATCACCATTAAAACCGTTCCTGGTATAAATATCGGCCAATGTCGTGTATATATAGGTTTTCCCCGGATCGAGTGAAATAATTAAATTGTATGTAGATATCGCTATTTGATATAATTTTTTTTCTTCATATTTTTGGGCAGCATATAAATACTCGCCTATTGCTTTATCTTTCTCATTATTTTTAAGATAAAGCTCCGCGAGTTTAATATGGATCGCAATATCCTCAGGATTATGTTTTGCAATAGCCAAATATTCATCACGTTTTTTTTCAAACAAAGCGGTTGCTGATGGTTGTTTATTAAATGCTACTTGCATAATGTTTGAACCTTTCTGTATGCACTCGTTTTATTAATAGCAGTACATTGGCTCATGGGGCGGCAGTATTTTAGAAGTAAACCAGAATGTTCAATAAATTTATAAAGAACATGTTTCATAAGATTTTAGTAGCTTGAATATCAAACAGGGATTCGAATTTTATGCCTATCAAAGAACCATGTTCAATGGTCTTGGTCCATTGCACCTCGGCATTAATTTTTAAACAGTTTGCTTTGTCAGTGACTAATTCCAAGCAGATCGCATCGCCTCTTGAGACATTATGTTCAATGGGGGTCTTGATACAGGCGCCCTGTCTGCTTATATCTATAACTATACATTCCTTATAGTGCCTGAAGTTATCCAAGAGATATTTCCCCTTTAACAGTACGACATACCTTTTCCATGCCCGTCTATCTTCTTTTGCATGTATCGGAATTGCCATATAGTTTTCTCCTTGTTTATTAATGTTTGGCACAGTAAGTTTTTTCGGCAATTAACAATAAGATGTTTAATAGTAAATATTTATTCCTCTATGCTGGCTACAAATTTACTTGATTACCGCACGCGTTGAATGCATAATGTTTTCACTATAGAATATATGGCAGCAAACAATTGTATCTCTTGATGAGCAAACAAAAGCCAAACAATACATAACCAATGGATGCTATTATCATACGGGGGGGGAATCCCCTGCACGGCGACGTAACAGTGAGCGGCGCTAAGAATGCGGCGCTTCCAATTCTTGCAGCGACACTGCTTGCGCACGGAGAACATAAAATAAAAAATGTCCCACAGCTTCATGATATCACGACGATGAAGAAACTGTTGGAACATTTAGGGTGTGTTATTACTATGTTTGACGGGCTTCATATTAGCACGGATAAAATTGACTCAAACGAAGCGCCGTATGAACTAGTAAAAACAATGCGTGCTTCATTTCTTGTCCTGGGGCCGTTGCTGGCTCGGTTTCACCGGGCACGGGTATCGCTCCCCGGGGGATGTGCAATAGGCGTTCGACCGGTAGATTTGCACTTAAAGGCCTTGGAGGCTTTAGGGGTCTCGATCTCCCTTGAAAACGGTTACGTAAATGCATCATGTGCCGGACTCAAAGGGACAAAATTATTGTTTGATATCCCTACGGTAGGCGGCACTGAAAATATTATGATGGCCGCAAGCCTTGCAGATGGGATAACAACTATTGTTAATGCAGCTCGTGAGCCAGAGGTAGTGGAACTGGCCCAGGCTTTAAAAAGCATGGGGGCACATATTACCGGCGAGGGAACGGATACCCTCGTGATTGAAGGAGTAAAAGAATTAAACCCGCTTGAGCATACCCTCATGGCTGACCGCATTGAAGCGGGCACTTTCATGATCGCGGCAGGGATAACAAAAGGTGCTGTTACCATCAAAAACTGCCCACTCACCCATATGCGATCAATAGTTGAAAAATTGCAGGAGGCTGGTCTCATCATCGAGGAAAACCATACCACGGCGCATGTTAGCTGGAATGGGTCCTTAAAACCCATTGAGGTTAAGACACTCCCGTATCCGGGATTTCCTACCGATATGCAGGCGCAAATAATGGCCTTATGTTCAATAGCCGAGGGAACATCGGTAATCCGTGAAACGATTTTTGAGAACAGGTTCACGCATGTGGCTGAACTCGAACGTATGGGAGCAGATATACGCCTTGAACAGGACAGTGCTATAATAACAGGCGTCAAAAAACTCCGCGGAGCCCCCGTCATGGCAACCGATTTAAGAGCAAGCGCTTCGCTGATTTTAGCGGCTCTTGCGGCAGAAGGCACAACAAAGGTTTCCCGTGTTTATCATCTTGACCGGGGATATGAACAGCTCGATGAGAAATTAAAAAAATTGGGCGCCGATATTTATCGAATAAAAGAATAGAAAGTATTACCACGTATGCGCATCTTAAAAACTCGCCAGAAAGATTTTAAATCATTGTTTGCCCAGATTATCAATAGAGGGCTGATTGAAATTGAGACTGTTGAGAACACGGTGCGCGCAATTCTTTTAGAAGTAAAGAAGCATGGTGATGCAGCGCTGTTACGGTTTGCGGAACGATTTGATAAACGGGTAATAAGCAAAGCAGAGCTTAAAATATCAGAGCAGACCATAAAGAGAAGCCGAGAAAAAATATTAAAAAAAAATCTGTCTTCGCTGAAAGCAGCGTGCCAAAGAATAGAAACATTTCATCGCCGCCAGCTACAACAATCATGGTTTTGCACCGAGTCGTCGGGGGTCACGCTTGGCCAGATAGTGCAGCCGCTTAAAAAAGTAGGCATTTATGTGCCGGGGGGGAAAGCACTATACCCCTCCTCAGTGCTTATGAATGCAATCCCTGCTCGCGTTGCAGGGGTTCATAAAATTATTATGGCCAGTCCTGGTACTGGGACGGGCATTAACCCTATGATTCTGGCAGCGGCAGACCTGTGCGGAATAACCGATATTTATCAAGTCGGGGGTGCGCACGCGATTGCTGCGCTTGCTTATGGAACTGAAACAATTCCTAAGGTTGATAAAATCGTCGGCCCGGGCAATATATATGTTGCAGCAGCAAAGCGCCTTGTTTATGGAGCAGTTGATATTGATATGATTGCCGGACCAAGCGAAATACTCGTTATATCCGATGGAAGCTGTGATCCAGCATATATTGCTTCTGATCTCCTGTCTCAGGCGGAACACGATGAAATGGCTTGCACCATACTGTTGACTCCCCATGAAACGCATGCCCGCGGTATTCTAAAGGAGATGGCAGCTCAGCTTAAACGCCTCAAGAAACGGCCGATTGCAGCCCGTGCACTGGAAAATCACGGAGCACTTATTGTAACCAGGGATATTTCTGAAGCCCTTGAACTTGCCAATGAAGTAGCTCCGGAACACCTCGAACTTGCAGTGGAACAGCCCTGGGAGCTGGTGCCGCACATAAAAAACGCCGGGGCAGTGTTCTTGGGTCACTATACCCCCGAAGCTGTTGGCGACTACATGGCGGGACCAAACCATGTATTACCCACAGGAGGCACTGCGCGGTTTTTCTCTCCGCTTTCGGTGGATGACTTTCTGAAAAAAACCAGCCTTATTTATTTTTCGCGCGATGCGTTGCGTGCAGTAGCCCCTGATGTCATAAGGCTTGCGCGGGCAGAATCCCTTGACGCACATGCACAGTCTGTTGTGCAGCGTCTTAAAAAATAATTAAATTTAGTGCGCCGGCGGTGATATCACAGATTGAACATTAACGAGTTAAAAAATTTCAAAATAATACAACTGGCCTATCAGCTATCTCAAGAATGTGGCGTTCCCATCTATCTGGTTGGTGGCGCCGTGCGGGATGTTCTGATGGGCTTTTTTTATGGCCAAGACTTTGATTTTACCCTTGGCGCGCAGTGGGATCTCGTAACCCGGTTATTTGCAGAGAAGATACAGGGGAAAATTATTCCCTGGGATTTTAACCAGAAACGCGTTATTGCCTTGATTGGCAACAGGACGATAACGGTAGATTTTTCGAAATGTAAGGGAGCGACCATAGAACATGATCTGTTGTCGCGTGATTTTACTGTTAATTCAATGGCCGTTGCAGTGGATAAGCTCTTTTTAGAGCAGAATCCCGAAATTATTGATCCGCTCAATGGGACAAAACATGTGGCTGAAAAAATTATTAAAGCCAACTCCCCCGATGTTTTCGATTCCGACCCATTAAGAATCCTGCGCGCAATTCGCTTTGCTGCAGCGTTTAACTTTTCTTTAGATAATAAAACAAAATCCTTGATTAAAAAAAAAGCCTCGCTCATTTCGCTGGTTGCAATGGAGAGAATAAAACGAGAACTATTTGCGATATTTAATCTTGAAAAAGCAGCCGTTGCCATGCGGCATCTTATTCAACTGAGGATAATGCAGCTGTTAATCCCCGAATTACATCAGTTTTCCCTCACCCCGCAGAGCAGGCCGCATCAGTATTCACTCCTTAATCATTCGTTGAGAACGGTGGAGCGTCTTGCGTCTATGCTGAGGAACATGAAAAAACATTTCCCAGGCCACGAGACTTTTTTGAGCAATTATTTTAATGCATATATTGAAAAGGGTATTATCACGCGCAGGGCGTTACTTTTATATGCGGCATTGTTACACGACAGCGGAAAAATAACCGCGCAGACCCATGATGGAAGAAGCATTAGGTTTTTTGGCCATGAGATTGAGGGAGTCGCAATAAACCAAGCAATTGGCCGGAGAATGCTGCTTGGTAAAAAGACATGCAGGATACTTGAAACAATCACCCGTCATCACATGCGGATTTTACACCTTGCAATGCAAAACAGGATTACCGAAAGGGCAATTATCAGGTTGCTTCGCGATATAAAGCCGGCCCCGCTGGAAGTAATGCTCCTTGCTCTTGCGGATACCGCGGCTACCAGTGCTGATGAAAAATATAACGATACCCGCATCAGGGTGAAACAGTTTGTGCAACAACTGTTTGAAACATATATTGCTTCTGGATGTGCAGCGCCTGCCACAGAACTGGTAAATGGAAACGATATTATGCAATGTATGGGAATTCCAGAAGGTCCTGAAGTTGGAATTATTTTGCGGGAAATTGCCGAATGCGAACGCAAAGGTCTCTTAAATACCCGCCAAGAGGCGCTTCAATGGCTAAAAAAAAGGTCAGAGTCAAACTTATAAATATTCGCCATTCATTTAATGAAACGCCTGATTTGAGAGATCTGGTGAGCGCTTGCCTGAGAATGCCCCCTCAAGACATCATCAGCATACAAATTATCAAGCGCGCGGTGGATGCCCGACAGGAACGGCTTGATCTCGTCTATACCATTGCCGTGGAGCTGTATGCTTCCCAGAAGGTGCTGAATGAGATCCTGAAGAGAACCGATGTCTCACACTACGATACGATTCCGACACACCGTCCACACAAGTTAAAGAAAAATCAAACCTGCTCCCCCGTCATAATAGGTTGTGGTCCCTCTGGCCTTTTTGCAGCCCTGACACTTGTTGAACGCGGCGCCAGACCAATTATATTTGAACGAGGGGCACGCATGGTGAAACGTATCAGGGATGTAAATGAATTTTGGACACATGGGGTGTTGAACATTGAATCTAATGTTCTTTTTGGCGAAGGAGGAGCGGGAACCTTCTCTGACGGAAAACTGACCACGCGCATTAAGAGCCCCTTCAGACAAAAGGTTTTGCATGAACTGGTGAAATTCGGCGCACCGGAAGAAATACTGTTTGTAAATAAACCACATCTGGGAACCGACCGGATTCGCCAGATAATTTGTGCCATGGTAGATAGTCTGGGGAAAAGAGGGGCACAATTTTTTTTTGAGACTAAAGTCCACAGAATATTGTTTGAAAATGGCCAGGTGAACTCCGTTCAGACTAACAGGGACATTATTAAAACTGATACGGTATTTCTTGGCTGTGGCCACAGTGCCCGCGACATGTTTGAAAGTCTAAGACAGGATGGCATTGTCCTTGAAAAAAAAGGTTTTGCCGTAGGGTTGAGAATCGAACATCCACAAGAGTTCATTAATAGGGCCCAATGGGGTAAATGGTGTGGAACACCCGGGCTTGGACCAGCCGACTATTTTTTAACTTATACTGATAGAGAATCAGGCAGGGGCGTTTATACCTTCTGCATGTGCCCGGGAGGGTATATTATTAGCTGTTCAACCTATCAGGGAGAACTCGCGACAAATGGCATGAGCTATTATCGCCGTGACTCCCCCTGGGCAAACGCTGCAGTGGTGGTTACTATTGCGGCCACCGATTTCAAAGCACCGGATCCTTTGGCCGGTCTTGAATTTCAAAAAGCTCTTGAGCACAAAGCATTTATTATGGGCGGGGAACAATTTAAGATACCTGCGCAACGAGCGAGAGATTTTTTTAAAAGAGAAAAAACAAAAATAGACAGCGCCACATGTTCCTGTTTACCTGGTGCAATGCCCGCTGATCTTAATGAACTATTGCCAGAGTTTTTAAACGGGCCGCTTAAACAGGCTCTTGAACATTTTAACCGAAAAATTGCCGGTTTTATTGATGAAGGAACTCTGTTTGGGGTGGAGACGCGGACTTCTTCTCCGGTGCGTATAAAGCGACACGCACATAATTTTCAGGCAATCGGAGTAAAGGGGTTATTTCCGATTGGCGAAGGTGCAGGCTATGCAGGTGGTATAATGAGCTGTGCAGTTGATGGTATTCGTGCAGCGCTATCGTTTGACCAGGATTAAATTTATTTTTGGAACGCTTCAATATAGCGTTTTCGCGAGCGATCATAAGAACGCTCAACATCGGCAGGAAAGAAACATCCAGGAAGTTCGTCGTTACGCAGATGATACTGAACACACTCGCAGCATTTGCCTTTTCGCGGGCACGGTTCGTAGGTACACGTACAGGCCTTACTGTTTTTGATCATATTACATTCCATTAACACACCTCTTTAAAATTAAAGCCTAAGGCGAAAAAGGTTTAGTTTTTTCGCGGCATTCATTTTAGAATTTAGACGTTACTGATGTTTAGGGATACAGCGGCTTCTGCTCCAGCGCAATGTTCTCTTTAAAGCCCAGCATCAGGTTCATGTTTTGCACTGCCTGACCGGCAGCGCCCTTAACAAGGTTATCAATAGTGGAAATGATTATGAGCCGGTTACCGTGGGCTTTTGTTAATCCCACATCGCAGTAATTAGAACCGCGAACCCAGCCGGTTTGGGGCAGAATGCCTTCAGGAAATATTCTAATAAATTGTTCTTTGCCATAATACTGATTTACAGTATTTATTATAAATTGCACAGGAGAGTCGCGCCTTAACGTGACATATATTGTGCTTAATATACCGCGATTCATCGGCACTAAATGGGGAACGAACGTGACCTGCACCAGCTGCTTTGCATAGATACTGAGCTGCTCCTCAATCTCCGGCTGATGACGATGTTTGGTAACGTTGTATGCTTTAAATGATTCGCTTGCTTCGCAAAACAGCGAACTTATATTTAACGACCTTCCTGCTCCGCTTACCCCAGATTTTGCGTCTATAATTATATGCTGTGAAGATATAAGTCCTTCTTTTATCAGCGGATATAAGGGGATGAGAACACTAGTCGGATAACAGCCCGGGTTTGCTACCAGCGCAGCTTTTTTAATCTGGGCTCTGTTTATTTCAGTCAGGCCGTACACAGACCTTTTAAGCAGGGAGGCGGCCGTGTGTTTTTGATACCACTGCTCATAAACCGAGCAGTCTTTAAACCGAAAATCAGCACTTAGATCCACCACTTTTTTCCCTGCACTAATAAAAAATGGAATAACCTCCATTGCCTCCTTATGTGGCAGCGCAGTAAAAATAAAATCAGCTTTTTTTGCAATTTTTTCGGGGTTCAATGGCTCAAGTATTATCCCGCTAAAGGGGAATAGCGACGGGAATACCTGTTCATAAGGCTGCCGGGCAAATTTCTCGGAAGTGAGGGCGGTTATTTTAATTTTCGGGTGGGAGCTCAGAAGCCGAACCAGTTCCAGCCCCGAATAACCGCTTGCTCCAATTACCGCAACATTAACTTTCATGGAATAAATCCTGTAACGCCCTAAGCTGCTTTCCGCTTTGATAAGACTTCATCAAGAGACTGATAAAACGCATCTATGACGTGGTGTTGATATTTCCCGACCGGGACCCCATTGTATATGACCCGGGTTTTTCCCTGCACCAGTTCTCGGGTATAGGGGACAGACCAGTCAGGATAGTCAACGGGTTCGTTAATGTCGTACTGATCAAATTTTTCAAAACACTTCATCGCGTGGTGCATGAGAGTATCTGAATTCTCGGCAAAGAATTCAATAGGCAGGCCAATCGCATAGTCATAGCCCTCATTGATTGCTTTCCAATAAGCCCGATTGGTAGAAAGATATTTCTGCTTCGGGTCCCAAATTGGATCTGAAAATTCGTCCTGGCAAATAACCACCTCAGTTTTTGAAAATGGATAATGTTTAACCAGTTCTTTAACTTCTTCAAACAGTTTGTCACGATAGGGAGGCGCCAGTTCAAGCCATGCCTCCCAGGGAAAAAAATCCCAGGGCATGCCATGCACTGTGACAGCAATGAGGACGCTTGAATTTGCGGGAATTGTGTCAAGACGATCTTTTAGCATGTCAAGAAATGCCTGGCGCAACGGCTGATAATTGCCCATTTGCGGCGCAATAATGACTTTTATTTTTTTGCCAGGATGTTGATGTTCCCATTCCTCAACGTATTCAAAGCAGTGGCGAAACCCTGAATTGAATTCCTCAAAATGTGAATAAATGGCCATGGGCGCTGCAAGAACAAGGGTTTCACAGCCGGCGTCAAGCAGTTCGCGAATTTTTTGCCGCATTTCGTAGAGAAACATGTTTGTTTCTGCTCGGCATTCAATCGAAGGATATTTTTGTTTAATACGTTCAAATGCCCCATTAATTATTTTAAAACTCTCAACCCAGTGGGGCAATTTTTTTTGTACTATCCCGTGGCCATAATAATAAAGCCGCGATTTATTTGCGACCTTGCCGGCAAGCGATGGTTCGCCGCATTTACGACCTTTGTAAAGAAAGTATCCATGATCAAGATATATCCGCGAAGAAGGCGGCATCCAAACCACCTGCCCCTGCCGGTAACGCTCAATATACGGCGTGCCGTCAAGGTCTCTATCATTGCCAAAAGCATCTTCCAGATGTGTTGGTTCAAATTTCTCCCGCGCATGAACATGGTGCGGGTCAAGCAATGCGACTCCATTGTCTTTTAACGCCAAAATTTTAAAGGGCCAGGGAACTATTACCTTAAATATTTTATGCACAATATTATGGAAAAAAGCATGGCTATGGTTTTCAGGCATAATGAGCGCAGTGGCAAATATGCCGACCTTGCCGACTGGCACCGTATCCTGTGTTTTATAGTATTCATAGTAGTCTGGCTTTAAAGGCCGGTTTTTATATTTATACAGTACAAAAAAGAAACCCAGTATAAGCGCAATTACAATGAGTATGCTGATAACGATGGTCATGGTTCATTCTCCTTGAGTTATGAATGTAAGCGTTGTTTGACAGGATATATTCTCTTAAACTACATCTGTAGCGCTAATTTTTAATAGACAAATGGTTTTCTGTCAAGCTAAAAATGGAAAGGACTTTCCCGAAAATTAACCCTGAAATATTAGCCTTGAGATTCCGTTGAATCACTGGGGTACACTATATTGCAATGGGAAACTGTGGAACATTGACACCTGAGCGCTGGGGTTTTTTATCGCCACAATATAACTGTCCGTGCCGGAAACACGGTAGGTGCAGCTAAATTCTGCGATCCCCAGCCCCCCTGTGCATTGCCAATGGCGAAGACCCCAAGTGCTGACCGCGCACGGCAGGATACGCTTGGTGACGGAGTCGTGATGTCCGCGGATGAGCACAGTGTTGTGGCAGAGAAAAAGCCCCGGACGTTTATCATCCCCATCAAGAAATATTTTGTGGAACGTCCTGAAAAAAAAGGGTGGTAACACGAAGGGATTACCTCATCTACTGTGCTCAGGGCGCTCGTGTTACATAAGGAACTTTTTTATCACCTGAGCCAGTTCTTCAGGTTTTTCTTCCTGAACATAATGACCGCATTCTGGTATATAAACCAGCGATGAATTTTTAATGTCCCGCTTCAATCGTTCGCCATCTGATGGCAGATTTGCCTGGTCTTTTTCTCCCCAGATAATAAGTGTTTGCTGATTAATGTGCTTTGTGAATTCTTCATATGTTTGTGTGGTAACGGTGGCCATCATATGTTCAAGCGCCTCTATTGCGCCGGGTGTTTTTGCCGGGAGGAGATAGGCATTGATGATGTCGTCGTTCAACAATGATTTATTATAAAAAATATATAATTTTTTTATAATTTAGCTTAAATGAAGATTTGAGAAATTCCTGATTTTCCCCACGCAATTCTTTTTCTGCAGTAACTCTAAAGTAAACTTGAAAATATTTAAAAATTATATGGACTAAGATTTTAAGACCTTTATGCAAATTATACCCTTTCCCCAGCAAGATCTTAAAGAACTCCCTTGGACCCTCTATATAGGGCTAGTCTGGAAAAGCACTTGTTTTTTAGGGAAATCTAAAGTTGTCAAAAGGTACCTAGTTTTGCCAAAATATATTCTTAGCAAAGTTAGACCCATATTTCATAGTCACTGCAAAAAAAGAATTGCGTGGGGAAAATCAGAAAATTTTTCGTCAGACAAAAAAATTTTGGTAAATTTTTGCTTGTAAAAAAATGATTTTTTAAAATCTGTTTAAAGTATAACTAAGAAGTTATATATATTTCATATTTATTTTTTTTTTCGCGAAGTCAAATTCGTTAAAATAAAAGAAAGAAAATTTTTGGCCTAGCTGGTAACACACTTGGCTCACCTCCTACTCTCCCAGGTTCGAGTCCCGGTTTTGGAAAAAAAAGGAACAATTTTAAAAAAATTTGATAATAAAGTTTTAAATATAATTTTTTAATTAAAATTTGCTAAAATTAAATTTTCATTAAATAGAAA
>Ga0101944_10004001_pt1 | contig 19211 bp, 11 predicted proteins | sample DewCreD2012metaG_FD_75245 | JGI IMG/M metagenome (GOLD analysis project Ga0101944, IMG submission 75245) | Hot spring sediment bacterial and archeal communities from British Columbia, Canada, to study Microbial Dark Matter (Phase II) - Dewar... ... | reverse complement strand
GCGGGCCCGGAACGGGGCCCTGTTCGCCTACCACATCGAGGAGGGACAGAAGCTGCTGGCGCGCCGCGGATGGCAGGAGGCCCGCGACGCCTTTACGGCCGCTCGCCAGGTACCCGGCTTCGCCGACGATCCGCGGGCGCAGAACGGCCTGGAGGTGGCGCAGCGCGGGATCGATTTCTCCAAGGCCGTGGAGGAAGGGCGCCGCGAAGCCCAGGCCGCCGCCTGGGCGCGCGCCCAGGCCGCCTGGCAACGCGCGCTGAGCCTGAAGGGTTTCGAAGACGACCGCGAGGCGCTGGACGGGCTCAAGGAAGCCGCCGCGCAGCTGGCCCGTCAAGGCAAGGAACAGGCGTACCGGAGCGCGCTGGCCGAAGCGCAGCGCCTGCGCAAAGCCGTCCCGCCGGGTCCGCGCGAAATGGACGCCTGGTCCGCCGTGCTGCGCGCCGCACAGAACGCCATCGCCACGGGTCACGGGGACACGGAAGAGGCGCAGGCCTTGAAGGATGAAGCCGCACGCGCGGCGCAGGCCGCGCAGGGCTGGCTGGATTCCGACCGCAAACTGATGGAAGCGCGCGCCTTCTTCAAACAGAACGACTTCGCCAACGCCGCCGCGGCGCTGAAGGCGGCGCTCGCCTTGGCGCCGCGCACCGACACGGCCGAATTCCAGACCGCGCTCGCCAACGCCGTCGCCCGCGCCGAAGGCCGCTCGTACTGGGACGGCGACCGCAAGTACCTGGACTACAAGGACCGGCACTGGCTGATCGGCGTGCGCGGAAAACCGCTCGACGAGAACCCCTTCATCGGCACCGTGCGTCTGAAGCCCGGCACCAGCGCCACCCTGCTCTGGGTCCGCGTCGTCGAGAAGGAGTTCTACTTCATCCGCGACGAAACGCACAAGCTCAACGTGGGATTCGAGATCATCCGCAACGAAAACGCCAGCTCCGCCGAAAAGACCGAACGCAGCGAGTGGGTGGGCACCTATCGCCCGACTCCGGCGAAAGAAGGCCGCTGGACGCTCAACCTGAAATTCGTTCGACAGTACGACAAGCTGAACGGCGGCAGCGGTTCGTTCTACCCCGCCGCCACCGAATCCGAAATGACGCCACAACCCGACGGAAGCGTCCTTTACGATGCGGCCTTCTGGAAACCGCACCCGATGGAACGCACCGGCCAGGAAGTCTCCGACGAGATGGCCAAGCGGGCCATCGACGCGTACCTGCAGAAGTGGCCGTGACTCAACGGACCTCGTCGCGAAGGACCTCGCGGCCCTCGGCCGCCGAACGATACGCCATCTGCGTGATCTCGGTGATGGCCAGCGCCTGGCGCGGCGTCGTGCCGATGCCGGGGTCCTTCCCTCGGATCGCCTGGATCAGATCGGCGTAAATGTGCTGGTTCCCGTCCGTGCCGTCGCGCCAGTCCGTCCGGTGCGTCGTCTGGCGCCACGGGCCGCCCTTCTCGGTGAAATAGGTGAAGTAGTGGTCGTCGTCCATCACGATCCCGCCGCGCGTGCCCAGGATCGTGATCCGCCGGAGAGGCCTGTGATGGGCGATGTTGGCGAAGTCGAAGGTGTAGGTCGTCTGGCCGGCTCGCGCGAAGATCGTGGCCTGCTCCTCCACGTCGCAAACCGCATCTGCCGGCAGATCGTGCGGAAAGCCCTTCCAGGTCGTCGCCGAGACACGATCGACGGCCGGCCAACCGGTCAGGTCGAAAACCATGTCCATGAAGTACTGCCCCATGTCCATCAGCATCCCGCCGCCGGCCAGTTTCCTGTTCGCGAACCAGCGCGCGTCCTTGATGATGTCCACGCCCGGACGGCCGCGGCTGCGATAGTGCGTCACCTCCACTCGATAGATCTCGCCCACCTCGCCGTCCCGAATGTACTGCCGCGCCATGACGGAAGCGCCCCAGCGCATGCGCGAGCTGAAGAAGATCACCTTCCTGTCCGCCTTCTCCGCCGCCGCGACGATCGCCTTGTTCTCGCCGATGTCGAGCGTGCTGGGCTTCTCGCAGGCGACATGCTTGCCGGCGTCCAGCGCCGCGAGCGTCATCGGCGCATGCAGCGCCACCGGCGTCGCCACCGTGACGAGGTCGAGGTCGTCCCGCCGGACCAGTTGCCGGTAATCGGTCAGCACCGCGGCGCGCTCGAGCCCGAATTCCTTTTTGCGGTTCTCGGCCCGCGTGGCGTCCACGTCGCAGAGCGCCACGACGTCCAGCCCGACCGCCGGATACGTCTTCAGGTGCGCCTTGCTGATGTCGCCGCAACCGATCAGTCCCACGCCCAGCCTTCGTTCAGCCATGCTTCGATCCTTTCCAGGGAACACGGGCGCACGGACGTACACGGCGGCCACGGACGAACAGGCGGGCTCGCGGCAGACCTCCGTGCCTGTCCGTGTGTCCGTGTCAATCCGCGGTTGTCCGTGTGTCCGCGCTCGTCCGTGCGATCACGCTCGCGATCGCCGCTTCCACCACCTCGCGTGCCTTGACCATCGGGGCCAGCAGATCGCCTTCGGCGATCGACTCGAATGCGATGCCACCCTCGTAGCCCGCCTCCCGGTACGACCGGATCAGTCGCACAAGATCGTCGCCGAAACCGACCAAGCGTCCGTCGACAACACCCTTGATTTTCAAATGCGACTGCGTCGCCTTGGGCGCCAGTTTCGCCGCGCCGCTGAAAACCTTCTCGCGGACGTCCGCGGGGCATTCGGCGGTCCAGAATTCCCTCCCCGCCCAGTTGCTCGGGTCGGGGCAGGCCGTCAGCCGCCTGCTGCCGCATTCTAGGACGGGTCCTTGAACCGATCCCGGAAACTCCATGAATGCATGGCGGCGAACATCGCTTGTCCTTTCTTCGGTTTCCCAGGGGCCGCGGGTCCGCATCCGCGATCCGCCGTTCGCGCTTACCCCCTTCCCCATTTCCGGATCAGCGCGATGGTCTGTCGAGCGGCGCGCAACTCGTCGCCATCCTTCGGGCAGCTTTCGACGCCCCACGCGCCCCGATAGCCGGCGGCATTCAGAAGATCGAAGGCGGGCTTGAGATCCACCGTCGTTTCGAGGCCGTTCGCGTCGAAGGCGAAGGTCTTGATGTGCAGCGCGCGGGCACGACCGGCACAGCGCTCCCACGCCTCGCGCTGGCGCTCCTTGATCCAGTTGTTCGTATCGAAGAGGAGCCCGAGTCCGTCGACGGCGTCCAGCAGCCTCAGCAGGTGATCGGGATTGGGGGTCGGCCCCCAGTGGTTCTCCACCAGGACCTCGATGCCCCTGTCCCGGGCACGCGGAATCAGGTCCCGGTAACCGTCGACGACAATCCGGAAAACGTCGTCGGGCATCTCGGCCGGACCGCCTGCGTCGATGCGGACCTGCGCGGCGCCCAGTTGCTGGGCGATGTCGAGCCAGCGGCAGGCACGCACGCGGTTGGCCCGGCGATGCACTTCGTCCTTCTCGTAGAGGTGCGCGCCGTCGACGGCGATGCAGCCGAAGGGCAGGCCGACCTTGTCGGCGGCCGCCTTGACGCGCTTCACGAAGCCGGCATCGTCGGGCGGCTCGACCCGTGCCTGGTCGGGATGGTGGCCGGCGTGAAGCGTCTCGGCGCCCGAAGCGGCCAGCGAAAGGTGCGCGTTCCACGGGTCGAGTTGCGTGCAGCCGAGTTCCCTGCAGGTCGCGATGTACGAAAAGATGTCCATCTTTCCGGCCGCGCAGGTGCGGTGGAAGCTGAAGGAGCAGATGCCGATCTTCATGGCGGATCTCCAATTACCATTCATTGCTCTTTGCCCATGAATCCCGCTTTTGTATAGTCTCTTTTCCCAAAAATATCATCTGGAAAGACGTACCACCTATTGATTATACTTAACGAAAATTGCTTCAGGAGGCTTCTCATGGGCTTTTACGCGTCGCCGCCGCCGGACGACCGGCGATTCCTGACCATCGACAGCACGGGCCTTTCGCGGATGGAATGGCGGGCCGCGCGTTTCCGGCGCGAGCACGGCTGGCGCTCGCACCAGTTCATGTACACGCTCCGCGGCCAGGGCGTCGGCGACGTCGAGGGCCAGCCGTTCACGGCACGCGAGCACACCGTGACGCTGATGCCCGCGGACCGCAACCACGGCTATCAGCCGGCCGAGGGCTGCCGCCTGTGGACGTACCAGTGGATCGAGTTCGGCGGCGAGATGGCGCCGGAACTGCTGCGGTTGTACGGGTTGCAAGGCCGCTGGCAGGTCGAGGGCTGCCGCGAAGCGTGGCCGCTCGTCGAGGAGATCGTCTCGCTGCTCGAGAGCGAGGGCAACGCCGCGTTGCACGAAGCCGCCGGGCTCTTCCTGCGCGTGCTGGCGGTCGTCGAGCGCTGCGCGGGGATCCCTCGCGCACGACCGCCCGCCTTGCGCCCGATCGATCAGGCCGCGCGGCATTTCATGGCCGACCACCTGCACGAGCCCATTTCGCTCGAAGACATCGCCCAAGCCGTCCGTTCGAGTCCGTACCACTTGATTCGCGTCTTCAAGCGGAACCACGGCCAGACGCCGATGGCCTGCCTGCGGCGCCTGCGCGCCGAACGCGCCAAGACGCTTTTGTTGCGGGGCGAACTGAGCATCAAGGAGATCGGGCAGCGTGTCGGCTACCCGCTCCTCCCGCATTTCTCGAGGATGTTCAAGGCGGAGACCGGTCTCTCGCCACGGGCGTTCCTGCGGTCGCAGGCGGCATCGAACGCGTAGCGCGGGCGGGCCGTGTGCCGCTCAGTACCGCGCCGCAGAAGTTCCTGACCCCGTGCGCCGCGGATGCGGGTCCGGATCGAGGCGCGAGCGAGGAGCCGATCCGGAGGAGATCGGTGACGAGCGAGCAGCGAAGAGCTGGGCCCGCAAGCGCTGCGCCAGGAGTCTGGAATTTCCGCGGCGCGGTACTAAGCCGGACGGCCGCTACGGGGAAGCGAACGTCGAGGCCGGCATGTCGACCAGTGCGGGCGGAAGGGCGGGCGGACGCGATGCGTCGAACCGGTCGGGTCCGGTCAGCACGAACCCCCAGTGTTCCTCCGAATATGTGAAATTGGAGCGGTTGGCCCAGAGGAAACCGCGGACTTCCTGGAACCACTTTTCCGTGCGTACGGCGTTGTCGTTCGGGTCGATCGCCCCGAAGCGGCGGAACAGGTCCGGGAACTGGTCGGTAAGATACGGCGTGAAGAGCCAGACGCAGTTCCCCTTGCCGGACTGCTGCCAGCGGTAGGCGCGGTCCAACTGCTGCACGCGCAGCCGGATTTCCTCTTCGACCCAGTTCTGCCGATCCATCCGGAAGTCGGCCGGCGTCTGGCTGCCGAAGCGGCGGATGCAGGCCGCCAGGAATTCGTCGTTCCAGCCGCCCTCCAGATGGGCGTAAAACTGCCGGTTGACCTTCCACACGGCCACCTGGTCGCCCATGGCGTTGGTGCCGATCGCGGCGCCGTCGACCGACAACCGGGGGTTTCGCTGCAGGCCCATCAGGTCGCGGCGCATCTCGTGTTCGATCATGCCCGGCCAGGCCGCCGCATAGCCTCGAAGTTGGAGAACGGGCGCATTGCGTCCCTGGGCCTGGAAGAGCATCTGGATGCCCAGCGTGGCGCGCGGTTCGGGATATGCACCGTCGGTGCACGGCACGATGAGCCTGGCATCCTTCACGCTCAAGCCGCCGATGGCTGTACGGAACGGGGCGGTCTTGGCCAGCCGGTCGGCCCCTTTGGCCCACTTATAACCATCGGTCCAAGGCTTGGCGGAGAAGGGAAAGAAGACGATGGTTCCTCCGCCGTTTTCGGGCTGGACCGCCCGGACCCCCGGCACATGCTGAAGTTGCGAGACGTCCAGATCGCGGATGGGAATTTCGAAGGCAGGCAGCGGGTCGATCTGTTCGATCGGGGTGCTGACATGGAAGAGCCGCGAATGCTGCTCTGCCTGAAGCAGCGCAGGGGCGAAGGACAGGACACAACCCAGGAACCGACCGAGTCCGCGCACGGAGGCGACCCTCCACTGGGCACTATACCCATACTCGGGAGTACAACGCAATGTGCAGGATGGGAAATATGAGAGTTCGAAACTGCGAGGGGAAATAACGGTCATGCACTTGGGATGCACTCGTGCGTCGGGAGGTACATTCTGCATTCCACCCCGAACCCAACGACCTACGGTCGAGCCCCGACGGCCGCAAGGCTGCGCCTGCAGAAGCTGAAAGGGATGAAGGCCACAGTGCGGACCAAGGCGGGAAACGTATCCAAGGCCGACAGCTTGAGCAGGTAACGTCCCCAGCCGTCCTGCCATCGATCCGTGTCGAGCAGACGGGATGGCCGCAATCCGCGTTTCAATATCCCGCGCTGCCACCCGCGAGGGGCGAGTTCGTCCAGAACCTCGCGTGGGATTCGCGCATCGAAAAGGGTCGCTGCGAGGGCCAAAGCCAGCCCCAACGACACGCGCGTCCGGCAGTCCCGCGCGCGTTCGGTCAAAAGGTTCCAGTCGGGGGTGACGGAAACGAGTTGGGCGAAATCGCACAGGTTGCCCAACGGACCGAATCCGTGTCGAACCAGATTGACGGCGCAGGTGACCAGCAGGTCCTCCCGGCAGGGTATTCGCAAGCCCGGCTCGAAGGGTTCGCTCCGCGCCCAAAGGTCTTCGGTGCGCACGCGCATCTCGCGCACCAGGCTTTCGCGGCCGATGAAACCCCAGTGCAGGTCGATGTCGATTTTGGTGTCGAGCATGGCCGTCAACAGGTAGCTCGTCTCGATCGCGCCCACGGCGGTTTTCCGTGCCGGCAGGACATACCCCAGGGATTCCAGCGTCTCGCGAGCCTTGGCGAGATCCGCCTCGCGCACCAGGATATCGATGTCGCCGAACGGACGGAACTCCGGACGAGGGTAGTGTCGCGCGGCCAAGGCGAAGCCTTTCAGCAGAAGCGCTTCTCCAGCGCGCCGCGCGAAGGCCGCGCCGAACTCCAATACCTTCAAACGCTTGATCTGCCACTCGACGGCATGGACCTTGCGGCGCTCGTGCAATTGCGCGGGCCAGTCCTGGGCCCAGGCGGGCGGTTCGGCGCTTTCGAGCGACTGGCAGATGCGCATCTCGACGCGGTGCTGGCACGCCAGATTTAGCACGCGTGCCGGTTCACGCGGTTCGGTCCACTGCGCAGAAGGTCGCTTCAGAACGCTCAACAGGCATCGCGCATCGGGATCCGAGACACCCTCGAACGGCCGCGCCAGCCAATCGAAAGGAGGTTGCCGCATCGCGTGCCCAGATTGCCTTGCGGCAGATCCGGCGTCAAGATCGCGTCGTGTTCAGAACTGCTCCGCGGGGGCCGCGGCCGGCGGAGGCACCGCCTCCTCTTTCCCCGTCACCGGCAGCGCCGGGTCGCCCAGCAACTGCTCCGTACGGCCCAGGTCCGGCAAATCCCGGTCGTCAACCTGCGCCAGCGCCCAAGCCTGCGCCTCCACCAACGCATCGCCCCACCGCTTCGTCGCACTCCCACGCGACCGCTTCAACAACTCCGCCATCAACTTCACGTGCGACGCGCTCCCCGTAAACGTCGGCGAACCGATCACCGCAGGCGATCCACCCCCCGCCTGCCCCAACAGCTTCTGCGCCAGCGTCGTGTTCCAACTGCTCGGATAGTCCGGATGCCGCAGAAAGTACGCCCCGTTGCAGCTCGCGATCAGCACCACCGCATTCCCCGTCCATCCCCCCACCTGCCCCTCCGTCATCAAATTATCCCGCCCCCACCGCCGCGACGACCCATGCCCGATAAACACCGCCACGTCCGCACCCCCATTCACACTCCTCATAAACTTCTCCCGCACCGCCGCCGCTTCACCCACGCTCTCCTGGTACGCCCTCGTCCAACTCACCTCCCCCAACGCACCCGCCAACTCCTCCCCCTGCGCGTGAAAATCCCCCGCCTGCGGATCGTTCCGCTCCGCCATGATCACCCCACTCCCACCCGACTCCCGCGCACCACGGTAACCCAGTATCTTCCCCACCGCATTCGCCGCTTCCTCGGCACTGTTCACCGCCAACCGCCCCACCGCCACGCGCGGCACTCCCCCCCACATCCCGTACGACACGTCGCTCCCCGTCTGCCCAAACAACCGCGTCCCCACCAACACCGTCGGCGCTCCCTCCCTCAACTGCGGGTCCACCGCCGTCATCCACCCCCGATAGTCATACGTCGACCGCCCCTGCAACAGCAGATACTTCGGCCTCACCGTCCGCACCCCCCGCTGAATCCCCTCAGGCCCAAACCGCCCATACCCGTACGCGTCGAACAGCCCCTCCTGCTCCGCATAGAACGCATCCAGCCCTTCTCCGCTCCGCTTCTCCAGCAGCGGCTGCACCGCCTCTCGATACCCTTCCGGACCCACCGCCATATAACTCGCACGGCTGCTCACCGGCGCTACCGTCCGCTCCCCGATTCGTATCGCCCCCAGCTCCTGACCCCACGGCACCACAAAATACCTCGTCTCCTTCCCCTTCGCATACCGCCACCGTATCGCATACGTCCCGTCCGCCTGCCGCTGCGCCTCGTACCCCGTAAGCTTCCCCTGCCGCCCCACCTCCTCCACCACCCACGCCTTCCCCACCGGCAAACCCCGAACCTCCACCACCCCGCTCCCGCACCCCTTCGTCCACACCGCCATCGGCCCGTCGCACTCCAGCGCCTGTGGATACTCCAGCTTCAACCCATGCACAAACCCAAGCTGCTCCGTCCCCAGCACCGGCGTCGTCAACTCAATCGCGTTGCTCCCCTCCCTCAACACCCCCGCCGGCACCGTAAACGTCAACTCCAACATCTTCCCCCCACCATCCCAACTCTGATATCCCACCGGCACCCCGTTCACCGTCACCCCAAGCCCGTGGTCCGGATTCGCCTCCTCCACGCTCGAACGGCTCCACAACCGCACCGTCAGCTTCCCCTCTCCCGCACTCAGACGCTTCGTGCTCAACGTAAACGCCTGACTGCTCCCTTCGGTCAGAAACTGCCCGCTAAACCACGGCGGATAATCGTAGGGCATCAGCGCCCAGCTCCACGCATAGTACACCTCGTGGAAATCCTCCTCCGCCACCCCCGTGTGCAACCCCTCCGCCTCCACGTTCTTCAAAAACAAACCCGCCGCCTTCGGCTGCACCGTACTCCCCGTCGCCACCAGCGACGGCACCAGGAAAAACGCATCCACGTCCGTGTACGCGTCCTCGTACCCCGGCGCCCACAACGCCACCCCCTCCCGGCTCGCCCCCAGCACCTTCACGATCTGCCCCTCGTAATACACGCTCAACCGCTGCGGCTCGAAATCCTCCGGCAGACTCCCCTTCCCCACCCACACCACGCCCTTCCCCTTCGTCTCCACCTTCACCGCTCGGAAGGCCGCAGGCGTCACCGGCCCTGGCAGCGTCCTCATCGCCTTTCCCGTCTGCAACCCCACGTCGACCACCACGCTGGCCTGACCCGCCGTATAGCCCCCACCCAGCCTCGTCAGCCCCAGCTTCGTCACCAACTCCTGGCTCCGCTGCACCCGGTAATCCGTGTAAACCTGCTCAAACAGACGGCTGGCAAAGTTGGCCTGCAATCCCAGCGCCAACCCAACCGGCCTCGCCACCTCGGGATGGCTCTCACGCTCCCCGTCCAGACTCACCGACTCCACACGGTACTCGTAACTCCCGTTCCCGCCCCAATCGAACCACCGGTATTGCGTCGGCCCCGCATACGTCAACCGCCCGGGTATCATCGCCGCGTTCAGCCGCGTCCAGCCGCCCCCATCCAACACTCCGCCGCCGGCCTGACCCGACCCGACGCTCCGGGCACGCCGGTACACATGGTATCCCGCATTCTCCAGCTCCGACGCACACCCCCACTCCACCAACACTCCCCACGGCTGGTTATACGCCGCAAACGACGACCAGGTGACCGGCGTGGGCGTGCCGCCAAATTTACCGCCGGACCAGATCCGGAGCTGTGTCGTCCCTGCATTGTAAACCACGTCGAACCGGTAAAGCTTCGCGTTGTTCTGCCACCCCACCGTCTGGAACTCGCCGCTCCGCGAGGAATGCCCGGCGATCGTGACGGTCGCATCGCCAGAACCCGGATCCAGCGTGGAGATGGAGGAGAAATCGACCAGCAGCCGCGACGAGCCACCCAGCGTGAAGACCCCGTTGACATTGAGCCGGTCGTTGGCCACCGGCGCGCCGTCGGCCACCTCGACGGCCAGCCGGCCGCCGGCGCTGAAATCCGCGGGACCCACACCCAGCGTCCCCACACTGGTCCCCGGCGCCACGGTACCCCCATTCTGGACCGTCACCGCACCCGTGATGAACCCGTTGCCGCCGAGCGTCGCGCCGGGAGCAACGGTGACGCCGCCGGTCCCGGTGGCCGATCCGGAGCCGTTCATGGCCAGCAGCGTGCCGTTCTGGATCTGCGTGCCGCCGGTATAGGTGCTGGCCCTGCCGAGGGTCAACGTGCCGCTGCCCATCTTCGTCAGTGCGCCGCCAGCGCCGCTGATGACGCCGCTGTAGCTCGTGTCTGACGCATCGCCGACGGTCAACCGGCCCGCGCCGAGCACCACGTTCCCACCCGTCGCTCCCCCACCGGCGAGCGAACCGATCGTTTCGTTCGTCCCGTTCAAGTCCAGGACCGCGCCGGAGACATTGGCCAGCGTAACCGCACTGGTGTCCGCAATGGCCGCGCCACCGGCCAGGCGCAACGTGCCCGCACTGATGGTCGTCGGCCCCGTGTAGGTGTTGGCGCCCTCCAGAATGAGCCTGCCCGTACCCACCTTCGTCAGACCGCCAGTGCCGCTGATGACCCCGCTGTAGGTCGTGTTCGTGGTGTTGACGACAGTCAGGGTCGCCGACCCAAGCGTCACGTTTCCTCCGGTCGCGCCACCGCCGGAAAGCGAACCGATCGTTTCGTTCGTTCCGTTCAAATCCAAGGTCGCGCCCGTGGCGTTGGCCAACGTCACGGCGCCCGTGTCCGCAATGGCCGCGCCGCCGGCCAGGCGCAACGTGCCCGCATTGATGGTCGTCGTCCCCGTGTGGGTGTTGGCGCCGCTCAAGGTCAACAGGCCCGCGCCAGCCTTGGTCAATCTCATCGCCCCGCTCAGAACGCCCGGAAAAGAGACCGGCCCGGCATTGGTGACCGTGAGCGTGCGCAGGTTGGCCGAACTATTGGTGATCGTTCCGGATCCGGAAAGGACCGGGTTGACCCCCAGCGTGAAGTTATTGAGGTCCAGCGTGCCTGCGGCGACCTCGAGGGTACCGTTTACCGTCGTGTTCCGTCCCAAGCTGGTCGTGGTCGAGGCGCCATTGATCGTCAAATTCGTAAAGGTACCGAAAGAAGCATTGGCGGGCAGCGTATTGGTCGCCGTAAGCTCTATGGTCCCGGTGCCGCGCGTGAACGTGCCCCCGACGTACACGATGCCTCGACAGATCAGCCTCCCCCCATTGGTCATTCCCAATGTTCCGGTCCTGATTTCGTTGCCCAACGTAATCGGACCCGAGACGGCAACCTGGGAGTTGCTGTTGAACGCAAGCGTTCCGTTACCCGATCCGGTACTCGTTCCGCCCAGCTGGATGCTCGCGCATACTCCATTGTTCACGTCGACCGTCAGCGTGGCGCCATTGCGGACGACGATGGCGTCTTCGGCGGCAGGCGGACCGCCAGGGATGGCGCTCCAATTGGTGTTCGAGGTGATCTCGAACGTGGCCGCTTGAAGACTCGACGCGCCCATCCAGCAGACGAAAACCCCCGCCACCCAAAGTGCCTGTCGATAGCTTTTCATGTTGGCCTCCGCGCCGGAAGGCGCTTCCGTGTCGCACGTTCAAGTATCGCGCACAGGGCGTCCATTACTCCCGCCCTCGCTTCAAGCTCCGCCCGGGTCCGCCGACTCTTCCCCCCAAAAAATCAGCGAGAAGACAGCCCACCCAACCCGCCGTATTCGCTGCGAAATCCGGAGCGCCCGGCAAATGCCTTGTCGCAATGAGCCTTGCGCTTCCGCACCCCGCCTCGAAACCACCGCAACCAAAAAAAAGAACCCAAAATCCCAATTAGCATGCTACAATCGCACCGACCCGCGTCAATACCCTGATACCCGATTCCAGCCGTTTATTTTTAATTTCGGTTGTACCGCATGGTGCAGCATTTCTGCTCGCCGATTGCCGGTCGCACGCGCGCCAGGAGGCATGCGTCACGGCCAGCGCAACGCCAACCGCCAGCAACCAGCCCCCAGACCGGAAACCGATGGCCGGTCATCCGGGCCATCCGTCAGCCGTGCCGATACCAGGCGATCGTCTTCGCCAAGCCTTCTTCCAGCGGCGTCGTCGCCCTGAACCCGAAGAGCCGTTCTGCGCGCGTGGTGTCCAGACATCTGCGCGGCTGGCCGTCCGGCTGCCGCGGGTCCCAACGGAGCCGGCCCGTGAAACCCGTCAGCCGGGCGATCGTCTCGGCCAGCTCCCGGATCGCGATCTCGCGGCCCGCGCCCAGGTTCACCGGCTCGGGACCGTCGTACCGCTCGGTGGCCAGGACCACGGCCTCGGCACAGTCCTCGACGTACAGGAACTCGCGCGAGGCCTGCCCGGTGCCCCAGCACTGCACCTCCGCCTGGCCGGCCGTCCGAGCCTCCTCGCACTTCCGGATCAGCGCCGGGATGACGTGGCTGGTCTCCAGATCGAAGTTGTCGTGCGGACCGTACAGGTTGACCGGCAGCAGGTAGATCCCGTTCAGGCCGTACTCCTGGCGATAGGCCTGGAGCATGACCAGGAGCGCCTTCTTGGCGATCCCGTATGGCGCATTGGTCTCTTCCGGGTAGCCGTTCCAGAGTTCCTCCTCCCGGAAGGGTACCGGAGTGAACTTGGGATAGGCGCAGATGGTGCCGACCTGGACGAACTTGGCCACTTTCCGCGCTCGAGCCTCTTCGATCAGGTGCAGTCCCATGGCCATGTTGGCATGGAAGAAGCGGCCCGGGTGGGCACGGTTGGCGCCGATGCCGCCCACTTCGGCGGCGAGGTGCAGGACGACCTCGGGGCGCGCATCGTCGTAGACGCGGCGCACGTCCTCCGCCCGGGTCAGGTCGTACTGGGCGCGCCGCGGCACGAAGACTTCGGCCGCGCCGCGACTTTTCAGCCGCGCGCAGACCTGGCGCCCCAGAAACCCGGCGCCGCCGGTGACCAGCAGACGACGGTTGCGAATGTAGTCGGACATGGGGCCGTCCTCGATGCCGGGCCGCAGAAATCCCGCACCCGCAAGGACCGAGACGAGCGGATGCGAGTCCGGGGAGAGGGGGAAAGCCCAGCCCGCAAAAACCCTCGCCGCCCAACCCCTCCCGGCGTCCGCGCCCGCACGCTCACGCCCGCTCCCCGCAAGGGCCGAGGGCCTGCAGCTTCTCCCTTTTCGCCAATTCCAGATCGGCCTCGACCATCATCTTCACCAAGGCCTTGAACGTCACCCTGGGCTTCCACTTCAGGACCCTCGCGGCATGGGAGGCATCGCCGCAGAGCAGGTCCACCTCGGCCGGGCGCAGGTACCGCGGGTCCTGCTCGACATGCTTCCGCCAATCCAGGTCCAGCAGCCCGAAGGCCTCGTCCAGAAACTCGCGGATCGAATGCGTCTCGCCGGTCGCGATCACGTAGTCGCCGGGTTTCCGCTGCTGGAGCATCCGCCACATGGCCTCGACGTAATCGCCCGCGAAGCCCCAGTCGCGCCTGGCGTCCAGGTTGCCCAGGTAGAGCTTCTTCTGCAGCCCCAGCTTGATGCGCGTGGCCGCGCGGGTGATCTTGCGCGTGACGAACGTTTCCCCACGCCGCGGCGATTCGTGGTTGAAGAGCACCCCGTTGCAGGCGAAAAGCCCGTACGCCTCGCGGTAATTCAGCGTCTGCCAGTACGAATAGACCTTGGCGCACGCATACGGGCTGCGCGGATGGAACGGCGTCTTCTCCGTCTGCGGCGTCTCGACGACCTGGCCATACATCTCGCTGGACGACGCCTGGTAAAACCGCACGTCCGGCATCAGCAGGCGCGCGGCCTCCAGCAGATGGAGCGTGCCGACCGCGTCGACCTGCGCGGTGTAGACCGGGTTCTGGAACGAAACGCCGACATGCGACTGCGCGCCCAGGTTGTAGATCTCCTGCGGGCGAAGCCGGGCCAGCAGATTCGCCAGGCCGCTGGCGTCGGTCAGGTCGCCGTAGTGGAGGTACAGCCTCACGCCGCGCTCGTGCGGATCGCGATAAAGATGCTCGATGCGATCCGTGCTGAAGGAACTGGAGCGGCGGATCAGCCCGTGGACCTCGTAGCCTTTGTCCAGAAGCAGCTCCGCCAGATAGGAGCCATCCTGGCCGGTGATCCCGGTCAGGAAGGCACGCTTCGGTTCCGCGGCCCGCCGAGGAAGCGGCCCTGGCCGCCGCGCCCCAGCCCGTGCCAGGGCCGCCGCGGGCCTGGCGCGAAGCCGAGCGGGGCGGGGAGCGGGGTCTTTCGGCGGGTGCTTGTCCATGGACGGATCGGTGGCCTCCCTGACCGGGAAATCGTAGCGTGTGACCTCGTGAAGGCAAAGGGACTACGCAGGGGTTCCCCGGGCGCCCATCCGGCACGTCCCGTTCACCCGGTCGGGCAGCGTCCTGCCCTCCGGAACTTTTCCAGAACGCACCCGACGGCCTGCCTCGTTCAGAATCCTCATTGACTCTGCCCGTTTCCGAAACTACCGTTCCGTTCAGCCTGTCGCGAGGGCGCGGGGCTGCTCCACCGGTAACGCTGCATGAATCCATTCGACAAGCTGCGGGGTCTGGTCGCCGGTCACCAGACGTATCTGGCCTGCTACCTGGTCGGGTTGCTTACGGCCTATCTGCTCACGCCGCTGGTCATGCGCCTCGCGCGGCGCCTGGGTGCCGTCGACGAACCGCTCCACCGCAAGATCCACCGCGAACCCCGGCCGCTTCTGGGCGGGCTGGCGATCTTCGCCGGCACCTGGCTTCCCCTGCTGCTGCTCTCCTTTCACGACAACGCCATCACCCGGCAGCTGGCCGAAGGCGGCGGCGTCAAGCTGGCGTTCATCCTGCTGGCGGGCGCGGCCATGCTGCTGGTCGGTTTTCGCGACGATCTGCAAGGCCTGAACGCGAAGCACAAGTTCCTCTTCCAGGTCCCGATCGCCATCGGCCTGGTGGCGGCCGGAGTCCGCTTCGGCAACATCCGTCTTCCGTGGGTCGGCGAACTGGACCTGGGGCTCCTGGGCCCGGTACTCTCGGTCGTCTGGATCGTGGGCATCACGAATGCGCTGAACCTGATCGACGGGATCGACGGCCTGGCGACGGGCATCGCGTTCTTCGTCTCCGGGACCAACGCGATCATCGCGGTGATGAGCGGGAATGTGCTCCTGGCGCTGGTGATGTGGTCGATGGCCGGGGCCTGCCTGGGCTTCCTGAGGTACAATTTCCACCCGGCAAAGATCTTCCTGGGCGACACGGGCAGCCTCTTCCTGGGCGTCACGCTCTCCGTGACGGCGATCCAGGCCAGCGCCAAGGGCACGGTGGCGACATCCATGCTGATGCCGGTCGTCGTGCTCGGCTACCCGGCGCTGGACACGCTCCTGTCCATGGCCCGGCGCCTGGTGCGCGGCAAATCGATGTTCAGCGGCGACCGCGGTCACATCCACCACCGGCTGCTGGCGCGCGGCTTGGACCACGGACGGGCGGCCCTGATCCTCTACCTGGTCTGCCTGCTCTTCTGCATCGTCAGCATCGGCGTGGTGGTCGGCAGCGACCTGTGGGTGGGCATCGGGCTCCTGGCCATCGGCAGCGTCTTCCTGCTGGGACTCTGGGCGCTGGGGTACCTGCAATACTTCAAACGGGAAACGATCCGCGAGCGGCCGCTCTTCAAGATGGCCCACCTCTTCACGCGCCTTTCGCTGGAACGCTTACGGATCGCCAGGAACCGCGAGGACGTCTACGCCCTGCTCCGCGACAGCTGCGGCGAACTGGGCGTCCTGGGACTGACCCTGCAACAGGCGGCCGGACCGCTGGGCGACGCGTGGAAGGCCGAATGGCTGCTCGACGGCGACTCCCGCATGGGCCTGGGCCTGCGCCAGGAAAACCGCTGCGAACAGTGGGGACTGAAAACCGAAAAGTACGCTTTCGACGACGTGGGACTGAACGTCAGCATCTCGTTCTGCGAATGCCAAGGACAGCAACGAAGCGAGCTGTGCGAGGAATACCGGGCATTGGTCCACGAACTGGTGGAAGGCGCCCATGCGCGCTTAAACGAACTCGCCAACGCCCAGCCCAGGCAGCCCGTTGAAAAACCCCCATCCTCCCCCACAGAGTGAACGGAGAAGCTGGTACCGTATCGTCGAATCAACAGAATATGCATAATACAATTTTTTTATGCATATTTTTTATGTAATTTATCTTGAGTGTAATAAATGATTTATGATTTTATAAGGAAATCTCTTCATCGAAATTATATGCAGAAAAAGTGTGCGCTTTATGCATATTAATGAGGCTTCTTTGTCGTAGATTAATAAGCATAAATACATATATTTCAGTCTATTATGAATAATCTACATAATAATGCGCGACATGCTTCGCTTAAAATTATGCACTTTATACATTAACCTGTTGAAATTTAATAAATAATGGATATAAAAATTACCCTGATGAGCCGCGGGCGTCATCGCCCGCAACGGACGCCAGCGAGGACCCGACGCGCGGGGGACTCGCAATCGTCGTCCTCGTCGGAAACGGCCGAGCACGACTGCGACGACGAGCGGTGCCCGGGTACCGAGGGGCAGGACCACACTGGAGAAGGGAGCGAGCCACGACCATGCCAGCCACCATCTTCTACAGCGAGAACGGGGAGCTGAGTCTCCCGGAGGAGCCGCGCCGCGACGGCGCCAAGTACAGGCCGATCGCCTTGGGCGAGCCGCTCTGCGTCGAGATCCGCCGCGTGGCCCTCGGCAACACCGAGGACTGGATGGGCGACAACGAGATCCTCGCCTCGTCCTGGGCCAAGACCGGCGGCGACGCCAAGCCCGCCCCGCGCGTCCTCAACTTCTATCGTGAAAAGCTCAAACCCTACGAGGCCATCTCCAATCTCGGCGCCGAGTACTTCGGCCACAACCTCGTCTACTACACGCCCGCCTACGCCGGCGAGACGCTCCGCATGACGCTGGAGGTCCTCGAGATCGACCAGCGCGGCGACGAGGTCGTCCAGTTCGTCAAGGCCGTCTCGGGGCACCTCACGCGCCTGCCCTTCTTCGCCTCCCAGCTCCCGGTCCTGGGCGCCCTCTCGCTGATGCCCAAGGTCGCCGAGATCGGCGTCAAGCTCTACAACCTCATCAACCGCAACGACGTGCTGCTCAAGGCCGACCTCGACCTCGCCTTCGAGCGCCCCTTCGAGCTGCCGCTCAACCCCGGCCGCTACGTCTTCGTCTACGGCGCGGTCCAGCCCTCGTCCTTCGTCCGCGCGTACCGGTTGAACAACGCGAACGTGCTGGTCGACCGGGACGGCGACGACGCCGGCCGCAAGGGCGGCCTCGAAGCGCCCTACGCCGTGATCCACGTCACGGCGGAGGCGCGCAGGGAGTACACGCGCTTCGAAGCGCTCAGCCTGCAGCAGGAATACCTGGGCGGCGTGATCTCGCGGCTCGAAAACAAGTACCTCCAGCAGATCGCGGACCTGCTGAACCCGATCGCCGACCTCGCCTCGCAGGGACAGCTCGTGGCGAGCATCTCGCGGCTCAAGCGCGAGTACGACGAGGTCGGGGACGCGGACCGCCGCGCGCTGCTGGCCAGGCTGCTCGATGCGGAACTGGCCAAGCTCGGCGACCGCTCCGTGCAGGAGGTCCTGCGCGGGGCGCTGAAAGACGGCGGCGTGGCCCTGAACGCGACCGGTCCGGCCCCGGCGCCAGGCAAAACGGCGGCCCCCGCCGGAACCGGCAGGACGACGGGCCCGAAACGGACCAAGGCCGATCGCGTGCGCGCGGCGCTGGCCAAGCTCTCCGGCCCCTTCCGCGCGACCCAGTTGCAGGCGCTCTGCCCGGAGGTGAGCCTCGCCTACGTGCGCATGCTGCTCACGGCGCTGAAAAAGGAAGGCCTGGTGCGCCTGCACCGCCGCGGCCGGAACACGCAATGGGTGGCAACCTGAAAGAAGGGACGGCAGGCAGAACCGCAGATCCGACACGGATTGCGACGACGATCGGAACCGTTCGGCTCGTCGTCGCAATCGTGCCCGGCCGTTCCCGGCGCCGGCGGCACTCAAGGACGAAGTCCCGAAGGCGTGCAGACGCGGACGTCGAGTTTCCCGTATCGCCTCGTGTAGGCGGGATCGCCGGAGGGCGTCACCAGGTAGTTGTCGCCGCGGGGATAGTGGCGGCGGAAGCGTTCGAGGGCCGAGCGGTCGAACGCGCCGGGGTCCCACTTGCACTCGATGGCATCCACTTCATCGCGGCGGCGCGCGATGACGAAATCCACCTCGTGCCCCGGCTTGTCCCGCCAGTAACGGACGGGCGTGTCCGGAAACCGGGCCTGGAGATGCTCCAGGACCAGGTGCTCCCACAGCGGGCCGCAGTCGTCCGGCCGCAGCGGGTCCCAACCGCGCGCGAAGCTGACAAAGCCCGTGTCGAAGGCGTAGACCTTGGGTTGCCGGACGATCTCGTTCTGGCCGCCCCCGTGGAACGGACGCACCACCGTGACGGCGCGGGTGATTTCCAGCGCGCTCAGGTGGCTTTCGACCGTGGGCCGCGAGATGCCGAGCGCGGAGGCCGTCCGGGTCGCCTCGAACTGGCCGCCACTCTGCCGCAGGAGGTATTCCAGCAGCGCGTTGAAGCGGTTCATGTCGCGGAACCCGAAGAGCCGCTGGATGTCGCGGGCGAAGAACGAGTCCATCCACTCGCGGTAAAAGGCCGCCCGCTTCTCGGCCGCCAGCAACGCGGGCGGCAGCCCCCCGCGAAAGAGCCGTTCGGGCAGGGTCACGCCAAAGACCGGCAACTCGTCCCAGAGCACGGGCGTCAGATGCACCAGGCGTTTCCGGCCAGTCAGCGTGTCGCGGAACTTCTTGCTGGCCGCCAGCGTGGAGGAACCCGTGGCGAGAATCCTCAGCTTCGGAAACCCATCCGCGCCGATCTTGAGCACCCGGGCGGGATCGCGCAGCTGGTGGATTTCGTCGAAGACCACCACCGGCTTCGAACAACCGCGATAGAAGACCTGCGGATCGCGAACCATCTCTTCCACGCTGGGCAGGTCGCAGTC
>Ga0101944_10003998_pt1 | contig 19222 bp, 17 predicted proteins | sample DewCreD2012metaG_FD_75245 | JGI IMG/M metagenome (GOLD analysis project Ga0101944, IMG submission 75245) | Hot spring sediment bacterial and archeal communities from British Columbia, Canada, to study Microbial Dark Matter (Phase II) - Dewar... ... | reverse complement strand
TAACGAACAGAGAGGAGGGACGCCTCACCGCTTCCGCGCAGTCACCATCTGGATTCCGTCGGCGGTGATGATGCTGATGTGGCCGGCCCACGTGGTGTCGGCTTCGCCAAACGCACGTACGAGCGGTGCGAGGTTCTCCGGAGTCGCGGGATGCACTCGGAACAGAACGACCCCGGATTGTTCCAGTGGGCTCCGGCGCTGGACAGCGATCTGCTAGAAGTCCTTGTCAAGCGTCAGGATGATACGCGCTTCCGACTCCGCCCGATCCAACAGCGCGAAGTCGCTTGCTCCAGCGAGATCCGTGCGCGCCCACAGGACGTCGTGGCCCTCGGCACGAAGCGCGTCTACGATCGGCTTGGGAAAGTTCTCATCGGCGAGGAGGCGCATCTACGCTGGAATCGGGAACGCCTTGTATTCGTGGGCCAAGTAGCTTGCGTAGGCCAAGCAGGCGAGGATGTCTTCTCGCGTCAGTCCGGGGTAGTTGGCGAGGATCTCGCTTTCCGACTGGCCAGCCGCCAGAAGTTCCAGGATGAACTCGACGGCGAGACGTGTCCCCCGGATCACCGGCTTGCCGGCCAAGATCGCGGGGTCAACGACAATGCGCTCCGACAGCGGCATAAGCATAGTTTACCGTGTCCTTGGCCGGTTCGGTTGCTAAGGCCCACGCGGCAGCCGAGCGAGGTGGTCGTGTTGAACTGCTGCGTGACCGAGACGAACGTCGCGCCGTGCTTCTCCAGGATCTCCATGATCTTGCCGAAGTCGCGGATCGAGCGGCTGAGGCGGTCCACCTTGTAGACCACGACGCAATCGACCTTCTTGGCCTGGATGTCGGCCAGCAGGCGGCGCAGCGCCGGGCGGTCCATGTTGGCTCCGGTGTAGCCGCCGTCGTCGTACTGTTCCGGCAGCAGAACCCAGCCTTCGCCGGCTTGGCTGCGGATGTAGGCCTCGCCCGCGTCGCGCTGCGCGTCGAGCGAGTTGAAGTCCTGGTTCAGGCCCTCGTCGGTCGACTTCCGCGTATAGATCGCGCAGCGGACCGGCTTCGGCGCGCCATTGCCGTTACTTCCGTTCGCCATGCTTCGCTCCTGGTCGGTGGGCCAAGCCGTAAAACGCAAACCCATTCCAGCGCGTGCCCGTCGCCTCCGTCACCGCGCGGCTCAGCGACTTGTAGATTCTGCCGTTGCACTCGAACCCGCCATCGGGGCGCACGTGGACGATGATGTCCTTGCCCTGGTAGCGGCGGATGAGCGGCGTGCCGGGCAGCGGCAGGCGGGGATCGAGCGAGGGCTTCACGCGCGCTTCTGTTGTGCGGCCGTTCTCGGCGGGTTCGCGCAGGAAGTTCTTGGGCGCGCGGATGCGCAGGTCAGCGTCGTTGGCGATCTCCAGCGCGCGGCGGCGGGCGCGTTCTGACAGGCTGCCCCAAGCGTTGGCCTGGATGCGCCAGGCGATGCGGCGGAACAGGAACTGCTTGTGATTCGAGCGCGTCTCCTCGCCGAACACCTCGCGGTACTTCTCCTTGAGCTGCGCCGTGGTCAGGTTGCGGAGGGCCTCGATCTCTTCGCGGATTTCGGTCTCGGTCTTCATGGCGTTAACCAGCAGTCACATGAGGGCTCTCCGTCTCCGGGAAGTCAACTTGCCGGTTCGCCGGATTGGGGAAGAGCAGCCGCACGAGTGCATCGCCGAGAATGGAGGCGACCTCGCGGATGGCCTGATCGAGCGCGGCGTCGCGTTCGCGGATGAGCGGTGTCCTTTCGAAAACCACCCGTGACGATCTCCGCTTCGCGGTCGAAACGCCGTCTGGTGGATGGGATCGACGCGGGCGTTCTGGCGCGTCTGTCAACTATCTACGCCGCCCGGTTTCGGAACGTCCGGCTTGGGGTTGGACAACCCCCGCGATGCTGTTAACCAATTCCTGGTTTCTCTCGGAGACGGGAGAAAACGGCCTCCGGTAAACGTTGCGGGGGTGCAGATAGGCGCGGCAAGCCGGACACGGCGGGCTTCCCCGTCTCCCCGCTTCAAATATGCTACGATTTGAGATGCGATGGTCCGTTTATCCGCACTCGTGGCTTTACTTGCACTTTTTGCTACGGGTGTACGTTCCGCGGAATTCCAGTTGGCCCCTTGCGCCTTCGAACCGCCAAAGAACACAACGGTGCAGTGCGGCTGGCTCGATGTGGCTGAGTGCCGGTCAAGGCCGCGCGGGAAGAGACTGCGGCTTCATGTGGCTCGGTATCGCAGCACCGCCCCTGCGCCGCGTGTCGACCCCATCGTGTGGCTTGTCGGGGGGCCGGGCGGCGCGGGCCATACGCTTTCCACAGCACTTTTCGACCAGGTTGTTCGGCCCTATTTGGCGAAGCGCGATTTTATCGTCCTCGATCCCAGGGGTGTTGGCTACTCAAGGCCGGAGCTCCAGTGCGCTGAAGCCGATCTCGGCTGTTACCAACGGCTGAAGGCCAGCGGGTTTTCTATCGAGTGTTATAACAGCGTAGAGTTCGCTTCGGATCTGGAAGACCTGCGCCGGGCGCTCGGTGTGCAGCAATGGAACTTGATCGGAGAATCCTACGGCACTCACCTGGCGCTGGTTGCCATGCGCCTCTTCCCTGCCGGGATTCGCTCGGTCGTCCTCGACTCGGTGGTGCCGCCGGGCTTCGACAACCGTCACGAAGACCATCGCTGGCTGCAGAATGCCATGCGGCGTCTAATCGCGAACTGCGAGCGCGACACCGCGTGCCGTAAGGCATTTCCGGGTCTGGCCCGCGCATATGACGAGGCTGCCCGCGCCGTCAGCAACCGGTCGCTGCGCGTCACCGGCTCCGACCACGGCGTGCCATACGACATCGCGTTGACAAATCGGTCGTTGCCGATCCTCCTGTTCTTACTCTTTTACGATTCACAAGGTCCGGCAAGTGTTCCCGCCGCGCTGCAGTCCCTTGCAAGGGGAGAAGTGCATCGGGCGTGGCACAAGGCGGCTTTCCTGCAAGCAGCCATTGCAAAGCATCTGGCCAACCAAACCGTCAACGTTCTTTGGAGTTGCAACGATAGCGGCACCCTGCCCGGGTTCAGAAAGAAATGCGAAGAGACTGGTTTGAGGCAGGCAATCAGATGGCCAGTGGCGCCGAGTTCTATTCCCACGCTGATCTTGGCTGGCGAATACGACCCGGCCACACCGCCCGAGGCCGCCCGCCATGCATCCGTATCGCTCACCAAGAGCCAGCTGTTCGTCCTGCCGGGTTACGGGCACATGGTAACTGCGGCGGGCAATTGTCCAATCGAACTGATTCAGGCCTTCTTGGATAACCCTCGCCAGAAGCTCACCGCGACGTGCGCCGACCGTCTGCGCACGAATTGGGTCCTCAGTCGCCAGTGATGCCGCCTTCTGTCTCGCCATTAGCGAGCCATACGCCCACCCCGAAGTGCGCCCCGAGACCTATTACCGCCCCTTCGACCGACTGCATCACAGTCTGAACAACCGCCCGGTTTCGGAACGTCCGGCCTGGGGTTGGACAACCCTCGCGATGCTGTTAACCAATTCCTGGTTTCTCTCGGAGACGGGGAGAAAACGGCCGCCGGCAAATGTTGCGGGGGCGCAGATCGGCGCGGCAAGCCGGACACGGCGGGCAAAGCAGAGACGCGGAAGTCGCTAAAATACGGCCAGTTGCGGAGTTGCGGGCGGAGAGAGGCGTTGACCAGCGGGCGGGGCGGGATGCGCGGAAATGGTTTGGCTCCCCATCGTGGACGCGTTTCGAACTCTGGTGGCCTGTCCGCCGCCGACGATCACAACGGTACTCATTCAAGTTCAAGAACTTGCGTGTGGATAACAAGCCAGCCGAGGTTCCCGTCCGGATCTTACCGCAGACTTCGGTCTCCGAGAGGCTCCTGAGCCGTGGTGGAAAAGCTGGACCTGGCGGCGATCTGGCGCTTTCTTGCAAAGCCCCTCGCCCTTCCGGGGAGTTCAAGCCGCCAACGGAAGGTGCACCCGAAATGTTGCTCCCTGGCTAGGACCGCTTTCGACCCTGATCTCGCCACCATGCTGCTCGACGATCCATTTGGCGATAGAGAGCCCGAGCCCGGCGCCGCCGTCGCATCCGCGGGCTTTGTCGGCCCGGCAAAAGCGCTCGAAGATGTGGGGCAGATCCTCCACCGAGATGCCGATACCCGAGTCTTGCACCTCGAAGATTGCCGAGCCGACCGCCTTCCTGATCGCTATCCGAACCCAGCCGGGCGCCGGCGTGTACTTCATGGCATTGTCGATGAGGATCATAGCCAGCCGCCGGAGCGCGGCGGTGTCGCCAGTCACCAAACATGGCCCGTCTAGTAGGCGCGCCTCGAAGGACAGCCCGCGCGCCTCCGCCAGTTTCCGCGCGGCGGCCACAGGCTCTTGCATGGCCGCGCTCAAGTCCACGGGTTCCAGCTTCAAGGTCTCGCGGCCCGAGTCCGCTCGGGCGAGTGTCAGCAGGTTGTCGATGAGGGCCGTGGTTCGCTCGGACTCGCTCAGGATTTGTCGAAGCGCCTGTTCAAACTCGGCTGGAGCGCGCTTCTTCCGCAGGGCCAGTTCCGCGGTGGTTCGAATCAGGGCCGTCGGCGTGCGCAGCTCATGAGACGCGTCGGCGGTGAATTGCGTAATTCTCCGGAAAGCAGCATCCAGGCGGTCGAGCATGCTGTTGATCGTGCGGGAAAGCCGTTCCAGTTCGTCTTTCGTCTGCGGCACCTGAAGACGCCGCTCGAGGTTTCGCGCGCCGATAGCGGCAGTGTCATCGATGATCCGGTCGATGGGAGCGAGCGCTCTCCGGCTCATCCAATAGCCGCCGGCGCATGCCACGAGCAGGACGCCCGGTATCAGCACCAGGAGCGCCAGTTGGAATCTTTTCGTCGCCTCCAGCAACTCTCCCATGGGAGCGGCAACCTGCACCGTGTAACGCTGTCCTCGAACTTCCACGGGACGCGACAGAAATCGCAAGGGCGTCTTCAGCACCAAGCGGTTCTCGTAAATTCCTTTCTTGGGCAAGGTGTCGGGCAATCGAATCGACACTTCGCCGTCGGCCAGGGATGCGGAGCGGTACAGCCAGTTGCCCTGTCCGTCGCAAACCTGGAAGAGGTCGCCCCCGGGACCCAGCACGGAATGCTCTCGGAACTCCATCCGGATCTCTTCAATCGAAAGTGCCTCGAGCTGATCCTGCATGAACCGCCGGACTCCGGCCACCCGGTCCTCCAGGCTTTCGTCGATCGTTTCGTTCAGGCTACGTTTCAGCGCGAGCCATACAGAGATGCCGAAAAGGCCCAACCCCACCGCCAAAACCGCGGCATACCAAGCTGTGAGCCGAACACGGATGGACCGCCACCTCATGAGTCCTTGTCCTCTTTCAACGTGTACCCTACGCCGCGCACCGTGCGGATCAGCTTGGCGCGATGCCCGGAGTCCACTTTGGCGCGCAAGAGGCTAATGAAAGCATCGAGCGTGTTCGATTCAATCTCGCGTTCGAACCCCCAAACAGCCTCGATCAGCGTCGTACGCGAGATGACCTGGCCGGGATGCCGCATCAGGAACTCCAGCAAGCTGTATTCGGTCCGCGTCAGGTGGATGGCCTTACCTCCCCTCGAAACCTCTCTCGTCGCTGGATTGAGAACGAGGTCGGCGACTTGCATGACGACCGGCCGGGGGACCGGGCCGCGGCGGATCAAGGCTCGCAACCTTGCCAGGAGCACCTCGAAAGAGAATGGCTTCGTCAGGTAATCGTCCGCGCCCCGGTCCAAGCCCTCGACAATATCCGGAACAGAGTCGCGCGCAGTCAGCATGAGGATGGGTGTCCGGCAGCCCTTCTGGCGAAGCCGCCGAGCGATCTCGTAGCCGTTGATAACGGGAAGCATGATATCGAGGACGATGATCTCGAAGTCGCCGTTCATCGCCACCTCCAGGCCGGTGCGACCGTCCGAGGCGGTGGTCACAACGTATCCTTCCTCCTCCAGCCCTTGCCGGAGCAGGGCAACCATTCGTTGATCATCCTCGACTAGCAGTACGCGCATTTGGACCGTCGGATCGGGATCGCCACACTGATCCCGTATGATAACGTATACACCCGCAATCTGAAGATTCGCTAAGCAGCAGGTGCGGGGCGCGTCCCTGCCGCCCATCACAGATCCACGAATCGCCCGGCCTTTTTTAGAGAAGTTTCAGAGCAACTTCAGATTCAGGCTTTATACGCGCCTGGTCAACGAGCTGCAAACCCGCACCGGCACGCACTACTCGCCGACAGTCAGCCGGTTGCGCGGCACGCCGCGCATCATCGTCCAGGACGCATTCACCGGCGGCAGCGCCCAGGCGGACCAGTTGTCGACCGAGAACCACATCCAGTTCCACGATGCGCTCACTCTGTCGTCAGGGAACCACATCATCAAAGCAGGCGTCACTTCCCCGGACATCAGCCGCCGGGGAATGAGCGATCGCACAAACACAGACGGCACCTATTCGTTCTCCTCGCTCCGCGATTACGAGCTCGGCAAGCCGTTCAGCTTCGCAATGCAGTCGGGTGACGGGCACATCGCTGTGTGGCAAGAGGAACTCGGCGTTTTCTTCCAGGACGATTTCCGTGTGCGGCCGAATCTCTCCACTGGCGCGGGCGTCCGGTGGGACTGGCAGAACTTCATCAGTGACCGCAACAATGTGGCTCCGCGGCTCTCGATTGCTTATTCGCTGGGACGAGGCCGCAAGACGGTGCTTCGCGCGGGTGCGTGTTATTTTTATGACAAGACGGGCTGGCGGCCTGGAGCGGATGTGCTTCGCTTCGACGGCAAGCACCTTCGCCAGATGCTGTTGCAGAATCCATCGTTTCCGAATCCATGGGCGGACGGTGGGCAAATCCACTCAGCCCCCGCAAACATCAGCCGCTTCGCCGGCGACGTACGCAATCCCTACTCCATCCAGTACAGTTTCGGGGTAGAGCGGCAGATCGGCCGGCAAACCACGATTTCCGCAAACTACATCGCCTCCAAAGGCACCAAGCTCTTTCGGTCGCGCGACCTGAACGCGCCGCCTCCGCCTTACTCCGGCCGTCCCGATCCCGGGGTCGCCGTTTTGCGTCAGTTTGAGTCATCCGCTTCTCAGCGGACCCATGGCGTGGAGGTGACCATGCGTGGGCGTTTCACGCGCTTCTTCAACGGGACCGTTCAGTGTTCACTGGGCAGCGCCAAGAACGACACCGGCGGGATCTACTCGTTCCCCGCCGATAACTACGACCTTTCCAAGGAATGGGGGCGCGCCGACTTCGACCAGCGGCATCGGTTGAACCTGGCGGGCAGTTTCAAGGCCTCGAGCTGGTTCAACCTGGGTATCCTGTTTGAGGCCTACTCAGGACGTCCGTACGAGCTGACAGTGGGGCGCGATCTGAATCAAGACGGCTACGCCAGCGACCGGCCCGCTGGAGTCCGGCGGAACAGCCTTGAAGGGCTTGGAGGAAAGACACTCGACCTCCACTGGGGTCGGGACTTTCCCCTGGACCGAAGCCGAAAAGAGAAAGGTCCGGTCCTCACTGTTGCGCTCGACGCCTCCAACGTGCTCAACACAGTGAACTACACATCAATGGTCGGGAACCTCAGTTCTCCGTTTTTCGGCCAGGCGGTGGCTTCCGCGCCAGCCCGCCGGTTACAGTTGGCAGAACGATTCCGATTCTGAGGACCCGCGGTGACCGCCCCGCCTTTCAGGATATTTTCAGATTCCGCAGTTAGAATTGAGCTCAGGGAGATTCCGATGAACAAGCTACCTGGAGCCCTCGCCCTACTCGCCCTCGCCACGCTTTGCGGCGGGCAGACCGTCAACTTCGACTCAGCCGCGGTTGGGAGCGTTCCCCCGGGTTGGACCGTGGCGATGACGCACACCGGAGGCGCCCCGCAGTGGGAAGTTCTCAAGGATGACACGGCGCCCAGCAAGCCGAACGTCCTGGCCCAGACCTCCACCGATCGCTCGGAGGGCCGGTTCCCGCTGGCGATCTACGAGAAGGCCAACTTCACCGACGGCGCGTTGTCCGTGAAGTTCAAACCCATCTCCGGCTCCGTCGATCGGGCCGCCGGGCTGGTCTGGCGCTACCGCGATCCGGACAACTACTACGTCGTGCGCGCCAATGCGCTCGAAAACAACGTCGTGCTCTACAAGGTGGAAAACGGCAAGCGCATCTCCCTGGCGCCCAAGGGCACGCCGACCAAGACCTACGGCGTCAAGCACCCGGTGCCCTCCGGCGTCTGGAGCACGCTGGGCGTCTCTTTCCAGGGGAATCTTTTCACAGTTAGCTTCAACGGCCAGAAGCTGTTTGAAGTGGAAGACTCCACCTTCACCAAGGCCGGCAAGGTGGGGCTGTGGACGAAAGCCGACAGTGTCACTCACTTCGACGATTTCCGGATTGACGGCAGGTAGCCCCACGGCTCCATGCGGCGATCAATTCGAACCTGCGCAGTTGCTCTGTGCCTTATCTCCTGGGTACACGGCCAGAACGAGAGAACCAGTGGGGCGCCCGTCATCGAGGCGGGTCGCCCTTCCAGTCCAATTCAGCTTGACGGAAGGCTGGACGAGGCGGCTTGGCAGGAGGCGAAGGCGGTCGATTTGGTGCAACAGTCGCCAAAGCCGGGAGCGCCAAGTCCATATCGGACCAGGGTCCGCGTGCTGGTGCTGGACAATGAGCTGTATTTCGGTTTCGAGTGCACCGATCCAGCACCAGCCGCGATTGCCGTCCATACCATGCAGCGCGATGGCAAAGTGGAAGGTGACGACACCGTGGCAGTCGTGTTGGACACCTATGGCGATCACCGGACGGGGTACCTTTTTCGTGTGAACGCGGCCGGGGCCCGGGTGGACGGGCTCATCGCCGGATCAGGACAGCCCAGCCTCGATTGGGACGGTATCTGGGATGCACGGACGGCCCGTCTGCCGGGCGGGTGGTCGGCGGAGATCGTCATCCCGGCAAGCACGCTGAATTTCACGAAGGGCCTGGGAGAATGGGGCGCCAATTTCGAACGCAACATTCCGCGGGATCGAACCGTCATGCGCTGGAGTTCGCCCACGCTCGATTCCGTGTTGTACGACCTGAGCCGGGCCGGTTCGCTTACCGGCGTGGCCGGTCTGGAACAGGGTCGTGGGATCGAGGTGAGTCCCTTCGCCGTGGGGCGCGTACAGACCGATTTCCGACAGGGCAATCGAGTATGGCAAGGACAGCCCGGCGCCGACATCACCTGGCGGATCACTCCCCAATTGGCGTCTGTCTTCACGTTCAATACGGACTTCGCGGAGACAGAAGTGGATTCACGTCAGCTCAATGTGACCCGGTTTCCGCTCTTCTTCCCCGAGAAGCGCTCCTTCTTCCTGGAGGGCGCGAACCAGTTCCAGTTTGGTCTGGGGCTCGACGGGCAGTTCATCCCGTTTTTCAGCCGCAACGTCGGCCTGTATAAAGGCGAGCAGATCCCGATTAACGCAGGCGTCAAGTTGTACGGCCGGATCGGCAAGTGGAACATCGGCCTGCTCGACGTTCAGACGCGAGACAAGTACGTCACAACCGTCGGGTCAGTCGTGCCGGGTGCCAACCTCTTCGCCGGTCGTGTCTCCTACGATGTGACGCCCAGGCTGCGGCTCGGAACGCTCCTGACCAACGGGAACCCGGACGGGGTTCACCGCAACACGCTGGCTGGATTTGACGGCGTGTGGCGCACGTCTCAGTTCCTCGGGAACAAGAACTTCCTCGTCGGCGGCTGGACAGCTTTCAGTTCCGGCGACATCCCGAAGGGCAATCGCACTGGATGGGGCTTCAAGATCGACTATCCCAATGATCTATGGGACTGCTTCGCGTCGCTGAACCAGTTCGGCGAGTCTCTCGACGCCAGCCTCGGTTTCCTGCCCCGGCCAGGCACACGCCGCTTTGACGCCTCCTGCGAGTTCAAGCCGCGGCCCAGCAAGAGCGGACCTTTCCGGTGGGTGCGCCAGGAGTTTATGGAGCACCGCTACTACCGCGTCACTAACCACCAGGGGATCACGGAATCCTGGCGTTTCTTCTGGGCGCCAATCAACATCCGGTTGGAATCCGGCGACCGTTTCGAATTCAATTGGGTGCCGTGGTATGAGTTTCTGCCGCAGCCCTTTGAAATCTCCAAAGGGGTGACCTTGCCAGCCGGCGCCTACAACTTCACGCGCTTCCGTGCGGAGTTCGAAACCAGCAGCCATCGCCGGTGGGAGTTTGGGACAACGACCTGGTTCGGCAGTTTCTACGATGGGCGGCTGCTTCAGCAGTCGAACTATCTGCGTTTCACCGATCGCAAGGGGCGGTGGCAGACGGGTCTGTCGAGCGACCAGAACTTCGGCACGCTGAAGGAAGGCAATTTTGTCCAACGACTGATGCAACTCAACGTGGTGTACGCTTTCAACCCCAACCTGGTCTGGAGCAACTTCCTGCAATATGACACCGAGTCACAGAACGCCGGCAACAACATGCGCCTGCGCTGGACGCTGAAGCCGGGCAATGACTTTTTCATCGTTTGGAATCGCGGCTGGCAAAGGCTTCTGCTGACGCCAGGCGAGCTGAACATCATCCCCGACAAGGAGGTTCTGGCGGTCAAGCTGCGATGGACATTCAGGAGGTAGGCAAGTGAAGTGGGCATTCCTCATTTCCGGAACCATTGTGGTGCTGGCCGGATGCGGCGCGAAGCCGAATTCCGCCAAGAGCAAAACCGTCGTCATCTACGTGAGCGAGGACCAAGTCTTCTCTGAACCGATTCTGAAGGACTTCGAGAAGGAGACTGGCATTCAAGTGAAGGCCGTCTTCGATACGGAGGAGGCGAAGAGCACCGGCGTGCTGAACCGGCTGCTGGCGGAGAAGAACAACCCGCAAGCCGACGTGTACTGGGCCAACGAGCCCGTCCGCGCCGACGTTCTCCGGCAGCAAGGAATTTCGACGCCGTTCAAGCCGGCCAACGCCCAGCAGATTCCGGAACAGTTCAAGGACAAGCAGGGTTACTGGACCGGTTTTTCCGCTCGCGCGAGGCTGCTGGTCGTCAACCGGGCCGCCAAGACGAAACCCGCCAGCATTCTCGCATACGTAGATCCGAAAGCGAAGGGGAAAGCAGTGATCGCTAATCCGCTGTTCGGCACGACGACCGTGCAGATGGCGGCTCTGTTTGCAGTGTGGGGCGACGAGAAGGGCAAGCAGTTCCTCGCCGGGCTGAAGGCGAATCGGGTCAAGCTCTCGACGAGCAACGGGGAGAGCGCCGATTTCGTTGGTTCCGGCGAGTTTGATTTCGCGCTTGTCGACAGCGACGACGCGGTGGACCGGATGCGCCACGGCAAGCCGATCGACATCGTGTACCCCGATCAAGGGGAGGGCGAGGTTGGCGTGCTGATCCTTCCGAACGCTGTCGCCCTCATCCGTGGCGGACCGAACGCGGACAACGGCAAGAGGCTGATCGAGTATCTGGTTTCGAAGGAGACGGAGCGTAAACTCGCCGTTGCGGACTGTGCACAGATCCCTCTGAATCCCGGTGTCACGCCGCCCAAAGAACTCAAGCCGATCGGGCAGATCAGGGTAATGAGGGTAGACTACGCGAATCTGGCCGTCAAGCTTCAGAGCATTCAACCGGTTCTCAAGGAATGGGTAGGCTACTGATCAGCAGACAAATCACTCTCTGGACGGCCGTCGCTGTACTGATCATCGCCGGTGTGCTTCCTTTGTGCCTGGTGCTGGCCACCAGTCTTGCCGACGTCGGGAACTACACGAGCACGCTCGGCAACGCGCGAATCTGGAGAATCTTTCGAACCAGTCTGGTCCTGACGGTGCTGACGACGGTTTTGGCTGGGTTCGCCGGAATTCCGTTGGGGCTCCTTTTTGCCAGAACCGATCTCCCGATGCGAAGGGTGCTCACATTCGCACTCTCAATGCCGCTTCTCTTTCCTCCCTACATCCTTGCCGTCGGCTGGTATGAAGTGCTCGGCCGCGGCGGCCTTCTCGCGCAGTGGGCTGGTTCGCCCGTCGGCGAGGTTACCTCTCGTTGGCTATTTGGGCTGCCTGGAGCAGTGCTTGTCCTCACTACGGCATTCCTGCCGGTCGTTCTACTGCTCACTATGACTTACGTGAACGCGGTGAACCCCACACTGGAGCAGGCCGCAAGGCTTTTCAGTGGGTGGCCAGCCGTAATCAGGAGCATCACGATTCCCTTGGCGGCGCCGGGGGTTCTGTTGTCCCTTGTGCTTGTCTTTCTCCTGACAATGGGCGAGTTCGGCGCACCCGCTTTTCTCCGGGTGACTGTCTTCCCGGTTGCCACTTTCACCGAACTCACGGCGTTTTATAACTTCGGAGCAGCGACTGCCGCAGCCCTGCCCTTGGTGGCCGTCGCGTTGCTCGGTTTGACCATGGAGCAAAGAGTGTTGCGGGGCAAGAGCTTCCAATTCGGATGGGACGGAGGGCGAGAGCCCAGCCTGCTGCCTCTAGGCCGCATCAGGACCCCGCTCTGTCTTCTGGTCACACTTGCCGTGCTGCTCGTCGTGGCCTTGCCGCTCGGTGCTCTCGTGTTTCGCGGGCTCAGTCTTGCGGCGCTTGGGGAGGCTTGGGATCGCGCCGGCGGGAGTGCGGCGCGCAGCCTTGGCTATTCAGCAGTTTCGGCAACCGCGCTCGCGGGGCTGGGCTTCTTCCTCGCTTACGTTATCCATCGGCGCGCGGTCGTCTGCTGGCGTTGGGTCGATGCCGCCATGCTATTCCTGTTCACGCTTCCCGGAACAGTGATTGGCATCGGACTGATCGCTCTTTGGAACAGGCGTTCTACAAACTGGATCTATGCCACGCCAGCAATTCTTGTGATCGGCTACGTCGCTCAGTATGCCGTGATCGGGACCAGGATCATACTCGCCGGGTTCGCTCAAACCTCATCTGCGGTGGAGGAGGCCGCAGAGGTGGCCGGCGCGGGATGGTTCCGGAGGGTGTTCGGAATATTGGTGCCGATCTTGGGTCCGTCGATCACCATGAGTTGGGTGGTGACTTTCCTCTTCTGCCTGCGCGACGTGAGTCTGCCCTTGCTGCTCGCCCCGCCTGGGTACGATACCCTCACAGCCCGAACCATGACGCTGATGGCGAATGGATCGGCGGAACTCATCGCAGCGCTGTGCCTACTCTCAATGAGCCTCACAGCGGTGCCATTGATCGTTTACGGAGCAGCCAGAAGGATGGGGAGTAAAGCAACATGAGCGCAATCGAGTTCCAGGGAGTTTGGAAGCGCTATGACGACCGGGCCGCTGTTGCCGGCCTTTCGTTCCGAATCGAGGAAGGGGAAAGAGTTGTGGTGCACGGCCCCTCCGGATGCGGCAAAACCACCGTTCTCCGGCTCATCGCGGGCTTCCTTGCCCCGGATGTTGGAAGAGTGCTTGTCGGCGGCAAGCCGGTTGCCGCCGACGGCAGGATCCTCGTCAGCCCTGAACACAGGCACCTGGGCATGGTCTTCCAGGATCTGGCGCTATGGCCTCACCTAACGGTCGCGCAGAACCTTGACTTTGCGCTGAAGGCTCAGCGATTGGCAAGTGAGATCCGTCGGCAACGGATCGCGGACATGCTGGCCCGCGTTCAGCTCAACGGATTAGCTGACGTCTACCCAGCCCGACTCTCTGGTGGTCAGCAGCAGCGTGTCGCGATCGCACGCGCGCTCGTTGCGCAGCCGCTGGCGGTCTTGATGGACGAACCACTCTCCAACCTCGATGACGAGCTCAGAGATGAATTGTGCGGACAGATTCTAGACCTGCACGCGCAACTCGGGTTTACCCTCGTCTACGTCACCCACAGCAAGGAAGAGATGCGCAGAATCGGTAGCCGAGTGATTCGGCTTCGCGATGGTAAGGAGGAAATACCATGAAGTGGTTCACGCGCGAAAAGCTGAAGGTCGATCGAGTTGCTTGTCCTTGGCTCATCAAAAAGTTCATCGACCCAGATGCGGAGTTCGTCTTCTTGCCGGCGGACAAGCATTGGGCAAGCCTGAAAGAGGGGATAGTTTACGACGTGCCTGACTGTGAACTCGGGCACCACGGGGAGGAAGTGTCCTTCGACGCGATTCTCAAGAAATACGCACTGGCCGATCCGGCCCTCGGCCTGCTTGCACACATCGTTCGTGCGGCCGATTCGCATCCGACTAACCCCCACCCAGCCGGCGAAGGGTTGCGTTGGATCGCGCACGGCTTCAGCGCGCTTGGACTCAGCGACCAGGAGATTCTGCATAGGGAGTACGTCGTCTACGATGCGCTCTACGCAGAATGTGGTCGTCGAGTTCGAGGTTGACGGACGAAGGCTACTGAAATAGAGGTCAGGGGTTGCTGTACAACAAGATGTAGCCTGCGGTTGCTCCATCTGGGGTCTTCACCTTTAACACCCCCGACCATCCGGACGGATTGTTGGCACCCATCAGTTCACCAAAACGGTAGCCGTTGCCGGAGCCGCCCGCGACGATGAGTTCGCCGTTGGCGGTCAGTTCAAGCAGCGTGCTGTCGGCGAGGTTGGAGCCGGGGCCGTGGATCTTGAGGGGCGAGGTGCTGGAGTCCGGCCCAGCGATGACGGTCGGGCCGGCGGTGATGCCGGATGCGATGTGTGGCGCTTGGGATGCCCAGGTGCGCGCGTAGGCCTTCTGCGGATCATTGCCCTGCTGGAGGCAGGCGCCCCAGAGGTGGATATCGCCCGTCGCCCAGTCGTCGCTGTTGGCGGCGAACTGGCGAACCACGACCCAGAGGCCGGTCTGGCCGCTTGCCAGCGTGCCGGTGACCTTGAACCGCTGCCAGGATGTCGTGAGCGTGATCTGGGTCGGGCCGGCGAGGTAGGCCGCGTAAGCGTTGTCGACGATTGCCAGCGAAACCTTGCGCGTGCCGGAGGCGACGCGGGCCCAGATATAGAAGGTGTAAGTGCCGCCGTCGGCGAGGCCGGCGATCTGCTGCTGGACGACGGGAGTATCCGTGACGGCGGTGACCACGTCCGCCGTCTGGTTGCCGTCCGGGGCGATCGCGGCGTTCGCGGTAACCGAGCAGGAGCCGCCGTTTTTGTCCCAGGCGGTCGCGGCGAAGTTCTCGGAGTGCTTCGCCATGTTCTCGAGCGGTCCGCCGATCGTCTGGTGCGGGCCGCAGTCGATCGGCCCGGTGAAGTGCTCGCCGGCCCGGTTGGCCGGGACGTAGCCGAGTGCGTTCGTGATCTCGCCGGCCTCTGGCGGGCTGGCGCTGATGGTCACGCTGACCCGGTCGTTGGCCGGGTCGTCGGCGGCCGCGAGCGAGACGCGCGTGCCTTGGACCAGGTTGAGTGCTCGGCGCGTCCCAACATCGGCGCCGTTCTTTTGGACCTTGTGCGGAAGTTCTCCGCTTACTATGTCGCTGGCGGTATGCGTGTGGCCGGGCAGGTCAATAGCCGCGAGGTTCGCCCCGGCGGTCACGCGGCCCTTGGCGTCCACGGTGACCTTCGGATACGTGCCCGGCGAGGCGCCGGACGGCGCCATTGACACCACGCCCGACTCGACGGCGAGGCCTCCGGATGGATCGATCTGCACGATGCCCTTGTTGCCGTAGCCTGCGTCCGGATAGGAGAAGGCGCCGAAGGTCTGCCCGGGCGCGAAGTCGATGATGGCGTCTGCCACCAGGCGGTCGTTGGCGTTCAGCGCGAGGCCCAAGTCGCCCGAGCCGTCGGCCTTGCGCCACTTCACTGCTCCCGTATTTGGTAGGCGAACCAGTCCCGTTGCGGCCTTGTTGCCGGAGCCGAACTCCGCGCCGTCAACGAAGCTCTTCTGTCCAGTGATCGTCACTGGGCCGTCCTTGCGGAGGTAGTTTCGATTCGAGGCCGTGCCAAGATCCTGCTCAATGGCGACGACAGCGTCCTGAAGCGTCTTGATGTAGGCCGAGACCATGTTGGCGCGCACGGTGGCGCCGGAGGTGTGCTGCGCCGCGACGGTCCCGAACGCGCCGCGCTGGGAGCCGGTGAACTGGGTGGCGGTCTTGCCCGTGTAGACGATCAGTTCGTCGTCGATCGAGAGGATGCCGTATTCGTCCGGGAAGCCCACTCCAGTCGACTCGACGCTGATCGTCGTGTCGCCAGTGTAAACCGGCATCGTGGTGATGGTCTCCAGAGGCTTCGCCGAGAAGGCGTCGGCGGGAGAGTACAGGCTCGATGCGTCGTCGATGGAGTTGGGAAACTTACTCGGCATTCAACCTCCTCGCGTTCAAGCGGAAACTGTTCAGGCGGCTGCTGGCTTAAGGCGCGTAGGCCACGGCAACGGGGGCCTCGGGCGAGCGCGCAGCGCGCGGGAGGCGGTAGGAGACGAGCGTTGCCGTGGATTGCGTAGTCACCTCCAGCGGCACGGGGCGCGAGTTCAGGCAGAACTGATCGAAGGCCCAGAAGCAGAACGAGTACAATCCGCGATTCCGCCACATGCCGTACGCCTCGCGCATCGGCGGGTCAGGCGGGCCGTAGATGCCGGCCAAGTACATGCACTCCGACGCCGGGCGGCCGAGCTTCAACGGAAACTCGAGCGTCTGCCGCATGAGCCGGGTGTTCTTCTGCCAGACGTCGTAATCAAAACCTTCCGCGCGGAAGTACTTCACGCCGTAGCCGGAAGTCTTCCATTCGTTGGGCAGGTTCACGTGGAAGTTGAGCGCGCGGAACTCGGGCGACGGCGCGGGCTTGCCCTGGTTGGCGTCGAGCGGCCAGAGACACTCGAACACCGCCGTCGCATGGAACCGGTGGACGTAGCTGATGACCTCGGCGCAGTACTCCCAGATGCGATCGCGCAGGAAGTCGGCCGCTTCGATGTCGTCGTGGGCGGAGTCGGTGTTGGCCAGGAACCGGTGCAAGGGCCGCCCGTAGCGGGCCTGGAACGCCGCCTTCGTGTCGTCGTCGTAGAACGGCATGCCGGAGGCGTTTGGGAAGTACCACCACTGCGTCTCGCCGAACTGGAGCACGACGGGCAGCCCGGCGGCCGCGATCTCGTCGGCGCACTCCTTATACATCTGCTTGAGGTAGTTCCGCACGCGCGGACCAAAGTGCATCTGGTGTGACGGGATCGGCAGGAAGACCGGCTCGCCGTCCCAGTAGCGCGCGGCCATCGCCACGGGTGGCCGGTAGCACTCCATCGAGAACGCGAAGCTGGCGCCGATGCCAGCCTGTTTGAACTCGCGCGCCAGATCCCGGATCCAGTTCCGCGCGCCGTGGGTCATCACGGGCGAGATCGTGTCAATCATCTCCCAGTCGCCTTCGGCGCCTGGCTGGTCGAGCGGTGGCGCGCCTTGCGAGATACTCAACTGCGGACTGGCCGAAATCGTGAAGGTGTAGCTGGGCGCGCGGGAGCGGATGTGGATCGAGATGCCCTCGCTGGTACACCAGACACCGGGAAAGGTCACGTTGATCATCGCGCGCAGGTGCGCGGCGATGTCTTCGGTTGCGAGGCCTGCGCCGGGCGAGAAATAGAGCGTGGTGCCGGAGAGGTTGATCCAGAGCGGCTGGTCAGGCTCCCAGGCGTTGATGGCGACCGTGCAATTTGGATAGGTCGCCTCGATGCGGCGGCGCTTGTTGTTCCAGAAGACACCCATGTAGACGTCGGCGTGGCCCATGAAGCCGAGTTGCTTCAGATGCCAGACGTGCCAGGCGGGCGGCTTCTTGTAGCCGTGATCAGTGTCGAAGTCGATGGCTGCCGAGACATCGGGGTAGACCTTTGGCGGGTCCGGAGGGTCTTGCGGTTCAAGCGGCCACACGTAATCGAAGTAGAAGTAGTAGCCGTTGCTGGATGGGTGCTTGTCGAACAGTGCGCGAATCTCGACCGAGTGCGTCCCGCCAGGCAGTGCGGCGGCGAGTCTCTTCATGGCCGCGAGACCGTTGTAGTCGTTGAGGTACAGATCATGCACCACGGGCATGCCGCCGTCGATGCTGACCTCGATCCGGCCGGCATCGCGGCCGAGCCACGTGCCGAGGTAGAGATCGTGCTCGCGAGGGTGGGAGTAGCGGATCGTCACCGCACGCTGGTCCTGGGTGGCGTTCGGCGCGCACCGCCTCGCGTGGCCGAGCGACCACCACTGCGTGGGCCAGTCCGCGCCGTAGCGGTAATCCTCCCAGAAGCCCTCGTATCGGCAGCGGCCGTCGGATTCTTCGATCCGCGGCGCGTCGCCGCCAACCTTGAGTGTGCGGTCGCCGGTGACCGTGAGGTTCGAGATGCGCACCTGCCACTCGATGTCCGATCGAGTACCGGTGATGGTCGAGATCCGCTGGATGCGCGTGTCGGGCGGCCAGGCCTGTGGGGCCGACGAGTCCTCGCCGCGGCGCACCAGCAGGCGGTAGAACCAGGTGGCGGGATCTTCCAGGTCCGGCTGGACCAGACCGAAGTTGGCCAGACACATGATGCGCTCCTCGGCGTTCGAGGTGCCGACGTAATACTTGAGGCCCGCAAGCATGGCCTCGGCGTCGATGGCGTGCCATTCCTCTTCGGTTCCCGGCGGCGAGGCCGCGACGCTCGCCATCACGCCGGAGTCGGGCTCGTGGGATTTCGTGTCGGGTGACGCTCGTCCGAGGTGACACGTCTTACGTTGGGGAGGCGGAGGGGATGGAAAACGAACGGTCTCGCTTGGAGTTAGCGGCGCGGGCTGCCTTGCGAGCGGTGATGGAGTCCTCGCCGGGCGCTGGGCCGTTGGACCTGGCCGGTGTTCGCGTCGTGGAGGCCTTCGATCGGGAGTTCGTGTTCGTCGGAGTGACGGCGCAGCTGGCGCGCGAGTCGGTACTGTTGACTGGAACGTGTGAAGTGCGGGACAGTTCGGAGACGGCTAGTGTTCTTGCGGTCTTGGATGCTACCAATCGCTGGTTGGCGCATCCTCGGCGTATTGCTGGTTGATCGTGCGCAATAGGCGTTAGGGCTGTGTCGCCGATGTTTGGCTGAACGATGTGTGCTTTTGCCCCGCGTACCTGCTGGAGCGGAGGAGAGCGGGAAGGAGAGTTGAAGTAGTTCGAGCGAAGCCAACCGAAGGTCGCGTATTCGTTGTCGAATACGACGTTGTCCTGAGGGAGGTGACGCTTACTTGATTGACTGGCTCCTTGCACTGCTAGCGCATTGGTATAACTGGACATAGCAGGTGTGCGGGGCAAGAGCACCTTCAGCGTACGATCGAGTACAGACGAGATGTCAACACACGGTCCCGAGTCTGCTACCCATGTGGCTGGTCACAGCGGCCCGGTTGATCTCCAACCTCGGCCGCTGAGCGGTCTAACAATCC